>Ga0134128_10000982_pt1 | contig 38420 bp, 39 predicted proteins | sample KB31754_FD_96462 | JGI IMG/M metagenome (GOLD analysis project Ga0134128, IMG submission 96462) | Terrestrial soil microbial communities with excess Nitrogen fertilizer from Kellogg Biological Station, Michigan, USA - KB3-175-4 | ecosystem: Environmental > Terrestrial > Soil > Unclassified ...
GAAGGGACAGCCCGCACCTACAATGGTGATGTTGTAATTCTCACCGGCAAACTTGATGTCACGGGCAGCGTGCACGGTCAACCAATCAAAGGCCCGTTCCGCTACACTCACGTCTGGGTCAGGCAGGGACCGCAGTGGCAATTGGCCATGCAGCAAGCAACCCGCATCCCGGGATAGCTCCAGAGGCCCTTATTCCACCACCAGTTTTGCCGCCATATCATCGTGATGCGGCCCGCAAATGACGCCGCACTTGACGCCAAATTCGCCCTTCACGGTTGGAGTGAAATTGATGGCCGTGGTCTTGCCCGGTTGCACCGCCTCCTTGATGCCGAGTTCTGGAACGTCGAAGCCGTGCTGGACGTCTGCGGTCGTCACATCCAGTTCCACCGGTTGGCCGGCTTTCACCCGGATTACGGAAGGCTCAAAGCTGTACTTCTTCATGACTACGTTGATGTGCTGCGCTGGCTTGCCGCTTTGCTGGCATCCTGCCATCAGCAAAAGGAAACATAAAAGAGAGCAAAAGGAAAAGATCAGCTTCATAAGGGAATCAGAGCGGTAGTGCCTCAAAAAGTTACACCGCTGCTCGTTTTCTGAACACCAGTTTTTTTGCTTAATTGGCCTTTTTCAGGCTTGAGAACATAGTAAATTAATTGAGTCGGAGTTCCATGGTCACCATCCAAAAGAAAGCGGTGGAAGGTGTTACTGACGAAATGGCTCTGGTCCACGCCGCCAAACGCGGGGACTTGGAAGCCTTCAGTCAGTTGGTCAACCGTTACGACCGTAACATCTTCCGCATCGCGCAGCACATAACGCACAACGAGGAAGACGCCCAGGACGTAGTCCAGGATGCTTTTCTCAAGGCGTACCAGAATCTTGAACAGTTTCAGGAGAACTCCAAGTTCTACACCTGGCTGGTGAGGATCGCGGTAAACGAAGCGTTAATGAAGTTGCGCAAGCGCCGCACGGACCGCACCGTTTCGCTTGATGAAGATGTGGAGACGGAGGAGGGGTCCATGCCGCGCGAGGTGGCGGACTGGTCTCCCAATCCGGAGCAGCTTTACGGGCAATCGGAGTTGGGCGATATACTCAAGAAAACCATTCAGGGCCTCCCCCCGGGCTTTCGGACGGTTTTCGTGCTGCGCGACGTTGAAGGGCTTTCCACGGAGGAAACAGCAGAAATGCTGGGTTTAAGTGTACCGGCGGTCAAATCCAGGCTCTTGCGAGCCCGCCTGCAACTTCGGGAACGTCTGGCACGTTATTTCAAGTCGAAACGGGACGGAGACGGGCACCAGTGAAATGCAATGATTTTCTCAAGGAGCTGTCCGATTACCTGGACGGCAAGATCACTGAAGGTCTTAAGGCTGAACTTGATGAGCACCTGCATTGGTGCCACGAATGCCATGTGGTTCTGAACACCACCAAAAAGACCATTGAAATCTACCGCGATAACCAGATCTACGAGCTTCCTGACCCCCTCCGAACCCGCCTTCACGACGCCATCATGAGCAAATGCCGTAACGCCAAACAGCACAAAAAGGACGTTTAGATCGGCTTATCCCACCAGCATACCTTTTGTTTTCATGAGTTTGCACCAGCATCTATTTTCCTGCTTTGCCTGTGAACCTTTTCCGGCAGCTCTGAATCTAAAGGTTTGTGAGTACGATAGGGGCATGACTTTTATGTACTAATGGCCATGTCCTATGGTACAATCCGCCTGAGTAGCAGCTAGGGCTTCGCTGGCGGAAGTCTCGAAGGTCCCTGATGGGGTGGTGAATTATGGCGAGTCTTTTTGACGTGCTGTTTGGGTGTCATCACAAGAACTTCAGCTTTCCCATTACCAAAAAGCCCGGACAACGGTTGTCTCCTGTGGCTTCCGTTACGGGAACATACGTTGCGTGTCTCGATTGCGGCAAGGAATTTCCTTACGATTGGCGTGAAATGAAAGTGCTTGAGTCCGTGCCTAAGCAATTCAAGAGCATGGCTGCCAGCGCGACCGCTGAATCGTTTGGCAAATAAGGGAAAGCCTTCGGGTTCCGGCGCAAATAGGCCCAGCCTGCCGGAATAGCAAGGTTTCCCATCCGGGTCACAAGATCAATCGCCTGCAAGCGTTTTGGTGACCTACAAGCTCTTGGAATGAGCCGCTCTCCGCAAAGCCGCTTCGGCCTTTGCGCCCGGGAGCGGCAATTGTTTTTTGCCTTCCCAATAGCGCCTGGTTTCTGCATCCTGGAATTAAAACGAACAGGCGGCCGGAAGGCCGCCTGGTAGTGTTTACGCCCCGCTCCGCTAATTGTTGTCGCGCCGGTGGAGCGTCGGACGATCATCATCTTTCTTGTCGCCATCCTTGTCCTTAGATGTATTTGCCGTACGCCGCAAAGTCGGCTTGTTGGGATTGTTCTGATCGTCGACTTTGTGGCGGTTTTCAATTGCGGCCAGACGGGCTTTCACGTCATTAAACTCAGACGTAGTCTCAATGTACTGGTCCCGCGGGGGCAGGATTTTGGCTATCTCCTCCTGCGTTTTCTCAATTCGGTCCGGAGTCTGCGGGTGCGTGGCGAAGGCCTTCGAGAGCGAACCCGGTTTCTTCTTCTCCTGCGCCTGGATCTTCTCGAAGAAGTTCACAAATTCGTTGGGATCGTACCCGGATTTGTACATGTACTGTACGCCGAAGTAATCAGCCTCGGCTTCAAAGCCGCGCGAGAACTTCAGGAACGTCATAGGCAGGCCAATGCCGGCGACCTCCCGTGCCGCATAGCCGATGCCGCCGCCCACAAAAATCAGTGGAATCGACATGATGTTGGCAATGTCTGCGCGTGTCTGGCCGCGGGTGCCGTGCCGCAGCGCTACGTGGGCAATCTCGTGTGCCATAACACCGGCCAATTCCGCCTCGTTATCTGCGGCAAGAATCAGCCCTGAGTTCACATAGAAGAATCCGCCCGGCAACGCCATGGCGTTGATTTCATCCGAATCAACGACCTTGATGGTAAACGGTACCTTTGCGTCGGAGTTCCGCACCAGGTTCTGTCCAATGCGATTGACGTATTCGGTGACGACCGGGTCGGTGATGAACTTCATGCTCTGTTCGATCTGCTGCGCGTACATCTTGCCGACCTTGATGTCCGTTTCCGTCGAATACCAATCGAGCCCGCCGACGTGCCGGTTTCCGATGGCGTCCACGTCATCCTTACCGCCGTCGTGCTTGTATTTCTTGTCTTTCTTATCTTTGTCCTTATCCTTCTTGTCTTTCTTATCGCTTGCCTGGACCTGGTCAGTCTGGTCATTCGCGCTCTGGTCTTGTGCGACCGGCTGGCTTTGATCGCTCGCAGGCTGCTGTGCCTGGGCCTGAGTCTGCGACGACGGCTGATCCTTTTGTTGGTCGTTCTGTGCGGCTGCACAAACAGACAGGCTTAAAACTGCCATGATGGAGGAAAGCAGCAAAGCACGGAATTTCATAGGCACACTCCTGCTCGAAACGGCTCGGCGGCAGTAATCGATAGCTTCATTATACCGCTCGTCCATTGCACTTCCTTATTGGATTTTCTCCGTGATGGGTTTGATGCACGAGTTTCGTTCGTTGGTTAGCAGCAGCACTCTCGGGAAGCGGTAAAGTTCTGTAAAGAAAAGAGATTCCGTCCAGCGCGCACCCTTGAAACACCGCTTTCACGCTCGTCTTGTGATCAAATGCAGGATCTCTACTCGCTTGGCTCGCCACTCGCCTTTTCCATCCTGTTCGGCGGTGATGCGGACTTCCTGGCCAACTTCAAGGCATCGCATGTCGCATTGGTGCTGCTGGCTGGCAGGGACTTCATTTCCGAAGACGATGACGGCGTGCGCCACCTCTACGCGTCTGAGGATGTGATTTCGGCCCTGCACAAAGATCCATCCGCTCTGTCGCGGCACGGAGTTTGGAGGTTCCACCACCTTGCCTTGGAACATGCCTTCCACAGCCGATGCCGGTAGACATGAGAGCACCACACTGAACAGCAGTACCCTGGCCCAGCCGCGCTTCATAGTGAATCTGATGCCGTGTGTCTCAACGGCGGTGTTTCCATCAATCGTAATATTCCAGGCCCAGATGGGTGATCAACGGCTCGCCGCGCAGGTGGCGTAACGTATTTTTCAGCTTGATCAATTGGATGAACAGATCATGCTCCGGATAAAGGCCGGGAGCTGTCATGGGCGACTTCAAATAAAAGCTGAGCCATTCCTGTATTCCGATCCCACGCAGGTGCTCACTGCGCTGCGCCAGATCGAGGAAGAGCACCAGGTCAAGCGCGATGGGCGCCGCCAGGATGGAGTCGCGGCACAGGAAGTCCACCTTGATTTGCATGGGATATCCCAGCCAGCCAAAGATGTCGATGTTGTCCCAGCCCTCTTTATTATCACCGCGCGGCGGATAATAGTTGATGCGAACCTTGTGATAAAAGTCTTTGTAAAGCTGGGGGTACAACGATGGCTGGAGGATCTGCTCCAGCACTGAGAGCTTGGATTCTTCTTTGGTCTTGAACGAGCCCGGATCGTCCAGCACCTCACCATCGCGATTCCCAAGAATATTGGTGGAAAACCAGCCGTTCAGCCCCAACATGCGGGCTTTAAATCCGGGCGCCAGAATGGTCTTCATCAGTGTCTGACCGGTTTTAAAGTCCTTGCCCGCGATGGGAGCATTGTTTTTGCGAGACAGTTCCATCATCGCCGGAATATCCACCGTCAGGTTCGGCGCGCCGTTGGCGAACGGGACGCCTTCAGACAGTGCTGCGTAGGCGTAGATCATCGATGGTGCGATGTTCTCGTCGTTTTTCTCGAGGCCCTTCTCAAACGCCTTAACTGACGAATGCACCTCCCCGCGCTCCAGGAAGATCTCCGTGGATCCACACCAGATCATGATCAGGCGGTCCGCTCCAGACTTCTTTTTGAAATCGCGTATGTCGTCGCGCAACTGCTCCGCCAAGTCGCGCTTGCTCTTACCCTTTTTCACGTGCTTGCCGTCGAGCTTCTTGACGTAGTTGCGGTCAAACACCGCTTTCCTCGGCTGGATCGACTTCAAGAAAGGCTTGATCTGGTTCAGCAGGTCTTTTTCGAGCACAGCCGCATGCGCTGCGGATTCATAGGCATCTTCTTCAAAAATGTCCCAGCCGGTGAACACAATGTCATTGAGGCCAGCCAATGGAACGAATTCTTTGATCTTGGGCGACCGCCCGTCCGTGCGCTTCCCCAGGCGAATCGTGCCCATCTGAGTCAACGACCCGATCGGCTCGGCGATGCCCTTCCGCACTGCCTCCACCCCCGCCATGAACGTCGTTGCCACCGCCCCCATGCCGGGAATCATCACGCCCAGCTTGCCGCGCGCGGGAGCGATCTTGGTTGCCTGTGAGCTTGCCTGTGATGCCGTGTCAGACTTTGCCATTTGAATTGGAGACCATCCTGAAAGAAAAATATCAGTGCAGGCTGAAACCATGGGAGGCTTCAGCGTTCTACGACGAATGCCAATGTGAGTGCAAACTGATTATCTTCTCGCATTGCGCGAGTGTTTGTAAACCTAAGACTGTGCCGCAGCCGTCATGCGGTTCTTCCAGTGCGAGCGGACAAACCAAGCTACTGCAGCCAAGATGAGCACGATGATCAGCAGATCAAGCCGGTGCAGCCACTGCCGCAAGCGCGGATCTTTATCCCACCGCTCGCCCAACTTCATGCCGATCCATGCGAGGAGAAAGCACCACGGCCACGATCCTGCAAAAGTGTAGATGTGGAAACGCACACGCGGCATGCGCGCTATGCCCGCCGGCAAGGCGATAAATGTCCGGACCACCGGCAGCAGTCGCGCAATGAAAACCGCCGCCGCGCCAAATCGCAGGAAGAACCGGTCCGCCAGATCCAGATCATGGCGGCTGATCCACACATAGCCTCCGTACTTCTCGACGAGGGGACGCCCGCCATAGCAGCCGATCTCATAGGCAATCACCGAACCCACATTGCATCCGATGGCCCCGGCTGTTGCTGCCCAGAAAAGACTAAAATGTCCCGTGTAGGCCAGGTATCCGGCAAACGGCATGATGATTTCCGATGGCAGAGGAATACAGGCTGACTCAATCGCCATCAGGGCGACCACACCTGGATATCCAGTACTGGAGATCACGCCGATGATGATCCGTGCCAGTACGGCGACAATCTTTTCTGTCATTGATCGGGAGTGCTTTCCGCTTGTCTTAGAATTCCTGCGAGTCCTGGGTGAAGGTGTATCCGGGCAGGGTCATGCCGTTGTCCTGGCGAGCGACTTTGACGCGAATACTCTCTGATTCAGGAGCGCTCACGTTTGCCGGCCGCAACATGGCGTACTGGGTGAAAACTTCGCTGTAAACCTTTGTGACAAGGAAGTTTGCGCCATTCTCGTTATTGCGCCAAATCTGCCCCGCTTGCACTTGCTTGACCATATTGAAAAGATTAAACAGGCGCGCGCGCCGCGGTCAAATTCCGTTGGTCACTGCGGCAGTTTCCCGTCGCACAACTGCTCCAGGCCGGAAGCGGGGACGCGTACTCCGACGAAGAATTTCCCAAACAGAGCGTAAACCGCGCTGACCTCATCAAAGCGCATCTCGTAGATGAGCTTCTTGAAGATCAGCGGATCGTCGGCAAACAGGTCCACGCCCCATTCCCAGTCGTCAAAGCCGATCGATCCCGTGATGATCTGCTTCACCGTTCCGGCGTATCGTCGGCCGACCAGTCCGTGTTCTTCCATCTGGCGCTGCCGCTCTTCAATGGGCAAGCTGTACCAGTTCTTGTCCTCACCGCGGCGTCGATCCATAGGATAGAAACAGATATACCGCGCCGGAGGAATTTGCGGGAACAGGCGCGGCTGCATCGCTTCGGTTTGCCGCTTGATGGTATCCGCGATTGCCGCGTCCCACTCCGGCGTATGCGGTTCAATGCCCCTCTCGCGCAGGCTGCGAAAGAGCTTCACTGACGATTCATACAAACCGAGTTCCACCACGGAGAGATAAGACGTTATCAGCTCCAGATAATCGCTCAACTTGAGCCGGGCGAGTTCCAGTTCCGCCTGCTTAAGTTGATCAAAACTGTTGCGAAAGTGGACCAGCAGCAGATCGCCCTTGGCCAGCATGGAAAATACTGCGGTCTGCCCGTTCACGTCGTGCTCCATCTTTTCCAGCACGGAGGCTGCTTCGCGGGTGATCTCGTGGCGCTGCGCGTCCGTGAGCTTGCGCCATTCCGCCCAGCGGAAACGGAACATCTGGTGAAGTACGCTGGAACCCTCAAGCGTAATGGGGACGCCATAGAGTTCCTGGCTGGTGGAAGTTATCGCAGGCTTGCTAGTGGTGGCCATCTCCGGTGCTTCGTCCTCTCGACTTGTGATTGTAAGCCCAGTGCTTTAGATTTTCTGCTATGCCTCTCACGCAAAGCAAGCCGCGCAAGCCATCAGGCAAGAGTCCGCGTGCTCCAAAGATAGAGCCCAAAGCAGCCAAACCGGCAAAGAACGGCTATAACCCGGTCGAGCCAAAGCGTGTGAGCGAGATCCTCAAGAGGCTGGACAAGCGTTATCCCGGTGTGACCTGTGCTCTGCATCACAAAAACGCCTGGGAACTGCTGGTGGCCACCATTCTTTCGGCGCAATGCACTGACGTGCGCGTGAATATGACCACGCCGGAGCTGTTCAGGAAGTATCCGACACCGCAGGACTTCGCCATGCTCAACCCAGAGCAACTTGAGCCTGACATTCGCTCCACAGGCTTTTTTCGCAACAAATCCAAATCCCTCGTCGGTGCAGCCAAAGGTGTGGTTGAAGAATTCCATGGTCGGGTTCCCGATTCAATGGAAGAGCTGCTTACTCTGCCCGGTGTCGCTCGCAAAACTGCAAATGTGGTTCTCGGCACCTGGTTCAAGAAAGCCGTGGGCGTGGTGGTGGACACGCACGTGCAGCGCATTTCGCGTCGCCTGGAGCTGACCCGCAGCAACGAGCCGAAAGAAATCGAACAAGACCTGATGAAAGTGCTGCCGCAGGAGAAATGGATCGAGTTCTCTCATCAGATCATCCATCACGGCCGCGCGTTGTGCATCGCGCGTAAACCGAAGTGCGCCGAATGCCCGCTCGAAGATATTTGCCACGCGGCGGATAAGACGTGGACAACGGTAGAAATTCACAAGAGCGCGAAGCCGTGATTTGAATTGCCACAAATACCAAAATTGCCAGAGTTCAAAGCAATACCTCTGAACAGCTATGCATGGGGAGACCTGGGCATTGCATTTACGGAATCTTCGTGTGGAGACACGACATGTCGCATCTCACTGCCTCCACATCGGAAAAGAAATTTCAAACTACAACAGTCATGATTCTTAAACGCTACTTTGCAATATTCCTGCTCGTGCCAATCGCCGCCCTGGCACAAGCGCCAGCATCCTCTCCGCGGGTCATCACTGATCCCATGCAGATCACATCACAGAGCAAACTGGACGTGCAGCCGCTCAGCATTGAGAAGCTTTACCTCACGCATGCCATCGGCGAAAGCACGTGGTCGCCGGACGGGAAGCAGGTCGCATTCATCAGCAACATCTCCGGTCGCAGGAACATATGGCTCGTTCCCTCGGACGGCGGCTGGCCAACCCAGCTCACCGTGAGCGATCAGCGGCAGACCGCGCCGGCGTGGTCGCCAACAGGGCGTTGGATTGCCTACGGCTCTGACAAGGGCGGCAACGAGCAATGGGATATCTTTCTTGTCTCGCCGTCCAATGGTCAGGTCATTAACCTGACCAACACGCCGGAAATTTCAGAGGAGAACTTTGCCTGGTCGCCGAACGGGGAAAAACTGGTGTATAGCGTGAAGCCCAAGGAAGCGCCGAATTACGAAATTGATGTGATCGAGGTGCTGACGAAAAAAGTCACACATATCACCAGCAACACGCCGCAGAATTTGAGCAACTTGGGCGCCATCTGGTCGAAGGACGGCCAGTGGGTAGTTTTCTCGCAGGCGGACGCGGCGGGAAAGAATTCCAACATCTTCATCGCCAACGCAAGCACCGGAAAGGCCACGAACCTCACGCGTCACGAAGGAGAGGAAACTTTTTCCGCTTCGGATATCTCGCCGGACGGCAAAACCGTCCTCATCACTTCGAACGCTGAGAACGCCCATGACAACGCCGGCCTGCTTGATGTTGCGACCAAAAAGATCACATGGCTTACGAACGAGCGCTGGCAGGTTACCTCCGGCAGCTTTTCTCCGAATGGAAAGGATGTCACATGGACTGAGAACCAGGATGGGAACGTCAACATCTTCCTTGATGATTTAGCTTCCCATCACAGTCAGAACTTGCCGTTGGTAGAAGGCCTGAATACGTTCGCCGGATCGGACACCGCTTTCACGCGCGATGGCTCACGCCTGCTCTTCAACCACGACGGACCTGACGCTCCCAACGATCTCTGGGTTTACGACTTTGCCGCCCGAAAGCCGCGCCAGCTCACGCATTCCTTGCTGGCCGGCATCCGCAATGACAGCATGGTGCAACCCTTCCTGGTGCACTATCCCAGCACAGACAAAAAGTGGCTCATCTCAGCCTTTGTCTACGTGCCTTTTAACGCTGAGCGCAATGGTAAGAATGCCGCGGTGGTACTCATACATGGCGGTCCCACTGCGCAGACGGTCAACAGCTTCAACCGAAACGTGCAGTACCTCGCGAACCAGGGCTACTTCGTGATCGCGCCCAATTATCGTGGGTCAAGTGGCTACGGTAAGGAGTTTGAAGATGCTGATCGTTTTGATATGGGCGGCGGCGACCTTCAGGATGTGATCGCTGGGGCCGACTGGCTCGCCACAACTGGCTATGTGGACGCCAAGAAGATCGCGGTGATGGGCGGAAGTTACGGCGGATATCTCAGCATGATGGCGGTAACAAAAGTCCCGGAGCGTTGGGCCGCCGGCATCCCGATTGTGCCGTTCGTCAACTGGTTCACCGAAATCGAAAATGAAGACCCGCTGCTGCAGCACTATGACAAAGCCACCATGGGCGATCCCATGAAAGACAAGGCGCGCCTTGAGGAGCGCTCACCCATCAACTTTGTCGACCAGATTAAAGCGCCATTGCTCGTCCTCGCCGGCGGCAACGATCCGCGCTGTCCGCGTACCGAGGCCGAGCAGGTGGCCAGCGCGGTGAAAAAGCACGGGGGCGTAGTTGACCTGAAGGTTTACGAGAACGAGGGCCACGGCTTCGCCAAGCTGGAAAATCAGATTGACGCGATCACACGAATTGCCGACTTTCTTAAGAAGTATGACCCGCCGGAGAAGTGCGGATGCAATGTGTATGAGTAGCAGCTAGCAATTGGCAGCTAGCTCTTCTGAAACCGCGAGCGGAGCGGACTGAACAAGAAGGGGCTACTTCAGCCCCAGCCTCTCGAGCAACTGCTGCGCGGCTATCTTGTGTACATGTTCTGTAATAGCGAGAACCAAACCTTGCACGGTGTACTCGCGGGCTTCTATTGTGGGAGGAAAGCCTGCTGAGCGAAGCGTGTTGCTGGTTACCGGGCCAATGGACGCAAGACAGATTTTGCCCAATATCTCCTGGCGGCCATTCCCGAGCAGGCTGAGAAAATTCGTGGCCGTGGATGAACTGGTGAACGTGACTATATCCGGCCGGCGAGTCTGGCTGGCGAACAGCTTCTGCAACTTTGATTGCGCGGCGGCCGGGATTACGGTTTCGTAGGCCTCCACCACATCCAGAAGCACGCCGGCTTTTTTCAACTCGTCGGGGAGCACGTCACGCGCGACCTTGGCACGCGCCAGCAGTGCGCGCTTCCCTTCCGTCCTTCCGCGCAGGCTTTCTACCACGGATTCCGCCATATATTTGTCTGGCGTCACTGCAACTTTGAGTCCTTGGGCTTCAATCGCTTTCTTTGTCGCCGGACCAATCGCGGCAATCTCGAGATGCTCGAGCTCTCGTGGGCTCATGCGCAACTTTTTGAGACGCGCGAAGAGCGCATCCACGCCGTTCACGCTGGTAAGAATCAGCCAGTCGTAATCTTTGATTTCATTGAGAGCGGAATCGAGCGGCTCATAACTGCTGGGCGGTTTGATCTCGATGGTTGGAACTTCAACTACTTCTGCGCCCAGGTCGCGCAACGGCGCTGCCAGACCGCCAGATTGTTTGCTGGCTCGCGTCGTCAAGATGCGCCAGCCCAGCAGCGGCTGATAGCCAGTCGGCTCTGTGATGTCCTCGCTCATGGCTGACGCGGCACCGCAACTTCTGCTCCGTATACGTCGTTCAGGATCTTGTCTGCGCCGCGTGCGAGCAGCCTCTGGGCTGTTTCGCGACCCAACTCCGCCGGATCGCTTCCCAGCGCCCACTCTCGCAGGATCTCACTGCCATCGGGCCGGCCGACCATTGCTCTTAAGTGCAGAACGCCATCGCGTCTTTCGGCGAATGCGCCAATCGGCACCTGGCAGCCGCCGCCCAATCCGGCCAGCACGGCCCGCTCGCATTCAATGGCGGAGCGGGTTTCGGCATCATCGAGAAAAGCCAGATGCTTCGCCATCTCAGGATCATCACTGCGCGTCTCAATCGCCAGCGCGCCCTGCCCTGCCGCCGGGCACATGACTTCCGGCTCAATGCGAGAGCGCACGTGCTTTTCCAATCCCAGCCGCTTCACCCCGGCCGAGGCGAGAATGATGGCGTCGTATTCGCCGGATTCGAGCTTTCGCAGCCGCGTGTCCACGTTGCCGCGCAACGGGATGACCTCAACATCCGCACGTAGCGCCTTGAGCTGGCACTGCCGTCGCAGACTGCTGGTGCCCACCTTGGCGAAACGCGGAAGCTCCTCAAGCCGCGTGTAGTTCACGGAAACGAATGCATCCCGGGGATCCTCACGCTTCATTATCACCGCGAGACTGAACTGCGACTCGAGTTCCGTAGGCACATCTTTGAGGCTGTGCACCGCGAGATCGATACGTCCGTCGGCGAGCGCTTCTTCGATCTCCTTGGTGAACATTCCTTTCGTGCCAACCTTCGCCAGCGCGACGTCCTGAATCTTATCGCCCGTGGTTTTGATAATTTCAATTTCTGCCGAGTGCCCCTGCTGCCGCAGCAGTCCGGCAATGTGATTTGCCTGCCATAGCGCCAGTTGGGAGCCGCGCGACCCGATGCGAAGATTCGCCATCAGCTTTTGGGCTTCCCGTTGTTCAGATTAAAGAGCTTGCGGACCATCTCCTGGATAGTCGCGGCCTCTGGCTCGCCAGCAGACGATTTGAGCGTGGTAATCGGCGTGTGCAGCAGCTTGTTGATGATGCCGCGCGTCATGGCTTCAATCGCCGATTCCTGTTCCGGAGTGATCGTGCCCAGCCGTCCGCGAATCCGATCAATCTCCGCCTGCCGGATCGTCTCGCAATACTCCTGCAAGGAGAGGATGGTCGGCACCATGTGCAGGGACTTGATTCGCTGGGTAAAGCGTTCAACTTCCACCTCAATGATGCTTTCCGCGCGTTCGGCTTCTTTCTTTCGCTCTGCGCTGTTGCTGCTGGCGACTGATTGGAGGTCGTCAACATCGTAGACGAAAAGATTGTCCAGCTTGTTGACTTCCGGGTGTACGTTGCGCGGTACTGCGATATCGATAAAGAAAACGGGCCGGTTGCGGCGCCCTTTCAGCAGCCGTTCTCCGTGTTCGCGGCGAAATAGAGGCTCAGCGGCGCCGGTCGAGGTCAGGATGATGTCGGCCTGTGCCGCTGTTTCGTGCAGACTTTCAAATGGCGCGGTTTGTGCGCCGAAAGCCTGCGCCAGATTCTCAGCCCGCTCTCGCGTGCGGTTGCTGATAATCATTTTGCCCGCGCCGTGGCTGATCAGGTGACGTGCCGCCAACTCCGCCATTTTGCCGGCGCCGATAAGATAAACCGTCTTACCCTCGAGCGAGCCGAAGATCTTTTCCGCAAGCTGTACCGCGACAGACGCGATGGAGACACTGGAGCTGCCGATCGCGGTCTCATTCCGCACCTTCTTGGCTACAGCGAATGCGCGCGACAGTAGCGCTTCCAGCGCCGAGTTGATCGCCCCCAGGCTGCGGGCCACGGAGTAGGCTTCCTTTACCTGGCCCAATATCTGCGGTTCTCCGACTACCATGGAATCCAGGCTGGAAGCCACTCGAAACACGTGGCGCACGGCCTCACGTTCCTGGTATTCGTACAAATGCGGTGCAATCGTGTCCGGGCTTACGCCAAAGTAGCTGCGCAAATAACCGCGCAAATCGGCAGGCGCCTCATTGCAGCTTGTAATCACTTCAACGCGGTTGCAGGTGGAAAGCACCATGCCTTCTTCCACGCCAGGCTGCTTTACCAGGTGCTGCACGGCGTCCGGGAGCTGCGCTTCCGGAACAGCAAGCCGCTCGCGCACGCCGAGCGGAGCGCTGTTGTGGTTCACGCCGATGATCTGGAACTTCATGGGGCAATAAACCTGTGCGTATGACTCAGGCTGTTCGCAGCCCACGCCAGTATGGCTGTCGCAAACGCGAATGTCGCCAGATAGGCGGCGCGGCGTCCGCGCCAGCCTGCGCTCCATCGCGTATAGAGCAGCACCATATAGAGCACCCACATGACAATGGATATCAGGATTTTTGCGTCCAAAAAGTAATGCGGGCCGACCCGGGCCTCGGCGACGATCGCTCCGGAGATCAGGCCCAGAGTCATGAATGGGAACCCCCAAAGCAGGCACTTGTAGCCGATATCGTCAATCACTGCCAGCGCCGGCAAACGTGTCCAGATGCCGGTGGAGTTCTTGCTTTTGAGGTTTCGTTCCTGGATGAGGTAGAGAATGCTGGCAATAAAACTGAAGATCAGCCCGGCATACCCCACCAAGATCAGTCCCACGTGAACGTAAATCCATTGCTGGCTGACCAGCAGCGGCATTGCCGATTCGCTGGGCGAATTGCCCGATGCCGCTGAGACGGTTAGCAGGAACACTAGCGGGAATACCGCAATCCCGGGAGAAGTCGCGCCGTATCGTGCATAGATGACGAAAAAGAAGACCATCAGCAGGAATGCCATCATCGACTCGAGCTCATGCAGCGAGGCAGGCGCCCATACGCCGCTGAGCATGGCATTTTCCAGCAGGGCGACAAAATGGAAAGTCATTCCCAGCCCGACCGCAGGCAGCGTGATGCGAGTCAGGACGTGCCGCCCTCCCCAGAACGAGGCCAGGGCATACACCAGTCCTACTGCATAAAGCGATAAGGCGACTCGCAACCAAAACAGGGGCATAGAGTTACAGCGATTATGACATTGATTTGGGCAGCTTAAGCGCCGGACAAGCATTCACCCTTCAGCAATCAGCATTCAGCCCTGAACCATTCTAGGCCGCCTCGAGGCTAAGCTGCTGAAAAAACAGGCGCTTAAATGACGTTAGTAACGTCCGGTTGGCGCTGGGAGAGGTTTCGGCCACCTAAGTGAATTTTGTCCGCAGATGCTTTGGCTAATTGCCAATGCCTAATTGCCAAGTGCTCGGTTTTACCGAATCTCCAGCTTCCTCAGTCTCTCAGCCGCTAGCTCCGACGACACCGGAGTGTAGTAGACCTCCTTCAGGAAGTACGGCTTCGCCCTGATGGCCAGAATGGGCAGGATCTCCAGATGCCAGTGGTAATCTTCGTCAACGGTCTTCCAATACTGCAGTGTGTGCGATTTCTGGTAGGTATTCGGGACCGTATGCAGCACCATGTGAAAGGCTTCCGCAATGCTCATCACGCGCTGGAATGTATGCCGGATCAGGCTGGTCAGGTCGCTCAGGTTTGCTGATTTTGCTGTAATCGCCCGCTCAAAGGCCGACTCATGCTTGCGCGGCATGATCCACATCTCGTACGGTACGCGCGCAGCGTACGGACACAGAGTCACGTAATTCCCGTGCGTTTCAACAATGCGCACAGGATTGCGAAATTCCTGGTTCAGGGTGTCACAAAAAACACAGCGCTCTTTCTCGGCGTAGTAATCGCGTGTCGCGCGCAGCTCATACAAGACCCGACGAGGGACAAATGTGGTGGCGGTCAGCTCAGATACAGGATGGCTGAACTCCTGACCGGCGGGTGTGCCGTAATTTTTGAATAAAGTTACATACTTGAAGCGCGTGTCATTTTTGAGGTCCTGGATGCGCTGCGCTGCGAGCAACAGAAATTGCGCGAGTTCGGCGTCCGAAGCCTGCCAGAGCTCGATGTCATGACGCACGCTCTGCACCAGCACTTCATGGGCTCCCACCGTATTCATGGCGTCGTAAATGCCTTCGGCGTGGCGATGCGGTTCGCCTTCAATGCGATAAAGCGGCGAGGGATGCACCACGGCCATCACCGGCCCGGCGCCGGGTTCGCTGGAGTTGAGAGTAGTAATCACCTGCGAAGCATTGGGCGATCCTGGGCAGAACGGGCAGTATCCCGCCGGTGCGGGCTTTTCAAAATCATCCCCGACAATAACCCAGGAGCGCGTGATGGGGTCCTTGCGCAATTCCATGCTGCTTTAAGGAAAACAGAGCCAGGCCGTGAGGGTCAAGGATGAACGCACTCGCCCTCACCGCTCCACAACGCCTTCCAGCATCGAGAAGAACTCCGGGAACGAAATGCGCGCGGATTCGGCGCCATGGATCAGTGTTTCTCCCTCGGCTCGCAGTGCGGCCACGGCAAAGGCCATGGCAATGCGATGGTCGCCCCCGGAGTCTATCTCGGCGCCATGCAGCTTCTGCCCGCCAGGGACGCGCAGGCCATCCGGCCGCTCTTCGCACTCAGCGCCCATGGCGCGTAGATTCCGGGCCACTAAGGCGATGCGGTCCGACTCTTTCACGCGCAGCTCGGAGGCATCACGAATCTCAATTCCATTCTGGCTGTATGGGGCAATAGCGGCCAGCACCGGCAGCTCGTCAATCAGGGCAACGGATTGGCCTTCCTCAATTGTGATACCGCCCAGCGTAGCGTGCTCGACCTTGATGGTTCCCACCAACTCCCCGTGGTGCTCTTCCAGATTGATGACGGAAATCCGCGCGCCCAGAAGCTTCAGCACATCGAGCAAAGACGCCCGCGTTGGGTTGAGTAGAAGGTTTTCAACGACCAGATTGGAGTCGGGAAAGAGAGCGGCGGCACAGAGGAAGAATGCCGCAGAAGATATATCGCCCGGAACAGCCGCCTGGATGGCGTGCAGTTTTTGTCTACCACGAAGCCATACGCGATTGCGACTGCGATTCAGCTCTGCCCCAAAGGCCCGCAACGCCTGTTCGGAGTGATCGCGGGTACGATGCGGCTCTTCCACCGCTGTTTCTCCTTCCGCAAACAGACCCGCAAAAAGCACGGCAGATTTCACCTGCGCGCTGGCCACCGGCGTTTTATAGTCGATGCCATGGAGCCTGCCTCCGCGAATGTGGAGCGGCGGCCGGTCGCCAACTGCAGCGGTGATTTCGGCTCCCATCTGCCGTAGCGGAGTCATGATCCGAGCCATGGGCCGGCGGGAGAGCGACTCGTCTCCGTGCAAATCACAGGCAAACTCCTGCCCGGCAAAAATGCCGCTCAGCATGCGCATAGTAGAACCGGAGTTGCCACAATCCAGGCTCTGCGTGGGAGCTGACAGCCTTTCCCGTCCTTCGATCTCCACATTGGTGCCGTCGTGGCGAACCACACAACCAAGCTGGCTTACGCAGTTCAGCGTGCTGGCGCAATCCGCACCGGTGGAGAAATTAGCGAGCTTGGTTACGCCTTCGGCAATTGCGCCGAGCATGGCATAGCGATGCGAGATTGACTTGTCACCCGGTAGGCGAATGGATCCAAGGATGGTTTTGGCGGGCCGAATCGTCACGACAGATGCTGTAGAACCGGTTGAGCTCATAAGTTTTTTGTTCAAGTTGCCTGTGCTATGAAAATTAAAATTCCGAAGCTGCTTTCCTCCGGGGACAACTTGGATACTTAACCCTCATCTTACTTCTACAGCAGCAAGAGGTAGCACCGCGGTCAGGTCCCCTGCCAAGCCCTCCCTGGATCATCCTCTTTGCACACTAAAAGATTAGCAGGTAGGACATGGCTCGACGGGCTTCACTTCTAGCATTCTCTTTCACTCTACTCACTTCGTTCTGCTTCGCCCAGTTCATCACCTCGCCCAGCATGCGGCCTCGCGATAACAGATTCAATTCGCGGTTCGCGGAAGGCGACTCCTCTTTGGACGGCACGGTGGTCGATGCTTTCACCAACAAGCCGCTTCAGAATGCGCGAGTGGAGCTGCGGGACTCCGCCAACGGTACCGTCGTAAGCTCCTCATACACCAACGGCGCCGGGCAATTCCAGTTCGGAGCGGTCCCCCAGGGCCAGTACCGGATCGTCGCTTTGATGGGCGTTTCGCAAGTGGAAGAACGCGTGGACGTAAGCTCTTTCAGGACCAGCGTGAACCTGCGCATGTCGGTCAATCACTCACAAAATGGGGACCCTAACGGAAATACCATCTCCGTGGCGCAATACAAAATCCCGGAGAAAGCCCGGAACGAATTTCAGAAGGCGCAAGAGGCGAGCGCAAAGATGAACCTTGGCGAGGCCAGAAAAAGGGTCGAGCGCGCCCTCGAAATATATCCGAACTATGCTGATGCGCTTACTTTGCGTGCGGTCATGAATCTGTCGAGCAATGTCGCCGCCTCCGTCGCGGATCTTGAAAAGGCAATCGAGTGCGACGGCAATTATGCGTTGGCGTATACGGTGCTTGGATCTGCCTTGAATGAGCAAGGCAAATTCGACCAGGCCCTCCAGACCCTTCAGCATGGAGAAACACTGGCCCCCGATTCCTGGCAGACGTATTTTGAGATAGCCAGGTCGTATATCGGAAAAGCACAATACGACATTGCGCTGCGGGAACTTGGAAAAGCCCAGTCTCTGCTTCCAGCAGGATACCCGGTGATTATGCTCGTGAGTGCTCAGGCGCATCTGGGCTTGAAGCAATACCAGAACGCCGTCTCTGAGCTGCAGGCGTTCCTTCAAAAGGAGCCGGCGGGGCCAAATTCCGGTACGGCCCATAGAATGCTGCAACAGGCACAGGAATTAATGGCACGCAAGTAGCCCGAACTGCATCTTAGGCAGCGCGGGCTAAAGATTGGCCGCTTTGTTCGGCTCAGCTGCGGGCGCAGCGAGCGCCAAAGGCTCTTCAGGTACAACGATCCAGGCGGCGCCGTAAGCAATTACGCCCAGGAGCCCAAAGAGCGAGCAAACCAGCCACACGATCCGGACGAGAGCAACATCGAGATCGAAATATTCCGCAAAGCCGAGGCATACTCCGGCGACTTTGCGCCCGGAACGCGGGCGAACCAGCCGCTTGCGCGCTACAACTCCGGCCACTCTCTTGCCGCAATAGGCGCACAGATGCGCATCATCTTGAATCACCTTGCCGCAATAGTTGCAATACATGACCCTCTCTCCTGTTCAGACTCTGACCTGGGTGAGAAGCATATAAGACTTGCGCTGCCTCCGAGGCCTACACAGAAAAAGCCCATGGTCTATCTGCTTGTAGTATACGAATGCTCCGAGTGAATGGTTCAATTTCCCGTATACGGCTTCTCCAGATATTTGCGTGCGGTCTGCGCCTCTTCTGACGTTCCGTTCAGAGCGATGGCTGCCCGGTACTGCACCAGCGCTTGCTGACGCTTGGCCAGCAGGTCAGAAACCTCTCCGGCCTCTAGCAACGCCCTCTGCCGGTCGTCGGGAGGGTTGGTGCTTGAGCTTGCCGCGGACTCAAATGACTGGAGGGCCTGATCCAGCTTCCCTTCGGCGCGCAAGGCCTGTCCCAGGGTAAAGTAGGCCAGTTCCAGGTGCGGGTTCGGATATCTGCCTTCTTTGCATTTGTTCAACAGCTTGCGGGTTGAATTGACGGCTTCCTGGTTTTTTCCCGCACCTGCAAGTAAATTGGCTTCCTCTAAAGCGAACAAGAAATTCCGTGGGTGCTCTTGATTGAGCGCGTGAACCAGCGCCAGAGCTTCATCAAACCGGCCTTCGCGCCGCAGGAACAGCGCCAGGGCCACCTGGGCGTCCGTGCTGGTCTCGCCGCCGGCCGTTCCAGCTTCCGCAAGCATCTTCAGGCCTTTGTTCTTGTTGCCGTGAATGCCTGCAAGCCCAGCCATCACTTTCATGGGCTTAGTCAGGCTGCCCACCACAAAATTATGAGCGCCAACAACCGTCTTGGCGTCGGCCCAGTCGGGCCTAAGTTTCAAGACCTGCTCGTGATCATGTCGCGCGGAAAGCGCCCAGCGGAGGGCACCGAACCAGGAGTGCTCCACAATGGCCAGATATGTGGAACGCAACCCCTCCGTAATGCCACGATTGTAAAGGGCCTGGACGTCCTTAGGGTCCGCCTTAAGGCGCTCATCTGAGAGGGACAATGCCCGTTCGGTCAGGGCCTTTAGCTGTTCTTTCGCCGTTGGATCAATTGGTACTTGTTTACTAAATACCAATCCCTGCTTTGCGTAGAGCCGGGTATCGAGTGCGTTGAATTTGTACAGCTCCCTGTAGAGCACCGCATCGAGTACGTGGTTGACCGCTGCGGCATCGTCAGGACGCGCGTCCAGAGCACTTTTGAAATCCTTGACGGCGAGGTCGTATTCAAGGCTGTAAAAATGCTTCCACCCGGATTGCGTAAGACTGTCAAAATCACTCTTCTCCGCGCCAGCGCAGACCGGCGAAAGGGTTACTAGTAAGACAGTAACCAAAATGAGCCAAAGTAACCGGTTACCCGGGCAGTGAAAGCGGGGGAAGCGGTAAGGTGTCATTGTGAGCTGGTATGGGGAAGTTTACCTGATTTCGGCATCGGGAGGGAGAAGGTACAACATACCTGCTCCCCCGCATCCCTGAAAACAGGAATACGGAAACCCAATCATGACCAGACCGGTGAAACCAATCAAAGAATTCTATACAGAAGCTGAAGCCGCATTTGAACTGAACATTAGCCTTCTCCAGCTGCATTCGCTTCTGGACGAGTACATCTTCAATGACGGGAGCCCTCGCCCCGACGAACTGAGCTTCTGCGAAGCGGACCTTGTGCTTTTGGGTTTCTGGAGCAAGAGTAGAGAAAACCCAAAAGTTATCCGCATGCCGCGTCGGCGCGAGGCCTGAACGTTTTACACGTAAGAATTTCCGCTCGCTCGCCGACCGGCGCTACTGTGCTGGCGTAAGTGATTGAAACATTGCTGTTTATCGTAGCTCCCCATTTGGCCCTTGGTGTGCCTCATTCATGGGAATAAAGAGGGTTCCCATGGCACAGATAGCGCAGAATTATGAAGAGCGGCAGGAGTTCTGGAAGCCGGTTGTCGCCCACCGTCAGGAAACTGAGGTGTCTGCTGGCGCGCCCGAACAGGTCTGTCGGAACTGCGGTTCTGATTATCTCCTGGGATCCCGCTTCTGCCATATCTGCGGGGTTGATCGCCAAATCAATCTGGCCGATGCCCGGCCGACCGGTATCGGATCCTGGTTTGACTTTGTCGGCTTGCGCGACGCGCTCGGCCAAACTACCGCGTCTCTGATCGGCCTGATTCTCGGTTGTGCCTGCCTTATCGCAGCGGCTATCACCGGCTTTCTATTCAACGCAACCACACTGCTGGACTGGCAGGCCGTCCAGCTCTGGCGTATTGAATGGCTCTTAGCAGCAGCGGCAATGTTCGTTGGTGGCCTACTGCTGAAGAAGAAATAGAGGCTTGAAGGATTTCGGCATCAAGGCGGCTGCAAAAGCCGCCTTTTTACCAATTGTGCGCCCAAGATAAACTTCATCTGAAACACAGGGCGGGATGCCGCTCCTAGCTCCCAAGGGCGAGGCCGACTTGCGCGCCGAGGCCGCCGCAACAGGAGCATCTCAGCTTTGGACTTGGGTGATTCTTAAGCGGTGTGGAGCGCAGCGAATAGCGCTTACCAACGATGAAGAAATGGCGAGGCCGACTCCCCCGAGCCGGCTGCACCAGGAGCATCTTAAGTTTTTGGGAAGGGACTAACGCGTAAGCGGTGTGGAGCGCAGCGACAAAAATTAAGAAGCCCCGAGTTTGTGTTGACCCATTCGCCTCGACCAGCAGCTCGCTATAGACCCTTGCCGACCTTGCTTTCTCTGCCAAGTCCCTTTCGAAACTCCGCAAAGTTGCGATCTTTAATCAGCTTGCGCTGAAGCTCGGGCTCCGGGCTCACCACCAACCGGGTAAATCGGTCAACGCCTCGGGGCTTCTATTTTGGCCTCGAACATCTTGAGTTCTCCTCGACCAGCAGTTCGCTATAGACCCTCGCCCGCCCTCTCATCGCTTGCAGCCTGCTCATGTTCCACATTCGCCGTTTCCAGCAATCATGGCTTTTAGAACTCGACCGTGCGATCATGACTCAGCTTGGGTCCCGGTACTCGCCACCAACCGGGAAAACGTTCAGATGTCAAAGAACGAGTGTGAATCTACACCTCCCGTGATCGAAGTCAACAAAAATACCATCAGTATATCTACTCTGAAATCAGTAGCTTACAATCCATCCACAACCCTGTGCTTTGAAAATAGTGCAGCCGGTTACTAAAGTTCAGCAAAAATGCGGTGAAGAAACAGTTTTGGCTCGTTTGCTGGATGTGAAAATGTGGGTGAAAACTGCTGTTTATGCGGGGAATTAGCGACTAGCAATTGGCATCTTGCAATTAGTACAGCTTAGCTTGGCGGTGACAGTAAACAGAAATCTGGTCGCAGAAGAACAAGAGATTGCAGAAAATCCCCCCATCTGATTCGGTTTATATGCGGAAATAACCCCATCGCCTTCGAGAGCACGGGCTCGTTGCTAGTTGCTCGTTGCTCGTTGCCAATTGCTACTCGCTCCCTTACGCTGCCCCACTCTTCCCTGTCCAATCGCCAAGCAGGCCCAGTTCGCCACCGGGATCTGGAGTTTCCCGCGCTGGCTCAAAAACCACTTGCTCGTCGCGCTGATAGTAAGGATTCACCAAGCTCCATGTTTCAAAACCGCTGCCAGAAATCGTAACCACAAGGGCTTCATGCGCGGCTTCGGCCAGCTTGCCCCAACCGTCTCCTTGCAGTTGCACTCGAGCAGCTGCCTCGTCGTTCAGATAAACGTCGTTGACGGTGAGGATCGCGCTGGCACTCTTTTGCCTGGCAACGTCCATCATCTCTGCATAGAGCTCTTCACGCTCATCGTCATCCTCAAACTCCAGATCAAAGATCAGGTTCTCGCTGGGAGTGATGACCACGGCGGCGGGATTGACGAACCCCTGATTTTGCAGGATAGAGCGCGCCTCGCCGAGCAGTTCGTACGCAAGCGCCTTGAGGTCTGTCATAGACATGCCACCTCGGAAGCGAGCAAGTCTTTTACGGTCTCGCGCCGGCGGATAAGCCGCGCGCGCGAGCCCTCCACCAGCACCTCCGCGGCGCGCGGCCGCGTGTTGTAGTTGGAGGCCAGAGACATACCATACGCGCCGGCATCGTAAACGCACAACAGCGAACCGGGGCTAAGCTCTGGGAGCGAAGCATCGCGAGCAAGAAAGTCTCCGCTTTCGCAAATCGGACCACAAACATCCGTTGTGTTGCTCGTCCCTGTGCTCGAATCAAGGTCAACGGGGACAATCTCGTGCCGCGCCTGGTAAAGTGACGGCCGGATGAGGTCATTCATTGCGGCATCCACAATGGTGAAGCGCTTTACAGCATTCTGCTTCTGGTAGAGGATGCGCGTGACGAGCGCGCCCGCCGGAGCCACGATCGATCTCCCCGGCTCCAGCAGAAGGTGCAGGCGGGAGAGGCGCTTCGCTTTCGTTATCGGTGAGAGGATCGCATCAGCATACTTCCGCGTCTGTTCCTGGAAATCCATCGGCGGTTCGCTCTGGTATGAGATGCCGAGTCCGCCTCCGGCGTCGAGAAACTGGATGTCGTGCCCTTCCGCTGTGAGCTGTTCAGCCAGCCCTACCGCTCGCTCCACAGCCATGCAAAAGGGCGCCATATCGCGTATCTGCGAACCAATATGAAGGCTCACGCCGGTGACGCGCAGGTATTTGCAGCGAGCAGCCTGTTGATACAGCGCGCGAGCGGCGGTTATGGGCACGCCAAACTTGTGTTCGTGGAGACCGGTGGAGATGTAAGGGTGTGTTTCTGCGAGGACATCCGGATTTACACGCACCGCGATCTCTGCGCATTTTCGCAATCGCGCCGCGGACGCCGCGAGCGCGTCCAACTCGCCTTCGCTCTCCACATTGAAAAGTAGAATGTGGCTGCGAAGAGCAGCCTCCAGTTCCTCTTGAGTTTTACCGACGCCAGAAAAAACTACCTTCTTTAATGAATTCCTCCGGGCGGCCTTTACTCTCTCGAGCTCTCCCCCGGAAACAATGTCAAAACCTGCGCCCATTTTGCCCAGCATGCGCAGGATGCTGAGGTTTGAATTTGCTTTCACAGAATAGCAGATGGTGTGCGGCATGCCCCGGAACGCTGCGTGCATGACATGGTAGCGCTGTTGAATTGCAGCCGCGGAATACACGTACAAAGGTGTTCCGTACTTTTTTGCGAGGGCGCTAACTGGGACGTCTTCGCAGTTGAGCGCATTGCTCCTGTAAATAAACCCAGGGGGCCTGCTGGACATGAGCGCGATTGTAACAAACGGATTTGTTGAGACGTGGCTATCCGTGAAGCCGGCATCTGTTTGGCATAAAGCACCGCTCATCGACTCTCCGGCGTCTGCTGAAACAATCTCTGCCGGGCGATTTCATACATCACTACACCGGCTGCGACTGAGACGTTAAGAGATGCAATTCGGCCAAGCATGGGGATTGATACCAGGAAATCACACTTCCTGCGAATTTGTTCGTGCAGGCCGTGCCCTTCCGCGCCCAGAACAATGGCGCAGTCCATCTTGTAATCGAGGTCGTGATAGGCTTTCTCGCCGCGCTCATCCAGCCCCACTGTCCAGATATTCCGCTCTTTCAATTCTTCCAGGGTACGGCCTATGTTTGTGACTTTTGCAATGGGGAGATACTCAGAAGCGCCCGCTGAAGCTTTTACCACCGTGGCTGTCACGCCGCTGGCGCGGCGTTCCGGAATGATCAGCCCATCCACACCTGCGCCTTCAGCGGCGCGGATGATAGCGCCCAGGTTGTGCGGGTCTTCCACTCCATCCAGCACTCCCAAAAATCGGTATTGGCCGCGTTGTTTTGTCAGGAGATCATCCAGATCCGAATATTGCTTTTCCGCCGTTACCGCCACCACTCCCTGATGGCCAGCTGTTTTTGCCAATCGCGTGAGCTGGTCGCGTGGCATGGTCCTGACGGCCACTCCCATCCCGCGGCAGAGCTCCGCGAGCTTTTGAATACGTGCGTCTCCTCGTCCCGGAGCAACGGCCACGTACTCAAACCGCCGCCCTCGCGCGGCCAAAGCTTCTTCGACTGCGTGAATGCCAAAGATCACTTCGCTTGCCATGAAGGAGTTAGTTTCGCAGCTAAGTGCCGGGGCAGCAAGTACACGGCAACTGAGCTGATGGGCACACAGTAAAAAAGGGAGCCATTTGCTGGCTCCCTTCTTTAGCAACTAGAGAGTGCTTTAGTCGCCACTGTGCTCGTAAGGAGCAATTTGGTCGGCGATCTTTGATTTGTCTCCGACGATCACAATTGTCATCTTGTCCGTCGAAAGATGCTTTTGCGCCATCTGCTGAACCTGCTCCGGAGTGACGGCGTACACCTTTTTGACATACGTTTCCAGATAGTCGTCACCCAGGTTATTTAGATCGGCGAAAGCAAGTTGGGCAATGATTCCCTGCCGCGATGAGTTCTGCAGGATAAAAAGGCCGGCGATGTAATCCTGTATGCCCTTCAACTCCGCTTCTGAGGGTGCTTCCTTCTGAAGGCGATTTATCTCGTAGAAAATCTCCTTGAGGGAAGGTCCCGTGACCGCGGTGGTTACATCAGCAATTTCTGCCCAGAACGCGTCATGATACCGGCTGGAGAGCTGGCTAAACGGTGAATACGTATAGCCTTTCTGCTCGCGAATATTTGAGGTAATGCGCGAGGCGAACGAGCCGCCCAGCAGCGTGTTCGTGACCGAAAGAGGAATGTAGTCCGGCTCGCCAGGATAGACGGTGGGCAATCCCACGTACACTGTGGATTGCGTCGCATTTGGACGATCGACCAGACTGAACTCGCGCTTACTGACCGGCTTGGGGATATTGATTGCGGGATCGGGGCCCTTCGCCCAGCCAGAGAAAGATTCTGTGATCGCTTTCTTCATCGCAGCGGGATCGAACTTGCCCGCGACGTAAATGTGGCTTCGGGCCGCCCCGAAGTTGCTGGTGTAAAACTTCTTCACGTCGGCGATGCTGTACTTGCTGATCATTTCCTCGGTGGGAAAAACGCGGCCATACGGATGATCCGGGTAGAGCGCCTTCATGAACTGCTCACGCGCCAGCGGCTGCGACTGCGATTTGGCAATGGCCAGCCTGCGCTCGGCATCCTGCTTCATGCGCTGCAGGTCCGGTTCAGGAAACAGCGGATGCTCGAGGACATCGGCCAGCAGGGCAACTGCCCTGGGGCCAAAATCGGAAAGAACGTCGAGCGCAACCTGAGTCTGATCGGCGCCGGCATTTACGTCAAGAGAGCCTCCCATGGAAGCGGCCTGCTGCGCTACCGCCTCGGCGCTCTGGGTGGTGGTGCCACCCTCCTTAATCATGCGGCCCACAAAGTCTGACATCCATGTTTCATCAGGCCCTTCGTTCAGGCTACCGGCCCGCACAAAAACCGCAATCGTGACTTTGGGCAGTCTTCCATAGGGCACCATGGTGACATTCAGCCCATTTGGCAATGTGAATGTCTGCTTTGCAGGAAGATGAAAGGTTTTCGGAGGACCTCCTTCCGGGGGCGACTGCTTGTGCGACGGCGCGGCTGTTTGCGCCACACCTGAAAGGCTCCAGGTGAGAGCCAGAACTGCAATACAAAATGATTCAAGCAAATTCTTCTTCGTCATGGCTCCCTCCTAATTTCCCGGTTGAGCGGGCTTGGGCGGCGCTGCAGCTTGAGCGTTTTTCGGTTCGACTTCCAGGATGGTGCGGTTGCCATTCCGCAGGTATTCGCGAGCAGTTTTTTGAACCAGTGCCGGGGTGACCTTGCGGAACTGCGCTTCAATGGAGTTCACGCGCGCCGGATTATCGTCAAACAAAGAGAAACTGCAAAGCAGATCAGCCAATCCGACTCCGAAGAACCCGCCTTCATTGTCATAGAGGTCAGAGCGCAGCTTGATCAGCGAGCGATCAAGCGTCTGCTGGTCAATCGGCTTTTCCTGGAGCCTTTGCATGACGGAATCGAAAGCTGAAACAATGGTTTCCGGCTTTACATTGTTGTCATAGAACAAATAAGCCGTCCACAGCATGGGACCGTTGTAGTCGTACATGTTGCCAAGCAGGTTGATGCCGCCGTTCACTTCCGCCGTAAGCGCGCGCTTCTTAACCAGCTCCTGATAAAGCAGGCTGTCATCGCCTTCGAGCAGGAGCTGATTGAGAATACCCATGGCGTAGTACTCGGGAGTGTTCCTTTCCGGCATGTGATAAGCCAGGGCGATGGCCGGGCGTTTCGCTTGTGCGTCCGTCTTGGTGGCGTGCTTCTCCTTTTCCTGCCGCGGCTCAGAGAGATCAGGGAGCTTGGGCTGGGGTGGCGAGGATATGCCGCCAAAGTATTTCTCAATCCACTTCTTCGCTTGTGCCGGTTCAAAGTCGCCGACCACTGCCAGCGCAGCGTTGCTGGGGACGTAGTATGTTTTGAAAAATTTCTGAACATCCTCCAGCTTGGCCGCTTCAATGTCCTTCAGGTCGCCGTAGAAATTGTGGGCGTTATACCAGTTGGTATTTGCATACTGCGGCATATCGACCCACGGAAATCCACCATACGGCCGGTTGAGCACGTTGACCTTAACTTCATTTCCCACCACGCCCTGCTGGTTTTTGAGGTTCTCTTCGGTGATGTTCAAGCCACGCATGCGGTCCGCTTCCGCCCATAGGGCGGTTTCCAGCTTGTTCGATGGAAGCACCTCGAAGTAGTTGGTGAAATCGAAGCGCGTGGAGCCGTTCAACACGCCGCCATTCTTCTGTACCAACTTGATGAATTCCATCTTGCCCAGATTTTGTGAACCCTGAAACATCATGTGCTCAAAGAGATGAGCAAAACCGGTGCGGTCACGTGGCTCAACTCGGAAGCCAATCCGGTAATACACGGCAACTGTCACCGTGGGCGCGGTGTGGTCCGACGAAAGCGCCACTCGCAGGCCGTTGGGCAATTTGTAGTATTCAACTGGAACCTGAAATGTTGAAGCCTGGCCTCGATTCGCGGTTGACGAGGCGCGTTTGCTGGTCTGGGCCTGCATGCTCGAAAACGACGCGAGCAGGACCAGGCAAAGAAGCAGCCGGCAGGAATACATCATGCAAACCTCCAGGTTGAGCGAGCTGGAACGCTGGTGTTCAAGATTTTGTCAGCGCAGTTGGTCGGTCGATTCTACTACTCTGGCTGACCATTAGACCACCGATCTGGGCAGACGTTAGCGCCACCAGTATGCCGGCCACCACATCGGAAGCATAGTGGTATCCATCGTAAACAGATCCAAAGCAGATCAGGCACACAGACGCCCAGGCAAAAGGCGCAACCCGTGGCAGCCAACGCTGGGCGGCCATCGCGCACAGCAACCCAAGAGCCACATGACTGCTCGGTAGCGCGTTTCCATGCACGCCTGCTCCAGCCTGAATGAAACGAACCATCCGGCTGAAGACCCATCCGGCGGGTGGCGTGTGATAGTCCGTTAATGCATGGCGCGGCCCTTCTGTGGGGAACCCGAGATATACGACAAAGGAAATGAAGTACATCACCACCGACGAGACCAGAAGAGCTCGAAATGGCCGCTTGTCCTTTCGAAAATACAGCAATCCGCCCACAACCGGGAAAAGCGGATAGTAGGAAAAGTATCCGATGTCCATCAAATCAGAGAGTGGGCGGGAGGCAAGCCGTGAAAAGAACAGATTTGGGGAAGCACCAAACAAATGTTGCTCAAACGCGATGATATGCAGATCCTGCCATTGAGGAGTTAAGAGCAAGGAAAACCGCGACACCTCTTCAAAGGTGAAGATGAACATGGCCAGTGGATACCAGTCGTGCAGGAACGTAAGCGTGGCGGAGCGGTCCCTATTCGCTGCAGCCAGCCAGATAGAAACGCCGATCACCACGTGCCCAACCATGATCGTGAACGTCGCCTGGCGAGTTGCGATAGCCAGGACCAGGACAAGCGACAAATAGATGAGGTAAAGCCGGTCGACTGCATTCAGCCCTATGCGTGCCGACGCTTCCCTGCTCATGCTCGTTGAAAAACCCATCGCGTTCGTTCCGCGTGTTTACAATACACTTGAACCCTTATCTCATGGCAAAACAGAAAATCAGGCACAAGCCTGTAGTACTCTCCATTGCCGGCTACGATCCCTCATCAGGCGCCGGGATCACAGCCGACATCAAGACAATTGCCGCTCAGGGCTGCTACGGGATCACCTGCATCACGGCGCTCACTGTCCAGTCAACGCGGGGAGTACTTCGCGTGGATCCTGTGGAAGGCAGAATTATTACTGAGACGCTCGAAGAACTGGCCATTGACGTCGATATCGCCGCGGTGAAAATTGGCATGCTCGGCTCGGCCGAAGCTGCCAGGGCGGTAGCCGCGTTTCTCAAACGGCATGTGCCATCTCATGTGGTGCTTGATCCCATCCTCAAATCCTCTTCGGGTGCTGACCTGATCGAGAAAGATGGGCTGGAAGTCCTGAAACAGAAGCTCTTGAATCAATCCACTGTAATGACGCCGAATCTGGATGAAGCGGGCGCGCTTACAGGACTAGATGTAAGGAACCGCGAGCAAATGCAACACGCGGCCGAGCGCCTGCAGCAGATGGGAGCACGTACTGTCATCATCACCGGAGGGCATCTCGACCTTCCCGTTGACCTTGTTCTGACAAGAGGCCGGCCTGCCACTCTGCTGGAGGGCACAAAAATCTCGAGCGCATCAACACACGGAACTGGCTGCGCATTCTCTACCGCGATTGCATGCGGTCTGGCAAAAGGAAAATCTGTGATAGAGGCTGCCCGCGCAGCCAAACATTACGTGGAAACCGAACTGCAAAAGCCCAAGATGATCGGCGCCGGAGTTGGACCAGTCGTCTGATCCCTGTTCAAACCTGCGGCGGCTGCTGGGAACTCCCGGCGTTCGGAGGCGTCTGGCTCGGCTGATTCTGCTGTGGCGTACGCTGCTTTAACTGCGGAGGCTGATCGGATTGGGGCGCTGCTTGCTCCGACGGTTCTTCCTGGTTTGGAGGCTGATTGACATCAGGATTGTTGTTTGCCGGTCGAGCCTTATCAATGATCACTCGATTATCTCGCGTGCGCAGCGCCGGAGGCGCTCCGCCCTGGCGTCTGCTTTGGGCGATGGCTTGCATTTCCGAGTCAACCAGAGCGCCGCTTTGCTCGGCTACTCGTCCTACGGGCTTACCTTCCGCTTCCGGACGGGTTGATACTGCTACTCTCGCGTTCGCGCGACGCGCCCTCTCCGCCTGTTCGTAATAGGAACCGGCCGTCTCTTTATCGCCTTCAAGCTCTGCCAGATAACCCATGTTGTTGATGGTGAAAGAATTCCTTGGATCCAGCTTATAGGCCTGCTGGAAATACTCGCGAGCGGCCTTGCGATCATTCCGGTTCATGGCCGAGACGCCGCGCAAGTTCAGTCTAGCCACCTGATCTTCAACATTGCTGGCTCGGGCCAGTTCTTTGCGGGCCTTCTCCGCATTCTCAGCAGCGACTTCGCTGATGGGTCGCCCGCGCCACTCCTTATTAAGGGTCACAACCACGGGCTCATGGGAACCGGTTTGAGCTGCCTTGCTATAGGACGCGATCGCATCTTCCAGTTCGCCCTCTTTTTCCTTGGCAAAGCCCATATTGTTCAGCGAGAAGGGGTTGTTCGGCTCAATTTTGAGAGCTTGCTGTAACATAAGGTCCGCCTCGGGAGCGCGATCCTGGTTGAGCAAACGCAAAGCCCGGCTGTTCAACTGGTTAACTTTCATTGGACCTTCGGCGGTGCGTCCCGCGATCTTGTCCACAGGCTTGCCAAGGTCCTGCGGTTCCGTGGAACGATCAACAATTGCGTCTGAGGTGTTCGCTTCTGCCTGATCGTAATAGCGCTGCGCGCGGTCGATATCGCCTTCCAATTCCGCTACATAGCCCAAATTATTCAGAGTAAAGGGATCGTTCGGGTCAATGAGATATGCCTTGTAGAAGTAGCGCTTGGCCTTGTCGACATCGTGTTTCTGCAGCGCCTTCACGCCATCACGGTTGAGCTGCTGCACCGGGGTGAACTTGCTTTTTTTGGGCAACGGAAGGCGCAACTGCTGCGCCTGGCTCGATATGAGCCCGAATGAAAGAAGCAAACTGATCAGCAGAAAATAGCGCATGCGGATATGTGCACCTCAGCGGCGTCGTCAGAGGCAGTAGCTCTGCTTTGCTGTTGGATGGGGATCGTGATCTTTGGGTTGGGTTACGTGGCCCCAGCTTTTTCACCTTCCTGATAGGAGCCTGCCATCTGAGCTGCTGCCTGCTGCATCCAACCGGAATTGAACTGGGTCCGTCCGGTTCTGCTGAATAACCATTATGCATCGTTCCCCATTGCTTGCTGTAACGCTTCTGCTGGTGGCCGCCTGCCTGTGGGCGCAACAGCAGCCGTCGACTTCAGAGCCGAAAGATTCTTCCGGAACGCCGCAAACACCACTTGCGACACCGCAGCCTCCGGCGACAACGCCACAATCGCAGCCCTCGGTTGCGACTCCTGCGGCAACTCAGCCAGCGGCCTCGTCCCCTGCGCCACGTACGCCAACAGATTCATCCGCGACCATGGCCGCGCAGAATGCCACGAACAGCGCGTCCAACGGCAAGGCGCCGGCATCCACAAACAACAGTGCACCGCCGCCTCCCCCATCACAGCCCAAAACTGAGATTCTTGACAGCTCGGCAACATCCGGTGGGCTGGCGACGAACGGACACGACCCCATCTTGGATCCACCGCCCTTCCCCTCGGGAAGCACAACACTGGTCGGGGGTATCATTCGCAACGTGGATCGGATTCGAAACCGAATGGTGATCAATGTCTTCGGCGGCGGGCGGTGGAAGATTGCATTTGACGAGCGCACGCACATCTTTCGTAACGGAGCCGAAACCACAGAACTGGCTCTCAAAAAAGGTGAGCGGGTTTACGTGGATACCATGTCGGATAATAACAATCACGACATTTTCGCGCGCAACATCCGTCTGGGCGTAGCCGCACCCCCTGCGGACGCCAGCGGGCAGATCACTTCCGTCGACACAGCTCATGGTGAGGTCGCCCTCCGCGACAACATCAACTCTGTTCCCGTCCACTTTGGCGTGGATAAAGAAACACAAATCACTAATGGGAATACGCCGATCAATCTAGGGGCGCTCAAGCCGGGGGCGCTGGTCCACGTGAAGTTTTCTGCGCAGAGCGGATATAGAGGCATTGCGCGCGAGATAACGGTGATCGCCATGCCGGGCGCAGCATTCACGTTTGTCGGTAAAGTTACTTTTCTTGATGTGCATCGTGGCATTCTGGCCATACAGAACGCGGATGGAAGAACTTACGATATCCACTTTTCTCGGACACAGTTACCGGAAGTTAACAGCCTCACAGTGGGAACTCGCGTGAATCTTGTCGCCATTTTTGAAGGCAGTCAGTACACGGCGCAATCAATGAAGGTGATCGCCGGACCGGGAGCCGAAGCGCGGGAGTAAATTGTCTGAGATAAGCCTTACTCCAGGCCTCCGTAGACCAGCTTCCCGCCTACATAGGTGGCCTCGACTTTCACGTTTTTTATCTGTGCCGGCGGAATGTGAAAGATGTCATCGCTTAAGACTACAAAGTCAGCCAGCTTTCCAGGCGAAATTGAGCCCTTGTCCTTTTCCTGGAACTCCGCATAGGCGGAGCCCATCGTATAAGCCTCAACAGATTCGGCCACCGTGAGCTTCTGCTCAGGGATCCAGCCGTCAGGATTCTTGCCATCGAGCGTCGCCCGAGTCACAGCAGCATAGATGGTCCACATGGGACTCAAGGGGGCCACCGACCAATCGGTCCCGAACGCTAACCGCACTCCGTTCTCGAGGAAGGTGCGGAAAGCGTAGGTTCGCTGAATACGCGCGGGGCCGATTCTCTTTTCCGCCCAGCGTCCATCATCAATGGCGTGATACGGCTGCACCGAAGCAATGACGCCCAGTTGCGCGTACCGCGCGAAATCTTTTGCTGCCATGTGCTGGGAATGCTCGATGCGCCACCGCCGGTCTTTCTTTCCATTGGCTTTCTCAATCTGCTGGAACATATCGAGCACCATGGAAATGGCGCGGTCGCCAATGGCATGAATACAAATCTGCAGGTCCGCCGCATCGGCTGCCTTCAGCCGCTGCAGCATGCCCGAAGGCGGGTGCATTTCAGTGCTCAGGAGTCCGTGGCTTTTGGGGTTATCAGTGTACGCATCAAAAAAATATGCTGTCTCTGATCCCAACGACCCATCGGCGTAGCCCTTCACTGCTCCCATGCGGAGCATAGGTGTGCCAAAAGCGTGCCGGATTCCAATTTTCGCCTGGTCCTTCCAGTCGGTCTCAATTGGGGCCACATAAATCCGAAGCGTCAGGTCCCCGTTCTCCTGCAGTTCGGAATAGGCCTTTACATCGTCGTAGGAGGGATTCATGTCCTGCACGCTGGTCACGCCTAGCGAAGCGGCATATTCCATCGCCTGATGAATAGCCCGCATGCGGTGCGCAGCAGACATAGGCGGAATCACTTTCTCCATGAGTTCCTGGGCCGCATCACGCAGGATTCCGGTAGGCTCGCCATTCGCGTCATGGACGATCTGTCCACCGGGGGGATCCGGTGTTTTTGCGGTAATGTTGGCAATGCGCAGCGCGACGGAATTGGCCAGCGACTCGTGTCCATCGTAGCGATTTACAAAAACAGGAGTCTCCGGCGTAACCGCATCGATCAACTCCCTGGTCGGCAAATTTGGGGGCGACCATTTCTGCTCATCCCAGTCCCCGCCCCTAATCCACTCGCCTTTCGGCGTTTTTGGCACCCGTTGCGCAATGCGGTGCGCGAACTCCTGCGGGGTGGGGGCATCTTTCAATTGCACCTCTTGCAGATGGTCTCCGCCGTCCACAAAATGCACATGCGCGTCATTGAACCCGGGCAGCACGAGTCTTCCCTGCGCATCCACCAGTTTGGTCTGTGGCCCGTGCCATACATCCATCTCCGCCGCTGAGCCGACCGCAACGATCCTGTCGCCAACCACGGCAAAGGCTTCAGCTTGTGGGCGCACCTTGTCCACCGTCCAAACTTTCGCGTTGGTTACGATCAGATCAGCCGCCGGTTTCGACTGCGCAAAACCTGCCGCGCAGAACAGCGCAATCGGGCCGAGCCAGCAGAGGCGCAGCGTGCCAAATGTCATTACCGCTACCTTTCACCCCATTTGAGTTTCGTGCGCAGCACGTCAAAAAACGATCTTTCCGGGAATTTGAACAGCTTCACCTTGAACTCGGATTTGCGGCACTCCACGATATCGCCCTCTTCCAGCGGTTCACCTTGTTGGCCGTCCACCGTAAGATAGGCCTGCTCGCGAGTGACAATCATTTTGACGTGGATCACAGCAGTGTCCCGTACGACCAGAGGACGGTTTGTGAGAGCGTGCGATGCCACTGGAGTAATGAGGAAACCGGATACTTCCGGCGACACGATCGGACCGCCGGCAGCCAAAGAATAAGCGGTGGAACCAGTAGGCGTTGCGATGATAAGTCCATCCGCCTTGTACTGGGAAACAAACCTGCCGTTGACCATCACTTCAAAATCAGTGATTCGCGCCACCGCGCGCTGGTTCATCACAATGTCGTTAAGCGCGTTATACTCGGCCATGCACTTGCCGTTGCGGCACACTCTGCACTGCAGCATGCCGCGCTGGCTCAACTCGCAGTTTCCGGCGTCAATGGCCTCCAGCGCTTTCTTGATTTCATCCTGTCTGATTTCCGTCAAAAAACCCAGCGATCCAAGATTTACTCCCAGGATTGGGATGCCCGCGCGAGCCACATTCCGAGCCGTGGCCAGCAGCGTTCCATCACCGCCCAGCACGACCACAAAATCAGGCTTCTTGTCGATCAGTTCCTCACGTTCGGCGGGCTCGGCAGCGGGCCAGAATTCTCGCGCGACCGCATCGGCCGTGATTTGATATTCGTGTGAGGTAAGCCATCCGGCCACCTCCGGCACCATGCGTCGCAGTTCCGGCTTACCCTGCTTGGAGATAATGGAGGCTCGTTTCATCAGAATTCCGCGTGCAGCAGAAACTCCCGGTTTCCCTCGCCGCCCAGAATGGGCGATTCGATTACATCCAGTTTACGGCCTCCCAGCTTTTCCACGCTGTCGCGGACTTTGTCGATGGCGCCCATCTGCGCCTGCTCATCGCGTACGATTCCGCCCTTGGCGACACGTTCTCTTCCGACTTCAAATTGCGGCTTGACCAACACCACCATCGCGCGCCCCGTCACGTCCGGCTCTGTAAAGGCTGCTTGCAACACGCTGGGGAGGATGAGTGTAACAGAGATGAATGACACGTCGACGGCGATAAAAGTAACGGGCAATTGAGCACCCGTGTTGTAAAGCTGCTCCCGGTCCAAATAGCGCGCGTTGGTGTTTTCCAGCAGCTTCACACGCCCGTCATTTCGCAGCCGCAGCGAGATCTGGCCGTAACCGGTGTCAACTGCAATCACCTGGGCAGCATCATGCTGTAACATGCAATCGGTGAAGCCGCCTGTGGAAGCCCCGACGTCTAGACATGTGCGCTGATGCAAGTCGATCTCCCAATATTGAAGCGCTGCTTCAAGCTTCAGCCCTCCCCGACTGACATAACGCAGGTCTTCACCCAGCAGTCGAAGCTCAGCATCGTGCTCGACATTTGTTCCCGCCTTCTCCACCTTCTGGCCGTCAACCAACACGCGACCAGCCAGAAGCAGGGCTTGGGCGCGTTCGCGGGACGGCACCAGTCCGCGCTCCACCATCAATTTGTCGACACGAGTCTTCATCAACATCAAATCTGCTGGGCTGCCTTCAGTTTCGGTTTGCCCAATTGTGCAATTTAAATCAGCGCCTGAACAAAAATTTTTCCTAGATTCGGCTTCGCACTCGATCCAGTGCAAACAGTAAAAAGATGCCGGTTTACGGATGGTTACCTTCGTCACAAAGGCATTTTCCACATTGTTTTTCACTTTCCTGTTGAAAATCAGGCTGAAGAAATGGAAGCAAACTTGCGATCCTCTTTTCACCAGGCAAAAGAGATTCATACTTAAGGCGTCAACCCGCACAAGCCAGCCCGTTTATGATGGTAATCCGATTTAAGTATCATTCGGATACCGTTCATCCATGCCTGCAAATAACAACCGAGACGCCGACTCATCCAGGCAGCAAGGTCGCCACACCACAAGCAGCAAAAACAACCACGCATCTCCCATGAGCGCTGCACGCCTGAAGCGGCTCTACAGCTCCATGTTGCAGTCTCGCATGACAAACGCTCTTTTGCGCAAGAACGACGCGGACGCGGCTCATGGTACTGGGCTGGAAGCTATCATCGCAGGACCCGCTGTCCACCTGAATGCGAACGATCTGATCGCACCTTCTCCTTACAGAGCCTTGGCTCGCCTGGTACAGGGCACGCCCTTCGCAGACATCTTTGCGGAGTGCACAACAAAGCCCGGCAAGAGTGCCAGCAAAGACGGCTCAACTGCAATAGGAGAACAGCTTCATCTCGCGGCGGGCATGGCGCTTGCTTGCAAGCTGATGAAGAAAGATTCCGTTGTTCTTTGTCTGGCAATTTCAGACGAAGAACCGGATTGCTGGTGGAACGCTGTTCGCTTTTCCGCTGGCCATAAATTGCCCGTAGTGTTCGTCCTGGCGCATGCAATTGAGAAGCAACCGCGTGACGCCGGCGGTCTCCGAATTCGCGCTCAGAAGCTTGCGCCGGCCATCACCGTGGATGGCAACGATGCTGTCGCGGTCTCCCGTGTCGCGGAGGAAAGCACGCGGCGCGCGCGGCAGGGATTGGGCCCGTCGTTGATTGAATGCCTGCTTGATCGCAGGCACGATCCGCTCCTGTTCATGGAGAATTATCTGAAACAGCGCGCCCTCTGGTCAGCCCCATGGAAGCAGGGGCTTGTGCGCAGATTTAGTCATGACCTGACTGCGGCAAGATTGCATCAATATCCGGGTTAGTGCCGCAGGTCCCGCGCATCATCTCTCAAGATTCCAAAATGCTGAACCGCGGGTGGCACATCATCCATGGTACGACGCCGCAAAACCGGGCCATCATTGCCGGCCCTGTTACGCCGCAGAACGAGTGCTTCACCTGAATCTTTGAGCAGCCGCTGGCGGGCCTCTTCGAAATCACTTGTATCCACGACATACTCGGCACGCGCCGGCAGCATGGTTGCAATTTCTTTCTGCGCGCGCTCTATGCGGTCATAGTTCATGGGATGAGTAGCAAATACCCTGGCCATGAAATGCTTGCTTAAGGGATCGGACTTCAGGCGCTCAAGAAAATTGACGAACGCGGCCGGATCGTAGCCGGCAGCGTACTCATATTCAATCCCAAGCAGGTCCGCCTCGCGTTCTGCGTCCCGGCTGAATTTCCTCACGCTAAAGGGAAATGCCAGGCCGGACACCTGATGTACGGCCATGCTTACAGGCCCGCCCAGGAAGATGAACGGAATAGAAGCCATATTCCATAGCCTCACTTTGCTCATGTTCCTGGTGGTGTGGCGAGCGGCAACGTGCGCAATTTCGTGGGCCATCACCGCGGCCAGCTCAGATTCATTCTGTGCGGCCATAATGAGGCCCGTATCCACATACAGGTATCCGCCGGGAAGGGCGAATGCATTCACTTGGTCACTGTCAATCACCTTGATGACAAACGGGATCCTCGCATCAGAGTTTCGCGCCAACCGCTCACCCAATTGTTGAACGTAATGAGTGACCACCGCGTCCTTGAGCAGAGGGTTGTGCCTCTCAACCTGTTCCGCCATTCTTCTGCCGATCTCCTGCTCCTGCTCGATGGAGTACATGTTGAAGCCCTTGTCGACGCGCCGCTCCCCAATGCGGGTCACGTCATATTTTCCCGGCTTTTCATTCGTGGGCTTCTGCGGCGCATTCGCGCTCCTGGGCGCGGCAGGAGGTTGGTCCTTTGCAGTAAGAGCACGCACCGGCTCCTTGCGAGGCACGATGGAGACAGCAGGCAATGAAGACTGGCCGAAGCCCGGCACTGCACCTGCAAACCACGTGCAGAGAGCGAGCAAGCTCAAGCGAAACGAAATGCGGTGTGAAATCTTCCCGTGAGTCGGGGCAAGGGTCGAGGGCGGCATTAGGAAAACTCCCCGGTCCGAGCCGTGACGGGCAAACGGGATCGGCTCTGGACGAACACGCCGGCCAGATCTGCTGTTCAAGGAAACAGCACTGGCCCATGTTGGTCACGGAGTATGCGCCAATCATCTACTCCCTGCAAGGCAAATCGAAAGAAGCTGCGAAAGCACAATCCAGAGAAGCAGTGGGAGTTAATTGGTCTCCAGACGATGCACAAGATCGTCGCAGTGACGCAGCCGCGACGATCAATGGTGGGGAGAAGGCTTTGCCTAAGTGTTTGCTTTCAAAACTTTTGCAAGCTCATCGTCTGCGCAGGGCAGCATCTTTAGTGAAGTATGCTCAACTTTTTGCATTCAGGATCTTGACAATCTCAGCTATTGCACCTACAATTAGCACTCGATGGGCATGAGTGCTAGCAGCTCGTCAGAAACCCCAAAGTCTTAGTAAATCCAATATTCAAAGAAGGAGTAGTTCCATGGCAAAGCTGACTCCACTCGGAGAGCGTGTTCTGGTCCGTCGCGTCCAGGAAGCAGAGACAGTTCGTGGCGGCATCATCATCCCCGATACAGCAAAGGAGAAGCCGCAGGAGGGTGTGGTTGTGGCCGTAGGTACCGGCAAGTATGACAAAGGCCAACACGTCCCCATGACGGTGAAAGAAGGCGATCGCATCCTGTTTGGAAAATATTCCGGCAGCGACATCAAGATTGACGGCGAAGAGTTCCTGATCCTTAAGGAAGAAGAAATTTTTGGCATTCTCACCGGGTCGGCCAAACCCGTCGAACGTGAGAAAGCTACCGCAGGCCGCCGCTAAGCGGCGCTCGCGCTCACGAGCGCTGAGACAAGGATTTTCTGAAACGCATTTTCACCGCCCCAGGCGGAAAGATCTGATAGGAGATACAAGAAATGCCGAAACTGATTGTGCATGGTGAAGAATCGCGCCAGGCCATTTTGCGCGGAGTGAACGTGCTGGCCGACGCTGTGAAGGTCACCCTGGGCCC
>Ga0134128_10000983_pt1 | contig 38420 bp, 63 predicted proteins | sample KB31754_FD_96462 | JGI IMG/M metagenome (GOLD analysis project Ga0134128, IMG submission 96462) | Terrestrial soil microbial communities with excess Nitrogen fertilizer from Kellogg Biological Station, Michigan, USA - KB3-175-4 | ecosystem: Environmental > Terrestrial > Soil > Unclassified ...
GAATCCGGCATGGGCAACAAAAGTGTTCTCCACTACACGGAAGACGGCGAAGATTGCTGTAATGAAGATAGTCGTCCACCCGGTTTCATTGTCATCCATCAACACATCGGCTCACTAGCACCTCACAAGGCTGAGGCATTCTGTGAGCGTGTCAAAGATCACTTTACCAAAAGTAAGGAGTGGCTGGACTTCAAGGCGAAGAACCCCAACTGGAGTTTTGTGCTTCTCCCCTCCCGCACAGAAGAATCTTTTGTCGAGGTATTCCACGAAGATGCGGGCGTGAGAAAGAACGTCATCAGCGAGATCGCCAAGATCGTGCTTGAAAAGGAACCGCCAATTCAGGACAGCCCTGAGTTGCGTCGTCGCATCAAGGACTACATCCTGTTAATGCTGGGTGCCCCTGTGGTTAAGTTGGAGTTCACCGGAGATCAACTCAACTTCTGCTACGAGCATACCTTGAATCTGATCCATGACTACCACACTAGGGTCAAGCGTTTCAGCATGACAGAGAGCTATCGCGCCCAGAGCGAGGATTTCCTCCAGCGTGGTGCCTATGCTCATGCGATGGTTATCCTTGGTCGCATTCGTATGCAGCAGAATGTTCCCCAGGACGGAAGAACCCATCTCCCTGCCGAAGACCTCTATAATGAGGGCAAAGAAACACTTGCCGAGTGGAAGGCATGGCTAGTCCCTGGTGAAGAAGAGAAAGAGGAAACGGGAGAGGGCACTTGATCCTTCGTTACCTTATGATATGATAAGGTGATGAGAGGATGGCGAGAAAATCCAATGATGGGAGGATGGGGAGGAGATTCAGAGAAGCCCCATCTACAACAAGAGAGGCAATCATGACTAACACAATCATCATTAACCTTCGCGGAGTGAACGAGCATTGTTTGTACGTTCACTACGGAGGTAAAGATGAAGCGTTGGCACCAAGAGGTACACATAACTCGCCGTAACTGGCGCAACCATCGGCGTATGCACGTCGAGAGCAATCTGAGAAGCCCTTATGGTTTCAAAGAAAGCCGAATTGGTAGAGATCCCTACGAGGTAGATTGCGAGTGTGATAACCAAATCGGAAGGTTCCGTAAAAAAGACGCCTACGATTGTGGTAATACTCGGTGCTATATCTGCCACAATGACAAACTCCCCAAGCGCAGCCTTCACGAACAGGAGTTGATGTCTGAACTTGGTTTCAAGGAGCAGTTGAAAGATTTCTGGGAGGACAATGCGTCTGCGACTTAATGTGGAGATGTGCAGGAAGCTCCTAGAGGTGTTCACAAAACACGATAGGACTTCCTGCACAGATCAGGATAGGAAAAACCAGTATGCCAACTCTGAAGGCTGGGTGGCTTGCACAAGATGCTGGTTGCTCCAGGCGGTCGAAGACGATCTTATTCCAGAGGGCGTGGAGTTTGAGTTATACTCCAGTGTCAAGCTGGTAAAGAAGGACACCAGTACCCTTGTTGGTGAGTACGTCGAACTCATTAACCACTTCGGCGTGGAAGACCCAAGATCAGAAACATTCTTCCAAGCCAATAAGGGCGACAAGGATTTCTTGGAACTGGCAACGATAGCCAGGAGTCTAAAGAGAAAGATCGAGGGAGTGCTATGACCAATGAAGAGTTCAAGGATCTCGTTTTAAGCAAGGCGGCTGCAATAGCGCTGGCAGCAAGGGTCATAGAAACCCCAGAGGGCAATTTCTGGATTCCTCCTCGCTTCGGCGATTCAGTCACGCCCCGTCAAGTGGATTGCGAGATTCGCATTCCCTATTGGACAACCGGCGTCCACTGTCCAATGGTGCAAACTTGTGGTCGCTCCCTCACCCTCGATGAGGTAGAGAAGTACCTCGGCACCGAAGCAAAAACATGGGCAGAATCCTATGGGGGCACATGAAATGCGACGATGAAAAACCTTCCTGCGGTGGCATCTTGTTAATTATTTTCCTCGTAGTCATCCTTGTTTGGGTGGCGATCAGCTTCGGCGGTTGTGATGAAGCAACCCTGCATCTTATCGGGGATTGATCTATGAAAAAAGAACTTTCCTCCTTTATATGCGATCATCGGCATATCGAGAAGATACTGTTGTTGACCTCCAACCGTGAGGAATGGGAGAGCGTACAAGCTTTGGCTACCCAACAAGGCTGGGACATCAAAGGTACACTCCCCGAAGGAAATGGGAAGTGGCTCATCATAGCAGAACGAGAAATCAAGGTCATTAAGAGTGAAACAACGGGCGGTGCCTGTTCGTCCAGTGGTAAGGACCGGAAGTGACCAGCCAAGTACAGCGGTTAGCTACGGCAGGTTGTGGATGAATGCCTCCACAAGACGACTGTGCCTCTGGAATGCTCTGGACGGGGGAACTGCGCTGGTCTGCTGAAGTTCCCACCGACCCGTTAGACCCCGTAGCTCGAAGGTCGAGCAACAGCCTTTTAAGCTGTGGGCGAGGGTTCGATTCCCTCCGGGGTCATTAAGGAGAAATCATGGGATACATCTTGACCGGGTTTGGTATGCTGTTGTTGCTCCTGAACGGAATGGCGGCACCAATGGATCACCCTGATACAAACCGCCGCGCCGCACTGATCGCCTTGTTCCTGATCGTGTTCGGTTTGGTTGTCCAGGGTTTCTTGGGGTTTTAATGTACAAGAACAAGAAACGTCGCAAGCACAATAATCTCAACGAAGATCAGGTTCAACAAATCAAGGATGATGCTTGCGAAGCGTACCATTGCGGCGACAGCACGAACCCTTACCCCAAGCACAGTGACGCCTGGGAGATATGGGATGAGAAATACCGACAAGCCGCCGCTTTCTTTGAGGGCTAACATGAATCCCAAGGAATTTGCAGAGGTCAGAAAACTGCTGCATAAACCAAATCGCACTCAGGCAGAGGATGAGAAGGTCCAGCAAGCCTATAATTGCCTAGTGGCAGTCCTTGGAAAGAAACGAGTAAAGTACCTCTACCGCCTTGTCCGCGAGGCAGAGTGGGGAATATAATGCAGTTCGCCAAGCGAAGAATCTGGCTCAATGGTGAGCGTTGCCTTTGTGAACTTGAAGCAGATGGCTCCGTCACCTTTCGAGAAGACATCACCCCAGAAGAACTCAAGTGGGCAGTGGGTGTCCTGCTCCGTGACGCAGAACAGAAACGCCAGCAGCGCATTGATGACGGCTGGATGCCCACAATCTACGGCGCGGAGAGAGATAAGGAGATATTGGGTGGCAAACTGGTAATTAAAGATACCCGCTTCCCCATTTATCGCATCTTTGCTGAACTTTCAGAAGGATTGACTATCGAAGAGATAGCCAAAGACTTTGATCTTCAGGTGTGTGCCCTTAAAGAAGTTCTCCAAGGTGCGGCTTGCTACTTTGATGAAGACAAGGTTGCGCTTTTGAAGAATGGCACCCTTTCACCCAAGGAATTCAAGTGCCCATGCTGTCGATGCCAGCCTGGATGCATCTGCTGCCGCGAAGGTTTCTGTGGCTGCAAAGAGAACCGCATCGCAATTGATGAGAGTCAGGTGTTTTAATGACAGGTAGGCTCGTACTGAAACTCAAAGGCGGCGTTGATCCCCAAGTCGCTAAAAGGGCAATCATCACCTTCGGCTGCAAGATCATCGACCACAGCGACAGGATGTTTCTGGTTGAAGTCAATGGAGAGGCTTGTGCAGATGATTTACATCTCTCCAAGATGTTTGCGGTCATCACACCGGAAGTGATAATGCACAAATGCATCAACGTCGATCTATGTGGGATGACAGATGCCGACGTTGATACAATGAGTGAAGAAGAAGTCAAGGCAAAACTCAAGACAATCAGAGACACTGCTCTCTGGTGGGCTTCACAGGAGGACGATGATAGATGTTACCTTGACGATCTTAAAGTCCTACAAGCTATCTTACCCCACGGCAAGGTTAACTTCACCATGCCTGATGATCTCACCTTCATCGAGAACTGCATAAGGTTCAAAAGGACAAGATGTCCCAAGAACCCGAAGATCCACGAATGGTAGTTTTCAATTAAGGAACATACCATTAGCCCTGCTACCAATCACACCTGGCGGGGCTTGGGAATAGGCAGGCTCCCGTTTAACTCCCTCGCCTGGGTATCCTTGGAGAATGCCCGCAAGGTACTCATCTTTTGTCATAGGTGCAATGTCGCTCGTATTCGGGTAGTTGACCGTCGTGGACGACTGCCCTAATCGTGTTGAGGTGCCAACGATGGTACGTTTGTTTGCCATACAAGGGTATGTATGGCTGCGCCCCATTCATTCCAAAGGAGGATTGTTATGGGCTGTGATTAAAACCCCATTCTAGCACTGCCCTTACTGGAAAAATGCGTAGAAAGGTGAGAGAACTTGAATCTCAACTCCAGTAACGTGTTACGGAAGCATGTTGAGGAGTCCTCAAAGGAGAGCAAGATGGGAGCAGACATCCATGCCTACATCGACTACGACGAGACATCGGGAACAGAGGTACACACCTCTAACCTGGCACAAGTCCACATCGACCGGGACTACTGGCTGTTCACCTTGATGGCTGGTGTACGCGGCACAACTGTGCAAGGGCAAATGCCAGTCTCACAACCCAAGGGTCTTCCATCCAACCTCTCTTGGCGAGTTCGACGGGATGCCTACCTGATGGTGCTGGATGATGAGCCATCTTTAGGTGTCGTCGGCTGTTGCAGTCGAGAGGAAGCCGAAAAATGGGGGAACTACGTCGATCAAAGCAAGAGATATGTCCATCACCCCGATTGGCATAGCCACACTTGGCTCACCTTTGAGGAAGTGGGTGAGGTTATCCGTCGCTACTCCACCCTCAAAGAGAAAAGACAAGTGTGGCTCCAAGAGCATGAGGCTGTGCCAGAAGGCTACACCCTACTGGAAGAAGAGTGGTGTGGAATGCGTGTGGCACAAAATGAGGGGGTACAAGCCCAAATTCCTATGGAATTGCACGCCATCTATGCTATGATGAGCGCCGTCGAAAGCGCTGGTCATAAGTGCCGACTTGTGGCGTGGTTTGATAATTGAGGGAGAACACTGATGAGATGCCCGTTCGATGCCACAGGGACGATTGGTAGTCGTCCCTGTGAAGTAGCCCTTAATAAAATCCTCGCTGAAAAGGGTGATCGTCGGGTCATCCACAAGATCACAAAGATGTTAATGGAGTGCCGAAGAACCCTGAAAGCCCTGTTGGTCATCTCAGACGAAACCACCCGTTCCTACCTGGCTGCTTTGTACAGGAGAGATTTAGAGACGCGCATCGAGAAGATAACAGGGACTCCAGTGAGAGGTAAGCGCCTGGGAAAGGAAGATGTCCTAACTTCTCACACCGCCTGCTGTATTAGCGCCTATTTCTCCAACTTCCTCTCACCTGAGATCGAACATGAAAAAGTGCCTGATTTGTGAGCGTGAACTTGAAACTGATGCCCACGGCACGGTTTACGAGGCTACCATTTGGCGGAGCCACGGTAACTATGGAAGTAGCGCGTATGACCCCATGAGGGAGAACCGCTACCTAGAAGCCCACGTCTGCGACCAGTGTCTTATCAAGAAAAAGCCCCTTCTGGAAGAAGTGGTCTTCCAGAAGAAGTTTCAGGTGCTTGAACGAAAGGAACCGGATTTTGGTGAGGATCACTCTAGAGTCGAGGTGTCCACAAAGTCTACAGGAAGCGAAGGACACCCTTAAAAGGAATGGTTGGGTGGAGAGAAAAGACAGTCTTCTCCACCGCGATCTCACAACACAACAAGAAGTAAGGGAACGACTCTACGACCTTGGGTTGCTTACCAGCAACGTCTTAAACATCCGAATCGAGGCGTGCTACCATGAACATCTTGTGTCTCACCTGGGCTGATTACGAGTGCCAGGAGAACTTCTACTTTGAAGCCCCCGAAGGCACCACAGAAGGCGACTTCCAGGGTTTGTGTAACAGCCTCCTCTCAGAAGCTGCTCAGGAAGCCTGTCGGCTGGGAGGCAACACCTGGGGCTATATCCCAGAAGATGCCGAGACAAGAGATCCTACTTGGGTAGGGTGGTCTACCATTGTCCATGTGCTTGCGCATAAGTTGTTGCCAGCGCGGGGATATAAGCAAGTGCAACTCCCTACCGTCTGCTATGCCGGCACCACCATCATCCGTGACAAGGAATACGATGATGCCGAAAACCTCTTAAAGCAAGAGGCGTTCGACATCATAGCTGCCCATAATCAAAAGGTGTCAGATCGGCTTGACACCTACCACCAACAACTTCGCCAGGAGCGCCAGACAGAACTGGAATGCTCTAGTGAGAGGGTGGAGAAGGAGATGGACTTCTCTGAGGCTGGACAGGAGCAGGAGCAGGAGTAGGAATCCTGTCCCTCAGTTTTTGAAGATCACTGCGGAGATCGCGGACTTCCTGTTCAAGGAGCTTCACGCGCTCCTTCAGAGACGCGATCTCCGTTTTTTGTACTTCATTATCTCTTGTTGCCTCCTTCACGGAATCCCACATCGTCTTAAATCGTGTGTTGAACTCATCTTTGGGCACCACCGCTGATGTCTGTTGCTGGATAGACTTCTGGCAATCATTGATGCCTTGAAAAGCCGACTGGAAAGCACCAATTACCACCACTGCTACCACGCTTAACAACGCGCCACCGAACACCTTCACGCTCCAGTGAACATCTCTTTCTTGTTCTTTTTTGTCAATGGCGGTTTGCACCACCGTCAAAATGTCTTCGGCTGATCCGACGCCAAATCTCTGAGTTTGCTGATTGTTTTCCATCACTCCCCCTTTTGAGAACCCTCGTTGCACTGTATTTAGGGCAGGAAAGTGCGGGAATTTTTTCTTTTCGGTGTCCAATTTTGACGGCTTCAAACGTCTTAGTATGGTAGAAAGCTTCTTTTTAAGGAGAAACAACGATGACTACTGCTGAATTGCTATGCGAAGGTGCTAACCTAATGAATCGGCACGGCTTAGAGAGCCAGGAACTCAAGACTTTCATCGAAAAGCACAACGATAACGAAGAGTTCACAGAACTAATGCTCACTGCCATGCGGCTTAGAAAATCGTTCGATAGGAACCCTACCCGGACGACCGGATGGGAAAGACCCTTCCCCTGGCTCTACTTCATCTTAGGTTGCATCCTGATCACCCTTCTGGGTTTTGCCATTTCTTTTTTGATCGGCGCTTGATCGGGGAACAGGTGATGATATAATAGGAGTGTACTTGTGGCAACGACGAAGAGACGAAGAAAAAGTTGCCCGCCTCACTGGATCAGCCGAAAAGGTATGGTATAGTGAGGATGGAAACAAGGCTTGGCAGGGGTGAAGCGGCGAAAGCCGCACGGGTCACTCTCAGACCCAGGTGCAAAGCACCGCCGCCCCTTAATCGGGGAGGTAAGTGGCGAGTAGTATCCTCGCAGAAGTGAGTCTGGGTTAAATCCCAACCTACGGAATCACGCAGCACCGGGTTTCTCTCGACTTGGTGCCGAACTCTTCGGAGCGGCGTGGCTAGGGACAAGCTAACCGGAAGATCACTCTCGCAGAAGGCTGGCGGAACCAATGGGCGGATTAACACTAACCGGCTGTTGTTACAGCAGCAACCGTTCTCTCGCGGTGGTTAGTCCAGCCTGCCCGTCATTCGTGACCCTTGCCAAGCTTTTACACAATGCGGGGGGAACCGAGAGGTTGAGGACGCTCCAAACAACGTAACATCCAGCTTAGAGATGCGTCCTCTGATAGAAATATCACCCTCCGCTCCATAATGGCTGATGCGGAGGGGTGTGGTGGCTGGGCGACACCACATCTCACACATCAGCCAGTTGGCGCTGAAATGCCCTGCGGTTGGGCAGCACATCTTCCCAGATGTGTGTGCGAGCAGGTTCGACTCCTGCCGGCGTCTCTGTCCTGATGGGTATGCAAGCACCCTCCCCAACAGTTACTTTGTGGCGTTGACAGGCGGTGGGTGAAAACGAGCCTCGGTTCGTCAAGCACTTGCCGAACCCTCTTTGGAACATTTCACGCCACACACCTACCTAAAAAGGTGGGTTGCTATACCCATCAGGACAATTGGACGGGTAGCTCATAACGGCAGAGCGGCGGAAAACGCGAGTGCTTGTGAAAACAAGAACGCATTCCGTGGATGAAGGTTCGACTCCTTCGCTGTCCACTAAAGACGCCTACAGCACCTACAAACATCACACGATGTAGTAGAGGCATGGAGAGTAGCTTCCAGTAAGGCGGCGTCTTGTGTACCCTCCTTCACAAAGGGTGGGGGTTGGGTAGATCCCAACTGGAAGCGAAATCTCCCTCAATGGAGGTCGCTTATGCGACATGCAAGATCAAGGGACCGACCGCAGTAATTGTTACAACGGGGGAGTCTAGCGGGCGAACACGCTAGACTCCCCTCCCTCGCTATCAAGTGCCAATTCACCATAAGACTGATTCCCACCACATTCCACCTCTCCCTGGCGACCGGCAAGCCACCATATCCACGGCTTGCCGGTCTTTTTTTGTGTTGGATCATGTTCAAGTCTATGCTATCATCTATTTGATGAGAGTTCTGCCGACGAGTCGCACAGAAGGAGAGAAAATGACTACCGCAGTTAGACGAATCCGTGGAATGGAGATCGACGCTACCACCGCCTACAACTACTGGCTGGATTCTCCCATCTGGGGGCATAAACGCCCCACCAAGAATGCCTCCGACTTTGGAGACGCCCAGACAGTCGGCTTACACCTGAAACGATCCTGTCTTACCTTTCACCAACTCGACATAACCCTTGACTTCGGCTTGTTCCTGGGAGAACACGATGGCAAGTGGATTGTTGGCATTAAGAATGAGGATGCTTCCAAGCTGATTGGCGGTGAGGTATTCGACTCTCTTAGCGAGTTGAGACAGGCATGGGAGCTTGACTGATGAAGACGAAAGAGAAATTGGAACAGCACAAGTACGAACTACCCTGTGCCAACTGTAAGGGACTCGTTACATTGTCACCTTACAGTTGGCTACAGCACTTCCAAAACAAGCGTTTACCGTTCTGTGTTGTCAACGGCTGCAAGAAGTACCGGAAGTTCCTTAGTGCTGATCCAACAATCAAGGAGAACGAGAATGAGTTCTACGGCAACTACCGAGAAGACTCCGACGACCAACGAAAAAGTGGTGCAACTCCGCAACATGCTAGGACAAGCGGGGGAGACGCACTACAAACGCATCAAACTGGCGAAGGAAATCATTGACGATAAGACATGGATTCTCACCCACTTCAACGGAGATGAGTTCCGTGCCGGTGAAGTTCTTGAAAAGGACTACTTTGGTGATCTATGTGGTGCCATCAACTTCTGGCGTCTCATCAAGATCATTGAGGAGTTCCCCAAGATCGAGGAATGGCGCAAGTACAAGTTCAATCTTACCGAGATGAGTGCCATCATTGATGCGCGCAACCGCAGCAAGCGAAAGAAAGGTACGCGATGGAGCATCACTCAACGTGACTACGAGGAACTGGAATCCGAGAAGAACCGCTTCCGCCGCCTCTACGACACCAAGAAGGATGAACTAGAACACGCACAGGCTCGCGTTGCGGAGTTAGAGAAAGCCGTCATCACTCTCACCAAAGAAAAAGCGAGGCTGGAGGGCAAGGTGGCTGAACTAGAGATTCTTCTTGAAAGGAAGGAGGCGATATGAAGCCAAGGAATTATGGGCAAAACGGCTGATGAGCAGGCAAAATCTGGACTAAAGCAGAAAGGGAGATTATAATCTAGGTAGGATGTTTACCTAGAGGAGACAACAATGATAGAGTATCTTTTGGGTGGTGCTTGTGTAGTTGCCCTTGTGGGTAGCACCGGCGCTATCTGCTACTATCTAAGGAAGGTGAACAGCAACCTCCTTGGTGTCAGTGACAAGTTGGCATCCCATGATGAAGACAACAAAGCTGGAACGGTCTTGTTGCCCGTCACCAAGATGGATGTAAGAGCCGAGTGTAACACTGTCTTACCCCTTCCTATGGGCGCGGAGATGTGCAATCACACAATGGACATCATTACCAATCAGGTGATTCGCGCACCACACGAAGAGAAGTGTGTGATCATCATGCAATGTACCAAATGTGGTGCGGTCGATAAAACCATCGCCGTCACCAGCCCTCCACCGCCGCCCCCTCCACCACCACCACGACCGCCTGAGCCTCGCGCCGAATGTAGGCACAATTGGGTAAAGGAGAAAACCATTACTTTGCAGTCTGCCTTTGAGCAGATGGAGGATTTGCTCAAGGAACAGCAGAAGGCGGCAAGGAGTAGTGTTAACCCCTACAAACCTTACAACCCTCGAAAGAAAACAACTTCAACGGAGGTTGTTGAGGAAGATGCAACCATCTTTGATCCTGCGACCGCGCCTCCCTGGATGTTTCAGAAGAAGTGCGTGAAAGAACGGGTTTGCTCTAAGTGTGGCGAGATTGATAGAGTTGTTACCTCTAACTTTGATGTTGAAGAGGAGATAACAATCGCCGGGGATCTCACCGATAGAGAAGACCGGCTAATCCAGCCTGAAAAATCCGAATAAGCAATGGCGGGAGGCGCAAACATTGATATAATGAGGGTGAGCGCTTTCCGCTTTTGTTTAGGAGGGGCACATGACTACAACCGATGAAATCCTGAGCGATGTTGTCAACGGCACCGCTCACCCCGTCAGCAACGGGCACGAAAACAAGGCTGCTGCGATTCGCAGGGCATTCCAAGTTCTCAATGGAGAAGCCAAACCCTCTGACGTAGTTGAGTACCTCAAGAGGGAGCATGATCTGGAAGTTACTGCTGCCTACGTCTCCGTTGTTAAGGGGCAGTTGATGCGTAAGATCAACAACCACTCCTTTGAAGCCATCCGGCTTGCTCGCAAGCTAGTCCGTGAGACAGGCAGCGCCCAAAACGCTCGCAATGCGATTGAGGCTGTTGTCGAGGAACAGGAGCGTACTGCTTCTCTCCAAAGTCTCTATGAGGGGCAGATGGCTGAAATCGATCTACGGCTGGAGGACGAAGATCGTCCTCTGGACCCCAAAGATCGCCGCGAATTGACAATGGAAAAGAAACGCATCCAGAAGTTACTGGATGCCCTGGACGAGTTCTAATCAGGGGGGATAGGTGCGAGAGCTAATCCCTTAAATGGGAGGAGAAACGGTGAGAAGCCTGCTGGTGTGAGTAGGGAGTTAATTTACCGAAAGCATCAGCAGGGGAAGGGCACTCCGAGAACCCTGACCATATTGCGAGGTTCCGATGGCGGATGCAGAGAGAACAACCATTAAGAAGACGATGGAGTACGATGAGGCTAAGATGCGCAGCCTCCTGCAATTGGGCGAATTCAGGGGGGAAAGGGATTTACTGAACTTCGCCCTTGCATTGGCTAAGTGGTATCTTGTCCACAAAGCAGAGGGATGGGACATTACCGCCAAGAAGGGTGACAAGATAAAAACCCCTCAACTTCGTGGAATCTAGTGAATTGAACCCCAACTTATGCTATGGTGAACATGAGCGAGAACAAGGTTTGTTCAAAGTGTGGCGGTCCCAGGAAGAACGACACTTACGGAGATAAGTGTGAAGACTGTTGGTCTGATTCGCAGCCGGGTGCCTCTACTGCCACAAGACCGAGAAGTGGTCTATATCCCAGAGGCACTAAGGTAATTAACGATAAGCCCAAGAGGTAAAAAAGGAGGGTTCATGAGATGGCAAGAGCCAAGGACTCTGGATTGGAAACGACGACCGGCGTCTTGGAAATGAAGTTGGGTTTCTGCCTTACGGCTCCCACCAAGCGCGCCATTGCCGACCTTCACGACGTTGCGTTACAGTGCAACGTGGTCCGCAACGGCGTCACCCGTTATTGGGAACGCTGGCGGGAAGATCACCCCGATTGGAAACCCGAACAACGCCGTGACCGCAAGGGTGAAGCCAAGGTCGCCCGCAAGATGACTGTGGAGAAGCCTTGGCGTATTAAACAAGTCAAGGATTTGCTCGCCAAGGGGCAAGCCAAGGAAGATGCGAACGGCAATGTCTTCCTGGTCGATGCCCATAAAACAGGTGAAGCGCCCATCGGCAAGATGATTGCCAAGTTCGATGAGGCTCCTGTTCTTGAGCATCCTGCTTATAGCCAGGATCTTGAGAACGAAATGTATCATCGTGGTTGTGAATTGGCACCGGCTGTCGGTTGCAGTATTATTGCCCAACTGCGATCCGAAGTCCTTGACCATCTCAAGACGAAGATGCCTTATACCCACCCAGGCGAGGCAAAGTTCCGCTGGGAGGGGATTCTCAAATACGAGTGTGCGCGAGATTGCTACCGCGCCATCAGCATCCCCGCACCCAACAGCATCACCGTTGTTGGATATGATGGACTGATCTCCCGCGACATCAGCAAGGGACTCAGCGAACGTCTCCGCAGGTTAGCGCACAGCAATGCCATTGTCCGTCTCCAGCTATTCAGTCGGGAGAGCGGGCGTGCAAATCTCGATCATGTTTTCTGGATCGAGGCGCGACAGTTGCCGCACGGTAAGAAGGCAATTCTTCGCAAGGTGGTTTCTGGCGAATGGAAACTGTGCGACTCCAAGGCAGTATACAAGCGCGATGGTTGGTACTACCAGATGGCGTACAAGCAACCGCAAAGAAGCCTCAACCTAAACAAGCAGAACGTAGCCGCCTTGCTGATGAATCCGGCGAACGCCAGTCACCCTCTCAACATCCGCTTCAAGCGTGCTGATGGCAAGGTAATCACTTGGCAGCTTGGTGATGCCAATATGCTGCTCGCCGAGTACAAGCGACTGGAGCAGCGGCGTGCAGCCATCAAGGAACGCTACAAGGTTGCTGGTAGTGGACGTAAGGGACACGGAAGACAACGTGCTTACCGATCCCAGAAACCCCTCACCCGCAAACTGAATGACTTGCAGGAGGTATTCACAAACTACGTTGTTGCCTCCATCATCAAGTTCTGCACGCGGCACGATTGCGGCACCGTGATTTACCGCGAGCCGTCCTTGTTCCTGCGTGACTTCAGTTGGTTCAGTAAGAAGGGAAAGATTACCTACAACTGGACTTCCCTGTGCAGCAAACTGAAGCACAAGATGTGGGTGAATGGCATCGACCTTGAAATCAAGCGGATGGGATACAAGGAACACCGCGAGGTATTCCCTCAACCCATCAGAGAGATTGTCACTGCCGTGGGTGAGAAAGTCATGGAGAAGACATTGGAGACGCTTGCACCATCGCGTTCCAATCTTGGGGCTGTAGCCCTCAAGAAATAACCAACCAGGAGGGGGTGAAAACCCCCTCCTTTCACGAATGCAGAGAGCATGAGCAGGTATACCAGACATGAACCTACGAACTGGCGAAGAATTGGTGCATTGTGCTGGCGGGAAGTGCGCTGTCTGTAAAGGACGCATTGAACCTGGACCCGCAATACAACTTACCTCACATAGTAGTCGAATCAGGCATGTGGATTGCCTGCCCAAAACAGATAGCCGTGCTTGCCATATGAAGGGTAAGACCCCACGCAAGCGACTAGCGGAGTGAGAGATGCTTGTTGATCTGGAATGGACACTGGAACACGCTCACGTCAGAGAGCATACCGAGTGGATTAAGGAATTTAACACAGATAGCGGAAGTCTCATCATCACCGTTGAGTTTCCACCTGATGTGAAGGGTGAGCCTCGCATCTGGAGAAGAACAGTTGCGGAGCGCGTTCATAGGGGCATCTACTGGTCCTACGACCTATGGAACACCATCGAGTTCTACACCAACTGGAGCGTAGAACATCCTTGGGATGAACAGAGGCGCATATTCGACGCCATGTGTGCTGCCAGGGAACGTGGAGACACGCCGCTGCTCGACCGGCTCCGTGACAGGTTCCGTCGCATTCAGCCAGAATACGGCAACGTGGACAACCTGAGACAAGTGTTCAAGAAGGGGCACACTTTCATCCAATCACCCCACCCGTATGTACTGGAAATCCGTCAAGTGGACGTGAGTGGTCCCGAAGGCGACCGCTATTTCAGTAAAAATGGCGGTTATCAAGGAGCGAAGAACCAATGGGAGGTCAAGGAAGTCCTACACTACGCCTTCCACAAGCTGACAGATAAGAAGGTGTTATGCCAAAGAAGCACCAATACATCGCCAGAACCAAGCGGACCCGAACCGGACAGTACCGCAAAACCAGACGGAAAGAGCGTCAGCATCTCAACAGCCTGAGAGTCCCTTGTCCAACCAAGACGGACAGAAAGAAGAAGAGGGATAAAGAACCCAAGAACCACATTATTCCACCCCCCGGTGTTCAACCAAGGGTGTTAAAGGGCGGTCTACAGGTAGATGATCGCCCTCTGATCAGGACTATTTTCGCAGAAATGGACAAGGCAATGGCTAACGTCGAGGAACTCTACAACCGATTGAAGGCTGAGTTACAGCGAGATACTGCCTTTCACTCCAACCCGCACTTCTGGTTGGAGCATCGGGCTTACAAAGCCATTGTCACCCTTGGGGTAGAGGTGGTTCCTTTTATCGTCGCAGACTTGAAAAAGAGCCTGGAAACTGGTAAACATGAAGACTACCCCGGCTGGTGGGCAATGTATGCTCTACCCGACATTACCGGAGTACGCATCAAGGTTGGCGGTCCAGAAGTCAAACACGAAGGCGGATTCGCCAAAGTCAGTGTTGATGATGTTTCCCGCTTTTGGGTCAATTGGTACGAAAACGAGAAAGGACAGAATAATGCCTAGTGGTTATACTGCGCCCATCGCAGAAAAGAACCTCACATTCCCCCAATTTGCCATGCTGTGTGCCAGAGCGTTTGGTGCCTGCATCTCCATGCGTGATGATCCTCTGGACGCTCCGATTCCAGAGAAGGTTGAACCCATGTCCACCTACCACAAGGAACACATTGCCAAGAGCGAAGAAGAGTTGAAAACCCTCCTCGCTATCAAAACGAAGAAAGACAAGGAAGCATGGGCAAAGCGAAAACTCAAGCGAGAGATTGCCACCGCGAAGAAATACAAAGAGGATGACGAAAAGAAGAATGACATGAGCAAGTACAAGGCGATGCTTGAGCAAGTGCGCGACTGGACCCCTCCTACCACCGATCACGAAGACTTCAAAAAGTTCATGATCGACCAACTTGACCAAACCATCAGGTTCGACGGGAGTGGCTCTACTTATTGGAGCGATCAGCTTGAGTCTCTCAAAAAGAAGCTGGACGACCCTCTTGCCTACTTCAACGAGGAGGTCCAGAAAGCGAGAGATGAGGTAGAGTACCACAAAAGGCATTGGGCAGAGGATTTGGCGCGTGCCGAGAACGCGACCCGCTGGCTTCGTAATCTGCGTGATTCCCTAAAGGAGGAAAAAGTAGCATGAACGCAGTATTGAGTACCAACCTCCCGCTCCCTAAAAAGAGCGGGAAGGTAAGAGACATTTATGATCTAGGTGACAAACTATTGATTGTCACCACGGATCGCATTAGCGCCTTTGATCACATTCTGCCCAACGGCATACCACAGAAGGGGGAGGTTCTCAACAAGTTGTCTGCCTTCTGGTTTAACCAACTTGATGTCTATAATCACTTCATCACAACTGACATCAGCCAGATGATCGGCGAAGTAACCGAGGAAGAGGCTAAGGTACTGCGTGAAAATGAGCAACTGCTCAACGGACGTTGTATGCTTGTCAATAAGCATAAGCCACTTCCCGTTGAGTGTATCGTCAGAGGATACCTCTGCGGCTCTGCGTGGTCTGAGTACAAAAAGACGGGACAGGTGTGTGGCATCAAGCTACCGAAGGGTTTGAAAGAGAACCATCCTCTCCCTGAACCGCTTTTTACACCATCCACCAAGGCTGAAATTGGACATGACCAAAATATCAGCCTTGACCAAATGATCGAGCTTCTGGGTGGTACTGGTATTGATGAGGAACTTTGCCTGGACGTGGCAGGGGCGAGCATTGATGCTTACAAGACCGCTGCTGTTCTTGCCTTTAACAAAGGCATCATTATCGCTGATACCAAGTTTGAGTGGTCCTATTCTAAAAGGAACTACACCCCTATCCTCATTGACGAGGCGCTGACTCCTGATAGTAGCCGATTCTGGGCTGTGGAGAACTATCGGCTGGATGGTTCCATCGACTCTTACGATAAACAATATGTGAGGGACCACCTAACTCACTCAGGGTGGGATAAGGAGAGCAATCCACCGCCACTCCCTCACGAAGTCATTGTAAACACCAGCCTGTTGTACAAGCGGGCATACGAGTTGCTGACCGGAAAGCAACTCTAAAGAAGGAGAAGAAAATGCTCAACTTCGACTTAATGGAAGTCTATGCAGACACCTGTGCTAAGTACGGTCCCGACTCTGAACAAGTAAAGCTGCTCCGCGAAGCACACAAAGACGACACTGACTTCACAAAATTTGCCTATGGCTATGACATCTTAAAGCGTGTCGTAGGCGGCAGTGGTATCAATTGGGTGCCTCGTTTTGACACCCCCAAAGGAACACCTGCTCCCGATAATCCTGCTGGATGCCCAAACCCAAACCACCACAGAACCATATACTTCAAGAAGGTGGCGGTCCACCAAATCTTCCGACTAATAGGGCAGTACGGGATGATCCTTGCGTTCTTCGTAATAATACTTGGTATCTGGAAAGATAGCGTTCCTTTGATGATAAGTGCTGTTTGGAGCGCCGTGATAGCAGGTGTGGTGTTCCTTGCTGCAATCGTACCACTTATGGCGGGTGATATCTTGTACCTGCGAAAGAAGGCTGAAAAAGAACAAGGAATCTACTAATGAGCAAGAAGTGGACGAAAAAATTGGTTGAGAAACTGAAGTCCTTTGTGGAACACCGGGACTATGTTGTGATGGTGTGTAACATGGATACCCCCGTCTGCAAGGTGACTCCAGTTCAGGAGGTTCCCAATCCAGAAATGTACGACACCCCAGGATGGTTTGGTCTTGGACCGCCAGGATACGGTAGTGAAGTTGAGGATGATCACGACCTTGCCGACCATGAGCCATCTGACTTTCAAATTTACGAAAGGATAAAGTGGCAGGACAAGGAGCCGTTCCTCCACAGAGACTAAACCTAAACTGCGTCGGAATCACAAAGAGGGCGTGCTTTAAGAAGCACGCCTTCTTTTTTGACTACAAGTTAAAACATAGGCGAAGAAGGAGCTTCCTTATGATATAATGTAGGTAGGACGGTGGGGTGCTTACCCCATTCGCTATGAGAGGGGGCTTTCGGCATGAACTTTGCACATAAGTCGCAAGCCTTGGAGGATTTACAACAGAAAAAGGAGAAAAAGAATGTCTTTGTTCAAGCAGCTTGTGAATCGGGGTAGTGCCGTCATGCGTGAATGGCACTGCATCGAGGGAATCGATGAAAGCAGCAGAAGAATGATTGCGGAACTTGGGGCTACTACCCTCCTCAACCTGTGCGGAGAGGACTTGAGAAGTTCTACGCCCCAGGAACGCGAAGACAAGGTGAACGCTATTCGTATCGCCCTGACCACAGCTTTCCAGATCGGCAGACACACCAAGGGAGGCACCAAGAAGCGTCGGCGCAGACGACGTAAGGAAGCGTAAACCCTTGTCTGCCAAGGGATAACGCGAAACACCTTGAGAAATCTTCGTGTTCATTGGATCGCGTGGTTTTCTATGGTATGATATAGGTGTCCGCGTGTTGCGGATGCAAATGTGGTGAAAATGAGGAAAAGCCAGAAAGGAGAAACCAACATGGCTAAGCCTGCCACCAAGCGTCAGACGACCGATGACCTGTTCGACCAGTTGTCCCAGAGCGCTGAAGCAGTTCCGCAGAAGGCGAAGGGCAAGAAGAAGGACAAGCCCCACATCGAACTTACGGAGAGCGAGCAGAAGGCTTTCGATGCCTTCTGTGCCGCCGACGTGGTGTTCAAGATGGCTGAGGGCAAGCAGAAAGCTGCCAAGAGCCTTGTTCTCCCCGTCCTGCGGCGTAAGTTGCTGGAGCGCTGGATCAGCGAAGGGCATCGGACTGATAACCCCGTTGTGCAGACCGACAAGGCTCGCGCCAACTTTGTTGTGCGCGACATCTTGAAGATCGAACTGCCTGAGCATGAGGATGGCACTCCCGGTTCTGTAAAGGAGCGCCTACTGGATGCCGGTTTCAGTGAAGATGAAGCCGATGCGATCTTCGACCGTGAGTTCTCCGAGCGCGTGGAGATGAACTTCCGTAGCCTCAATGAGTTGCGGAAGGGCGAACCTGCTGAGCAAAAAGCGGTGAACAAGTTACTCAAGCTAGTGCTTGAGAACTTCTCTTCCGACGAACAGCGCCTGCTTCTCCGTAAGGAAACGAAGGTGGAGATCAACGAGGGCTTCCTCGACCGTGCGGTTCAGCACACTAGCGAATCCGTGGAGAAGCTGGATACGCTCTTGAATGTGGTTGCCCCTCAGTGGGTTCTCTCCCACATGACCTACAGTGGGAAGGATCTCAAGCAAGCGGTTGCCGACTTGACCGGCGGCGAACTGCCCTCCGACGTGGATGTTCCCGCCAAGGCTGAGGAGTTCTACAGCCAGGACCGTCTCTGGAAGGCTGTTGCCAAAGGCTCTGATGCGAGCCTCTATAAGTGCAACGGCGAGGGCGGAGAAAGTCTGCTGGGCACCAAGAAGTGCAACGGTGGACCCGATCACGCCAGGATGACCTGCAAGAAATGGCTCCGCGATGAAGGTTATCGGGCTACCTCTATGGCTGAGTTCGTCACCAAGAAGTAACACCCAAAGGGGCAAAAAGGGCAGGGGTTTTTTGTCCAATCCCTGCCCTTTTTGTTTAGAGAGGGGCAGAAGTGGCGGTTCTAAATTGGGACATCCCACAATCGCCCGAAGATTGGGGTAAATGGAACGCCAAACTCGTAAACAGAACAACCAAAAGACCGCATGTCGAAATCAGGACCACCAGAGACAATCAAGACATCCTGATCGCTGTCAGTCTCATTGGTGAAATGAAGTTACAGTTTGGCAACAAACCCACCGAACACTGTAACATCAGGATCAGCAGCAATCTCCCGGTTAAGCTGTCTTTCGAGGAGTGGGAGGAATTGAACAAAGCCATCAAGGAAGCTGCTGCTAAACTCAGGAGACTTCAAAATGAGTAGATACCGCATCCCATCCAAGAACGCAAAACACAATGTTTACATTGGTTGGGATAACCCTATGCAAACCTTCTTTGCACAGGTCACGGACCCCACCCTTGATGAAGAACATCAGATGGTTTTTTGGACGGGCGGTATGCCAGAAGAGGTAGGTAGCGTTGAAACCTTGCAAGAGTCTTTGAAGCCCTATGCAGACATCCCAGAGGATGTTAAGGGCAATCTGGTGAGGGATCATGGGGCACGCACAGAGCCAACCCCACTTCAAAAACTTAGTGCGAGGCTGTTCAAGGAGGCATTAGACGAGGATTAGGGCATCTTCCACTTATAAGAAGTAAGATAATGGTAGTGATGAATACCATTTTTACGCCATGCACGTTCCTCTGGTGTAAAGAAGGTAATTGCATCAGCCACTTGTGGCGAGAAGCTCAAAGGTGGATATAGACCCTTACCACCATAAGCGGGCGGGTAAAAGGGGTTCTTGCTTGAGTTGCGAAACTCATTCTCCACCAACCATTGTCTAAAATCAAACTGCATACGTTATTTAGGAGGGAGAACGAAAAATGGCAAACGAGGGCAGAAAACTTGTCCTTTACGCCTGGGTGGGTGAAGACGAGTTTGATTCCAGCATGGGATTGAAACAAGCAATCACCCAATGGGGTGTAGTGCCCTTAGTATCTGTCCGCGAAGATCGGATGGACACCGATGACATCAATCAGCAACTCCAAGAACAAGCCGACCACTACGGCAAAAAGATGAAACTCTGTCGCTTTGTTCTCGACAGCGAAATTAAGACCATCGAGCCGCAGAGGAGATGACATGGATTGGGCTGATCGACTAATCGCCAAGGCGAGGAAGCGCGGAGATGAGTACCCCACTGCTGAGCGACTTCGTGAAGATGTTAGGCATCAATGCGAGTCCAACATCGAACGCTGGAATGGTGAAAGGGAGTATAGGAAAGAGCCAAGGTGGACTGACGCTGAAAAACAAGCGGCTACCGAGAAAGAAACAAGAAGGCTCATCAAATTAAGGCGTGAAGACGACAAGCGACAACAGCTTCGTTTCGACTATCGGCAAAAAGGCGTTGAGATTGAGCCAGACTATTCCCAAATAGGGAAAGTCGGCTCTGTACGACTCCCCTTTACGGCTGAGGAGTGGGCAGACCTTCTCAATAAGGAAGGTGAACATTTGGGTGCCTGTTGTGCTGACATCAGCCGCATCCGAGATATTTTACAAGGTGCTTGCCGGAACGACCACTTCGTTGATGTTGAAGATTTCTACGAAGCAGTCTACCTCGCTAAACACCACGGATTCAAAATCGGCGATGACCCTATCGGCAGGATGATCGCTCTGTGGGGGAAGATCAAGGATGACGTGCGTGTCCGCCGCACCGACGATAGCACCAATACAGAGAGTCCTAATGATGCTCTAGAGACTCTTTATAGTGCTGCTGGAGTCATCTGCTGGGACAATCTCTACAGCAGAGACAATGAAACAAAAGACACCACCTTCGACAGACACATGAACAGGAGTTACGCCCTAGCAACTGTTCAGGTTGCCGTCCGCACGCTTTTCTTTAAGTTGAAGGAGATGGACCCTGGAGCTATTGAAGGCTATGGGTTAGTACGACAAGACGGAGAAATCGGGAAAACCCGTCGCGGTCTTGCGGTTTTCAGAACGGAAACGCTTGCCCAGGAAATTTGCGACAACTGGAACAAAGCGCAACAAGAAGACAATCGCGGAAAGAAGAGAAAGAGAGAACCCTATGTCTACAGCATCAAGAAGGTGCGCGTAAGCATGGAGAAGGGTTTTGAGATTCTTCCCGACGACTACCAGATTCAAGTCACGGAGGACGTGGACAATGCACCACAGGAGCCTAAACCGATCCGCCTTTAACGGAGGAATAAATCTCTATCTTCCTCCGGGGAAGTATCCTATGATGAAAAACCCAAGATTCATCTTTCCGCCGCACCCATCGCCGGGAATGATGATCACCCCGGAGATGCTGCCTCAACATGAGGCGGCGCACGCCTGGGTGGCGCAGAGAAAATTCAATGGCGCTCATTGCGTCATCTGGCTTTACCGTAATCAGTTCAGTATCTGGAACAGACGAGGAGAACCTTTTGGCACTTACCAAGTGACCGAAGGAATGAAGCGTTGCCTGCTCTATGGACTCGACAGGGATTACGATACGGAGTACGTCCTTGATGGAGAGTTGCTGCACAACAAGGCGAAGATCAAGACCACCGGCAAACAGGCACAGGAGAACACCATCGTCTTGTTTGATGTTCTCTTTGCGGGGAAACATTTAACCCAATTAACCACTATGGGGAGGCTTGATCTTCTCTATAAGCTCGCACCTCCTTCTGAACTAGAAACTAAGGGGCGCGCTTGGAGGGTGGATGATTGCGACGAGAGCAAGTTGTGGGTGGCTGAGACGTTCCACGATGAATTCAACTACCACTTCTGGGAAATGTATGAGTTTAACGACAGGGGCGAGGATCAGTATCCTGAGATTGAGGGACTGGTGTTGAAGCTAAAAGATGCCAAGAACACCAGTGTCGGCAATCGACCAAACGATGTGACATGGATGGTGCGTTGTCGGAAAACCAAGGAAAAAATCTACCAGTTCTAAAGGAGGTATGCATGAAGGCGGTGATAATCTCCGGCTCCAAGAAAGACAAGGACCACGTTAAAGAGATCGTGTCTGCTCTTGAGGAGCTAAAGGTGGCGTGTGAAACACACTACTATTCTGCCCATAAGGAAACCAAGGAGTTGCTGGCGGTACTTGATGAATACAATCCCCAGAAAGGAATTGTATTCATCACCGTCGCCGGTAAATCCAATGCACTGTCTGGTATAGTGGCTTGCAACACTGACCACCTTGTTATCGCCTGCCCGCCACTTCTCTCCACGGCAGACTACCTAGTGGACATCCACTCCACCTTGAGGATGCCGTCGAAGTGTCCTGTTCTCACCATTCTTCGTCCAGAAAACTGTGCGCTCGCTGTCAAACGCATCATGAAGTTGAGGGGAGACAAAAATGAGGATTAACTCCATTGTCCGTAGAATGGGACAGTTCACTGTGCCAAATCCGCCATATGGAGATATGCGGCTCAACGTGATGCCTTTTGAACACAGCCTGAAGCGACAGAAGCTACCACCGTGTTTTGAGGCGTGGGAAGGTGCTTTCAATAAGCTGCTGCGATTCATTCCTCTTCGTAAGGGGGCGAACCAGCACTACCTCACCATCGACTCCAAGTTCTTCCCTATGGAAGAAACCTTGCGTCGTCCCGGCATCCACCTTGACGGTAACTTCTGTGTCGATCCCACTTTCAAAAACAAGACGTGGGGCGGTACAACGGGAACCTGGCTGAACACCGCCTATGATCCCGTTTTCACTGTGGTAAAGGATTGGGAACTGCCCTATGACATCGAGTTCCCGGTAGGGGATTATGTGTCCGACACCAAGGGAGGCATCTTGTGTGTTGCTTCTGAGGTTGGTTGTCAGGCGTGGCAGGGGCACTTTGAGGGAGACGTTGGGGATGGTGGCGATCTCGCCACCATGTCTTCCCAATTCACCCCTGATCGTCGCATTCTCCTTAATGCCAATACCCTATACTTCATGACCTCGAACGCACCACATGAAACTTTGCCAGTCGCCAAGGGCAAACGCCGCACCCTCCTTCGGATCACCTTGAACCATGAGTATCCGAATGAACTGATCTTGAAAGCAGGGTAATGGAAACCACGATGTATACAAGCCTTGAGGACTACCTGAAAGTTCTGGAAAAACAGGGTTTTCAGGTAGTCCTCAAGGCTCCTTTTATTGGTAGGGGTTGGAAAAACCTCCAATGGCACCCCCAGGACGAGTTATACCTCGTCTACTGGAGATCACCCATCATCGTTGCCTTCGACACCTTTGAAATGAACCGGGTGAATGGCGGCTTTGTGTGGTACAACTGGCTGTCACACCAAAAGGAGAAGTTTCATCTCGAAAACGGCTACTGGATCAACGACAATCTCCTCATCGGCAAACACGACTGTCGGGTAGACTTTGTGCGCACACTTGATATGCTTGAGAAGAATGGGACGTTCATCAGCCCTTGGATCGAACACAAGCTATGGCTGGTGAACTATGTCGAGCGGTATGAAAATCGTGATGAAGTTATCACGAAGGAGCGCTTGGCACTTCTTCCACAAGATATCAGGGAGTGTATAGGAAATGGCACTTGTAAAGAGGAAACTCAGGAGACTGAAAAGGCTGCGATTTCGCCAGGACCATCCAACCAAGAAGATACCACTGAAGCTCGTAGATGTGGATGTTGAGATGATACCACTCATTAACTGGCTCAATTCTTACGAGTCGATCACCACACAGTTTTGTTGCCAGGGAGAACCACGAAAAGAGGGTCAAACAGACGAAGATTACTCAATGCACCAGCCCTATGTGTTATTCAACTGCATCAACACCATTGATCTGATCTCTATACTTTCCGTCCTTGGTTATCGAGCTTCAGTTCAGATTTACTGGAACGAGATAAAAGGACAAATTGAGTACCGTGCGGTATTCACTGACCAACAGGCACTTCTTGACACCATCGACCATATCGCCATGTTGCGTAACAACATTAAGAGTCGGATGATTCACGCCTGGTGAGGCTTCAACTTCTCTTCCTTCTCTTTCATCTGCATCATCTGACGCAACATCTTGACCTCCGTGCGAAGAGTGCGGAGGTCTTCTCTATTGTTTTGGGAATGCTCATTGCCCTTCTGCACAAGTTCTTTGATCTCGTAGAAAAGTTGTCTATAAGCTTCGTCTTGCTTTGCTTCAGCACGGCACTGCGACATCATGATGAAAGGTGCTTGAAAAGCAGCGATAAAGGAAAGCACCAAATTGAGAAGTATGAAAGGGTATTCATCCCAATGGATGACTTTAAGAAATGAAAGGGTGTTAATGACCACCCAACCGAGCATTATGACCGAGAAGGTAATAATAAACTTCCAAGAGCCGCCGAACTCTGTGATGGCATCACTGATCTTCTCTCCAAAGGTACGCTGATCCACTGCCATGTTTGCCTCCTTCCCCGTCAGTCATCGTGTGTCCCTTATTTAGCATGAGAACAAAAAAAGGGCACACAGCAAACGATGCTGTGTGCCCCTACAGAAAGGAGTAGGTGAACTCACCTACAACGTGGGTGTTACCTTCAGTTCTTCTTCGGGGCAGCGTTAGTCTTGTGACCCTTGCAGCAAGGGCAGCAGGTGCATTTATCACCACAGGTGCAATCCTTACCCTTGACGCAACCGGGGCAGCAAGAGCAAGTCTTACCTGCCTTCTCACAGCAGCACTTGCCATCACAGCGAACGTGCTGAGGAAGAGGAGGGCAGCACTGCTGCTGAGGACAACACTCCTTCTGCTTGCAGCAGTCGGTCTTGCAACACTGCTGACAAACAAGCTTACTGAGGTACGGGCAGAAGGTCATGCTGGTCATACCAACGCACAGACCGACGACAAACGCCCCAAACAAACCAAGAAAACTCTTCATGTCTTTCTCCTAATTAGGGAACTTCCTATTATCTAGAGTTCCATTCCGTGATTTTAGTGATGCGAGTGATGGGGTTCACAGTGGTTGTGGACTCCATTTGGCACCCCTACAGCATTAACATAGCGATGGTGGTGACTGATGTCAACATGGTGTGGGTACGGATAACGGTATGGGTAATACGGATAGGGGTAGCGATAAGGATACGGATAGCGGTAGGGATAATAGGGTGGCGGATAGTACGGTGGTGGGCATGGTACGCGCCTTGGAACAACAATCACGCCAGGTTGCTGTGGTGGGTTTATAATAATCGGTTGCTGCTGTGTCTGGGGCGGGCAACACTGATCTCTTTGACAACCCGTTGCAAGCAGCAGAAGGAAAACACCAAGCAGAAGAACCTTCCTCATAAACACCTCCTAACGTATATAGTCCCTTTTTCCCCTAATCCACTTGGGTCTACTCAAAAACATGATATAATAGGGTTGGGTTCTATTTACATAGGAGGATCGCATGAATACCATCAAATACATCAAGGGAGACGCCAGCGACCCGCAGGCAAAGGGCAAGAAGATCATCGCCCATGTTTGCAATGATCAGGGTGGATGGGGCGCTGGCTTTGTCCTCGCCATCAGCAAGCGATGGAAGGAGCCTGAGCAAGACTACAGGGAGTGGGTGGCTTACAAGAAGAGGGATGGCAACAATCCCAACCTAGGCAACATTCGTGTTGTGCAGACCAGTCGCCACGACATCTCCGTGGCGAACATGATTGCACAAAAAGGCTTCGGCGGTGTTGCCATCAAATACGACAAACTGCGCGAGTGTCTCCGCAAGTTGTGCGAGGTAGCTCAGGAGCAAGGTGCCTCTGTTCATATGCCTCGCATCGGTTGTGGCTTAGCTGGTGGCTCTTGGAACAAGGTTGAGCCAATCATTGAAGAGGAGTTGTGCAACAAGGGCGTCGAAGTCACCGTCTACGACTTCGGAGGATGATGTGAAGTACATTGTTATGAAGGTAAAGACTGGTGGTAAAACCACCAGTCTTTCCACATTGGGCATCCTGTGGACGTTACTAAGGGAGATTTATGACAAAAACCAAAAGGATCGTGTGCCCCCATTGTCGGTCGGCGCACATGCCAGGAACCGGCTACCACTTCGATGAAGACCTTTCCCTCATCTGCGACAAATGCAGCAAGACCATTTTCCCCACCATCGACCAAGCAGAGGTAGGTATTCCAAAAGCCGCTGACCGCAGGTATCCTAACAATCGTGGTCATCATCAAGCCTACGGCGGCTGGCAGGAGTACGAGACTACCGATATTGTTTTTGCTTGAAAACGAAATTCAGGCTTGACAAAAATTCGGGAATCCGCACTTGATCGTGAGAAAAAGCGTAGTATGATAAGGACGGAAAAACCCGCCCCACTTGCCTGCCTTAAAGGAATTTCAGCGTGAATAGTACGGAGCTAAGACAGTACGTCTCTTTGAGGGAAAATCCGTACATTGGATATCGTCCCACGTCGCTTAGGAGGTTTGGGATCACAACCCAGCAGGAGGAATATAAGCTGATGAGTTTGGGTACAAGGTAGTACGGTAATAACCTCGCCAAATCGGGAGAAGACCAAATGGATAACTATGGTAAGCAAGGCGCGTTGGAATTCATCGATCCCACCAAGATTCGACTAAACGACGACAAGATGGACAACTCCATCTTTCGCAACGCCCGCGCCACCCTCAAAAGAGAGGAAATGGCAACCAACCGCGAGAGCATCCGCAAGCTAGGTCTGCTCAAGCCTCTCATTATTCGCCCCCTCACGGATGATCCAGACGGCTACCTCTACCAACTGGTTTGCGGTTCTCGTCGTCTACGCAACATCCTTCGCTTGCGGCAGGATGCGGTAGGCATCCTCCGCGAGAACCGTCCCTTCAAGAAAGAGGAGTTGTGCTACAAGCCTGAAACGGCAGAATGGCTCCCCGCCACAGAAGTTTACGATACGGTAAAGTGTTTCGTTCGTAAGTGCGATGATGAAACGGCTATCGCCATCAACATCGCGGAGAATCTGGAACACTCCAAGCTGCCTGAGATTGACCTCATGGAGTTCTGTCAAGAACTCACCGAGATCGAGAATCCTGATAACAGCCCTCGTTACACCCGCGCCAAGATTGCCGAGATGTGCAATCGCAGTGAATCCTGGGTGTCTCTCACCTTGGAACTCGGTCAACTGCCTGAAAACGTCAAGCAGATGATGCATGATGATCGGGTGACGCGCACCGCTGCACTTGCCTTCCTCCAAACCAATAAGGAGAAAATCCCACAGGTCATCAAGGTTGGTGAGCAGATCGTCCGACAGGAGAAGTTGGCTGAGGTAAAGATAGCTGAGGAAGAGTTACGCATTGCTCAGATCGAGCTTGAGGATGCACAAAACGACATGATTATTTTCAGCCAGATGATGCAGAATGATGGTCTGCGTCAAATCGCTGAAAAAAGAGAAGGGACTGCCCGCAAGCGTGTTAGTTCTGCCTCCGAGAAGCGCGACACGGCACTCAAGGAAGCCGATGCTCCCAAACTGACCGCCGACGTGATCAACAAGGCGAACTTGATGGTCCCAGATGCCAAGAAGGGCAAGCCCAAAGCTATGCCCGTCAAGGACGTTCGCATCCTCTACACCAAGTTCACGGAGTTCCACTCCAAGCAGGCAAGCATGAACGGTGACGGACTTCTTTTAGGAGTCGTCAACGAGCTTCTAGGTATGATCCTGGGGCACCGGGCTGCTATCCCTATCGAGGAACTGATCGTGGAGCAAAAGACGCTGGTGGGCGTGGGCGGTGGCAGTTACGCTGTGCAAGATGACGGTTGTAGTGGCGACTACGATGACGTGGGCGGCGATTTTGATGAAGAATAACGCCTGCGCGAACCTTATCTCTATAACCCCTGTCTCTCTCAAAGAGACAGGGGTTTTTTCTTTGGATCATGGCGTGGCATATGATATAATCTTTGGGAGGGCTGGAAGATGTCCGAAAAAACCGGAATCAGTTGGACTAACCACACACAGAACTTCTGGAAAGGCTGTGCGAAAGTAAGTCCAGGCTGTAAAAACTGTTATATGTTTCGTGAAATGTATCGCTACGGGCTAAACCCCGAAGAGATCACGCGCACGAAAACATGGCGTAACCCTCGCCGTTGGAACACAGAAGCCGAAGCCGAAAAGAAGCCCAGGCTGGTGTTCACCTGCTCTTGGAGTGATTTCTTCATTGAAGAAGCCGATCCCTGGCGAGACGAAGCTTGGGGCATCATTAAAAGAACACCTTGGCTTCAGTGGCAAATCCTGACCAAGCGTATCAAGCGTGTCAAGAATCACCTGCCCGAAGATTGGGGTGATAAGGGGTATCCTAACGTCTGGCTGGGTGTCAGCATTGAATCCGCCACCTACAACTGGCGTGCCGATGTCTTGCGCGACATTCCGGCTCACACTCGTTTCATCTCTGCCGAACCTCTGCTGGCATCTTTAGAAGGTTTGAACCTGAAAGATATCCACTGGCTGATCGCCGGTGGCGAAAGTGGACCCGACTTCCGCTCTATGGACTTGGATTGGGTGCGCGAGTTGCGTGATATGTGCAACAAGGCTCACACCGCTTTCTACTACAAGCAAGAATCTGGTGTCCTACCCGCTAAAACGCCGCCCAGATTGGATGGAAGAACATGGGAAGAGTATCCCGAAATCTGGACCCCGATGGCGGCGTAGTTCTGCCATGCCCCTTCTGTGGTAAACAACCTGAGATGTGGCAGGATGAAGACCCTTATGGTCCGGGGGGTCCGATTCCTACCGACTTCGTGATATCTTGTTGTGCGGAGCTTCGCGCCGGCAGCAAGGAAAAAGCCATCAAACGATGGAACAAGCGAAAGGGAGAACTACCATGCGAGTCGTGAATCGGGAAGAGTATGACGACTGGAAAGCAAAGAACACCGATGGCTATGGTGCTGCCGTGTTCCGCTTCGCTGAGCGCTGGGCAGACATGATGGAAGCCGAACTCGCTCAGGACAAGAAACTGATTGAGATTGCTGACGCCACTTCTCACCAGGCTGACACTGAAGGTATCACTGGCTTCATGTACGGCGCTGCTGTCTCCATCCTGGCAAAATGTTGGGTCCACGGCGAAGAACTTCGCCGCTGGCACAACAAGGAAGTACAGATCGGCAATGAGGGCGACCGTGCCAATGAAAAGGAAGGTGCTGTCCTAAATCCTGCGATCCTCAATATCGGGAGGCGAGAATGATTGACACTGCCAAGACGAAAATCCGCTGCAAGCAGTGCGACAAACGATTATTCAGCGAGCGTGGGTACACAGAATGCTACACCAAGGACGGTGAGGTTGACCACTACCTATGTACCTCCTGTGTTGGCAACCTCCGTATCAAGGAGTACAAAGAAGGCGGGGGGTTGATCTCAACCCAACTGTGGCTTGATGCCACTATGCGCAACTGCTGGGACGGTGCTTATGACCGTGTGCGCCCTGACGTTGCAGACTTCTATCGGGAGAATGAAGACACCCTAAAGAAGGTGTTTTCCGACATGGAAGAAGTCGAAACCGTCATGAAGGAGTTTGAGAAGTCTCAGTGGTTAGGCTGGGTGCAAGACTACTACAACGGCACCGACATTCGGGGGCACAGCTACAAGGGAGATGGCTTCAAGGCGTTACTCTGGGGTTGTGCTGGTAGGGTTCTTGTCACCCTTCAGGGCGATGACGACTCCAAGTACAAGGGCGACAACATCACCATGATCTTCGATGAGGACAGTAAAGATCCTCGCGGAGGCATCCAGGGCGTTTACGCCACCAAAGAACACGCGATTAACCTGATCCGTGACGGTATGAGGATGCCCAAAAACAGCTTCCAACCCGACAAAGAAGTGACCATCATCTGAGGAACGAATGCTCACCCTTGAAGTTTACGATAACGAGATTTTCGCCCACTATTGTCCCGATGATGCTGGACCCAATGTCGGCGGATACCTGGGACGCATTTTCCCAGGCGGCAGTTTCCTGGGTGCGCCCTTTGAACAGCTTTGTGCCCTTGGATCTGGCACTCATGATGTTGCCCTTAATGAGCGCACAGACTCCACGGACGAATACCACGGCAAGGAACCTCGCGAGGCATACCTTTCCGATGCTGGATGGGCGCACTTCTGTCATACGGTTGGCGCAATTACTCGATTGGAGTTGCAGAACAAACTTGATATAATCAGTGGTGTGCAGAAGGAAGGGGTGGTCACTTTCACCCCAGGACTGGTAACTCAAGACAGACTGGAGTCCTGGCTCTTGGACATTCACATTAACAGTTTCGTGCGGCGACAGACTCCCGAAAGCCCTTTTTCCTACTGGACTTGCAGCGACGAAGAATTGCTTCGTAGGATCAGAAAAGGCTGGGAGAGCCGCAAGCCCGGTTATCGTGATGGCGTGGTTCTGGTGCCTGTTGACCCAGGGGGCTGCTTCAGCGGCGTCGTCCAGTTGAAGGCGGGCGACAAACTGGTAGGTGAGTTCAGTGCCCGTAAAGAAAACGAGGAGCCGCGTAAACATACCTATGCCGTTGATGCACAGAAGATGCCCGCCAAGTCCTGTTACGTCGTACTATACCGGCATGATGTGCTGGCTGAGGGCAAGGAGAACGAGACGGACAAGGAATGGGAGATGGTATCTTTCAATGCTTCCCCCACTGAGGGAGAACCGCCCATCAATCCCGGCACCCTCATGGCGAACCACTTCCAGTTGAGCGGCGGCACCGCCACGAAGATGACGGATTCCGAGTTCGTCGCGGCGCTGAAGGAGTCTGTCCTGTATTGGAAGGACAAGGCTATGGTGGCACCCAAATGAAAACCAGAGGAAGAGATGACAGAGCAAGAATTTCATTCTGCAAGGCAGATGTTCTTCGTTAAGGATGGAACTGTGCTGGTTGCTCCCAAAGGGTATCCATACACCCACTTTGAGTGGATTGCAAGCACCTTTGGAACCGAGGCTGCACACGATTGGATCGAAAACAGGGTTCGTGGATATGTCCACAACGAAAGGCTTGTCGCCTACACTGGCACCGACTTCTCCCACCGACTCAATCAAAAAGATGTGCTGGCGGCGGTCAACTTCTTTGAGAAAACAGAAGAAATCAAAGAAGTTGGATTTGGTGCAGTCAAAGGAACAACCCAGCCTTGGGAACCAAGAGTCCTGTACGACGTAGAAAGATACAAAAAACTGTCAATTCGAGAGGGAAAGTAATGGTCAAGGTCGAACTTCACCCCGCCGTTTTGTTCCACTGCGATTTTTGCAGTGAGGACACCTGGCACAACTGTACGCTCAGGACTGGCATTGATGCACTGGCTCATTTGGTGGGTGATTTCGAGAAGGCAATGCGAATGGATCAGTTTGTAAAGAAAATCCAGCAGCGCTGCCACGAATCGAACATGAGATGTCCACCACTCCCCGACTTCAAAACTGCGGTGTCCATCCATGCCAAATTCCGTTGCGAAAACTGCGGAAACGCAGTAGGCTCTATGGGACATGGTTTGAGCTTCATCTGTGACGACTGTGGCAGGAATAACTACTTTCTGCCCGAAGAAGCACCAAACACCGTAGAGTGTCAACACTGCCACAGTCGTTTTGAGGCAGAGCATTTCATGAACAGAGGGGTAAATGACAACGGCGACGGCGACTGAGGAGAAGGTGTCTCACGCGGGCGAAACGAATTGCCTAGGTTGGTGTGGAATGAAGTTTTGGTCGCCCGACAAGACTCGTATCCGCTTCTGCTCGAAGTGCCGCAACAAGCGCAACAGCAACTCCGAAACCCTGAGTCGAATGGAGTTGCGCTACATTCACAGCACAAGCAGAAGTGAGCAGCCAGCCACGTTGGAAGATTAGCCAAGATTTTTCCAGGCGGCGCTTGATTTTTGGAAAAAACTTGCTAAGATATATGATACAAGGATGCGACCAGCATTTACCAACGCTTGATAAGCACTAAATCGCGTCCTGAATCTTTTGTAATGGCTTGCGACACCATTGCAGAGACGGACAGAAATCAACAGATCACCAGAGACACTAACAGCAATTTCGCTGGTATGCGTAACAGTGTCTCGTTTTGACCAAAAGGAGGTTCCCATGAGCCGTGTACTTTCCGCCCTTGCCAAGAACGCCCAGACTTGGAACGGTGCAGTGTCCAATAGCACTACCGGATTCGAGAAGCTGGGAACCTGCCTTGATTACTTTTTCAAGGCTGGCACTTACGTTGCGCGTCCACAGGAAGTTGTGGACACCGACATGGGACGCATCTTCTCCGACGACGAGGAGACTGCGTTTAAGATCCTATTTGGACTGCGCCTCATCACCCGCAAGCCAAAGGGCGCGGGCGTTGAAATTGAGGATGCCCAGACCGGCTACGGCAGAAAGGACGAGTTCTATAAGGGCGTCGTCTGGCTGCACAACTTCAAGCCGGATGTTTTGTACCGCAACCTGCATTTGATCCCTGTGTTCGGATGTTGGAAGGATCTGGTTACGGAACCACTGATCGACGTTCTCAACCGTGAGCGCGTCTACCAGTTGGTTGCCGAGAACCTCGATGACCAGTTGCTGCGCAAGTATCTGCCGCAGATTCGTTCTGGGCGTAAGGTGCGTAGCGACCGCGACAAGAAGCGCTCTGAATGGGCAAAGGGTTTCTGCGCCCACCTGGGCATCACCCCGAAGGAATACCGCAAGCTGAAGGCGAGCGGTGCTGCGCACATCTGGCAAAAGCAGATGCAGCGCGGACAGTGGGGTGACATCCATTTCAACGGCATCCCTGGCAAGGCGATGTTGCTGCACACTTCCCGCAAGGGCAAGGACAAGCAGACCGTCTTCGAGCGCCACGGGCAGGTGGAGCGTCTCAAGGATTGGGTTTTGAAGCAGAAGACCGTCAAGTTCAACGGCTACCCGTATGAACTTCTCAGTGCTGCTCTCAAGAACCCGTCCGTCGTGCAGCGCATTGTGTACGACAAGCAGTTTGATTGCATCTTGGAGAAGATGGGCGGGCATAAGCTAGGTAACGTCCTAGCGTGCCTTGACATCTCTGGCAGTATGGGTATGCAGGTGCTTCCTGGCGTCAGCGCTATGGAAATCTGCATCAGCATGGGCATCGCGTTCAGCGCGTTGAACACCGGCTACTTCAAGGACGTGGTATGCGGTTTCAGCGACAACGCGATCATCTCCAAGTTGAAGGGCGGTTTCTGCGACCGCGTGAACTTCATCAGGACTGACCCGGAGATTCAGCGCGTCGCCTGGGGTTCTACGAACTTCCAGGGTGTAATTGATCTTCTGGTGAAGATCCGCAATAAGAACCCGAACATTCCGGTTGAGGAATACCCAGAAACCCTGCTTGTCATCAGCGACATGCAATTCAACCCGGCTGGTGGTTGTTACGGTTACGGTAGTCGTCCGGCAGACAACCAGCAGCTTGAAACCAACTACGAGGCAGCGCGGCGCAAGCTGAACGCTGTGGGACTGAACGATGTTCGTATCATCTGGTGGTGTGTTAACGGACAGACCACGGACTTCCCGTCCCAGATGGACGACAAGGGCGTCTATATGATTGGCGGTTTCGATCCTGTCAACCTCAAGGCTCTGATGGGATTGGATTCCACCAAGCCTGAGAAGAAGGACTTCGACGCGCAGAAGAAGAAGGAGGAAACTCCTCTCGACGGCATGTTGAACTTCCTGTCTCAGCCGATTTTCTCCTTGATTAAGTTCAAGGACGTAGTGCAGGAGACAGTCTCCCAGGAGACTGTCACTGCCTGATGAAGTAGTGTACGCCCCAGGTGTTCGCGCCTGGGGCTTACAAGGACGCTCACAGCATCTACACTTACACCAACAATGTCAAAGTGTATAGCGTCCTGTACTAGCCGTTTCTAGAACCTTGGGGATAGATACTATCCCCAAGGTTCGCTTCTTTTAAGGAGGCACATGAAGTGGCTAATACTCCCTATTACGGCTCTACTTATTATGGCATCTGTACCTGCGTTTCAGACAGATTCTCACCCCGTTAAGGTAACTATCCACACAGACCTCAGTCTTCTTCGTATTGAGTTGAGGCAGGAGGAATTGACTCTTTCTCACCTAGAAGCTACACTGAAGAGATTAGAAAGTATTTCCGGTTGCATCTCCGAAGCTCGCGTAGATGAAATCCGATATCAGTACAAAATGCAGCAGTTACGGGTGGAACACAAAAAGGAAGAGATAAGACTAAGGGAAGGCAATGTCCATAAAGAAGGTGAGTATGCGTGGCAGCGAATGGATCTCACCGCTCGCGCCATGAAGCGGTATGCGATGGAAAGCAATGAGGCGGTTATCTGGACTGTACCCGTTGTCCACAGCCGTTTTGATGTTCTCGTTGACTCCTTCGCGTTCATTCGCTGCGCCGATTATTACCTCAGCATCCAAAGAAGGCGGCGCAGGATCTATCTTGCCAAGAACCGTCATGGTCATCGCGGCGTAGTGCCCATCCGCATCGCCCACAACGGCAAAGATTATGTGATGCGACAAGCCGGCGAACACTTCCTTACCTTTGGAGCATAATGGCGGCACGGCGCATCAAGAAACGGAAAACTAAAACAGACCGTGGCAAGGGAGAGTACACCGTCTACTCAATTAGCATACCTGAGAGGATAGCTATCGAGATACCCGAAGGTATGCGATTTGAGCCGGAACTAACAGAAGATGGTCTTCTGTTCCGCCCGGTTCTCCCAAAGCAAGAACCGCCACTCCCCAAGTGGTGTAACAAGGAGAGCAAGAATGAAGAGACGTAATTTCCTCAAGACTGTGGGCGTGACACTCGCCGGTCTGTTTGGCTTGAAAGTAGCCTCGCCGGGAAAAGCCAAGGCTTCCGATGATTACTGGATTCCCTATCACCCCGCCAACGGCAAAGGCAGGGTGAGAATCATCTACAATCATGGACCGCATGTCGCCGTTGCTGAATACGACTCCGACGCCGAGAACCTCCAAGACGTGCCGCGCGAAGCCTTGGAGAATCACCCCTACGTCTTCGACGTGCAGTTAAAGCAGGATGGCAAGACGGTATACCAGTGGATGTGCGAACCCACTCAAAACAGATACGAGAACAAAGAGAAGCATCTTGCCATCACCGAATGGGTTTGGAAGGAGCGTTGCTTCTCCAAGAACGGCATGAGTGGTCCTTGGGTGACTTCCTTTTTCAAGGATGATCCCCTGGAGCGTCGTGTCTTCTACGTTGATGTGCCCGAAGGCAAGGCTGAGAAGCTCCTGACCGCCCTCAAGAAGCAGTTTGCCAAGAAGAAGGTTGCTTGATGCAAACCTTTGTGCCGTTCGCTGACTTCAAGAAGTCTGCCGCTGTCCTCGATAAGAAACGCTGCTGGAAGCAGGTAGTCGAGGCGAAAAGTATGATTGCGCTTCTGGAGAATGAACAGATCGTCTCCAGATGGCGCAATCATACTGCGGTACGGCAATGGAAGGGTTATGTCAATGCCCTCAAGGAATACTTCAACGTCTTCCTCCATCATTGTAAAGAAGTCCACTGCATCAATACAAAGATGCAACCAATGGAGATCAAAGGCGAGATCATCTATCCGCCCTGGCTTGGCTATGAGCCTCTCCATGCCTCTCATCGGGGCAGGCTACTGGAGAAGAACTTCGACTTCTACAAACAATATGGATGGAGGGAGCAGCCCTGCGGTTACATCTGGGCGGTGGACAAGGATTACAACCTCATACCGGAGATCCAAGAGTGGCGAGCAAGTACCTCAAGAGCGCCATCTACGATCAACTGAAGTACGTTGGTCATGTGAAGGTCAAAGACCTTGAAGACATCAAAGCCGAGTTTTGCGGAGATATCGAAAAACTCAACAAAATGATTGACGGCGGCATCGAGATCATACAAGCCGATGAAACAGAGGAAAGAGACATCTACTATAGTGTCCGCAAGAACGGCAGAGAGATTGCCGATGCGAACATGAGAAATGATGCTATAGATGCGGCTCTCAAAAAGGTCTAAGGAGGATATGGGATGGTTACAAGATATCTCAAGGAAGCCCTCGCCAACGAACTAAGGGACATGGCGGGGATTGATGAGAGGGAGCTTGAATCCCTCAAGAAGGCTTGGCAGAAAGACCTCAAAACCCTTGACGCCCTCCTTGACAACAACATGCAAGTCGAGATGACAGAAGATGAGGGTCACATGCCGACCTTCGTTGTACGAAAGGACGGTGAGGTTGTTTGCCGAAAGAGTGAAAACCGCCAATACATTGTGGATAACCTTCTGGAGAAGGGAAGCGTCTAACCGTTAGGGTTCGCCATTTCCCATAAATGGCTAGGGGTGGACCGCCAAATCCGGTCACAAGCCTGTGTAGGGCGCAAAGCCGGGGTAGCTTCCCGGTAGAGGGATTACACTAACAACCCACTGTGAATAAGGGGCGTACCTAAACGTGAACCGGCTCTCTATGGGGTGAATATGCCATAGGCGTTCGGAGTGAGACGAAACTATCACCTAGACCCGTGGTGGGCGAAGAATAACTCGTCGTAGGGAAGACGTTAAAATAGCCCTATGGGGCTATCTCCTCACCTTAGATGTAGGTGTTAAACAATCCGTTGGCGTAACACGTTACATTACCCCCAGGAGTCAGGGTTAAAGCACCTACAGGTTTCACTCGGTTCCTTATTTCAAAGCCAGGGGCAGTCGGAGACACAGGACGACCGATGGAAAGCCAAGGGGAAGTCTACGACGGCGTACCACAGGTTTCTCTAATCACCTTCAAGACATCATAAACACCATTCCGTGCATCTTCAAACCTTCCTTGGAAGTCGCACAGAAACTCCCTCACCACCGAATCTTTCAAATCCTTAGCATCACACCATCTGCCAAAGCCAAGGCGATCAACGTAAAAAGCATTGATGTACTGTTCATACTGCTTTGGCTCAGGCACCACCAAACATGGTTTTTTGCAGTGCCTAGCTTCTGTAATCAATTGATTGCCCGCAGATGAGATGATCGCTCGACAAGCAAGCAGATCATCCACAAAGCCAGAACCGAGGGGCATGAATTTCATGAAACTATTGTGTTCCAGGCACCTTTTAAGTGGAGTGTCCTTGGCTCCATAGATGCGGAAGTTGGTAGGTATCTGCGAGATAGCTTCCAGCACGATATCACTGATGCTGTCGCGAAGATACACTAGGGTGTAATCCCCCTTGGTGGGGGTGGCGTCTTCAAGCGATTTGCGTATCAACCCATTGGTTACAGTTACGTTGAACTTCCTTGGGAATAAAACCTTATGGTGGAAGGTGCTGATAACCGTCTTGTGTGGTTTGGGCACCAACATCTTAGCAGCAAGACCACATAAGAAACCATACATCCTCATCCACAAGGGCGTATGGATCAAGTCATAGTAAGCAAACTTGTGTTGATTATCTACACTGATCAAGGGCACACCTGCTTTATTTGCCATTCTAGCAATAGATGGCTCGAAGTCAGTGATAAAGAGATCAGGTCGATGTATCTTAATCATGTCCTCAATGAAGTTCTTGTTTGACTGTAGACCACCAGAGAGGAAATAAAGGATAGAGTCTGCCGTGGCTCGATAGTCAACCGCACCGTTCTTGTAAGAGAACATGATACCTTGAATCCTATGAAGGTTCTTCACCTTGTTCTTCAGGTAACTATAAGCCTTGCCGTAAGTAAATAGGTGTACTTCGTACTCCGACAGATGGTCGAGTACCGCCAAGGTACGACTGGCGTGACCTAGCCCTTCACCACTCAAACCGTAAAAGATGCACTTTTTCATATTCGTAAAGTAGTCAGATTGCTTGATTACTGCCTCCTCTATGGTATGATGTCTGGGGGGCACACTATGCCTTGGCTAAGCGACAACCGAGAAAACAAAAGGCTGGCGCGGGAGAGGGTGTTTTCTTGTGGTCCCAAGAAAAGCATTTTGCTTCTCCCCGGCTACCGCTGTGAATGTGTTCAGTATGCACTGAAACAAGGCATTGTAACCCCAACCACCGTTTGCACCTTCGTGGAGAGGGACATGGAGACAATGTGTGGAATCCGCCAGTGGGTCAGCGATAGTTGGGAATTACCCATCCCGCCCCTTATCCATCATGGCGAACTTCATAGCTTGGAGATGGTCCCAATTGACCTGGGCTACATCGACCTGTTTGGCAACCTCACGAAGATTGAGGTCGAGTGGATTCAAAAGGAGTTAGTACCCAACCTGATGCCAGGTTGTGACCTGTGTTTCACTTTCAGCGTCCCTATCAGGGGCAATGAGTTCATGAAGCGTGCCCTTGTGACAATGAACACCAAACACGTCGAATTGTTTCATGAAAAGATCAACGGGATCAACGGGGTCGATCCCCAAGCGAAACAAGTGGCGGCTCTCTACGACATCTTGTTTGAGAGGTTACTTATTGACCACCAATACACCGCCGAATTTTGGACTTATCGGGACCGTGGACCGTTCACAATGCTGTTGGCGATGTTTAAGAACATCACCAAAAACCCAGAGTTGCTAAGGAGGAAGTACAATGTCGCAAGCGAAGGCACTGGCTCGTCAGCTTCATGAAGCTAAAACACCCGCCGAAGTAAAGGCGGCTGAGGCGCGTCTTGAGAGGCATGTCAGAGAACGGGAAAAACAAGGATATGACCCCAGACAGGTGCGAGCCGCTATCAAGGCTTGGCTAACGCGGCTCGCAGCTTGGGAACGTGAAGACAGAGGTTAATGGATGATTTCTGGCTTAACCCGGTGTTCCTC
>Ga0134128_10000984_pt1 | contig 38417 bp, 31 predicted proteins | sample KB31754_FD_96462 | JGI IMG/M metagenome (GOLD analysis project Ga0134128, IMG submission 96462) | Terrestrial soil microbial communities with excess Nitrogen fertilizer from Kellogg Biological Station, Michigan, USA - KB3-175-4 | ecosystem: Environmental > Terrestrial > Soil > Unclassified ...
GCACCGGCTCGCGATCCGGCGCACCAGCGACCTGCCCTCGGCCGAGCGCAGGTCGATCGCGACCGAGCGCTTGTTGCGCGCGATCGCCGGCCACCACAGGCTCTGCCCGTCCCGGTTTATCCCCCAGCGCCGCATCGGGTCGCCCCTCACCAGGCGACTCGATCTTGATGACATCGGCGCCGTAGTCGCCGAGCAACTGGCCCGCGAAAGGCCCGGCGATAAAGCTGCCGAGCTCAAGCACGCGCACCCGTGCAGAGGACCACGATCCGATGACACCACGGCAGCCGCCTTCAGCTCGTTCGTGCGGTGATGCGCGGGTGTTCCCGCCAGGCCGGCATCGTGGCCATGTAATCGAGCGTCTGGCGCTCGATCTCATCGCGCGGCGTGCCCGGGTGGCGGCGCTCCTGCCAGGCGGTCATCCGCTCGAATCGCTGGTCGAAGGACTGCAGTTGGCCGTTCTCGTCGGTGCAGTGGTCGCAGTACCGGCCGGTTTCGATCGGCATGCCGCAGCTTTCGCAGGTGTGGGTAGTGGTCATGACGGGTTCCCCTCGTGAGACCCGGCGGCTGCCGGGGATGGAGTCGCGGATTGAATGAGCGTGCGGAGCGCGGCCAGCAGCGCGCCTACCTGGACCGGTGGCATCCGTCCCAGCGCAGCGGTGAGCCGTTCCTGGCTGAGCACTTCGCGCTGGCGGTGGAGGATGGCCTGACCGTCCGAAGTTAGCCAGATCAGGGTCCGGCGCCGATCGGCCGGGTCGCTCTCCCGCTCCAGCAGCCCCTGTCGCTCCAGATGACTGACGATCTCGCTCACCACCGACTGCGCCCGGCGCAGGTGCGCCGCCGCCTCGCCGATCGTGAGCGGTCCCGCCAGTGCCAGGTGCTCGAGCACAGCCAGCGAGGCGTTCGGCAACTGGCTGCGCGGCGCGTCCCGCCGGTGGAAGGTCAGGTACACAGCCCGGAAGAGCTGCTCGAACTCCCCGGCTGATTCGGTGTCACCGCTCACCAGGACAGGCTGCCCAACCTGCTATCCATCGTCAATCCCGATGCATCTCCCCCGCATGCCCCAGCCTGGGCCGTGCTAGTCGGAGCGGGGGGCTAACCGAGCGGGAAGGCGATGTCAGATACGAAGTCGCCGGCGCCGACTTACACGCCCCAAGGGCCGCGCCAAGCGCCGCTACTTCACCCTGGCAACGCCGAACCTGGCCGACATGGACTGGCTGTGGACCACGCACACCCTCGGGGCACCGAAAACCGAGTCGCAGGTGGTCTGCCGCGGGTATTCCGTGTTCTTGCCGAGCGACACCTGGGCGGTGATCGTCTTGCCCTTCTTGAGGTTGAGCAACTGCTTGATCGTCATGCCGACCTTTGACGTGTCATAGATGCCCGGAATCAGCGTCGACCCGTACGTCATGTCGTCTTCGTAGGTCGTGCAGCCCTTCTTCTTGTCGCTCGGGATGGTGTCCTTGCCCTTGTACTTCCAGTGACCATCCAGGAACGCCCGCCCCTTGAACGACAGTTCCGTGGCGCTGGCGGCGATATCCATCTGCGGGTTGGGGTATGCGGTCAGCGTCACCGTGCTGCTGCTGCAGTCGAAGGTGCCCGTGTCATCAACGATGGTTATGTCCTGGCATTCGTTGTCGGGCAGGTGAGTCTGCTTGCCTTCCAGGTGGGAGGTGCCGTGCGGGCCGAAGTCCTGCGGCCCAGCGACGTGCTTGATCGACTTCACCTTGGTCTTGTACTTCCCCTTGCCCAGGCTGGTGAATTGGACCGTCACCGTCCACAGTTGGTCGAAGGAGTAGCTGGCCGTCTCGGACACGTTCATGTAGCAGCCGGCATCGCCGTTGGCGCCCCGCGCGTTGTAGCTGAACTTGCCATTGCCGTCGAAGTTAATCTGGAAGACGCGAGTCACCGGTTTGGCTGCCGACCTAGCCGCGCCCGCAGACAACGGCACGGCCAGCGCACCTAGACCGAGTACTGCAACGACACCGATTCGTGAAGCAACGCGCATTTCCCGCCCTCTCGACCAGTCACGGCCATAATGAGGGCAAACGCTACCGGATGCTCAGTTGCATCGCCATAGCATGCTCCACCAAGGCGATCAGCACTTCCTTGGTCGAGCTGCGGCCACGGGCGTCGCACTGGACGATCGGAACGTTGCGACCAAGCGACATGGCTTCCCGGACATCTTCCATGGCGTGCGGGAAGTCTCCGTAGAAGCCGTTGATCGCCACGATGAACGGCAGGTTGGCGGCCTCGAAGTAGTCGACGGCGGGGAACGAGTCAGCCAGTCGCCTGGTGTCGACGAGCACCACGGCGCCGATCGCGCCCTGGATCAGGTCATCCCACATGAACCAGAACCGGTGCTGGCCCGGCGTACCGAACAGATACAGCACCAGCCCGGCATCGAGCGTGACCCGGCCGAAGTCCATCGCGACGGTGGTCGTGGTCTTGTCCGGCGTGTGTGACAGGTCATCGACGCCATCGCTGACCGCGGTCATCACCGCTTCGGTGGTCAGCGGAGTGATTTCGGAGACTGACCCGACGAACGTGGTCTTGCCCGCGCCGAAACCGCCAGCCACCACGATCTTCACAGACGTGATTGCTGCGTCTGTATCGGAGCCAGGAACGGCCTTAGAGCTTGCGAAGTCCACTAAGCACCCTTTCAAGAAGGTTGAGGTCCGGTCGGCCCTGGTTGTGATCCGCCTGGTGAACGCGGACCAGACCCTCCATTGCCATATCCCCGATAAGGACGCGTGCCACGCCAAGTGGCATTCTCAGCACCGCGGAGATCTCGGCGACCGAACGCCAGTCGCGGCAATAGCCGAGAATCGACTGGCATTCCGGGCTCAATGACGACAGGTCGCGGGCCTCATAGTGCGACGCGGACACCATGGCCTCGATCTGCAAATGATAACTGGGCTTGGTTCGCCCTCCGGTTACCGCGTAGGGGCGCACCAACGAACTCGCCTTCTCAGGCACGTTGAACGGCGCAGCCGTGTCGGACGCGCCAAAGTCATTCGGCGCGAACAGACTCCCCTCGCGTCTGTCGCCTGGTGCTGGCGGTCGGCCATCCGAATCTGATTCGGATAGGCCGCCTTCCGCCAGCCACTCATCATGGCGGGGAACAGACACCGCTCGCTCCTGCCTTTAGGCGCCGGCGCCAGGCCAGCTAGGTGGAATCGAACCGCGCATCTCAGGTGTCAGGGCGCTGCCAACCCGCTCCACCATCAAGGCCATCTCATATGCAACCAAACCCATGTCACAGTCCGCAGCCGCTAGGACGGCCAGACTTGAACCGTCGCTGATCGCCATCACGATCAGCAGGCCTCGCTGCATTTCCACAACCGTCTGCGAGACCGCCCCGCCCTCGAATACGCGGGACGCTCCTTGCGTAAGGCTCGTGAGCCCGGAAGTCACGGCCGCGAGCTGGTCCACCCGGTCTGAGGGAAAACCCGCGGAGAACGCCATCGGCAAGCCATCGGACGACACAACGATGGCATGGGCCACTGAGGGCACGCGTTCGACAAAGTTCGTGACCAGCCAGTTTAGATCTTGTGCCGGACGGGTCAGCGGACTCATCGGCGTTCCTTCCTGTCGTGACGGGTACTCGGCTTCGCACAGCGATTCCGCTTTAGCGTGTGCGGCCGGGCTTGGGGCGATATTCCGGCAATGCGCAGGACTAGCATGACTTCCTCGACGCCCTCATGTCACCCATCACCTGGAACTTCGCCTGTTCCCGCGGACCTGTCAATTCCTGTGGCAGCACGACCTTCTCTTATTCCTCGCTGGAGACTGGCAAAACGCTCTCTTGTGGCAGCCGCCGATCGCGCGGGAACCGGTGCTGGCGGCGCCTCGGTGGTCGTGGCGGCAGCCGCAGCGGCAGTACCCGGGATCAGGTTCGCCTGCGGGACGCGACGCGGCAGGCCTGCCACCGTGGTGCCGCCCGACGCCGGTGCGACGGCGATCTCCGCCGCGCGCCAGCCATCGTCGGCCGGTGAGGACCAGCCCCTTGCCGGAGCCGTGACCCGCTCTTCCTGGCTGCTACCTCCGCTGGTGCCTCCGCTCGGCCATTCCACCGTGGGACGACCCCGGCGGAACCAGTCCGACTCGACAGCCTCGAAGATAGGCAGCCTATTCTCCTCTCCGAGCGAAGCTGGAGGAGGAACAATCACTCCACCAGCGGCAGTTCCGAACTGAGAATCTTGAGTCCGGAATGTACCGCTGAATGGCGCAGATCGCGCGACCGGCGCGCCGAATACCGGCTGAGCGTACTGGTCGGTCTGGTCAGCGCTCCACGACTGGCGCTCCTCCGTCGCCGGGCCCGTCGAGGGTCCGGCAGACCAACTTGGTGACGGCGACTGCCAGCCGGGTACGGAGCCATCCACGATTGTGTCGTCCACGGCCTGAGTCACAGGCCCGGCGTCCTCACCGTCCGGCCGTCCGCCCGCGAACCACTCCGGCTGCTCCACCGCCGACCGCTGAGAATCGAGAGCTGGCATCGGACCGGTTGAAGTAGCGACGAAGCGTCCGGGATGCGGTCCCGCGCCAGGGATTCGCTGTGGCCCAAGCTCAATCGGGCCGCTGTCGGTGATGGACCGGTCCGGTCCGGCCGGCGGTCCCGCGGCAGCCGCCGCGATCCCGTCCGGGACAGGTCCAGACCTGCCCGGGGAGGAGTCTCCGGGCTGGCCGCCATTGGCCCGACCAGCGGCGAATTCCCGGTCGCGTCCCACACCAGGCACGCTGCCGTCCGGCTGGCCGTAGCCCGGCCCGCCGAAGCCATTGCTGTCCGGGCCGGGCGGCGCGAACCTGGCCCGCGCGGCCGCGACCTCGTCCTGAGCCGACGGCTGGCGCGACGCACCCCAGTCGCCGCCGGGGCCGACCGCGGCAAATCCGCCGGTCTGCTCGATCGCCGCCCGAGCCGAGCGCTCACCGAACCGGCCGGAATCACCCGATCCGCCCGCAGCGTCGTGGACGATGACCTCATCGGGCAGCCAGACCAGCGCGGTCAGGCCGTTACCGCTGGCCGGACGCAGCCGCACCCTGATGCCGTGCCTGGCCGCCAGTCGCGCGACCACGAACAGGCCCATTCGCCGGGAGACCGCGACGTCCACGACCGGCGGGTTGTCGAGCCGCCAGTTCGCGTGCGCCATCTCCTCGCCGGCCATGCCGACGCCCTCGTCGGTGATGTCCAGCAGCACGCCACCGCTGCCGAGCAGGTGCCCGGACACGCCTACCGGGGTGTCGGCCGAGGAGAAGGACGTCGCGTTCTCGGCCAGCTCAGCGATCAGGTGCACCACGTCGTTCACGGCCGGGCCGCGGACCGCGATGCCCGGCTGGACGTTCAAGATGACCCGCTCGTACTGCTCGATCTCCGAGATAGCGGCCCGCAGCACGTCGACCAGCGGCACCGGCTGGTTCCACCGCCGGGATGACTCGTGGCCGGCGAGGACCAGCAGGTTCTCTGAGTTGCGGCGCATGCGGGTGGCGAGGTGGTCCATCTGGAACAGGCTGGACAGCCGCTCGGAGTCCTGCTCGCCCTGTTCGAGCTCGTCGATCAGCCTGATCTGGCGTTCGACCAGCGACTGGCTGCGCCGGGACAGGTTCACGAACATCGCGTTGACGTTGCCACGCAGCGCGGCCTCGGTGGCCGCCAGTCGCAGCGCCTCGCGGTGGACCTGATCGAACGCCCTCGCGACTTCACCGATCTCGTCGGAGGATTCCACATCGATCGGCTCGACCTCGACCGGCACCGTCTCGCCGTCGGATTCGTTCATCCGGCGCACGGTCTCTGGCAGCTTGATGCCCGCCACCTCGAGCGCACCGGCTCGCAACCGCCGCAGCGGCCGGACCATGGACCGGCCGACGAAAACCGTGAACAGCAAGGACAGCACGAGCACCAGCAAGATCAGCGCGCCGACCGCGATCGCCGAGAAGATGGCCTGCTGGCGTAGCTGCTTGCTCCGGGCCACGGCCTCGTTGGCCAGCAACTCCTCGAAGGTGTGCACGTTAAGGATCTGGTCCGTCATCGCGCCGTACCAGTCGGTCGGGACGATCGCCGCCAGTGAGACCTTGTCCGAGTGCTCGATGATGGCGCTCTCGTCGCCTTGGACTCGGTCCTGGAGCGACTGCGCGAGTGCCTTGCCGTAATCGGATTGCTGCGCGGTGGTGGCGAAGTTGCTGAAGTCGGCGAGGTCCGCCTTCAGGTCGGCGAGCGAGCTGTTCAGCTGGCCCAGCAGACCCGAGGTGAAAGCGCCGTTGGTCAGCGCGTACATCACGATCGCGCGCTGGACCGAGTCTTCGTTTTCGGCCCGCGAGATCGCGTCCAGCGCTCGAGCCGTCGAGCTCAGCTCCGCGTCACCGCTGCTCAGCGCGACCTGGTCGTCGAATGAGAGCAGTGTCTCGATGAGATTGCCGTAGTCGGTGATGACATCGCCCGCGGCGACCTGCGACTCCAAGGCCAGATTCCGCAGGTTGGGCAGAGTGTTCAGGCTCGCGAGCACGGCGCCGGCGGCCGCCTGCACGGCCACCGGGTAACCGGAGCCGATCTGCGCGACGCCATGTTTCACCACTTGAACCCAGGGGGCGGTGAAGGCGATCTGCTGGTTGACGACCTGCAGCTGGTTCTTCGAGGCCTTGGTCTGGTGCTTGCCGCTCACGCCAGCACGCCCGCCCTTGCCGGCCGCGATGTAGGTCACGATCGCATCCCGCTGGGCTTCGATTTCGAAGGCGAGCCGGGTGACCTTGGTGCTCAGGCCGGCCAGAGTCTCGGTGCGCTGGTTGGCCACGGCGCTGCGCCACGATCCGACGATGCTCACGCCGCCGAGAGCGACGGCGGTAGCGGTCGGAATAGCGATCAGCAGCACCAGCCTGGATCGCACGCGCCAGTTCCTGAGCCAGCGCCCAGGGGTCTGCTTGAGCAGCGGGTGATCGAGCGGAGGCTCCTGCCCGGCAGCTAGCTCGCCGGGCGGCACCGGAGCCGGCGCCGATCCAAGGACAGCGAGGCTCTCGGCGTCGCTTGAAGGGGACCCGAAGTTCCCGGCCGAGCTGATGGCCGGAAGCTGATCAGCCGAGCCTGATGAGGCATCACGGCTCTTCTTGTTTCGGGAAGGCACAGTGGGCGTACCTCTCACCTGGTCAGCAGAGGGCAGGCGTAACCGGCCCTGACCGCCGGAACTGGCATAACCAACCCTCCTGGGAGACGAACCTGCGGCGAAACGCATCGTTGCGTAACCAAAGGCGACTCTATCCCTGACCTGTCCGACATGCGGCTATAACAGGCTCTACCCGGTAAACACCCGGTAGTTCGGAGTTCGCCCTGCCACCCGACATGGCTAGGGTACTCTCTGCCGCATCGTCCTTGTTCTGAAAACTGTCCGGATCATGAGCGATCTGCCGCATCAAGGTTGGTCAGGCGCCACACGTTCCCCAGTGCCATATATAGGAGAATCATGAGGCTTCGCGCGACCCGCGTCCAAGCGCCCTGGCCAGGGCCGTTGGCCAGGCGGATACGCCCGATCGCCACCCTGTCCGGCGGCCTGGCCGTCGTGCTGGCCCTCGCTGGGTGCAACCCGTTTAGCGGCCTGTCATCGAACTCGTCCAGTTCGACCATCACGGTGGCCGCGGTGCCGGGGGTAAATAACGCCAACCTGTTCCTCGCCGTGCACAACGGCTACTTCTCCAGGGCAGGCGTGACAGTCAAGATCGAGCGGTTCACGAGTTTCACCAAGGAGCTCACCGCCCTGGACCAGGGTCAGGTCGACGTCATCTCCGCCGACTACGGCGAGATGCTGTACCAGCAGGCCAACGGCAAGCCGATTTATCAGATACTGGCCGACGGCTACGACGCCGCTCCCGGCGTCGTCGAGATCCTCACGCTCCCGGACTCGCCGGTCAAGTCACCTACGCAGCTCGCCGGCCAGACCATTCCAGTTCCTAACGTCGATCAGGTGGACGCGGCTGCCGGCGTGCCCAACACGCTCGCGCTCGCCTCGGCCACCTCGGTGCTTCAGAGCGACGGCGTCAACCTGGCGGCCGTCACCTGGGAGCCGATGACGCAGCTTCAGGAGATCGACCAGCTGATCTCGAAGAAGGTCCCGGCCGTCTTGCTGACCGGCACCGGCGTCTACGCGGCCGAGCACGACGGTGCGGTCGAGCTCGTGGACGCGTGCAGCGGCCCGACCTCGAATATCCCGCTCGACGGCTTCTTCACCACCACGTCCTGGCTAAAAGAAGAGGCGAAGAACCACAGCAACGCTCCCGCCGCGTTCCAGCAGGGGATCTACGCCGCCGACGCGTCCGCCGCCATGACGGGACCGATCCAGTCGGTGCTCCCCCTCTGGCTGAAGGGCATCGGCGAGCAGGAGGCCGACCTGGTGACGACCGGTACCTACCCGTTGTCCACGATCGTGGCGAACCTGCAGCGGACGGCCGGCCTGGTCGCCCTGGAGGGCATGACTCCGCGCGACATCGACGTAAGCACGATGGTCGTCCGCTAAGGCGCGACCGGCTGGCCGGGTTCGCCCGGGCCAGCCGGTCAATGCGGGCCGACGCTGGTGATGCGGCGAACACTCAGCGGGCGCAATGCTTGTTACGAAAAAGAATTCATTCCCAGTTCCCGCGCGATGATCATCCGCTGGACCTCAGAGGTGCCCTCGCCGATTTCCAGGATCTTGGCATCGCGGTAGAACCGCGCCACCGGGAACTCGTTCATGTACCCGTAGCCGCCGAAGATCTGAGTCGCGTCACGGGCGTTGTCCATCGCGGCGTCGGACGCGGTGAGCTTGGCGATCGCGGCCGCCTTCTTGATCGGCTCTCCCGCCGCCAGCCTCGCCGCCGCGTCGTACCAGGCCAGCCGGGCCGTAGCGGCCCGCGCCTCCATGTCGGCGATCTTGAACTGGATTGACTGGTAGTGGCCGAGCTGATGCCCGAACGCCGACCGCTGGCCGACATACCGCAGGCACTCATCCACGCAGCCCTGCGCGAGCCCCGCCGACAGCGCGGCGATCGCGATCCTGCCCTCGTCCAGGATCTGCAGGAACTGGGCGTAGCCGCGGCCGCGCTCCCCCAGCAGGTTCTCCGCGGGCACCCGGCAGTCATTGAACGCAAGTTCCCTGGTGTCGGACGCGCACCAGCCGACCTTGGAGTACTCGGGACCGACCGTGAAGCCCAACGCGTCGGCCGGGACGATGATCGAGGAGATCTGCGGACGGCCGTCCGACCGGCCGGTGATCGCGAGCACGGTAATCGCCGACGTGATCGCTGTTCCTGAGTTCGTGATGAAAGCTTTGCTCCCGTTGATCACCCACAAGTCCCCGTCAAGCTGAGCGGTGGTGCGCATGCCTCCCGGGATGTCGGACCCGCCGCCAGGCTCAGTCAGGCCGAACGCGGCCAGCCGATCGCCCGCACACAGCGGTGGCAGCCAGCGTTCGCGCTGGGCGTCGGTGCCGAACAGGTAGATCGGCATCGCGCCGAGCGCGACCCCGGCCTCCAGTGTGATGGCGACCGACGAATCGACCCTGGCCAGCTCGTGCAGGGCCAGGCAGAACGCGAAGAAGTCGCCGCCCATGCCGCCGACGTCTTCAGGGAACGGGAGCCCGAAAAGACCGAGCTTGCCCATTTTCGCGATGATTTCGTACGGGAACTCGCCCCGCTCATAGAAGCCGCCGATCACCGGGGCGACTACGTCCCTGGCGAACTCCTGGACCGTCTGGCGAAGCGCCTCATGCTCGTCGTTGAGACTGAAGCTGATCACCCTAGCGATGTTACCGGCCGCCGCCCCGGCCAGCGATAGGCTGAAACTACGGCGGCGGCTAGGACGTTATCCCGATATTCGGCGCGGTGTCCGGCGCAGAAGCCAGTGTCGGCAAACACCAGCGGTGCGATCAGCGGACGGCAGTCCGCAGATTGCCCAGCGAAGTGTCCGCTCCAGCAAGACTCCGTCGGGCCGTAAAGTAGGGTCACGGAGGGTTGCGTTCACCGGCGGCCGCGCAAAGATACTGTGCGGCGGACGACCGCGCCTGGGGCCGCCCAGCCCGGCCCGCAGGACTTGCACAAAGGACTTGCACTATGGACTACGGAGCGCGGATCGAAGGGAGGGTGCCTAGCATGGCTACCCCGACCTGCCCGGCATGCGCGGCCCAGGTTGGCCCGACCGACCTGATCTGTTTCACCTGCGGCGCCAACCTGCCCAAGGTCCGGCTCGCACCGGAATTCGATGACTCGCTGCCGGTAACGGTCGCGCAGAAGACCATCCCGCCCGACGCCCACAGGCGCGGGATCTCTTCGGTCGTGCTGCAGATCAGCTTTCCGGCGGGCAACGTCGAGGTACCTGCGGGCACCTCGATCCTGCTGGGCCGCGATCCGGCCGAGTCGCTGGTCGCGGCCGCCTTCGACGGCTGCGAGAACGTGTCGAGACGGCACGCGATGATCCTCGTCGACGACGCCGGGCACGCCACGATCAGGGACGAGGGCTCGACCAACGGCACGTTCGTCAACGGCGACCGGCTGCTGCCTGGCGTAGACGTCCGGCTGGTCGATGGCGACACGGTACGGTTGGCCGCCGACGTGACCGGCCGCGTCAGCCTGCTGAGCAGCGAAGCCGACCCCGCCAACTACCGCTAGCCCGGCGGATTAGGGGCAATTTGTCCCGTTTGCGGTAGTTCTCCGTTGCCTAACCCGGGAAAAGAGCGCGCAACCCGGGAAGAGTGAGGGCAGCGAGGGACGTTTATTCGGCGAACCAGGGAGTGATTGGCTCGTCGGCGGCGAACCAGGGACGGTAGGGGTCGCCGTAAACCGGCCTTCTCTCCCAGCCTGGGTGCGCCTCGAATCGGGCCTGGTCTGGTGCGTTCGACGATTCAGAGTTGTCATCTGACCAGCCGCGACTGGTTTCTTCGGCAAGAGAACCGGAGTTTTTGGCGGTGTCGGCGGTTGAACCGCCTGAGTCCTCGCGGCCGGCGTGGCGGTCAGCCTCTGGTCGCCGCTGACGGTGCGCATCGGCGGCGACGTCCTGGAGGACGTCCTGGCCCGGTGATTCGTCGGGTGAAGCGGCCGGCTCGGCCTTGTCGTCGGCATTCGGCTCGTCGTTGAGGTCCGGGTCCGTGACCGTACGATCGGCTTGCCACGGGGGCGCCGATGGATGATTGGCGTCGAGGCGGGATAGGCGCTCGCGAAGCTGGTCTAGCAGTTCAGTTGGCTGGCGGGCGCGGCCTTCGCCTAAGGCTTGGTCGACGCCCGCTAATGGCCGTTGCCGGTGCGGGGAGTCCATTGAACTCATGGCACCCGATTGTGCCGCGTAGCCGAATCGCTGTGACCTGGAATGCGGCAAATCTGTGGATCAGACTCAGCCGGAACTCACGTTTTGCCCAGCCGTTTCACACTGCGAGCCCAGTCGCCGCTGTTGGGCTCAGTCCGTGCCGATCCACGGCATCTGCGACCACAAGGTGATCCAGTTACTGGAGATACTGGAGTTTGTCTATGAGGTATCGCATTCTCCTCGGCATTACCTCGGCCCTAGTCCTCGCCGCTGGCGGCGTGGCGATAAGCATGGGCCTGCCGGCGAGCGGTAAGCAGCCAGCCACAACCACTAGTTCCGCCCACGCACTGGCTGGCATTCACAAGATCAAGCACGTCATCGTGATCATGCAGGAGAACAGGTCGTTCGACTCGTACTTCGGCACGTTCCCTGGAGCGCACGGGATACCGAAGGGCGTCTGCGTGCCCGATCCACTGCACGGCGGCTGCGTGAAGCCTTTCGTCGATCACCAGGACAAGAACGCCGGCGGCCCGCACCAGAACCCGAACAGCATCGCCGATGTTGACGGCGGGAAGATGGACGGGTTCGTCGGCCAGGCCGAGCTGAAGTGCAAGGGCAAGCTGCCCTGCGGGACCGACGTGATGGGACACCACACGGCGTCCGACATCCCGAACTACTGGGCGTACGCCGAGAACTACGCGCTCGACGATCACTACTACGAGACCGATGACTCGTGGAGCCTGCCCGCTCACCTGATGATGGTGTCGGCCTGGTCAGCGAACTGCCCGACCGCGGACCCCATGAGCTGCAAGGGCACCCCGCAGCCCGCCAACCGGACGGGCAAGCGGCCGCGGCCGTTCGCCTGGACCGACCTGACCTGGCTGCTGCACATGGATCACGTGAGCTGGGGCTATTACCTCGACGGCGGAGCACAGTCCCCGTCCAACCCCGGTGGCGTGCCGTCCATCTGGAACCCGCTGCCCGGCTTCACCGACGTGCGGGCCGATGGTCAGGAGGGCAACGTGCAGAACCTCGGTGCGTTCATCTCCCAGGCCAGGTCCGGCAACCTGCCGGCGATCTCCTGGATGGTGCCGAACCCGGCCGACAGCGAGCACCCGCCGGCCCTGGTCAGCCGCGGCCAGGCCTACGTGACCAGGATCATCAACGCGGTCATGAAGAGCCCGGACTGGAAGTCCAGCGCGATCTTCCTGGCCTGGGATGACTGGGGCGGCTTCTACGACGACGTGGTGCCGCCGGTCAAGGACGACCTCGGCTACGGGATCCGCAATCCTGCGATGGTGATCAGCCCGTACGCCAAGCGCGGCTTCATCGACAACACCCCGCTGTCGTCGGACTCCTACCTGAGGTTCATCGAAGATGACTTCCTGGCGAGCTCGCGGATCAACCCCGTGACCGACGGCCGGCCGGACTCCAGGCCAGGGGTCAGGGAGAACGTGGCAAACAGCATCCTGGGCGACTTCAACTTCAACCAGAAGCCGAGGCCGCCGCTGGTGCTGATCCCGTGTCCGCACACGACGCTGACGCCCGCGCCGGCAGCTGGCTGCCGAGGCAACGTCGCCCTGCACTTCGACACCTGGGGGGACACGTGACCGGCCTGATCGGCTGATCACGGCGATAGCCGTCGGCCGCCCGGGTTCGACCCGGGCGGCCGGCGATCCGTTTTCACTCCCGACCCAGGTAGGACGTGACCCACCTAAGCCGTATGTGCCGGGAAACCGGGTTTTTGACCTGTTGTCGACCCACATGCGTGTGACATGATCTGCCCAACGTCACACCAGTCACGGAGGCAACGGTGGCCGATACTTTGGCCAACGCCAATACCGGTCTGCGCGCCAACGCAATCGGTCTTCGCGAGGTCCTGTTCCAGAGCATCACCGACATGGCACCGGGTGCGGCGATCGCCGCGTCGATCCCGGCCGGGGCGGGACTCGCCGGCGGCGCGCTGCCGCTCTCGGTTGTCTTCGGGCTCATCGCCTGCTTGTTCACCGCGTGGAGCATGGGACAACTGGCCAAGGAACTGCCCTCGGCCGGCTCGATGGCGACCTACGCCGCCCGCGGTCTGCACCCCTCGCTCGGATTCCTGTCGGCCTGGGCTTACGCGATGGTCGGGTGGCTGATCCCGCCGCTGGTGCTGCTCCAGCTCGGCTTCACCGTGGCCGGCACGCTGCACTCGGAGATCCACGGATACCCCGCGAGCCTGTGGTGGCCGTGGGCGATCCTGGGCCTGCTGATCATCTGCGCGGCCGGCTACTTCGGCGTCCGGACCTCGGCCAGGTTGGGCACGATCCTCGGCATCTTCGAGATCGCCGTATTCGTGATCATGGGCTTCCTGCTGATCTTCCACGCCGGCAGCCACAACACGCTGGCGGTGTTCACCACGAAGTACACGACGCCGACATTCAAGGGCTTTAGCGGAGTGATCGCCGGGTCGGTGTTCAGCGTCCTGGCCTTCGGCGGCTTCGAAGGCGCCGCGCCGCTGGCCGAGGAGGCCCGCAATCCGCGCCGGACGATCCAGCTGGCGATGCTGCTGGCAACGCTGTCGATCGGCGTGCTGTACGTGTTCACCACCTACGCGGTGGACGTGGCGTTCGGGCCGGCCAGGTTCTCGTCCTTCACCACCAAGGTCAGCACCACAAGCGCTTCGTGGGAGGGCCTGGCCCACTCGCTCTACGGCCTGTTCTGGATCCTGGTCTTCCTAGCCATCGTCAACTCCACGCTGGCGAACTCCAACGCGGGCGTCAACGTGTCCAGCCGGACCACGTTCGCCATGGGCCGGATCCACGCCTTCCCGAACGTGCTCGCCCGGCTCAACGCCAAGCACCAGTCGCCGCTCAACGCGATCGTGCTCGGTGGCGCGATCTCCCTGGCGGTCATGCTCGGCCTGGGCTTCGGCTACGACCCCAACACCGCCTTCGCGATGGTCGGGGACGGCCTGGTGATCCTGATCGTCGGCGTGTACATCGTGATGAACGCCGCCTGCATCGGGTACTTCACCCGCAATCGCGATCGCGGCTTCAACCTGCTGTCGCATCTGATCGTGCCGATCCTCGGCATCGCCGCTTTCGTCCCGGCCTGGTGCGCGGGCGCCGGGATCAAGTTCCCCGGCCTGAGCTTCATCACGCCGCTGGGCACGCCGTTCTCCTACATGGGGATCGCCGCCGCGGTCTGGATGGTGCTCGGCGTGGTCTACCTGATCTATCTCTACTTGCGCGATCCGCAACGGGTGCTCGCTGTCGGCTTGGTGCACATCGACTAGTTAGGGTGGCGCCATGAGCGACCTAGAGGTTGTGACCTTCCGGCCAGAGCGCGACCAGTACGCCTGGACGTTCGGCGGCGTGCCGCCCGTCAAGCGGATCAAGACGCCGGCCGTGCTCGAGGTTTTCACCGAGGACGCGTTCTTCGGCCGGGTCCGCAGCGAGAACGACCTCGTGTCGCAGGTGTGCGAGTTCCCGTTCGTCAACCCGCAGACCGGGCCGTTCTACATCGAAGGCGCCGAGCCGGGCGACACGGTCGCGGTGCATTTCGTCTCGATCATCCCGGCCAAGGACTGGGGCGCCTCCACGACGATCCCGTTGTTCGGAGCGCTGACCAGTACCCATCTCACGGCGCTGCTCAACGAGCCGCTGCCCGAACTCGTGTGGATGTGGCAGTTCGACTCCGCGGCCAATACGTGCCGGTTCACCGCCAGGAAGGGCGGCTTCACGGTCGACCTGCCGATGAACCCCATGCACGGCACGGTCGGGGTGGCCCCGGCGAACCTGGAGGCGCGCAGCGCCCTGGTTCCCGATGCCTTCGGCGGCAACATGGACACCCCGGAGATGCGCGCCGGGACGACGTGCTACCTGGGCGTCAACGTGGAAGGCGCGCTGCTGTCACTCGGCGACGGGCACGCCCGCCAGGGCGAGGGCGAGACCTGCGGAGTGGCGGTCGAGACCGCGATGAACACGGTCATGATCGTCGACCTGATCAAGGGCACGCCGTGCCCCTGGCCGCGTCTGGAGAACGACGAGTACATCATGGTCGCCGGGTCGGCCCGGCCGCTCGAGGACGCGTTCAGGATCGCCCAGACGGAACTGGTGCTCTGGATGGCCGGCCAGTACGGCTTCGACACGATGGACGCCTACCAACTCGTGACGCAGGCGGTCGAGGCACCTCTGGCCAACGTGGTCGACGTGAACTACACGAGCCTCGCCAAGATGCCCAAGCGGTACCTGCCCGGCGGCGCGGTGATGGGCGGCGCCCACGCCGCACTGCGCGAAATGGCCGCAGGCCTGGGCTAGCGAGCTGGCCCAGGCCGGGAGCCACCAGGCAGGCTCACCAGGTAGCGGGGAACGGCGGCGGCGGCGCGGCCGTGCTGCAGTAGACCGGCACCGGAAGCCGGGCGATCTGGCCTGTACTGAGCTTGGCCAGGGCCAGGTGACCGCAGATGTAGCTGGCGTTCGGATGTTCCTGCTTCGGGCTCAGCGTGAACAGCAGGTTGTCACCGTCGATGGCTACCGGATTGGCCTGGAAAGCCTGCTCGCCGGAAAGAAGTACCCGGGTGATCTGGCCGGTAGCCACCGAGATCTCGACTAGCGAGGTGACCTGAAAGCCGTTCACGACCTGCGCGACGACGGTCAGGCCATCGGCGGTGATGACGGAAGCCCGCACGCCTGCGTCCGGCCGCGAGCTGTAGGTGAGCAGCCGGCTGGCGGGCAGTAGCGGCCCAGGCGCGCCCAGCGTGCTGAGTATCGCCACCAGGTTGAGGTTCTGCCGCCTGGCCTTGATCACGTGGCCGTTCCTCACCGCCGCGTTGCCGATCGTGGCGTGATAGGCGATCCGACCGTGTGCATCCCAGGACAGCTGGCTGATCTGCGTCTGCGGGCCTGACCAGACGCGCCAGGCCCTAGTCGCCCCGGTGCTCACGCTGAGGACGGTGATCGTGACCGGACGCAGGCCGGGGTCGGTGAGAAGCTGATTCTGCAGGGCATACGCGATTTGCCTGCCATCGGGCGAGACGGCGACGGCGATGTTCATCAGGCCATTGCTGCTGACCGGCAACGGGACCTGAATCGCCCGACCCGGCAGCCGCCTGGCCGGCTCCGGCTGGCCGTCAGGACGCAGCTTGACCTCGAAGAATTCGAGCCTGCCGCCTCGGGCGCCGAAGACCTCGCCGGCCAGGTAGAAGACCCGGTTGCCCGGCGCGGCGGCGATCCCCTCGATCACGTAGCCCTTGACCGGCGGCGGTATCTTCGCGATGGTACGGCCCGTCGCGACGGAGATCACGGATCCCCGCCCCAGCTGTGAGGTCACCAGGTACCCGGGCGTGCCGGTCACCGGCCTGATCAGAGCCGGGCCCGGGATGAGGGCCGAGTGCGGACGGTCGCGCGAGACGGCCAGGAGCTTGCCGAATACCGCCGCCGCACCGACCGCCGCGATCACCGAGACCGCCGCGACCAACGGCACCAGCCACCGGCCTCCCGACCAGCGCCGCCGGACCGGCAGTTGCTCAGCGAGCCGAAGCTCAGGCAGATCCTGCTCGGTCACCGCCGCGCCAACGGCGGTGGCGACATCACGCAGCCGGTCGCCCGTCCTGCTCATCATGACTCCTCCCCAAGCAGCTTCCGCAGCGCGGCTAGCCCACGCGCGACCGTCGATTTCGCGGTACCGCGGCTGATCCGCATCGCGCTGGCGGCCTCCGCCTCGGACAGCTCGAGGTAGTAGCGGAGCAGCAACGCTTCGCGCTGCCTCGGCGGCAGCTTGAGCAGCGCGCGCATCACCTCGCGCCGCTCCTCGGTAGCCAGTGCCGCGGACTCGGCCGACCAGGCTGGCGGCAGGTGCGCTTCATACACAGCGCCGCCGGCCGCCGTCGACCCGAGTGCTGTCCTGGCCCGCCGGAACTCGGTCCGGCAGCCGTTGAGCACCGCTGACCTGACGTAGGACAGCGCCTTGGCCGGGTCTCTCAGCTTCTCCCAGCGCCGGTGCAATCCGCAGAAGGCGTCTTGCACGATGTCCTCAGCCGTCGGGCGGTCGCCGACCATGATCAGGGCCAGCCTCGTCAGACCCAGCGCGTGCTCGGCGTACAGGGCGGTGACGGCTGCCGCCGGGTCAGCCCCGACGCCCACGCCGTCCGATCCTGACACTCCGAGGTGAATGGTCACCGCATCGCGATCCATGTCACTGAGACACAGCACCACCGCGAAGGTTGCCTCACAGCATCAGTTTTCCGTAAGTTCGCGTCGTGGACTTCGATATCCCGGCCGACCTAGCCAGCTACCTCGGCGAACTGGACGACTTCATCGAGCGCGAGATCAAGCCGCTCGAACAGCGCGATGACAACGTCAGGTTCTTCGACCACCGGCGCGAGGACGCGCGCACCGACTGGGATCGCGGCGGCCTGCCCAGCCGAGCCTGGGAGGACCTGCTGCGCGAGGCGAGGCAGCGCGCCGACGCGGCCGGTCATTACCGGTACGCCTTCCCGGCCGAATACGGAGGCAAGAACGGCACCAACCTCGGCATGGCGATCATCAGGGAGCACCTGGCCAGCAAGGGCCTCGGCCTGCACTGCGACCTGCAGAACGAGCACATGATCGTCGGCAACAATGTCGGCCTGCTGCTGATGATCCATTACGGAACGACCGAGCAGTGCGACGAATGGGCAGACGGCCTGGCGGCCGGCCGTAAAGGCTTCGCCTTCGGCATCACCGAGCCGGCCCATGGCTCCGACGCCACCTTCATGGAAACGACCGCCGCAAAGGACGGCCAGACCTGGGTCATCAACGGGGAAAAGACCTTCAACACCGGCGTGCACGCCGCCTCCCACGACCTGATCTTCGCCAGGACCAGCGGCCAGCCGGGCGACGCCGACGGGATCACGGCGTTCCTGGTCCCGGTCTCCTCGCCCGGCTTCACGATCGAGGAGTACCTGTGGACGTTCAACATGCCGACCGATCACGCCAGGGTCAGCCTCCGGGGCGTCCGGGTGCCCGATAGCGCGATCTTCGGCGGCGAGGGACGTGGCCTGCAGGTAGTGCAGCACTTTTTCAATGAGAACCGGATCAGGCAGGCCGCCTCGAGCCTCGGCGCGGCCCAGTACTGCATCAGCGAATCGGTCGCCTACGCCAAGGAGCGAAAGCCGTTCGGCAAGCCGCTGGCGGCCAATCAGGCGATCCAGTTCCCGCTGGTCGAATTGCAGACCCAGGTCGAGATGCTCCGCGCGCTGATACACAAGACCGCCTGGCTCATGGACACCTACGGCGCGTTTTCCTGCTCGGACAAGGTGTCGATGTGCAATTACTGGGCCAACCGCCTGTGCTGCGAGGCGGCCGACCGGGCGATGCAGGTGCACGGCGGACTGGGCTACTCCCGGCACAAGCCGTTTGAGCACATCTACCGGCATCATCGCCGGTACCGGATCACCGAAGGAGCCGAAGAGATCCAGATGCGCCGGGTGGCCGGCTACATGTTCGGCTTCATGCGCCAGCGCGCGCCCAAGGGGGTCGCTGAAGGTTGACCGTCGCACCGACCGACCAGGGCCAGCTGGCATCCGCGCTCACCCAGGCACTGCGAGAGCGGCTCGGCCTCGTGGCCATCGACAACCTCACCCGGCTGTCCGGCGGCGCTTCCAGGGAAACCTGGGCCTTCGACGCGGTCGCCGCTGACGGTTCGCGCACCGAACTCGTCCTGCGCCGGGACCCGCCGAGCCGGCCAAGCGAGCCCGGCGCGATGGGCCGGGAGGCGCGGGCGATCGCCTCCGCGCAGGAAGCCGGACTCACCGTGCCCGAGGTGCTGCTCAGCAGCAACGAGGCCGGCTTGCTCGGGTCGGCCGGGCTTGTGATGCGGCGGATACCGGGCGAGACGATCGCCCGGCGCATCCTGCGCGATGACCGCTACGCACCCGCCCGCGAGGTACTGGTCGGTCAGCTCGCCAGCTTCGCGGCCGGCCTGCACGCACTCGAGCCGCCCGCCGATCTGCCTGCTCCCGACCCGCTCGCCGATCTGGTCGCCAAGCTGGGCGAGTTCGACTACGACGGTGGCGTGTTCGAGCTGGCGATCGAGGCGCTCAGCGCGGACCGGCCGCCGCCGCGCGACCCCGTCACCGTCCACGGCGACCTGCGGCTCGGCAACCTCATCGTCGGCGAGCACGGACTCAACGCGGTCATCGACTGGGAGCTGGTGCACGCCGGCGACCCGGCCGAGGACCTCGGCTGGCTGTGCGTGAAGGCGTGGCGATTCGGTGCCGCAGGCCCGGCTGCCGGGCTCGGCAGCCGGGAGGAACTGCTAGCTGGCTATCGAAAAGCCGGCGGTGCCGAGATCAGCGGCGCGGAACTGCGCTGGTGGGAGATCCTCGGCACGCTTCGCTGGGGCGTGATCTGCCTGAACCAGGCCTGGGCGCACCTGTCCGGCCTGCACCGCTCGGTTGAGCTGGCCGCGATCGGACGCCGGGTCGCCGAGCAGGAATGGGATCTGCTTACCCTGCTGCGCCCGGACGAGGCCGCCCGGGCCGCCGCCAGGCGGCCGCAGCCAAGCGCCGATCCGAAGCCAGCGCCCGCTCCGCAGGGCCGCCCGACCGCCAGCGAGCTGCTCGACGCGGTCCGGGATTTCCTCACCGATCAGGTGATGCCCGCCACCGGAGGCCAGCTCGCCTTCCACGCACGAGTCGCCGCGAACGTCCTCTCGATCGTCGCGAGGGAATTCGACCTAGATCCCCCGCCTCCCGACGCCAGCCTGGCCGACCAGGTCGCCGCCCGCCTCGCAGTGGCCAATCCCCGGTACTTCTAGCGGCACAGCACTTCTAGCGCACCCCCGCGGGCCGGAACTGGACGCTGATCCGGGGCCCGAACACGTTCGCCGACTTCGGGATCGCGTGCTGCCAGGTGCGCTGGCAGGTGCCGCCCATCACCAGCAGGTCACCGTGGCCGAGCAGGTACCGCCGCGTGCCGCCGCCGCCTACCGGCCGAAGGGCCATAATCCGGGGATTGCCGAGCGACAAGATCGCCACGATCGTCTCCGCGACCCGGCGGCCTGAATTGTCGCCGTGCCAGGCGACGCTGTCGGCGCCGTCCCGGTACAGGCAGAGCCCGGCCGTGCTCAGCGGCTCGCCCAGCACTGGCCGGTACCTCTCGTCGAGCGCGGCCATCGCATCGGCCAGCGCGGGATCGGGCAGGGTCTCCCCCGCGCCGTAGAAGCTCAGCAGCCTCGGCACCGCGACGACCCGGTCATACATCGGCCGCCGCTCGGCCCGCCACGGCACCGTCTCCAGCAACCGCTCGAACACATCGTCGGCGCCCGTCATCCAGCCCGGCAGCACCTCAAGCCAGGCACCCTCAGTCAGCGTCGTCCGCCTCAGCCCGCACAGATCGGCGAGCTTGAACTCCTGATCAAGGTCGAGCAGCGAAGCCTGGAACGCAACAGTCATGGCTCCAGTATAGGCGATAAATCAAACACTTGTTCGATTGAGCACGAGAGGTACAGTGCGGGCGGGGCGGGCCCGGGTTCGGGTAACGACGATCAGCTCAGGCCCGGCGACCGGTAGACCGCCTCGCCCTCCACGAACGTAGCCAGCACCGAAGTCGCGCCGATCTCCCGCCGATCCCCGGCGATCGGGTCCCGGTCCAGGACGACCAGATCAGCCAGCCTTCCCTCTTCGACCGAGCCCGTCTCATCGAGGTGATTCACGAACGCCGACCCGATCGTGTACGCCGCGAACGCCGAAGCCGGGTCAAGGCTCTGCGCGGGCAGGAACGCCTCCGCTTCGGAACCGGTCGCCCCGTACATCGACCGGTTCACCGCCACGTGCAGGGCGCGCAGCGGATTCGCGCTGCTCACGGCCCAGTCGCTGCCCGCCGCCAGCCGGGCACCGGACCGCAGCAGCTCGCCGAATACGTACTGCCGGGCCGATCGCTCCGGCCCGAGGAACGGCATCGTCAGCTCGTCCATCTGCGGCTCGTGCGCGGCCCAGAGTGCCTGCATGTTGCCGGTCACCCCGAGTTCGGCGAAGCGAGGCACGTCGTCGGGATGGGTGACCTGGAGGTGCGCGATGTGGTGCCGGTGGTCGTTGCCGCCGTTCGCGGTCCTGGCGGCGGCGACCGCGTCCAGGCACTCGCGCACGGCCCGGTCCCCGATCGCGTGGAAGTGCACCTGGAATCCGAGCGCGTCCAGCGCGGTCACGTTCGCGATCAGCTCGGCCGGATCCACGTGCGACAGGCCGCGCCCGCTGGTCTGGCAGCCGCAGGAGTCCAGGTAGGGCTCCAGCATCCCGGCAGTGAAGTTCTCGGCCACGCCGTCTTGCATGATCTTGACGGTTCCCGCCGTGAAGCGGCCGGCGGTGCCGGAGTCGCGCTTGGCACAGATCTCGTCGATCTGCTCGGACCCGCGTCCGCGCTCCCACCAAAGCGCCCCGCGCACCCGCGCGGTGAGCCGCCCCGACCTGGCCGCGGCCAGATACACCGGCAGCGGGTCCTGCGACCCCAGGTACGACCCGACGATCGCGTCCTGCCAGGCCGTGATGCCCCGTTCATGGAGGTGCCGCTGGGCGAGCATCAGCCCGGTCACCCGGTCCTCAAAATCCGGCTCAGGCACGAACGCGCCCATCAGATCGGAGGCGCCCTCGTGGACGGTGCCCTGCAGCGAGCCGTCGGCCTCCCGCTCGAACCGGCCGTCCGCCGGATCTGGAGTTCGCGCGTCGAAGCCGGCCAGCTCGAAGGCACGGCTGTTCGCCCAGCCGCCGTGCAAATCTCTATTGAGGAGAAACGCAGGGCGGGAGCCCGTCACCTGGTCAAGCAGCTGCCTGCTCGGGGTACCTCGCTCGAACCATTCCATCCGCCAGCCGCTGCCGGAGATCCACTCGCGCTCGGGGTGCGCGTCGGCGTAGGCCCTGATCCGGTCCAGCGCCTCCTCCAGCGTCGCCGAGCCGATCAGGTTGCAGCTCACCATCGTGATCCCGGCGAACGCCGGGTGCACGTGCGCGTCCTGGAACCCGGGCAGCAGCGCTCGCCCGGCCAGGTCGATGACCTCGGTGCGAGGCCCTCGGAGCTCGGTGATCCGGGCATCATCGACCGCTCCGACCGCAGTGATCCGCCCGCCGGTCACGGCGACGCAGTCAGCTGGAGCTCCGCTGGCAGTAGCGGCCCGACTCAGCCTTCGCATGCCCCGCCCGCCTCCCCGACCCCCCTCGCCTGAATAGACCTGGCCGCCTGTGAAGATCAGATCCGCTTTGCTCGCCAAGCTTTCCTCCCGGTTCGTAGCCAGGTGCCCCACCTGCCCGTCCTGCCACCTCCCCATCATGGCTGATCGTCAAGTTGGGCTAAAGCAGGCACTGGTGGCCAGGCCGTCCGCCATGACAGAGTTCGGACATGGACGCAGTCTCATCGACCAGCTATGGATCGGTTCGCGGCGAAGTCATCGACGGGATAGCGCGGTTCCTGGGAATCCCGTACGCGGCCAGCCCGACCGGGAAGCTGAGGTTCGCCGCGCCGATGCCACCCGAGCCCTGGACCGAGGCCCGCGACGCCACGGCATTCGGCCCGACGCCGCCCAAGCCGGACTATCCCGCGCCGTTCCGCGCGTTGCTGGCCGAGGAGAACATCGCGGGCGACGACTGGCTGAACCTGAACGTCTGGACACCGCAGGCAGCGCTGGCCAGGGAGGGGCTCGGGCCCGGTAACGGCAGGCGGCCGGTGATGGTCTGGATCCACGGCGGCGCGTTCGCCAACGGCAACTCGGCCGTCCCGTGGTACGACGGGCACGCCTTCGCCAAGGCCGGCGTGGTGCTGGTCACCGTGAACTACAGGCTCGGGGTCGACGGGTTCGCGCTGCTGCCGGACGCGTCGGCGCCAGCGAACCGCGGGCTGCTCGATCAGATCGCGGCGCTGGAGTGGGTCCGCGACAACATCGCCGGCTTCGGCGGCGACCCGGTCAACGTCACGATCTTCGGTGAGTCGGCCGGCGCGATGAGCGTGACCACGCTGCTGGCCATGCCACGGGCGGGCGGCCTGTTCGCCAAGGCGATCGCGCAGAGCGGGGCGGTCCAGGCGGCCGCCGACCCGGCCGACGCCGCACTGGTTACCGCCGAACTGGGCAAGGCGCTCGGGGACGGCATGCTCAGCCCTGAGGTCACCGCTGCCGGCCTGGCCGGGGTCGAACTGGACCGGCTGATCGCCGGTCAGGCGACGGTGCGGGACGCGCTCGCGACCGACCCGAATCCGGCCCGGTTCGGCGAGACGATCGTGGCCGGCTCGATGGCGTTCGTCCCGGTGATCGACGGCGATTCGCTGCCCGCGCATCCGCTCGCGGCGATTGCCACCGGGGCCAGCGCGCAGGTGCCGCTGCTCATCGGCACGAACACCGAGGAGTTCCGGCTGTTCCTGGTCGCACCAGGAACCATCGACACGATCACCGATGAGCTGCTAGGCGTTCTGGCGGCTACGTTCGGCGCGACCGATGAAGTGGTGGCGAAATACCGGGCCAATCGCCCGGAGGCCAGCGCTGGCGACGTATTCGCTGCGATGCTGACCGATCGGTTCTTCCGGCTGCCGGCACTGGCTGTCGCGCAGGCCCGTGGCGGCGGGCCTGCAGCCACGTATGTTTACGAGTTCGCCTGGGGCAAGCCGCCGCTTGGCGCTGCCCACAGCCTGGAGATTCCCTTCGTCTTCAACAATCTGGCGGCCGCTGCCGATGACGACATCATCGGAGCCGACGCGCCGCAGGATCTAGCGGACGACATGCAAGCCGCCTGGGTCGCGTTCGCGACCACGGCGGATCCAGGCTGGCCAGCGTACGACGAAGACCGCCAAATGCGGATCTTCGACGCCGGTGGTGGCTCGGTCGAACGTGACCCTCGTGGGGACGAGCGCGCGATCTGGCCAGCCGGGTAGTCTGCTCGGCTCATGGCGAGACTACGCCGCGCACTCCCGGCAGATCAGCTCACCGCCGCGAGTTTCAGCGAGCTGGCTTCTGTGGTGCACAAGGAAGCAGCTTGAGCAAGTGAACTCATCCGCTTGCCTCGGGATCACCTTGAACGAGAGTTCCTCGTTCGACAGGTCAGCCCCGGGAAGCTCAAGTGACTCGGCAACGTCGTCCGGGTCGAGGTCGATCGCCGTGGACGACTTGTCCATCCGGCGCGCCTGCAATTCTTGCAGGCTGTCCTCGGACATCTCCTCATCAGTCTTCCTTGGGCTGTCGTAGTCGGTTCCCATGGTGGCTTTACCTCCATCGTTAAAACATCGTCGCGCGAGTGCAACGCATAAGAGAGCTCGGTTGTGCCCGAATCCGGCGGGGAATTCTGTCACGCTCACCCGCAAGAAGTACACGTAGGTTGCCCTCACCACGGTTCGTGTCGCGCCGGTTTGCGGGCAGATCACAGCTAACTACGACATCAACCCCATCAATCTCGGCTCAGCTAGGCCGCGATCAGGCCACGGCTAACTGGCGTCACGCTCTGGCCGCAGGCTGAGCAGCAGGTCGTGCAACTCCGTGAACAGCACGGGTCCGCCGCCCACGGTCATCGCCGAGCCGGCTGGCTTGCCGGCCAGGCCCGCCACGATCGCTCCGGCCTCGCGGGCGATCAGGCTACCCGCTGCGATATCCCAGTACTGCACGCCCCGCTCGTAGTAGCCGTCGACCTGCCCAGCTGCCAGCGAACAGAGGTCGACCGCGCAAGCGCCGTTCCGCCTGATGTCCCTTACCCTCGGCAGCACCGCGCCTACCACCTGACCTTGCACGGTGCGCCGCCCTGGATCGTAGCCGAAGCCAGTGGCGATCAGCGCCCGCTCCAGAGGCACGTTTGTATTACATGCCAGCGCCTGCCCGACGGCCGATTCGCCGCCGGACAGGCTGACCCGCCACGCACCGCCGCCCAGAGTCGCGTAATACAGGGCATCGCGGCGCGGCACGCAGATCGCTCCGGCGACGATCTCGCCGCTGACCTCGGCGGCGATGCTGACCGCCCAGTCCGGCAGGCCGTACAGGTAGTTGACGGTGCCGTCGAGCGGATCGACGACCCAGCGGACCAGAGCGCCTTCCCCGGTCTGCCCGCCTTCCTCGCCGAGGATCGCGTCCTCGGGGCGCTGGGCCCCGATCCGGTCCCTGATCAGCCGCTCGGCGGCCCGGTCCATCTCGGTCACGATGTCGGTGGGACTGCTCTTCGTGCTGACCACGACCGCCCGGCCGCTGCGGTCGGCGAGCATCTCGCCGGCCTCGCGGGCGGTTGCGCGGGCGAGTTCGAGCAACTCGCCGGGCGGAGGGCCGGGGCCAGGCGTCTCAGGCATGGTCATCGGTGCCCGGCGCCAGTGGCGGCAGGCTGAGCAGCCCGGCCGACCGGTCCAGGTCGGAGCCGCAGCAGCCGGCCCGGCAGAACAAGGCCGCGCCAGGCCCGAGTGCCTGCGCCGCGGGACCGGCCTGCCCGGCCCCGAACTCGGCGACCAGCGCCGAGATCATCGAGACGAACCTGGGCGCCGTGCCCGGAGTGGCCGCCCTGGCCACCGGCAGGCCCAGCCGGGCGGCCGTCTGCGCGGCCTCGGTGTCCAGGTCGAACCTGACCTCCAGGTGATCGCTGACGAACCCGATCGGCACCACGACGGCCGCGCTGGCCCCGTCGGCCACGACCTGCTCAAGGCAGTCGTTGACGTCAGGCTCGAGCCAGGGCACAGAAGGCGGCCCGCTGCGGCTCTGGTAAGCCAGGCGCCAGCTAGACCGGCCCAGGCCGGTCGTGACCGCCTCCGCGACCACCGCGAGCTGAGCGGCGTAGGCACCGCCGGCCGGGCCGCTGGCGGTCGCCATGGACGTCGGGATGCTGTGCGCGGTGAAGACCAGCTCGGCTCCGTCCGCGGCCTCCGCCGGCAGCGTGCCGATCGCGGCCAGCGTCGCGTCGATGAACGAGCCGATGAAGCCCGGATGCCGGTAGTACGGCGGAATCTTGATGACCTCGGGCGCACCGGACCCGACCGCGGCCCGGGCCCGGTCGATGTCGTCCAGGTACTGCCGGCAGCTCGAGAACGAACTGTACGCCGAGGTCGCCAGCGCGATCACGCGCCCGATTCCGTCGTTCGCCATGGCCGCCATGGTGTCGGCCAGGTACGGCTGCCAGTTGCGGTTGCCCCAGTAGACCGGGAGGTCCAGGCCGACAGCGGCGAAGTCCTTCTCGATCGCGGCGAGCAGCTCGCGGCACTGGGCGTTGATGGGGCTGATCCCGCCGAACTCGTAGTAGTGCTCGGCTACCTTGGCGAGTCGCTCATCGGGCACGCCTCGCCCGGCGGTGACGTTGCGCAGGAACGGCATTACGTCGTCGGGTCCCTCCGGACCACCAAAAGACACGAGGAGAAACGCATTACGGCGCGGCATGCCACTAATCCAACCAGGCGCCGCCGGGCGCTGGTGTCACGGTCCTAGTGGTAGTCGGCGGCGTACTGGGCGGCCAGGCCCAGGACCTCGTTGACGTACCAGTCGGCGTGGTTGTAGGCGAAGATCGCCTGCCTGAGCCCGTCCTGCGTGCCGCTCGACGCACCGGCGGCGCACAGGTACCTGGCCGCCGAGGGCACCGCGTCGTACGGGTTCATGATGTCGGGCGGACCGGGCGGACCGAACCCGTCGATACCCCAGGTGGCCCAGGTGGAGGGCAGGAACTGCATCGGGCCGAGCGCGCCGGCGCTCGATGGCCCGACGTCGCGGCCATCGCCGCTCTCGATCTGGCCGATGGCGGCGAGCACGGTCCAGGACAGCCGGGGACAGTACTTGGCCGCCGAGGCCTGGAACAGCTGCAGGTAGTTGGTGATGCTGGCCGGCGAGAGCGCGGTCGGAGTGGCCGACTTCTGGCCGCGCAGGCTCACCAGGTGGGCGCCGGTCTTGAGCACGGCCGCTACCTTGGCCATCAGGTCGCTCATGCCGAGCGCGGGCGCGCTGATCAGGGCCGCGACCTGATGAACCAGGCCGAGCTTGCGGGAGGTCGCCTGGTTGACCACCAGGTCGACCCCGGTGACATCCAGCTGGGCCGAGCCGCCGAACCGCTCCTTCACCGCCGACGCGCCGGTCAGCAGGTAGCTGCTGTTCCTGGTCAGCTGCAGCCGGGCCGCCGCGGTGGTCTCCGCGATGAAGTCACCGTCTGCCAGCCGGGTCCACATCTGCTGATTCGAGGCGGTGCGCAGCGGCACCCACGACCGGAACTGGCCCGGGTTCACGCCGATCACGCTCGCCGACACGCCGCCCACGCTGATCTGGGCGCCGTCGAACGAGATCATCTTCCTGACGCCCTTGATCGCGCGGAGCTTGACCAATTCGGTCGCGGTCAGCCCGCTCGGCAGCACGATCAGCAGGTCGGGCAGGGCGATGCCGCGCAGCGGCGACGTGGCCGTCGTGATCGACAACGGCTCGTGCCTGCCAGCGCCGGCGCCGGCGGGCTTACCGCCGTCCTGGCTGGCCGGCGCGGGTCCGCCGGTGAGATGCCAGCCGGCCAGCGCGATGACCAGCGCCGACCCGGCGACGATGGCGGAGCCAGAGGCCACGAAGGATCTCCTGCTCCGCAGCCACGGCGCGCCGGTGAGAGAGCGGCGGAGCCGCGGCAGTGGTCTCATGACGCTCCTACTGTAACTCAGGAGGGTCCGGCGAAAGCCGAGATCAACGGCGGGTCGCCGAAACCCCCCCTGGTGGACAAACCACGTGGACCACCCCGATACGGTCTGCTGGGGAGGTTCGAGGGCATGACACGGGTGGAAGCGCGGTCCAATGACCGCAGTCAAAGCAACCCGGTCGTCAGCCGGAATCCCTATCTGAGCCTGCTGCGCATACCGGGCGCACTGGCGTTTACCGCCAGCGGCTTCGTCGGCCGGATCTCGATGTCCATGTACGGGCTCGGCACCGTGCTGATGATCGCGTCGCTGACCGGCCGGTACGGCCTCGCCGGGATCGTCGCGGGCGCCGGGTCGATCGGGTACGCGGCGTTCGCTCCGTTCATCGCCCAGCTGGCCGACCGGTTCGGGCAGCGCAAAGTCCTGCTGGCCCAGGTCGCCATCTTCACGGTCGCCAGCGGCTCGTTTATCGGGCTCGCCGAACTGCGGGCACCGTTCGCCGTCGTGCTGATCACCGGCGCGATCGCGAACGGCTTCATGCCGTCCACCGGCAACATGGTGCGGACCCGGTGGAGCGGGCTGCTGAGCGGCGCCGAGCAGCAACTCCACGCCGCGTTCGCGCTGGAATCGGTGAACGATGAGCTGATCTTCGTCATCGGGCCGGCGCTCGTCACGGTGCTGGCCACCCAGGTAGCACCGGCCAGCGGAATCGGCACGGCGGCCGGATTCGCGATCATCGGCACGACGCTGTTCGCGTGCCAGCGCCGCACCGAGCCAGCGCCCAGGCCACGGCCCGAGAACCGAGCTCAGCGGAACTGGAGGCCAAGCCTGCCGGCCCCGGGGCTGATCACGCTCTCGCCGACGTTCCTGTTCCTCGGCGCGATGTTCGTGACCGTGGATCTGAGCGCGGTAGGTTTCGCCACCGAAGCCGGCCACCGGCCGCTGGCCGGCCTGATTCTCGGCACCTACGCGCTCGGCAGCGCGATCGGCGGCTTCTGGTACGGATCGCGGAAGTGGCGGGCTCCGGTCGGACGCCGGTTCCTCACGACGGCCGCGCTGGTAGTGGTCGGCGCGACCTCGTTTATCTTCATGCCTAACCTGCCGGCCCTTGACGCCGACTGCCTGATCGCCGGGCTGTCCATCGCGCCCACCCTGATCGCCGGCTATGCGATCCTTGAGCGGCAGGCGCTGCCGCACCGGCGGACCGAGGCGATGGCCTGGCTCGGTTCGACGATCTGCGTCGGCATCGCGGCCGGCTCGGCGATCACCGGCCATCTGCTCGACGCCTACGGTGCCAGGGCTGGATACATCTTCGGCGCCAGTTGCGGTGCCGTGGCGGTGCTGATCTGCCTGATCGGGCGGCGGAAGCTGGACATCGCGCGGTCGGTGCAGGCACGGTCGACTGAGCCACAGTCGGCGCAGGCACGGGCGGATGGCACGCGGGCAGGAGAGCAACATGACCTGGCGTAACTGGGCAGGTACCGTCACCGCCGAACCGAAGCGGGTGCGGATGCCGCGGTCAGCGGCCGAGGTCGCCGACGAGGTGACCAAGGCGGCCAGCGACGGTCTCGCGATCCGGATGGCCGGCACCGGGCACTCATTTACCCCGACGGTAGCCACCGACGGCGTGCTGCTCCGCCCCGACGGGCTGACCGCCATCAGGTCGGTGGACCGGGACGCCGGACTAGTCACCGTGGAGGCCGGCTGCCGGTTGCACCGCCTGAACGACGAACTCTTCGCCCAGGGCCTTTCGCTGACCAACATGGGGGACATCGCCGTCCAGACCGTCGCGGGCGCGACGCAGACCGGCACTCACGGCACCGGCCGCGCGAGCGGCGGCATCTCGGCCCAGATCGCGGCGCTGGAGCTGGTGCTGGCCGATGGCAGCCTGGTCACCTGCTCCGCCGAAGACCAGCCTGATCTCTTCGCCGCGGCCCAGGTCGGACTGGGGGCGATCGGCCTGGTGACGGCCGTGACGTTCCGGGTCGAGCCGACGTTCCTGCTGCACGCGCAGGAGGAGCCGATGCGGTGGTCGCAGGTGATCTCGGCGCTGCCTGAGCTCGCCAGCAGCAACGAGCACTTCGAGTTCTACTGGTTCCCGCACTCCGAAGGCTGCCTGACCAAGCGCAACAACCGGTCCGACGGTCCGGCCCGTCCGCTGCCGGCCTGGCGGCACTGGCTCGACGATGAGTTCTTGTCGAACTCCGTATTCGGCGCCACCTGCCGGCTGGGACAGCTCGCGCCCGGAATGATTCCCAAGGTGAACTCGGCCGCCAGCCGGGCCCTGTCCGCCCGCAGTTACACCGATGCTCCGTTCCGGGTCTTCACCAGCCCGCGCCGGGTGCGGTTCAAGGAGCAGGAATACGCCATCCCGGCCGAGCACCTGACCGCGGTGCTCGGCGAGGTGCGCGAACTGTTCGCGCGCCGGGACTGGCGGATCAGCTTCCCGATCGAGGTCAGGCTGGCCCCGGCCGACGAGCCGTGGCTGTCCACCGCTCACGGCCGGGACAGCGCCTACATCGCTACTCATGTCTTCCACGCCGCTCCGCACGCCGAGTATTTCGCCGACGTCGAGTCGATCATGACCGCCGTCGGCGGCCGGCCTCACTGGGGCAAGATGCACACCAGGGACGCCGAGTACCTGCGAGGCGTCTATCCGAAGTTCGATGAGTTCGTCGCGCTTCGTGACGCTCTCGACCCCGATCGTCGCTTCGGCAACGACTACCTCAAGCAGGTACTCGGGTCCTAGCTCGCCCGCTCTAGTTGGTCGGGATGTACGGCCGCATCATCTCGTTGTCTTCGTGGTCGAGGATGTGGCAGTGCAACATGTAGGCCGGCCCCTTCGTGGGATCGAAGGAGTACAGGTTCTGGCCGGGCTGGACCGCGCCGATCGCGACGGCCTGCGGGGCCCAGCGGATGACGAACCGGTTGATGAATCCGGGGAACGTCTTGACCGTGTCCTTCCAGCCGGCCTCGTTGGGGTTGGGCGGTATCGGCGGCCCGGCGAAGAACGGGCTGAAGGCGGGGTTGCCGCCGATCGCGCCGTCGGCGTTGGGGCTGAAGTAGTTCCCGGGCGGACCGTAGCCGGGAATGATCGTGCCCGGGTCGTAGACGACTGGGCTCCAGGTGCCGTCGGCGGCTTCGCCGTTGAACGTGCCGCCAGGGAAGGCCGCCGCCCACGCATCGAGGTAGGTCGGCTGTCCCGTGTTGGGGTCGATCACCACCGGCTGCCGGTTGACCAGCTGGAACTGGATCAGGTGGATGTGGATGGGATGGGCGTCCACCGTGGAGTTGAGGAACTCCCAGACCTCCGTCGAGCCGACCCGCGGCGTCTCGGTCAGCCACAGGCCCTGACCGAACTGGTCCTTGATCGCGCCAGGGATCGGGGGGAACCCGCCGCCGTCGCGGCGGCCGTTCCACTTGGAGTTGTTGATCAGGTCCTCGACCGGGGTGCCCGCGGTGTTGCCGCCCGCGTCGGTCGGGGCCTCGAACTCGAACAGGACCAGCTGGCGGGTCTTGCTGGGCGTCACGCCCGCTGCCAGGGTCCCGGCGGCCGGGTTCACCAGACGGACGATCTTCGGCTCCTGGTTCCGGCCGCCACGCAGCGGATTGCCGGTGGCCGGGTTGTAAGTGTTGTCCCTGCTTGATAGCGGCAGGCAGACCCTGAACTGCATGACCTGGCGAGTGACGTCGTTGGGGTCCAGCGGATCGCCGCTGGGGAACGGGACCTGGGCGTCATTGGACACCGTGAAGGTCTTGCCCTTCAGGCCGGAGAAGTCGATGATGATGTCCGCGCGCTCAGACGGGGCCAGGAACAGCCGCGTCGTGGGCGACGGGTCATCGTTGTTTTCCGGCTCGGGCTGCCCGAGCAGCTTGACCGGAGTGTCGAGCAGGCCGCCATCGGTGCCGATCTGGTACATCGCCGGGCCGGTATTGCCGGTCGCGTCGTCGACAAGCCCCATCCGGACGAACCGCGCGTTGGAGGCGTTGACGATCCTGAAGCGGTACCGGCGCGGCTCGACGTTCAGGAACGGCCAGGTCCGGCCGTTGACGAGCATGGTGTCGCCGAAGAACTCCGGGATCCAGAACGGGTGGATCTGCGGGTTGCTCGGCGGGCCGTCGACTATCGACGGGTTGTCGTTGCTGTCGGGGAACAGCAACTGGCCGTTCGTGTCGAACTGGCGGTCCTGGATCATCAACTCGATTTCCTGGTTGCCGGCCGGCAACCCGAGCGGGTTACTGGCCAGCCCGGTGTCGAACTGGTCCCGGACGAAGTAGAAGGCGGCCAGCCCGGAGTAGACATTGATCCTGGTGATCCCCAGCGAGTGGTCGTGGAACCACAGCGTCGTGGACTGCTGCCGGTTCGGGTACTGGTAGATCGCCGCGTTGGCGGCGGTCGGCGACGCCGTGAAGTAGCCGGGGCCGTGCAGGCCGTTGTTGGTAAACCAGCCTTCAGGCACGCCGTCGGAGGTCGACTGATCCTCACCGCCGTGCAGGTGGACAACCGTCGGGATCGGGCCGGTGAACGGCGTGAACGGGTGGCCGGCCTTGAGCGGGTCGGCCCAGTGGATGGTCTGGTCGATGGTCAGGTAGCCGCGCAGGACCGGGTTGGTCGGCAGGTTGTTGACGTACTTGATCGACGTGGTGGTGCCTTGCTGCGCCTGCACGGTGATGCCCGGCCACGAGGGCGATGCGCTGCCGCCGGCCGAGGAGATCGCGTAACCCCAGACGAACGTGCCCCTCCTGAAGGGGTTCGCCAGCGAGGAGTAGAAGGCGTCGGGCAGCACGTTCTGCTGGAACTCGTCCATGACCGCCTGAACCGAGGACGCCGTCACCCGCCGGCCAACGAAGGTAGGAAGCGGGGTGACGAAGCGCGGCAGCGTGCTGCCGTCCAAAGCGGTCTGCGGTACCTGGACCGACGCACTCGCGGTTGGCAAGACCAACCGCGAGCCGCCGAATTTGACCGCGGCACCAGCGCCGGCCAGCGCCCCGATCTTCATCAGGTCCCTGCGGCCAAGGCCGGTGGGCCTGGTGGGTTTATCATCCATTGCCGATCCTTTCTTTCAGTTGAGAGCTCGATTCACAGCGGTCTGACGGCGGGTGAGCCACAGCAGCCCCGCGAAGATCACAGGCAGCCCGACCGCCTGCCCGGCCAGGGCATCCTGGGCGGCGGAGGCGAGCTGATATCCGAACGGAGGCTGCACGACCACCCCGTACACGGTGGACAGATGGGCGTGGACCAGGTGCTGCAGGTGCACGGCGGTCAGGCCGTTCGCGTACGTCACCAGGCCGCTGGCTTGGCTGGCGACGCCAGCCAGGAACCATCCGAGGCCAAGGGCAAGGGCCGCGGCGCCGATGCTGACGATCACGCGCACGAAGCCATCCGGCTCTCCGACCAGGCGGGAACTCAGTTTTCCCGCGGCCCGCAGCCCGACGCAGACCGCGGCGGCCGCCAGGGGGATCGCCATCAGCAGGTAGAGCACGCCGCCGCCGACCCAGGACACCGCCACCGGCGCCGGCCCTCCGTGGTCATGACCGGCGTGTCCGGCGTGAGCGGCCTGACCGGCGACGCTCGGCCCGGCCGCGGCCGGGGCGAGGCTGTCGATCGCGTAGTGGGCAAACCAGGCCGGGATCAGCAGGACGGCGAGCACCAGCGTGATCACGCAGGCCTGGCCGAAGGCACCGGAGGTGGTCGAGGCGTCAAGGCTCAGCTTGTCGCTGAGCCAGCCACCCAGCCAGAGCGCGACCGCCGCGAACGGCACGGCGAGCACGACATCAACGGCCCAGTGCACCACCTGGCCGAGCGGAGACGCGGCGAAGGCGGCCGGCGTCGTGTGCAGGACCTGGTCGAGTCCGATCACCGCGCAGCAGACCGCGATGGTCAGCGGAACTATGCTCACCGACCGGCCGGAGGCCGCAGACGTCATATCCACTCCGATAAGTAATTGCCACGTCACTGGTGGACACGCAAAGGCGCAGATAAATGGCAACGTCGCCATTAAGACTGCAAACGAATGCTGTCGCCTTAATCCATGGATTCAAACAGCGCGAGAGAACGCGGTCAATAAAGTGAATCCCCTAGTGGAATTACGTCCGGCCTTTTTTGGCCATTTTCCACTAGTGGAATCTGCGGGCCGGGCCAGCCCGCGCGCATCGTCACCGGACAGACCGGGCAGAATCTCTAGGTGCGCTTCCTTAATGAGCCTGACCATGACCTGACCTACAGCGACGTATTCCTGGTGCCGAACCGGTCCTCGGTCGGCTCGCGGAACGATGTCGACCTGCGCTGCCCGGACGGCACGGGAACCACGATCCCGATCGTGGTCGCCAACATGACCGCGGTCGCCGGCCGGCGCATGGCGGAGACAGTCGCCCGGCGGGGCGGGCTCACGGTGCTGCCGCAGGACATACCGGTCGATGTGGTCGCCGAGGTGATCACCTGGGTAAAGGCCAGGCACCTGATCTACGACACCCCGCTCACGCTCGGGCCGGAGGCTACGACCGGGCACGCGCTGAGCCTGCTGCCCAAGCGCGCGCACGGCGGCATCGTGGTGATCGCCGACGGCCGCCCGGTCGGCGTCGTCACCGAGGCGGACTGCACCGGAGTGGACCGGTTCACCCAGCTGAGCCAGGTGATGTCGAGCGAACTGCTGACCTTGCCGGCCGGCGTCGATCCCGAGCAGGCGTTCGGCCTGCTGCAGGCGGGCAGGCACAAGCTGGCGCCGGTGGTCGACAGCACCGGTGCGTGCGTGGGGATCCTTACCCGTACCGGGGCGCTGCGGGCGACGATCTACTCCCCCGCGACCGACACCAGCGGCCGCCTCATGGTCGGCACCGCGCTCGGCATCAACGGCGATGTGGCCGGCCGGGCCAAGCAACTGCTCGACGCCGGCGCCGACCTGCTGGTCATCGACACCGCGCACGGTCACCAGGACAAGATGGCCTGGGCCCTGGACGCGATCAGGACGGTCGGCCCTTCGGTACCGGTGGTGGCCGGCAATGTGGTCACCGCTGCCGGCACCGCCGACCTGATCGAGGCGGGCGCCGACATCGTCAAGGTCGGCGTCGGTCCCGGCGCCATGTGCACGACCAGGATGCGGACCGGAGTGGGACGGCCGCAGTTCAGCGCGGTGCTGGAGTGCGCGACCGAAGCGCGCCGGCTCGGCAAGCATGTCTGGGCCGACGGCGGGATCAGGTATCCCAGGGACGTCGCGCTCGCGCTGTCCGCAGGGGCGTCCTCGGTCATGATCGGGTCCTGGTTCGCGGGCACCTGCGAGTCGCCCGGGGACGTGTTCAGGGACCCGGAGGGCCGGCTCTACAAGGAAAGCTTCGGCATGGCGTCGGCTCGGGCGGTGCGGCTGCGCACGGCCGCCGACTCCCCCTTCGAGCGGGCACGCAAGGAGCTCTTCGAGGAGGGCATCTCGAGTTCGCGCATGTACCTTGACCCGGTCAGGCCCGGGGTGGAGGACCTGATCGACGCGATCGTCTCCGGGCTGCGCAGCGCCTGCAGCTACACCGGCGCCGCCGGCCTCGCTGAACTGCACGACCTCGCGGTGATCGGCACGCAGAGCGCGGCCGGCTACACCGAGGGCATGCCGCTGCCGACCGGCTGGTAATTCATCGCCGGTTACCCTGGAACCCCCCGAACGAGGTTGGAGTGCCATGCCAGCCATTCCGGTCGCCATTCGAGTGTCCATCCTGGCGACTATTGCCGCGCTGACCACCGGCTTCGCCCCCTCGGCGACCGCTGCGACAGCTACACCGGCTGTACCAGCTACGCCAGCCGCCGCGCACGTCGCCGCCGTGGCCGGCGAGCTCATCAACCTCACCAGTCACAAGGAGCTGTGGGGCCGCGAGCAGAAGGCAGAACGGCCGATCGCGAGCATCACCAAGGTCATGACCGCTCTCGTCGTGATCAGGGCCGGTGACCTGCGCCGGCGCATCAGGATCACCCAGGGCGACGTTGAGTACGCCGCCAGCCATAACGCCTCGAACGCGGGCCTGCACGCCGGGGACGTGCTGACCGCCAGGGCGCTGCTGTACGCCATGCTGCTGCCCTCGGGCGCCGATGCGGCGATCGCGCTAGCCGACAGCTACGGCCCCGGCATCACGGCGTTCGTCGGCAGGATGAACGAGGTGGCCCGCAAGCTCGGCCTGACCGCGACGCACTTCACGAACTTCGACGGGCTGCTGTCCACCGACGTCTCGACCCCGGGCAACTTGCTGAAGATGGGCCGCGCGGCCATGAGCCAGCCGGCCTTCCGCGACGTGGTCAAGCGCAAGTGGTACACCCTGCGCGCCTGGCCGCACCGGCACCACTACTTCTGGCGGAACACGAACCTGCTGCTCAAGCGCTACCCCGGCGTGATCGGCATCAAGACCGGCTGGACGCCGTCGGCCGGCGAGTGCCTGCTGTTCGAGGCGACGCACACCGAGAAGCACGGCAAGAAGCTCACGAAGAAGACACTGATCGGAGTGGTCCTGGACAGTTCCGCCACCAACTCCGGCTTTACCTTCGTCGACGCGGCGCGGCTGCTCAACTGGGGGTTCGGCCTGCACGTGCATATCCCGCCGCCGACTCCGCCGCCGGCGACTCCAAGTAATGCCGTCGGCTAGCTACGCTCGATGCATGACTGCACCAGCCGCGCCATCCCTGCCCGTGGCCACCGGCCCCGGCCCGCAGGTGCTGATCGTCGAGGATGATGTCGGTATAGCGACCCAGCTGGTAAGGGGCCTGGTCAGAGGCGGCTACCAGGTCGATCACGTCACGACGGGCCAGGAGGCGCTGACCCACGCCCTGCCGGACGTCGTGCTGCTCGACCTTGAGCTGCCCGACGGCGACGGGGTCACCGTGTGCCGGAAGCTGCGTCAGCGCACCGACATCGCGATCATCGTGATCACGGCGTACGGCGAGGAGAGCGACCGGGTCAACGCGCTGGACGCCGGCGCCGACGACTACCTGGTCAAGCCGTTCGGGCTAGCCGAGCTGCAGGCCAGGATCAGGGCCGTGCTGCGCCGGGTCAAGCCGGGCGGCGAGGTGATCAGGCACGGCCCGCTCACCGTCGACCTGCGCACGCAGAAGGTCACCGTGGACGGGCGGGACATCGCGCTGACGCCTAAGGAGTTTGACATTCTCGAGTGCCTGGCCACCGACCCCGGCCGGGTGATGAGCCGCCAGGAGGTACTCGAGTCAGCCTGGGACGCGCACTGGTACGGGCCGACGAAGGTACTCGACGTGCACGTCGCCGCCCTGCGCCGCAAGCTGGGGATGCCGGGCCTGATCGAGACCGTCTACGGGCGTGGGTACCGGCTCGGCGATGTCTGATGGCCCGCCGGATCTCGCTGATCGTCATCGCGCTGGTGGTGGTACTGCTCGGCATCGTGGCCGTGCCGCTTGGCCTGCGCACAGCGGACCAGGACAGAACTGACTTCCAGCACCAAACAGCGACGGAGGCGGCGGCGGTCGCCAGCGTTGCCGAGGAGCATCTCGACGACGACGCGTCCCTGAGCGCGCTTAGGCAGTCCGTCTCCGAGTTGCGCCGACGGGGCGATCAGGTCGCCGTGTTCAACAAGGCCGGCCAGTGGGTGGCCGGCGACCGGTTGGTCACCGGGAGCTCCAGCCTGCTGATTGGCCGCGCGCTGGCCGGATCGACGGCCTACGCCTGGCCGTCCGAGGAGCACCTGACGGTGGCGACGCCAGTGCTGATGGACGAGAGCACGGTCAGCCTCGGCGCCGTGGTGGTGTCGAGGCCGACCGGCTGGCTCGACCACCGGCTGGCCACGCTCTGGGCCTGGCTGGCGCTGGTCTCGGTGGTCGCCCTTGGTGCTTCCGCACTGACCGCGACCTGGCTGGCCAGATGGGTGAGCAGGCCGCTGGCGGGCCTTGAGGCGACCGCGCGCCAGCTCGGCTCCGGCCAGCTCAGCGCCCGGTCAGCGGCCGACGCGGGGCCGCCCGAGGTGCGCCGGCTGGCCAGCAACTTCAACGCGATGGCAGGCCGGCTTGAAGCACTGGTCAGCGGGCATCAGGCGATGATGGCCGACGTATCGCATCAGCTGCGCACCCCGCTGGCGGCGCTGCGGCTCAGGCTCGACGTCCTGGGCTTGCAGGCTCCCGAGCCGCTGGCCGACGAGCTGGCCGGAGCGCAGGACGAGATCGCCCGGCTGTCCAGGATGGTCGACGGGCTGCTGGCCGTGGCCAGGGCCGAGAACGTCACCAGCGCCCAGGTCCTGGTGCAGGTCGACGCGGTGATCAGGGACCGGGTAGCGGCCTGGCTGCCGGCCGCCGAGGAGCGGCCGGTCAATCTTGAGGTCGCGGCGGCCGAACCGGTCACCACCAGGGTCGGAGATGGCCACCTGGAGCAGGTGCTGGACAACTTGCTCGCCAACGCCCTCGAGGCGGTGCCGACGGGCGGGCACATCCGGGTCGGCGCGGCGCCGGCCGGGACGATGGTGCGGATCACGGTGGTCGATGACGGCCCCGGGATGACCGAGCAGCAGCGCACCTCGGCCCTGCGCCGGTACGTGACCGCGACCCCGGGCGGCACCGGCCTGGGACTGGCGATCGTGCACCGGCTGGTGACCTCGGATGGCGGCACGATCGCGCTGTCCGA
>Ga0134128_10000985_pt1 | contig 38416 bp, 28 predicted proteins | sample KB31754_FD_96462 | JGI IMG/M metagenome (GOLD analysis project Ga0134128, IMG submission 96462) | Terrestrial soil microbial communities with excess Nitrogen fertilizer from Kellogg Biological Station, Michigan, USA - KB3-175-4 | ecosystem: Environmental > Terrestrial > Soil > Unclassified ...
CACCGTCACCATCGTCAACGACAGCGCCACGCTCAACCAGGCCTTCGCCACACCGGGCAACCACAGCATCACCGCCCAATACAACGGCGACAGCACGAACGCACCCAGCCTGTCGCGGGCAGCAAGCCTCACCGTCCAAACCAATAGCACCGCAGCGATTTCCCTCACGCCCTCGCACTTCATCCAGGGCCAGATCGCCAACTGGAACGTCACCGTCAACGGCAATGCCCCAACCGGGCAGATCGGCGTCTACGAGAACAACGTGCCAGTGACCGCAGGCACACTCACCGTCGGCACAGGCAGCCAACCCAGCACGTTCTCGACCCAAATGACGGTCAACAACCCGGGCGTGCACAACTACACCGCCAAATACAACGGCGACACCAACAACACCGCAGCCACCTCGCCGCCGTTCGCCGTCACCGTCCTGGCCGCCACCACCGCCAGCGTCACCTCGTCGAACACCCAAACCATCAACACCGGCTCGCCCGTCACGCTGACCGGCCAACTCGCCGGCAACAACCCGACCGGCAACCTCACGTTCATGGACGGCAGCAGCACCCTGGCAACGGTCGCCCTGACAAGCGGCCAGGCAACCTGGACCGGCGTACTTGCCCCGGTGGGCGCACACCCCATCACCGTCGTCTACACCGGCGACACCTACAACGCCCCGGTCACCTCCAGCGTACTCAATGTCAACGTCGGCGTCATCAGCAGCACCAGTATCAGCCTGCAAGTGCCCACCATTCCCGCCAACGGCTTCGACCGGCTCACCGCCACCGTGAGCGGCAACAACCCGACCGGCAGCATCACCTTCTACGACGGCGGCACGTCTGTAGGCACCGCCGCCATGAGCGGCGGACAAGCCATACTTAGTCCCCAATTCAAAACCATCGGCAACCACAATGTGACTGCCGTCTATAGCGGCGACCCCAACAACGGCCCCAGCACCTCAGCCCCGGCGATTGTCAACGTCATCACCACCAGCACCACCACCCTGAGCGGCGTGCCGGGTGCCCCGTCAGTCGGCGCCGGCTTCAAGATCACCGCCACCGTGGCAGGTAACAACCCCACAGGCAGCGTCGCCTTCTACAACACCGGCAGCGGCACCAGCGGCTTTGGCGCCGCCGAAGTCGTCAACGGCACCGCCACCCTGTGGACCTACATGTACGCCGCCGGCAGCAGCGACTTCTACGGCGTCTACAGCGGCGACGCCAACAACACCGGCAGCACCTCCAACACCCTGACCGCCGACGCCGTCGTCTCGGCCCAACCGACCATGGCCGCCTACGTCATTCCGGGCGCCGCCAGCGTGGGCGAGACCGTCAACGTCAACGCCGTCCTCACCAACGCCGTCAAGAGCGGCACGGTCTATTTCTACTACCTCAGCGCCAGCGACTCGACCCTCCTGGGCACCCTGCCGTATGCCCCGGGCCAGACCACTCAGCTGAAAATGCCGTTCCAGCCCACCGTCACCGGGCAAAACAACTTCCAGGTATTGCTTCAAGACAATACCGGTGCCCAAACCATCACCGGCACCAGCATCATGGTGGCAGGCAACGCCACCAACACGCTGACAGTCAGCCCCAACCCCGTCAATGCCGGGCAGAACGCCACGCTGACGGCCGCCGTTACCGGCGACAACCCGACCGGCGTCGTCTTCTTCAAAGATGGCGGCAACACCGTTGGCCAAGCCAATATCGCCAACGGCCAAGCGGTTTTGAACACCAGTTTTGCAACCGGCGGGGCGCACCAACTAGTGGCCAACTACGGCGGCGACGTCGGCAATGGCGTCTTCAACTCCAGCCCTGTCAGCTTGACGGTCATCGCCCCGAGCACCAGCACGCTGAGTTTCAACGCCAACCCGGCGCCGCAAGGGCAGAACGTCGCCATCACGGCCAGCGTCACCAGCAACGGCGTCATTCCCACCGGCACGGTCAACTTCACTGACAATGGCGCCGCATTGGGCAGCGCCCAACTCGACACCAACGGCTTGGCCACGGTCACCACCAGCTATGCCAACGTGGGTTCGCACGCCATCGCCGTCTCCTATGGCGGCGACACCTACAATGCAGCCAGCACCGGCAGCAGCACCTTGGCCATCGAACCACCGACCACCAGCACCATCGCGCTGGGCGTCAACCCGGCCGTCACCATGCAACCGGTGCCGATCACCGCGACGGTCAACGGCAACAATCCGACCGGCAGCTTCACGTTCTATGACGGCAGCACGTCACTGGGCAGCGCCAACCTGAGCGGCAACCAGGCCAGCATCACCGTCCCGTTCGCCGTCAACGGCAGCCACAGCATCACGGCGGTCTACAGCGGTGACGCCAACAACGCGCAAAGCACCAGCCCGGCCGCCAGCCTGGCCGTCAACGCCCCGGTCAACTGGGTCACCACCAACGTCAACCCGGCGCAGGCGACGCAGCAAGTCGTCCTGACCGCGCACATCCTCGGCACCAACCCGACAGGGCAGGTCGACTTCCTCGATGGTGGTGTGCAGATCGGCAGCGCCAGCCTGGACGGCGGCGGCCAGGCGCAATTGACGACGTCATTTGCTGCTATTGGAAGCCACAGCATCGTGGCGCATTATGAAGGCGACACCAACAACGCCCCGACAACCACGATCGTGCCTTTGGTGGAGACTGTCATTCAGGCGCAGGCGCATCCGACAGTCAACTTGACTGCACCAACGGCTGGGCAGCTCTACGCCTTGACGCCGGCGACTGTCGTCATGACCGCCTCCGCCAGCTCACCGGGAAGTATTGCGAAGGTCGATTTCTATAATGGCAGCAATCCGTTGCCAATCGGCAGTGCGCTAAGCGCCCCCTATACTTACTCTTGGAGCAGTGTCGGGCCCGGCACATACAACATTACGGCCGTCGCTACCGACAATGTCGGGTTCACCACCACGTCGGATCCGATTGCGATCCGGGTCAATAGCCCTCCGGTTGTCACCATTGCCTCAATGCCGGCCAACGGCACGGTATTGAGCGGCCCTCCGCCAGGAGCTGTGACCTTGACCGCCAACGCAAGCGATAGCGACGGCACGATTGCGCACGTTGATTTCTATTATCACGATACCAATCGCAACTATATCCAAAGCGTCACGTCGCCGCCTTATACGGCAACGTTTGGAGACGGTGGCGGCTATGCGCCCGGAACATATAGCTTCATGGCGGTAGCTGTTGACAACAACGGTGCCAGCACCACCTCCGCCCCCACGTCGTTTAGCATTGCCGCAAGCGCGGACTGCACGTCCGCGACACCCGCCTCGGGCAATTTTACCGGCCGCACATCGGGTGGCAATGTCTGGGGTGGGATGTCTAGCTACTACACGGTTGATTCCGATGTTGGTATGGCCCTTGTGCAGGCAGGTCTTGCTCAACCGGGACAAAGCGTCTATGTCACGATTACGCCGGCTGGGCAGGCGCCTTCGTTCACTGGTAAAACCGCAAACGGCGTAACCTCGTCCAGCGCGGGCAGTTTCTGCGGCATGATGTTGTCGGTAAAGCCGCCGGCACCGACATTCACCATCGCCCGTAATCCGTCACCGATGATTGCCGGTCAGCCGTTCACGTTGACGGCGACCGGGGCCAACTTTGGTTCCGTGGAATACCTTTGCGTTATTGCGACTACGGCCTCGAATGCGATCCCAACGACGCAAAGCAGCGGCGGGTTTGCTGCAAACCAGCCGCAAACATTTACGGCACAACAATCGTGGGTCGGCAATCCGGCGCAATGTACCTGGACCGCAACGGGGCAGGGCGGCAGCATCACGTACGTCGAGCAAAACGTCCAGACGCTTGAGCCCGGCGCGGCGCCGATCGTTCTCACCTTTACCGCCAATGGCCAGTCCGGCCCGAATGTGACCTTGCCGGCCGACAGTGCGGCGTCGCAAGCTGCAGGGCATCCGCAAGCCAAGGTGACGTTCGCCGGTGGGGCCAGTGAAGTCGGTGCGACCATCACCACTCTTCAATGGACTACAGGTGTCGGCTCCGCCTTGAACGCCACGCTGCCGATGACGCTTGACCTGAACGATGGCGACGTGATTACGCTGATCGCAAAGGATAACTTCGGTACCACTGCTTCGACCTCGATCACGATTCACGTGATGAGCAACAAGCCCCAAATCACGCTCGGCACGGCCAACTCCAGCCTGTTTGCCGCAAGCGGCAGCACGGTCCCGGTCACGATCAATGCCAGTGCTACGGCGGTAGTCGGCAATTTGTCGACCATGACCTTAATGCAAAGCACGAACGGCGGCAGCTATACCGCGGTTCCTGGTGCAAGCAATGGCGGCGGTACTGCCACTACGATGAGCCAGAATTACACGGTCAATCTGGCGCCGGGCAATTACAATTTTGAGATCGCCGCAACCGACAATCAGGGCAACAATGCGACTTCCAACCCGCTGGCCGTTACCGTCACCGCAACCAGCCCAAGTCTCGTTGGGCAGACCGGCGGCATTCGGCAAAATGCGTCGGGTGACCTTGAGTTGTTCGGTTGGGGCTGTGTCGGTAGCAGCCCTCAGAGCGCTGCCGTCACCTATCAGGTGTTCAATGGCACGCCTGGTGCATCCGGCGTGCAATCGATCGCCAATGGCACCGCCAACCAAAGTGATACCAGCGACACACTCTCGGAAAGCAATGCACAGCAAAATGCCGAGCAGACTGCTTGCGGTTCTTCAGGGCACGACTTCATCGTCGACCTGACCACGTTGGGTGTGCAATACGCCAGCAATCCGCTGGTGGTGCAGATATCGGATGGTGTCCGCACCTACGTCCTGCAATGTACGCAAAATGGTTGCACCTTGCCAGGCCACATGCGCATCGGCATCACCAACCCCAATGCCGGCGGCCAGTTCAGCGGTAGCCCGGCCCAAGCCTACATCTCCGCACAAATCACCAACGGCACGGTGCCATACGATGCGGTCAATATCATCGTCAATGGTGAAAGCTACCCAGCCACGGCCGAGAGCTCCACGGTCTACTCCATCAAGCCCAATCTTGCCCCGGGCAACTATGGTGCGATCACTGAAGTGCAAAAGGGCGGTGTTAGCCTGTACTCCTCGGAAATCGACTTTACCGTCGTACCGGGCAGCGGAAACACGGGTATCGTCATCAACAACGCACCTGGAAGCATCAGCTTGCCGTTCGACCTTTCCGCCACTGTGACGGGAACAATCCCGAGCGGTGCTACTGTCGGCTTTGCCGTTGACAGTGCCGTTCTCTCCGGCACGGCCGACCCGATCTACAACAGCGACGACGGCACCTGGACCCAACAATGGAATAGCGCCACGACCGGTGCGCACAGCGTGACAGCCAGCCTGTACGACAGCACCGGCAAGCTACTGATGCAAAGCGCCCCAGTTGCCCTGATTGTGGGCGGCACGCCCGGCGGCACGGTGTCGAGCCCGATCGGCACTACCCCGCAAACCATCACGTTAAATCCAGCTGATCTTAACCAATTGCTTGGTCAGCCTGATGCCGGTAGCTTGCCAGGATCCTTGACGGTCGGCAACAATGGTGCGGCCAATTACAGCATTCCTATTGCCGTGCCGCCTGGTACAGCAGGTATGACGCCGCAATTGAGCCTAAGCTATAGCAGCCTTGCCGGCAACGGAATCGCGGGCTTTGGCTGGTCCCTGACCGGCAACTCCAGCATCCACCGCTGCGCCCGCAATGTGGCGCAGGATGGCTATGCTGGCCCGATCAACCTGGCGGCGAGCGATGCATTGTGCCTGGACGGCACGCGATTGCTCCTGGTGCCGAGCCCGGTTTCCGGCACGACCGTTCCTTACGGCACGGTTGGCGCTGTCTATCGCACGGAAATCGACGACTTCGCACGAATTACTCAAATTGCCGGCGCCACCATCAACGGCACGGTACAGCCCGCCTTCACTGTCGAGACCAAGGATGGCAAGACGATGTACTACGGTTACGATCCGGTCTCGCACGCAGACGACAGCACGGCACAAGTCGTTGGCAAATTCGACCAGAACCGCAACCCCTCCACCACTGCGTCTGCGCTCTACTGGAGTCTGGCTAAGGTTGTGGACCGCGCCGGTAATTTGAGTCAATACCATTACGTTACGCCTGATGTCGGCACAGGAGAGGTTTTGCTTGACTACATTACTTACGGTAATGCAACAACCCAGTACAATTGGGTGCAGTTCAACTATGAACTACGCAACAGCATCAATAACATCAGCTGCAGCAACGGCTCAACTACTACCCGTGGGGACGCCGACATCGAATACGTTGCTGGTGCTCGTGCAGACATGCGTCATCGTCTGAAGACTATTTCCACTTATACCGATGGCGGAAACGGCAGTCGCGGCTCATTGGTGGAAACCACTACGCTGACCTATTGCAACAGCGATACCAGCGGACGCAGCATGTTGCAACAGGCACAATTGAGCGATGCGCAGGGTAACAAACTGCCGGCCACGACCTTTACCTGGACCACCAACCCTGCCAATAGCTTCGTGCCGACTGCGTTGGCGGACGGCCCAGGCCAGAATTGGGGCATGCCGTTGCGAAACGACGAAATCAACGGACTGCCTGTCGGCAATGTCGGTACCGACTACCAGCAGCGCATGGCCAGTTTGACGACGGGCGACTTTGCTGGCGATGGCAAGCAGCGCATCCTCGTCGCAGACAAGGGAGAAAACGCAATCGGTGGGGGCGGACAAGCCACGCCGGGCTGGCATATCTTTACCTTGAACGCCGGCGGCAGCGGCTTCGATGAACTGGATCTGGCCTACGCCATCAGCGGCAACTTCGGCAACAGTAACGCCACACCTAACCGGCTCGATTTCAGCACCATCCAAAGTCCGCCCGGTGCAGTTGCGGTTGCCGACTTTGACGGCGATGGTAAGGCCGACGTGGCCTTCATCGACCAGAATAACACCGAGTCAGGCTACATTGCAGCACAAGCAAGTGCGTCGGTCCTTTATGTTTGTCTGTCGCGACTGTCGTCGAGTGGCGGCGTCAATACCTCGGGTGCATTCGATTGTCAGTCGATTACTGTTTCGCCGCCTCTGGACGGCTGCCAGGAAAGCGTCACCCTAGGTTTTTACCAGACGAGTGACTACTGCGATTCCCTGCCAACCTATCAGGTCATGTTCCTAAACACGCAAAACAACGGCCGGACCGACCTGTTGCTGTGGGATCCCCGTGATATTCCCGGCCTGGAAAGCCAGCGTTGCAGCTTTACGCCCGGAACAGGCGGTGGGAAGTGGGCCATCTCTTGCAGTCCATATGCCGGCGTCGCCGGCGCGTTGAACCAGGCACTGCGTACTCCAGCCATTAATTTGAGCAGCCCGCTAAACGTGGAGGCTTTCTGGCCGATCTCGCAATACTGGTCGCCGCAGATTGCCGAAAAAATGGCGGCGCATATGGTCAGCAACACCTCCGTCGTGTCTGCTGCGGCCCAACGTAGCTACGTCGGCGATTACCTCGGTACCGGCCAGTCCGCCTTTATTGCGCGCGGCACCGATTTCTCCAACGGCGGCTTATGCTACGCGGACATGTCGGCCTGGGTGGCCAATGCCACACCGGTCACCTATACCTACAATAGCTACAACGCTTTTATCCACCAACAGGAAAGCATTACCAAGAACGGTGCGCCGGCCAATGTCGCCGACCTGGCGTCGTCGGTGTATAACGTGGGCGGCTTTGCCATGTTGTCTGGCGAGGGAAGCGGCTACCCCAGTTTCATCAGCGGCATGCCTTGCCTGCCGCAATCCGGCGCGAGCAACCAGTTTGTCTGGAGCACGGGTGCGGCGCCGGTTTCGGTGGTCGTCTCGCGCTACCTAGTTGCCGAATCCAAGGGTTCCGAGCCGGGAGGCAGCCCGCTGGGCGACTTGAACGGCGACGGCTACACCGACTATCTAATGACCTTCGAAGGTCATGCGGAAATCTGTTACTCGCTGGGTGCCGACGGCTTCGACTGCCGATTGATGGAGGACCAGACTCCCTCAGGCTGGACTCGCCCACCCTTGAAACTGCCGTCGGCCACGGCCTATCCGAACACGCCGTTCAACGTGCCGATCGGGCCCACGATCGGTCTCGACGGCAACAGTCTGGTCCTCAGCAGCGGGTCCGGGCAAGGAGTCTACAGCGTGTTGTCGATCGGCCACGTGAGCGACACCAATCTGAACGAAGTGGTCTATCGCCGCGGCGACGGCGGTTCGTATAGTGATGGCCGCGGCATCACTGGCGGCAATCAATACTGGGTTTGCGTCATCCGTGACGGCAACAAGCAATGTTCGCCCTGGACCGGCCCAATGATACGCCCGACGATTTCCGGCGCGGAAGACACGGGTTTCCCTATCCCTGGTGTGACTTACGTTCCGAATACGACGAAGATCAACTGGCCGACCGCCGGTGGTCTGCCGGGCGACTATAGCGGTCATGGCCGCGTCGAGATTCTCTGGTATTGCAGCAGCAATTGCGTCTCGGGCGAAGCACAGGGCTGGTCGCTTTATGCACCCAACAGCGACGGCAACGTGGACCGCTTGCAGCAAGTCGTCAACGGTAACGGCCATATCAGCAAGGTGGACTACAAGCGCATGGCCGATTCCAGCGTCTATACGCAAACGCCAACCGACGGCACGACCTTCAGCTATCCCCTGAAGAGCATCACGGACGGCGGGCGTATGCTGGTGTCAAGCATCCATATCGACAAGGGCGACGGCAGTTTGGTCACCAGCACCTATACCTATGAAGGTTTGGCCAGCGACAGCACCGGCCGTGGCGAACTGGGTTTCGAACGCGTCACGATTGTCGGTCCTACCACCCCAGAACACCCAGACGGAACGATACGCACGACGCAATATGCCCAGGGCTTCCCCTATACCGGCATGGAGTTGAGCCACAAGACGACGGCCGGCACAACCGGCAATTGGCTGGAAAATTCGACCAGCGCCCTGGCTCTGCTCGACAATCTGTTTGGTTGCGCCACAAGTTCGCCAAGCTATCAAACCCGTGCAAATACCTTGGTCACCGTGCCCGCAACAGGCTATCAAGCGGTGCCGAATTGCGAGAACGTGCTGCATCCGTTCGTGCAGTCGGTGCAGGTTCAACGCCAGGACCTCAATGGCGCAGCACTACCTTCCGCGACGACGACAATTGCGGCCGATGGCACTGGTGTCGACCGGTGGGGTAACGTACTGGCGAGCCAGGTGGTGACGAAGGGGATTGCCAACCCTGTCGTCCCCCCGCAAGGCGATACGTACACGGCCACGACAGTCAACGCCTATGACAATGAACCGGGTAAAACCGCTTATGTCGTTGGGCAATTGCTGCGGACCCAGATCACTAAGTCGAGCGGGTTGATTCCGAAAGCGATAACGCGTACGAAGCAATATGACTACTACGGTCAGATTGCCGCCCCGGTATGTAGCAGCTTGAGCAGCAGCGGAATCGACAGCACGGGCATTGTCGGTCTGATGAAAGACGAGATCACCGAACCGTGCAGCAGCGACTTGAGCACCACGTTGCAAGTCAACTACGGCCACGACGGGAACGGCAACATTACTGCCACGACCCATGTATGGCACGACACCAGCCAAAGTGGAAACCCGCTTGCACCGCCTCGCTTAGTCAAGTCAGTGACCTATGATGCACAAGGTCGTTTCCCTGATTCCGTTACCAACGCTGTCAATCAAACCGAGCAGGCCACCTTTTATAACGGGTTCGGAGTGAAACGTACGCATATCGACGTCAATGGTTTGAGTACTTCATGGAACATTGATGGCTTTGGCCGTACAACCCAGGAGATCCGCCCAGACGGCACGATGACTGGCACAGCGCAGAAACAATGCGGCGGCCATTGCCCTACGATGCATGGCGCTGTTCCCCAAGTGGTGATCATTACGCGTCCCACGCTGGCTGCAAACAATGGCATCCTGACCGGCGTGCCCAGCATCGTCTATGTTGATCACATGGGCCATGCCTTGCGCCATGAATCCTGGGGCTTCGACGGCACGGAGATCGATGCCGATCAAACCTACGACGATTTGGGGCGTGAATTTGAAACATTTCAAGCAGCCTTCGCCGGTAGCACGCAGTACAACAATGTTACAAGATACTATGATGAATTGAACCGCGTTATGGATGCGGTCGGCAGTGACGAACTAGGCAACCCGCTTCATAGCACGACCACCTATGCGGGATTAGCTGTAAGCGAAACAAATCCGGCCAACCAAACCAAGATTGCTTATAAGGACGCCGTTGGGCAATTGGTGCAATCGGTAGATCCGGCGGGCAATGCTACGAACTTCACACGCGACGCTGTCGGTGACTTGTCTGTGACCACGGACCCCAAAGGAAATAGCGTAACCATCACCTACGACAACCTTGGTCGCAAGACCCAAATGGTGGATCCTGACTTGGGTACGATCACTTACGCCATTGATGCGCGCGGTATCCAATGGCAGCAAATAAGTCCCATTGAGCGTGCAAAAGGCCAGGCAACGGTATTCGTTCACGACCAACTGGACCGCTTGACCCAGCGTCTGGAACCTGACTTGAGTAGTTACTGGATCTACGACAGTGTCACAGGTAATTCCACAACATGTGGGCAAGCCAACGGAATGAGCTGCGGCAAGCTCGTTGAAGCATATACTTGGCTTAATGGACAGAAAGACTATCGCAGCACCGAGACTTACGATAGTCTGGGTCGTCCCAGCACGACATCATTCATCTTCGGCGGCCTTGCTACAGTTAGTGACACGACTACTTACGACGCTTGGGGACGAGTCAGCACATTGATGAAAAACGTCAGTGGCAACAACGCAGGTAGTAAGTCCTACAGCCAGTTCTATAATAGTAGTGGCTACTTGACACAAGTTGCTCGCACCGTATCTGTCAATGGCAGCCCCTCTGTTACTGTTTTGTGGGAAGCAAAGAAACAAGATGCGGGCAATCGCGTGCTCGATGCCGCGCTTTATAACGGCTTATTTATCAACCGCGAGTACAATCCCTACACCGAGCGCCTGAACGACGGTCTGATCACCAATAACGGCAGCTTGGTCTTCCACGAAAACTATCAATACGATGTTTTGGGCAACGTTAGCAACCGTGCCCAAGAATGGGGTGTCTCGCAACAGTACAACTACAGCGAAGCGTTTACCTATGACGTTCTGAACCGGTTGGCGACGAGCCAAGTCTTCGGTGCGCCGATGCTACCAATTCAGATCTTTGGTTATGACGCTACTGGAAACATTCTGTGCAAGACCGGTGTTGGTACACTAGCGGGAAATTGCGCTAGCGCTATGACGGCGGGCGCAACTGGAAACGGAAATTACACGTACGGAATTGGTAACACCGGCACCAGCACCGCAGGGCCCCACGCCGTCACAGGCATTGCTGGCCTTGCCAATGGTAGTTTTACCTACGACGCCGATGGCAACATGTTAAGTGGTGCAGGGCGTAGCTACGTCAATCAATCCGGCGTGCCAGGATGGACGAGCTTCGATATGCCGTATCAGATCACTGATGGGAACGGGCACAGCAGCATCTTCACCTATGGTCCGGAGCATCAGCGTAGCAAGCAGGTGCGCGGCGATATGACCTTGTACTACGCCGATGGGGTCGAAATCGATATCCCCAATAACGGTAGTGATTTGAGCAATGCCATCGTCAAGACCTACTGGCCGGGTGGATTGGGCTTGGAAACCGACACCAATGTCAATGGCACTGCATCGACTACCAAACGTTGGACCCATGACGACAGGCTTGGTAGCATCACAGCGATCACGGATGAGAGTGGCGCGGTAATAGAGGAAATGCCTTATGACGCTTGGGGTAACCGCAGGTCACTCGACAACACACCAGTTGCGGCCTCGGCGACAGGTTATACGGAAATAGTTGACAACAAGGGTTTTACGGGGCAGGAGGAGCTTGATCAATTGGGCCTTGTCCACCTTAATGGCCGAATTTACGATCCATTTATTGGACGCTTTCTCAGCGCCGATCCGGAGATTCAGGATCCGACACATTCTCAGAGCTATAACCGATATACCTATGTTTGGAATAATCCCACCAACGATACCGATCCAACGGGATTCTTTACGAATGAGGATGCACATAAGGCAGAAGGCTGGACGACTACCTACAGTGCTAGCGCCGGGTTGAATTCATTCATTGCAGATCTTACCGATGCAGGCTTTACGGATTTTAAGGCTAATAGCGCAGGTGGAATTTCGGCAACTCCTCCGAGTGGACAACCATCCGGCGGCCAGCCATCAGGAGATTTTGCCTGCCATGCCGAAATGCCTGCCCAAGGAGGTGGAAGCGCTGGCGCTTTGGGCGTTAGTCCGACTTTGACATGGTCAAATGTGGGAACGTATCAAATGGCGCGGATTGCGGAGATGCCCGCTGGGGCCGGCGGGTTTTTTTCATCAATTTGGAGTGGAATACGTCACCCAATTGACACATTTGAAAGTTGGCATCCGATCGATAACTTCGTTCCCGACGGATTGGCTTTGCAGGATTGGGCGCGGCAATATTTTAGGGCTGCTCGAAGTGGAGATTGGGCGACCGCCGGCGGAATTGAAGGTCGATATGATGGTGCTTCGGTCGCAAGTACGGCTACGATGGCTGGCTTGGGGAAACTTGGGATAATGGCTGCGGCTGCAAGCAAGGCAAAGGTTGTAGAGGAGATGATGACGGTCGGTCGTTGGATGTCGCCGGACGAGCTTGCCCTAATGAAAAAATCCGGAAGAGTCGTAGAAGGTGCAGGAGGTAGTACATCGGTAGCGACCAGCGGGCCAGATTCATTCAGGAGGCAAGCCAAGCCCGGTAGTGTTTACGTGGAGTTTAGCGTGCCAAAGAAAAGCATGTTGCAAGGTGGTCAGTCAGATTGGTTTAAACTGATTGGCCCGAGCGCACCAAAATCTATGCAATTCATGCTTCAGAAGCAAGGCGGGGAGCTTTTGCCGGCGTTTCGTGATTTGAGTGGAGTTAAAGCGAATAAATGATTACGCACAAGATAAGAGCAGAATGGGCAAGATGTCACTTTGTATCTTTGCTCGGAAAAGAATTTGAAGTGAAGTCGATAGCTGCTGAGAATGGAGATTTTGGAGATCTTGATGGCTTTGAGTTCAATTCTGAGATATACGGAGGCTTTCTGTATTTTTGGAGCTCAGCTATATTGGAGTATCATTTGGTGAACTATAAAACTGGCATGGAGGTAATTCCAATTACCGTAAAAGGTATCGAAACTGAAGACTCAACGGAAGAGATTTTGCGGCCGTTTATGAATGAACTTGTGAGCATTACTAAGGAACAGTAGTGTGTTGAGGCCGACTGGAATTTGACCTCAAGGGGATGCGGACAAAAACGTGGACTAATTGGAGGTAGTTCATGTGTAGTAGTCGCGATCCGATCTGACAGTCCCCGGTTTGACGTGCTCGATTGTCAGGTCAAATTCAGTTGTTCAGTGTCGTGATTTTATCGTGCCACGCCTCCTTCCCGGCAATTAACGTTTGCATCGGTGTACGGCCGCAACACATCTTGCCTTGGTGCGTGCGGTCGTAGTTGTAATACGCCAGCCATTCATCGAGATCGGTTTGCAGCTCTTCAATGGAGCGATATATCTTGCGCCGGAACGTGACCTGGTAAAACTCTTGCAAAATGGTCTTGTGGAAGCGTTCGCAAATGCCATTGGTCTGCGGATGGCGTACCTTAGTCTTGGTATGCTCGATGTCGTTAAGCGCCAGGTAAAGCTGATAGTCGTGTGCTTCGGGCTTGCCGCAGTATTCCGTGCCCCCGATCCGAAATATATGGGGTCAGACTCGATTTAAAGTGATAAAATAGCCTCATCATGGCCCGTTTACCCCGTTACTTCGTCAAGAATGTTCCGCAGCACATCATTCTGCGCGGCAATAATCGCCAGGTAATTTTTGCAAACGATGAAGATTGTTTGTTTTTCAAAGACGCCTTGCACGATGCTGCCAAGCGCAACGGCCTGGCGATTCATGCCTACGTTTTCATGACGAATCACATCCATGTGCTGGCTTCGCCGGCCACGGAAGAGTGCATTCCCAAGACTTTGCAAAGCCTGGGGCGGCGCTACGTGCAATATTTCAACTATCGTTATCAGCGAACGGGCACGCTTTGGGAAGGCAGGTATCGCGCGACAATTGTGGAAGCGGAGACCTATCTGTTTGAGTGCATGCGCTACATTGAGTTGAATCCGGTGCGTGCAGGGATGGTCGGGCATCCGTCGGAGCATGCCTGGTCTAGTTACCACCACAATGCAGGCCTGATGGTCGATGCGCTGGTCAAGCCGCATCGTCTTTATCGGGCGTTAGCCGTTTCCGAGGAGGCGAGAGTGAGCGCCTATCAGGCGTTGGTGCAAGCACCGATGGATGCCGAGATGCTCAAAACGATCCGGGAATCGACCAATAAAGGCTGGGCGATGGGAGGTGGCCGGTTCAAGAGCAAGATTGAAACCTTGACGGACAGGCGGGTGGCCCCGCTTCCGAAGGGTCGGCCCAAACGGCAGGAATCGGATTAAATCGAGAGCCCCTGAGTGCTCCATATCTCAGGAAGCCCGCTTCGCCGTAAGCAGCGATTAAACCGCCCAGGATGGGCGGGTAAAAGAATTCACCGCATGGCCGTATTGCTGCCGGTATTGTGCGGTGGTCATGCCGGTTACGCGCTTGAAACTGCGCATGAGGCTGGCTTCGTCGGCAAAGCCCAATTCTTCGCAGATCGATTTGACGGGCGCGTCCGAAGACAACAAGGCATTCCCCACTTGGCGCAGCTTCACCAGCCGCAGCCATTCGCCCGCACTCATCTCTGTGCTCTGGCCTATGAGCCGGCTCAGCGTGCGCGTCGACACGGCGAGGTATTGTGCCGCCGCGTCAAGATTCATGTGCCTGGCTGGTAGCGACTGCGCATGGGCAATCAAGCGTTGCAGACGCAGGTCGTGCTGGGCCAGCAGTTCAACCGGCCTGAATGCCGGGTGCGCCATGTTCGAGCGTGGCATGAGCATGGCCAGCCCCACGTCGCGCATCGCTTCCGGGGATAGCCAGGCCGGCAGCAACTTGCCGGCCAGCGCCCAGTAGCCATTGGCCCCTGCGGCAGTGAGCAGTTGCCTGTCTTTCACAACCGCTTGATGAAAGTCCCAGTCAACCTGTGCAAACCGTTGGCGCAAGGGTTGTTCCAGCCACCAGGTTGCCGTGGCCCGGCACTTGTTGAGCCGGCCAGATTCGGCAAGCAGCGCCACACCCATGCAGTAACTCCACACGGGCGTTTGCTTTGGTAACTGGCGCAGCCATTCCAGCAAGGTGGCTTGCTGGCCAAGGATGTGCTCGATGTCGCTTGCCGATTCGGCCCAGAACCCGGGCAACAGATAGGCGTCGCAACGTTCGTGCAATGCGTGCGCTGGTTTCAGTGCAGGGCCGCGCGGCATGACGACTGTCTTGTCGTTGACGCTGAGCCACAGGACTTCCAGCATCGGCCGCCCCATGCGGCGATTTACTGCATGGAACAGGTCGGCCAAGGCAAAAAGCCCGGTTGGCATGCAGGACGGATACATCAGCAGGCCGATCTTGAGCGGTTTCATTTTTTCTGAAAAACGCGTGGCAGGAAGTGCATGGATTATGACATAAAAGGCCATGGGCGCCGGACCGTGCCTGACGCATACTGATGCATATGTTTTTTCAAGGGTATGGTTATGTATGTGAACGTACGGGGTGCAGCCATTCATTTCACCGAGTCAGGCGCAGGCACGCCGACGCTGTTCCTGCATGGCATACCCGATTCCGGGGAAGTATGGCGCGACCTTACCAGGCGCCTCAGTGGGGCATGCCGATGCGTAGTGCCTGATTTGCCCGGCTTCGGCAAATCGGCCGTGCCGGAAAACTTCGACATCACGCTCGACAGCATGGCGCAATTCATCGATGATTTTGTGACCGCGATGGGAATTATCGAGCCAGCCAACCTGGTGGTACATGACATAGGCGGCCCTTACGGCCTGGCCTGGGCGTTGCGCCACCGGGCCAAAGTGAAGCGCGTCGTCATCATGAATACGGTTTTTCAATCCGAATATCGATGGCATCGCTATGGCCGCATTTGCCGCATGCCATTGCTCGGCGAGTTGATGCAGGCGCTGACGAACCAGCGGGGCCTGGCGCGCGAGCTGCGGGCCAGCTCCGGTGACGTCAAGCCTGCACGAGAGCATATTGAAGCAACCTATCGCGCTTTCACAGGGCGTGCCAGGAAGATGGTGCTGCGCCTTTACCGTGGGCTTGATCCGCAAGGCTTCGCATGGTGGGACACTGAATTACGATCCTTTGCTAGGACGGTTCCTTCACTGGTCATGTGGGGGGACCAAGACCCCTACATTCCCTCCGCCTTTGCAGAGCGGTTTGGTGCGCGTCAAGTGGTGCATTTTCCGGGCGCCGGGCATTGGCCGCAGGTTGAAATCCCGGAGATCGTATCGAAGAATTTGCTGGAATTCTTTTCGATATAGCGCCTGGTCAAGCGAATGCCGGCTGAAACAGCCGGCATTCAAGCTTGATTCATGAGGCGCGCGATGCAACTAGATGCGCTTGAGCGCGCAAATCTTGTTGCCGGTCGGGTCGCGCAGATAAGCGAGGTAAAGCTTGGCCGTGGCGCCTTCACGCACACCCGGCGGGTCTTCGCAGGTCGTGCCGCCATTGGCAAGGCCGGCGGCGTGCCACTTGTCGGCAACCTCGGGGCTATCGACAGCAAAGCCGATTGTGCCGCCATTGGCCGGGCAAGCAGCTTCGCCATTGATCGGTTTGGTAATGCCGAATGACATACCCCCGCTTCTGTAAAAGACGCGGCCCTTGTCGTCGTATTTGCCTGGCGCAATGCCGAGCGTGCCGAGTACCGCGTCATAAAACTTCTTCGATGCTTCGAGGTCGTTGGCGCCGACCATCATGTGAGTGAACATCCCGTCTCCGTGCGAGGTTGGTTTGAATGCTTGTAGCGCAAGGATGATACCGCACCGTTTCATCGGGATGGGTGCCGGAAGGGGGGGATTCCGAAAAAGGACCAGGCACAAGCATTGCGGGATGTAAAAACAAAAACGCCAACCCGAAGGTTGGCGTTTTCATTGATTCTTGGTGGCCCGGGGCGGAATCGAACCACCGACACAAGGATTTTCAATCCTCTGCTCTACCGACTGAGCTACCAGGCCAAGACGCGAGATTATAGCAGGGTTGGCGCGAATTGCAAGATCGCTTTGCGAATTATTATTTGCCGGGGGCTATAATGGCCGCTTCGCTACCTGAAAGGTAGCTTCGCACCCTTATTTTTCATGCATCAATCCAGCGATATCTGCGTGGTGGGCAATGGCGCCGTCGGTAAGGCCGCAGCATTGGGTTTTGCCCAGGCGGGCCGGACTGTGACTTTGTTAAGCCCGCCGGCCCCGGCGGTGCCCGCGATGCAAGAGAGTTGGGATGTGCGCGTCTATGCCTTGAACCATGTCGCACAGGCTTTGCTCTCGCGCTTGATGGTGTGGGACGCGCTGGATGCATCGCGTGTTGCGCCGGTCGAAGCGATGGATATCTCGGGGGATGGCGGCAATGCTGCCGGCAAACTGGGGTTCGATGCTTATGGCGCGCGCGTTGGCAGCCTGGCCTGGATTGTGGAAGACCGCAACCTGAACCAGGCACTCGATGCGGCGCTGCGCTTTGCGCCCAAGGTCAGGCAGGTGAGCGGGCGTGCCGTGGCCTTGATGCAGGGCGAGGCGGCCACATTGACGCTCGATAATGGCGATACGCTGGAAGCCCGGCTTGTGGTGGGCGCCGATGGGGCGCAATCCTGGCTGCGCAGCCAATGCGATATCGGTCACGACTATCGTTCCTACGGCCAGCGTGGCGTGGTGGCCAATTTCGAATGCGAAAAGCCGCACCACGGCACCGCCTTTCAATGGTTTTGCGGTGCGCAAGGCATCATTGCCTTGTTGCCTTTGCCGGGCAACCGGGTTTCGCTGGTCTGGTCCGCGCCCGATGCCCTGGCTGAACAGCTATTGGGTGAACCGGTTGCCGCGCTGGCTGGCCGCCTGGCGCCCTGGGCGGCAGAAAAGCTGGGCATGTTGACGCCGGTGCAACCGGAATCGGTCAAGGCTTTTCCGTTGTCTTTATTACGTCCACACGCCATGACGGCGCCGCGCGTGGCGCTGGTTGGCGATGCCGCCCATGTGATCCACCCTCTGGCCGGGCATGGCATGAACCTGGGCTTTGGCGATGTGGAAGCGCTGTTGGGCGTCACGCAAGGGGCAGCCGATTGCGGCGAAGCGCGTCTGTTGCGCCGTTATGCGCGCGCGCGCAAGGAAGACGTGCTGTTGATGCAGGTGACGACGGATGCGCTGGAGCGCCTGTTTGCCAGCGAAGCCGAACCGCTGCGCTTTCTGCGCAATGCCGGAATGAACTTGTTGAATGGCTTGCCGGCCTTAAAGAGGCGCTTGATCGCGCAGGCATTGGGCCGCCCCTTGTCATCATGACGGCTTGCCCGGCATGCAAGCGGGATGATGTTGCCGGGTTTGCAAGGACGGATGAACGGCGGGAAGCGCGGTGTGAACGGACTGATGAATTTTCCGGAACACGCTACAATCCTTGAAACTCCTTTTATCGCTGAAACACCTCTTCTTTGGATATCATGAATATTGTGAAGATCGCACTTTCGTCCCTGCTGGTTGCCGTCGCGGCCGTCGCCTTTGCAGACAATTCTCCTGCTCCCGCGGGCGCGCCGGCCATGACGCCGGAAGAGGCCAATATCAAGCAATTGGTCGAGCAGCGCCTGGGGCAGGGCGCCAAGGTCGATGCGATCCACAAGACCAGTTTTCCCGGTTTGCCGCTCTATGAAATCCATGCCGACGGCGAAGTGATGTATACCGACGCCACCGCCAAGTATCTGGTTGTGGGCCATGTGGTGGACCTTGAAACACACAAGGATTACACCAACGCCAGCCTGGCGCAGTTGAACAAGATCAATTTCAACGACCTGCCGTTTGATTCGGCGATCAAGATGGTCAAGGGCGACGGCAAGCGCGTCATCGCCGTGTTTGAAGACCCGAACTGCGGCTATTGCAAGCGTCTGCGCCATGAACTGGCTGAAATGGATAACGTGACCGTGTACACTTTCATGTACAACATCCTGGCTGCCGACTCGTCGACCAAGTCGAAGAATGTCTGGTGCACGCCCAACCGCCTGAAGGCGTGGGACGACTGGATGTTGAACGGCAAGATGCCGGCCAATGCTCCGGCTTCGTGCACTTCCACGCCGAACGAGCAAATTTCGGCCCTGGGCCAGAAGCTGCATATCACGGGCACACCGACGATCTTCTACGCGGACGGTACGCGTACGCCGGGCTTTGTCGAACGCGCCGGCCTGGAAGAAAAGTGGGCCAGCCTGCAATAAGCTGAACATGGCGATGCGCCCCTTGTGAATCGCGGGGCGCACCAAGATCGAAACGGCATGGGTTTGCGCTCATGCCGTTTTGTTTTGTGCCGGCGCTTTTCAGAAGTCCGCGATGGCTTGCACGACGTAGTCGACGAAGGCGGAAACGCGCGCCGATTGACGCCGGTTGGGTAGCACTGCATGGATGGCAAGAGGCGGCGGGGTCCATTCGGGCAACAGGTGCACCACGCGGCCGGCTTCCAGGTCGTCTTCGAATTGCCAGATCGGCGAGAGTGAAATGCCCAGGCCCGACAGCACCATGGCACGCACGGCTTCCGAACTGTTGCTGGTGGCATTGCCGCTGACTGCCACCGTGGTTTCCTTGCCCTTGCGTTTGAGGTTCCAGGCATTGACGCTCGACAGCAATGTGAATACCAGGCAGTTGTGTTGCAGCAGGTCGTCTGGTTTTGCAGGTGCGCCATGGCGTGCGAGGTAGCTGGGCGCAGCGAACACGCCGCGGTGCATGTTACCAATGGTGCGTGAAACGAGATTGCTGTCGCGCAGCGCGCCGAAGCGCAGGGCCACGTCAGTCCCTTCGCCGACCAGGTCTTCGTTGCGGTCGCTTAATTGCAGGTGGATGCGGATGGCCGGATGTTGCGCCAGGAAGCCGGCGATGCGCGGAGCGAGCCAGCCGCGGCCAAAACTGACCGAGGTGGCAACGCGCAGCGCGCCGGCGATCTCTTCGCGGCCGGTCTTGAAACTGTGTTCGGCTGTATCCACGGCGGCCAGGATCTGGCGGCATTCGGTGTAGTAGCGTTCGCCTTCATCGGTCAGTGCCAGCTTGCGCGTGCTGCGCACAAACAGGCGGCCGCCTAGCGAGGCTTCCAGCGCCGCGATCTGTTTGCTGATGTTGGGCTGGCTGCTGTGCAATTCGCGCGCCACGGCAGAGAAGCTGCCGCGCTCCACGGCGCGCACGAAGATGGTCATGGCTTCAAGCTTGTCCATACTATTCATTCCTCCATGGAATGTATGATATAGCAATACCATGTCTTATCGGAATGAATAAGCAAGCGCAAAATGTCTCCATCAACTCACCGAACCGGAGAACATCATGTCCAAGCCAGCCACCATGCGCGCCATGCTCTTGCAACAAGCAGACGGCGAATTCATTTCCACGGATCTGCCCATGCCGGTGCCACAGGCGGGCCAGGTGCTGGTGCGGATTCATGCCAGCAGCATCAACCCGCTCGATACCAAGATCCGCGCCGGGCAGGCCGGGCATGCACGCCAGCCCCTGCCGGCCGTGCTGGGGATCGACCTTGCCGGTGTGGTGGAGGCGCTTGGCGAGGGCGTTACGTGCTTTGCCGTTGGCGACGCGGTTTATGGCATGGCCGGTGGCGTTGGCGGGGTACAAGGCACGGCAGCGCACTATGCGGCGGTCGACGCGGACCTGCTGGCGCACAAGCCGGCCAACCTGAGCATGCGCGAAGCCGCCGCCATGCCTTTGGTGGCGATTACGGCATGGGAAGGCCTTGTGGACCGGGCGCGTGTGCAAGCCGGGCACAAGGTGCTGGTGCATGGCGGCGCCGGTGGGGTCGGGCATGTGGTGGTTCAGATTGCGCGGGCGTTTGGTGCCCAAGTGTTTGCCACCGGTTCGGCGACAGACCGTGAGGTCATCGAGGCTTTGGGTGCGACATTCATCGACTATCGCACCAGCACCGTGGCTGACTATGTGAATGCGCACACGGATGGAGAAGGGTTCGACATCATCTATGACACAGTGGGTGGCGCCACGCTCGATGCCTCGTTCGCGGCAGTGCGCGCCTATACGGGCCATGTGGTCAGTGCACTCGGCTGGGGTGAACACAAGCTGGCGCCCCTGTCATTCCGTGGCGCGACCTATTCCGGAGTGTTCACCTTGATGCCCTTGCTGACGGGCCGCCAGCGCGCCTTGCATGGCCGGATTTTGGCTGAAGCGGCGAAGCTGGCCGAAGCAGGCAAGCTGCGCGTGCGGCTCGATACGCGCCGCTTTTCACTGGAAGACATCGGCGCGGCGCATGCCCTGTTCACTGCCGGCCAGGCGCAGGGCAAGCTTGTGCTTGATGTAGGCTGAGCCGGCGCGAAGCAAGGCTTTGGCTCCGGGTCTATAATCGTCGGCAGCAGTTTTTTGACGATTCCACCAGGAGCCAGGCATGGTTACGCTGAATATCAACGGGCACGACACTGAAGTCGATGCTGATCCGTCCACCCCCATTCTCTGGACGTTGCGCGACAATCTCAACATGACCGGCACCAAGTTCGGTTGCGGCATGGCGCTGTGCGGCGCCTGCACGGTGCACCTGAACGGCCAGGCGATCCGCTCCTGCATCACGCCGATCTCGGCGGCTGCCGGGCAAAAGATCGCCACCATCGAAGCGATGGAAAACGACAAGATAGGCAAGGCGGTGCAAGACGCCTGGGTTAAGCATGATGTGCCGCAATGCGGCTACTGCCAGAGCGGCCAGGTGATGAGTGCCACGGCGCTGCTTTCCACCAACAAGAACCCGACCGATGCCGACATCGACGCGGCCATGAGCGGCAACATTTGCCGCTGTGGCACCTATCAGCGGATCAAGGCAGCCATCAAGGATGCCTCGAAGGTCCTGGCATAAAGGAGCTGAGGTCATGCGCATCGAATGGATGAATAACGGCGCCGGCGCCGTGGACGGCCCCGGCCAGGGTGGACAGGGTGCGCGGGGTGGAATGTCGCGCCGTAGTTTTCTCAAGACGGCAGCGGTTGCCGGCGGCGGTCTGGTGTTGGGCTTTTACGTCTCCGGCGGCAACCGTTTTGCACTGGCCCAGCAAGCCAAGCCGGTATCGGCACCGAACGCCTTCTTGCATATCGCGCCGGATGATAGCGTGACGGTGATGGTGAACCGGCTCGAATTCGGCCAGGGTGTGCAGACGGCGCTGCCGATGCTGATCGCTGAAGAACTCGATGCAGATTGGGGCAAGATCCAGGGCGAGCTGGCGCCGGCAGGCGACGCTTACAAGGACCCCTTGTTCGGCATCCAGATCACGGGTGGCTCCGGTTCGATCGCGCATTCGTTCACGCAATACCGCGAGATCGGTGCGCGGGCGCGCGCCATGCTGGTTGCCGCTGCGGCGGCGCAATGGAAGGTGGCGCCGGAAAGCATCAAGGTCAGCAAGGGCGTGGTGTATGGCCCGACCGGGCAGCAAGCCAGTTTCGGCGCACTGGCCGATGCGGCCATGGCGCAGCCGGTGCCGGACAAGGTCGTGCTCAAGGACCCCAAGGATTTCACCATTATCGGCAAGCCGACACCGCGGCTGGACGCGCGCGCCAAATCGACAGGCAAGCAGCATTTCGGTATCGACAATCATTTTCCCGGCATGAAGGTGGCCGTGGTGGCGCGGCCGCCCGTGTTCGGTGCCAAGGTGGCGAAGTTCGATGCAGCCAAGGCCAAGGCGGTGAAGGGTGTGCTCGATGTGTTCGAAGTGCCGACCGACCGCGGTGGCAGCGGGGTGGCCGTGGTGGCGGAAGGCTATTGGCCGGCCAAACAGGGGCGCGATGCCCTGGGTGTTGAATGGAACACCGATGGTTTGAAGAAGGCGGACAGCGCCGCGCAACTGGCGGCCTACAAAAAGTTGGTCACGGAACCGGGAACGGTTGCGAAGGATGCGGATATTTCCCGCCTGGCCGGCGCGCCCAGGAAGATCAACGCTGTCTATGAATTCCCTTACCTGGCGCATGCGCCGATGGAGCCCTTGAATTGCGTGGTCGACTTGAAGGCAGACGCCTGCACGGTCTGGGCCGGTTCGCAATTCCAGACGGTAGACCAGGGCGCGATTGCGCGCACCGCAGGCTTTAAGGTGGAGCAGGTGACCTTGAACACCATGATGGCCGGCGGCGGTTTTGGCCGGCGTGCGGTGCCGACTTCGGATTACCTGGTCGAAGCCGTCAATGTCGCCAAGGCCTGGAAGGCGATGGGCAAGAGCGGCCCGGTCAAGGTGATGTGGAGCCGCGAAGACGATATTACCGGCGGCTATTACCGGCCGGCCCACGTGCACCACGCCGAAATCGGGCTCGACGCCAAGGGCAAGATCGTGGGCTGGAACCACACGGTGGTGGGCCAGTCGATTTTGACGGGCACGCCGTTCGAGCCGATGATGGTCAAGAACGGTGTGGACAGCACCATGGTCGAAGGCCTGGGCGAACCCTATGACGTGCCGTTCCGTTTGTCCGTGCACAATGCGCAGGCCAATGTGCCGGTGCTGTGGTGGCGTTCGGTCGGTTCGACCCACACGGCCTTCGTGATGGAAACACTGATCGATGAAGCAGCGCATGTGGCCGGCAAGGACCCGGTTGCCTACCGTAAGGAATTGATCGGCAAGGACCATCCGCGCCACCTGGCGGCGCTTGACCTGGCGGTGGAAAAATCGGGTTACGGCAAGAAGACGCTGCCGCACGGCCATGCGTTCGGCGTGGCGGTGCATGAATCCTTCAACACTGTGGTGGCTTACGTGGTGGAAGCTTCGGTGCAAAAGGGCAAGCCCGTGCTGCATCGTGTGACCGGTGCCGTGCATTGCAACCGTGCGGTGAACCCGATGACGGTGGAAGCGCAAGCCCAGGGCGCCATCATCATGGCGCCCGGCACCACGCTGCCTGGCGCGGCCATCACGCTCAAGGATGGCCGGGTGGAGCAGCAGAACTTCCATCAGTACACGGTGGCGCGCATGGCGCAAGCCCCCGTGATCGACATCCACATCGTGCCGTCGGAAGACCCGCCCACGGGTATGGGCGAACCGGGCTTGCCGCCACTGGCACCGGCGTTTGCCAATGCGATCGCCAAGGTTACCGGCAAGCGCTTGCGCAAGCTGCCGTTCGACTTGGCTTGATGGAGATTGTCGGCATCCTGCTCGCCGCCGGGCGTGGCGTGCGTTTCGACGCGAGCGGGAATGCCGACAAGCTGATGCAAACCCTGCCTGGAGGTGAGCGCGTGGCTGCGGCCTCGGCGCGGCACTTGCTGCAGGTGCTGCCCACGGTGCAAGCCGTGGTGCGGCCCGGTGCCGATGCGCTCGCCGACCTGCTGGTGCAAACGGGGTGCCGGGTCCAGATTTGTCAGCAGGCGCATACAGGCATGGCGGCGTCGCTGGTGGCTGGATTGAACCAGGCACTTGAAGCCGATGCCTGGCTCATTGCCCTGGCCGATATGCCGCATGTGAAGCCTGCCACCATTGAAGCGCTGGTGGCAGCCTTGCTTGGCGGGGCGGACATCGTGCAGCCCTGGTGCCGGGGCAAGGGGGGCAACCCGGCGGGTTTTTCGCGCCGCCACCTGCCAACGTTGCTGCAACTCGAAGGCGACCAGGGCGCGCGTGCCTTGCTGCAACAGCATGCTGTGACCAGGATCGAGGTCGACGACGAAGGCATCTTCCGCGACATCGACACGGCGTCTGACTTGCATGAATAACAGCTTTGTCGTATCCATACATCGCAAGGAGGTGGATTGTGGCCGATTTGGCGCCCGATTCCGGGCTTGGCCGTGATTTTTCGGCCATTCCCGGTAAACTAGGCGCTTTCTCCCCTTTTCCACATTACCACTCGGTACTTTCCCCACTTCATGAACAAGCACTTCCTGAACAAGCGCCTGGCACACCAGATCGGTATTGCAGGGCTGGTTCCCTTTTGTCTGCTCGCCATTGCCTGCTGGCTGGTCAACGTTGAATGGATCGATGCCTTCCTTACCGGGCAGATGGTGTATTCGGTCATCACGCTGTCTTTCCTGGGCGGCATCCACTGGGGTGCGACCATGGTCTCGGCCGACTTGTCGGCACGCCAGACCAAGCGGGCCCTGTTGTGGAGCGTGACGCCGACCCTGATCGCCTTCCTGTCGACCATGGTGCATAACTACCATCTGGCCTTGATCGCGGCAGGTTTCATCGTGACTTACCATGTCGATAAGCAGGTCTACCAGTGGTACAAGCTGCCGGAGTGGTTCATCCGCCTGCGTCTGGTATTGACCTGTGTCGTTGTGGCGGCACTCGTGCTGACCTTGTTTGGCGCCAACCTGAGGGCTTTCAATTGAAACACGCCATCTCTTATACCATCGCCCCGAAAGACCTCGCGGGCCACCTGTTCGAAGTCAGCCTGAGCATCGCCGACCCGGCCGCGGACGGCCAGGTGGTTTCACTGCCGGCCTGGATTCCGGGCAGCTACATGATCCGCGAATTCTCGCGCAATATCGTGCAGATCCGTGCGAGCAGTAATGGGAAAAAGGTCGCGCTGAAAAAGCTCGACAAGCATACCTGGCAAGCCGCGCCCTGCGGCGGGCCTTTGCAATTGCACTATGAAGTCTATGCCTGGGATTTGTCGGTGCGCGCGGCGCACCTTGACCAGACCCATGGCTTCTTCAACGGCACCAGCGTGTTTCTGCAGGCGCACGGCCATGAACATGGCCAACACGTGGTTGAGATCCAGCCGCCCAAGGGTTTGAAATGGCGCGTGGCGACCACCTTGCCCGAACTGAAGGCAAAACGCTATGGGTTCGGCTCCTATGTTGCTGGCGACTATGACGAATTGATCGATCATCCGGTCGAGATGGGCACCTTCGAACTCGGCACGTTCAAGGCCCACGGTGTGCAGCACGATGTGGTGTTCACCGGCCGGGTTCCCAATCTCGATATGGCGCGCGTGACGGCGGACCTGCAAAAAATCTGTGAAGCGCAGATCGCGCTGTTCGAACCGCGCACCAAGCGCGCGCCGATGCAGCGCTATGTGTTCATGTCCATGGTCACGGCCGATGGTTATGGCGGGCTGGAACATCGTGCTTCGACCGCGCTGATGTGCGCACGCGAAGACTTGCCGGTCAAGGGTAAGGCTGCCGACAGCGACGGTTACCGCAACTTCCTCGGCTTGTGCAGCCACGAATACTTCCATACGTGGAACGTCAAGCGCATCAAGCCGGCTGCGTTTGCGCCCTACGATTTGCGCACTGAGACGCATACGCCGCTGTTGTGGGTGTTCGAAGGTTTCACCAGCTATTACGACGACCTGATGCTGGTGCGCTCGGGCGTGATCGACGAAGCGGCTTACTTCAAGGCCATCGCCAAGACGGTCAATATGGTGCTGCGCGGCGCCGGGCGCCACAAGCAAAGCATTGCCGAATCGAGCTTTGACGCCTGGAGCAAATATTATCGCCAGGATGAAAATTCACCGAATGCCATCGTCAGTTATTACACCAAGGGTTCCCTGGTGGCGCTGGCGCTGGACTTGACGATACGCAGCGAGACAAGCGGCAAGAAGTCGCTCGACGACGTGATGCGTGCCTTGTGGCAGCGTTATGGGCGCGATTTTTATTCGCCCAAGGGCGGGCGCGGCGTGACCGAAGTCGAACTCGAAGCCTTGATCGACGAGACCAGCGGCTTGAAGCTGAAAAGCCGGCTTGACCGCTGGGTGCGTGGTACGGTCGACCTACCGCTGGCCGAATTGCTCGCGCCCTATGGCGTGGACCTTGCCGATCCTGGCAAGGGCGCCAAGCCCGGACTGGGCGTGCGCACCGCGCGCGAGGGTAGTGACTGCAAGCTTGCCACCGTTTATGAAGGGCAGGCGGCACACAAGGCCGGCCTGTCGGGAGGCGACGTGCTGGTGGCGCTGGACGGCTTGCGCGTCACGGCGGCTAACCTGGAGAAGTTGCTTGAACGGTACCGCGTTGGCGATACGGTCACGCTGCATGCATTCCGTCGTGATGAATTGATGAGCTTCTCCGTCAAGCTGATGACCGATGATGTGCCGAAATGGGAAATGAAGGGCAAGACCGGTGTTGGCGCCAAGCGCATACGTTCATCCTGGCTTGCGTGATTCAGACCTGGCGTATTCCACTCTGATTGAGTGGATGGAAATTGGCATCTTTGATTTCGTCGGTGGCGATATCCGGCATTCGCGCCGACTTTGATCACCGTGCCTGGACGGAATGCAACGAGCTGGTCGAGAAACCATCGTTCCGCTTCGCCACAATCGATGATCGCCCGATCAAAGCACTGCTTGAGTCAAGCTTGTTGCGGAACGTTTCGCTTGAATGGATGTGAATGGATATCCTTGATTTCGGCTTCGGCGATTTCTGGTATCTCGCGTTCTGCGGGAAAGCAGACCATGTTTGCAGAAATTGTGTCGCCGTAGATGTTATTGGCATTGCGGAAGAAATTATTTGCGTTGAATAACCTTGGCCCATGCCACCAGAGACGATAGTTCTTGTCCATTAGCCACTGGATAAGAGCCGGTGATTTTTCTACCCTGTCATTTTCGATATAAATAATGGGCCTTGATGTATCGATCAACCTGCCGGCACCGTTGAGTACGTCGAGTTCAGCGCCTTCAACATCGATTTTGATCAGACTTATTTCCTTTGATCCAATGACGTCGTCAAGCCGAACACATGGTACGGCGATCGAGGCCTGACTGGATTCTGCTTCCATCGAAATACCGCCGAAATTTCCTCTGTGTGTGTATGACGGTGCGGAGAAATAAAGTGTCGTTTCCGCGTTGCCGCATGCAGACGGCCAAGCGCGCACGTTGTTCAAGGCGCTTAATGCCAGGTTGGCACACAGGTTTTGGAAAAGGAATGGCTGTGGTTCAAAAACAATCATCTCATGGCCATTTGCTGCAAGGGCTTGCGCGATGGGTATGGTGAGAAAACCCGCGTTTGCGCCGGCTTCCACTACAGTGCCAGGGCGCATTGCAAGAATTTTATTGAGTAGTGTCGCCTCTTCTTCGCCGAATTCTCCATAGTCGATGATTGCTCGGCCAAGATAAAAATCGTTAGGATTGGCTAAAGTCCAGCCATAACGGGCTTTGACCAGTTTGTAGGGTGCGGCGACGTCTAGCAGGTGTGGTGCTGTGTTTGTGTGTCTTTTTCGGGTTACTGCATACAAAATTATCGCAAAAACAATGGCGGACGCGATTAGAAGCAGCCAGTATGCATAAGACGGCATCATGTTCCCGGGAAAGGTTGGTGGCGCTTTATGGTAACAGGGATTGTCTGGCACTATCCTCGCGAAGCCATGCGTGTCGAGCTATACTTGGCGGGAGTATTCATGGCGCAAAAGGAACCATGCGCTTCATCATTCATCTCAGCTTGCTTTGTTTGAGCTTTTTGGCAGAAGCCGCGCGGGCCGGCTGTTCGCATCCGATACGCGTCGGGTGGAACGACTTTCCGCCCTTTGTCCAGGCGGGCACGGATGGCGTCCCCGTTGGGCTTGATGCCGACCTGATGCGCACCATCTTCAAGCGTGCCGGTTGCACGCTCGAGTTTGTGCCCGACATGCCCAACAAGCGCCAGACGCTCTACATGCAGTCCGGTGAAATCGACATGCAGTTTGACGCATCGGAAGTCAAGGAACGTCACGCCTATGCATGGTACAGCTTGCCTTACCGGCGTGAAATCATTGGCCTGTTTGTGCGCAAGGGCGAGGCACAACGCTTCCCCATACATCGCTTGAACGAATTGGCGAGCCACGATTGGCAAGTACTCGTACCCTATCATGGTTTTTATGGCCAGGCGCTGGAGGACGTGTTGCCGCAATTGCGGGAGCACCGTCTCAGCTACCCCTACGTCAGCACCAGCCAGGGAGTGGAAATGCTGTACCACAAGCGGGCCGACCTACTGGTGGGTGACTATTATTCTTCGCGCTACGCGGCGAAAGAGGCTGGCCTGCCCGAGATGGAAACCTTGCCCGTTCCGGTCAACGACAATGCGGTGCACCTGATCTTCAGCAAGCGCACCGTGCCGCAAGCCGATGTGGCGTTGATCGATGCGGCGATCCAGAAGCTGGAAGCAGAGGGGGAGTTGCGCCGGATTGCGGAGCGTTATGGCTTGCAGTCGAATGAGCCGGCGTTGTTGGGGAAGTAGCGCACCTGGCGCACTAGCCCTGATATTTGCCCTTGAATGCCCGCTCAAATGTATCAAACTCGCCATGCGGAAATGGGTGGCGCGATTTGGGGTCTCTTTCCAACTTTATCAGGTCTCGTATCTTCCTTGCCTGGTAAAGTATCAGGGTAGCGAACACTTCCAGAGTGGTATGGAATATGATGTCCCGCGTCGTCCCGAATTCCGGGCCGGCTAACGGCGTGCAATTCGAAATTGAGATTGCGACAAGGTTGTGCTGCTCAGGCAGTCGTTCGATATGCCACTCAAAACGCCCCGGTTCGTCGTGCCACAGGATGTTGTTCGAATCGGCGCCACCCAGCATTTGCGTAAAGCCGTCCAATAGGGCGTCCAGCGGGTCACCGAAGATGTGCGTCGGCATTAACTCGTATGGCACCTTGTCGACGAAGACGATGCAGGTGCTCCAGCCGCTGCCGTTCAACACATACAGCAGGTCAACCTTGTTGCATGTAACAAATTCAGCCAAACAAACGCTCCAGCTCCACACCTGGCTCCGGCGCCCGCATGAATGCCTCGCCAACCAGGAAGGCGTGCACATTCGCATCGCGCATGCGCTTTACGTCATCAGGCGCCAGGATGCCCGATTCGGTCACCACCAGTTTGTCGGGGCTGATGCGCGGCAGCAGATTGATCGTGGTCTGCAGGCTGGTTTCGAAGGTGCGCAAATTGCGGTTGTTGATGCCCAACAGCGGCGTCTGCAATTTCATGGCCGCCGTCAATTCCTCGCCGTCATGCACTTCCACCAGCACGGCCATGCCCAGTTCAAGCGCGCAGGCTTCGAGTTCGGCCATCAAACCGTGGTCCAGTGCGGCCACGATCAGGAGGATGGCGTCCGCACCCCATGAACGCGCCTGGTAGACTTGGTAGAGATCAACCATGAAGTCCTTGCGCAATACGGGTAACGCGCAGGCGGCGCGCGCCTGTTGCAGATATTCCGGTGCGCCCTGGAAGAAATTGACGTCGGTCAAAACCGAGAGGCAGGCGGCGCCGTGGGCCGCGTAGCTGGCCGCGATCTCGGCCGGGCGGAAATCGGCGCGCAGCACGCCCTTGGATGGCGAAGCCTTTTTCACTTCGGCAATCACACCGGCCTGGCCAGCGGAAATCTTGCCGCGCAGGCTCGCTTCGAAGCCGCGGATGGCGCGGCGTGATTCCGTATCGCTTTCGACTTCACGGCGCAGGCTGGGCAGGTCGCGGTATTTCTTTGCGGCGGCGACTTCGTCGGCCTTGACGTCTAATATCTTGTTGAGGATGTCGGACATGTCAGTGCTTGCCTAATTGTTGGGTGACTTCGACGAATTGCTGCAGCTTGCGTATTGCTGCGCCCGAGGCGATGGTGTCGCGTGCACGGGTCAAGCCGTCGGCAATCGAGCCGGCGATGCCGGCGGCATAGAGTGCCGTGCCGGCATTCAAGGCCACGATTTCGCAAGCCGGGCCAGGGACGTTGTTCAAGGCTTCGAGCAGTTTGTCTTTCGACTCGGCTGCGCCACTGACCTTGAGGTTGCGGCTGGCGATCATTTGCAGGCCGAAGTCTTCCGGGTGGATTTCGTATTCGCGGATTTCGCCGTTGACCAGTTCACCCACCATGGTGCCGGCGCCGAGCGAGACTTCATCCATGTTGTCGCGGCCCCAGACCACGAGAGCGTGCTGGGCACCCAGGCGTTGCAGAACGCGCACCTGGATACCGACCAGGTCGGCGTGGAATACGCCCATCAGGATATTGGGTGCGCCGGCCGGGTTGGTCAGCGGGCCCAGGATGTTGAAGATGGTCTTGACGCCCAATTCCTTGCGTACCGGCGCAGCATGCTTCATCGCGGCGTGGTGGTTGGGGGCGAACATGAAGCCGATGCCGGTCTGTGCGATCGATTGCGCCACCTGTTCGGGCTTCAGGTTGATGTTGGCACCGAGTGACTCGAGTACGTCGGCACTGCCCGACGACGAGGACACACCGCGCCCGCCGTGCTTGGCCACGCGGGCACCGGCGGCGGCGGCGACGAACATCGACGCGGTCGAGATGTTGAAGGTATTGGCACCGTCACCGCCCGTGCCGACGATGTCGAGCAGGTTAGTGGTGTCGGCCATCGGGACCTTGGTGGAAAATTCGCGCATTACTTGCGCGGCGGCGGTGATTTCGCCGATGGTTTCCTTTTTTACGCGCAAGCCCATGGTGAGGGCGGCGATCATGACGGGCGACATTTCGCCGCTCATGATCTTGCGGAACAGCGACAGCATTTCGTCGTGGAAGATTTCACGGTGTTCAACACAGCGCAGGAGTGCTTCCTGATTGGAGATTGTCATTTTTTCCTCGAATTCGGTATGGGGTGGTCGACAAACTTCCGAAGCATCAGGCTTCGAGGAAGTTCTTCAGCAAGGCATGGCCATGTTCGGACAGGATGGACTCGGGGTGGAATTGCACGCCCTCGAGTTTGAATTCCTTGTGCCGTACTGCCATGATTTCGCCGTCGTCCGTCCATGCCGTCACTTCGAGGCAATCGGGTAGCGAGGCGCGCTCTATCGCCAGCGAGTGGTAGCGCGTGACTGTGTAAGGGCTGGGTAAGCCCTTGAAGACGCCGACGCCGGTATGGGCGATCAGCGCGGTCTTGCCGTGCATGACTTCCTTGGCACGCACGATCTTGCCACCGAATGCAGCGCCAATGGCCTGGTGCCCGAGGCAGACGCCGAGGATGGGCAGCTTGCCGGCAAACTGCTTCAGCAGGGGAATGCAGATGCCGGCTTCGGCCGGTGTGCACGGGCCGGGTGAGAGGCAGATGCGTTCCGGGTTCAGGGCGGCGACTTCATCTAGCGTGATTTCGTCGTTGCGGAAGGTTTTGACCTCGACACCGAGTTCGCCAAAGTATTGGACGATGTTGTAGGTGAAGGAGTCGTAATTGTCGATCATGAGTAACATATCAGAGCTCCCCATCCAGGCCGTCTTGCACTTGTTCTGCTGCGCGCAACACGGCGCGCGCCTTGTTTTCGGTTTCCTGCCATTCCATTTCGGGCACCGAATCGGCCACGATGCCGGCTGCCGCCTGCACGTAGAGTGTGCCGTCCTTGATGACGCCGGTGCGGATGGCAATGGCCAGGTCCATTTCGCCGCCGAAGGAGAGATAGCCGCAGGCACCCCCGTAGATGCCGCGCTTGACGATTTCCAACTCATCGATCAATTCCATGGCGCGCACTTTCGGCGCACCCGACAGCGTGCCGGCCGGGAAGGTGGCTTTCAACACATCGAGGTTGCTCATGCCGTTTTGCAGCGTGCCTTCGACGTTGGAGACGATGTGCTGCACGTGCGAGTATTTTTCCACCACGAAGCGGTCGGTCACCTTGACACTGCCGGTTTCGGCGATGCGGCCGATGTCGTTGCGTGCGAGGTCGATCAGCATGACGTGTTCGGCAATTTCCTTGGGGTCGGCCAGCAATTCCTTGGCCAGAGCAGCGTCGGTCTCGGGCGTCGATCCGCGCGGGCGTGTGCCGGCCAAGGGGCGGATTGTCACTTTCTTGCCGTCGTTGACGGTTTCATTGCGCACCAAGATTTCGGGCGAAGCACCAACGATCTGCATGTCGCCGAAATTGTAGAAGTACATATAGGGCGAAGGGTTCAGCGAACGCAATGCGCGGTACAGCGAGAGCGGTGCATCGACATAGCCCTTCTTGATGCGCTGGCCGATCTGCACCTGCATCAGGTCGCCTGCCATGATGTATTCCTTGGCCTTCGCGACGGCCGCCAGGTAAGCCTCGCGCGAGAATTCGCGCACGCTTTCAGTACGTACCGAAGCCGACGTTACCGGCGCATCGACAGTCCGGCGCAGCATGGCGCGCAAGTCTTTCAGGCGGGCGCGCGCCTTGGAATAGGCTTCGGGCTGGGTCGGGTCGGCATAGACGATCAAATAGAGCTTGCCGGAGAGGTTGTCGATCACGGCCAGTTCTTCGGTGACCAGCAACTGGATTTCCGGCAGGTGCAGATCATCCTTCGGCGCGCTATGTGCCAGGCGTGGCTCAATGTGGCGCACCGTGTCGTAGGCGAAGTAGCCGGCCAAACCGCCGCAGAAGCGCGGCATGCCGGGGCGCAGTGCTACCTTGTAGCGCGCCTGAAAGGTGGCGATGAAGTCGAGCGGATTGCCCTCGTGTGTTTCCACCACTTCATCGTTCTTCACAATTTCGACTTTGTTGCCGGTGGCGCGCAACAGCGTGGAAGCAGGCAGGCCGATGAAGGAGTAGCGGCCGAAGCGTTCGCCGCCGACCACGGATTCAAGCAGGAAAGTGTTCTTGCCGCTGCGTTGCGTCTGGGCCAGCTTGAGGTAGAGCGTGAGCGGGGTTTCAAGATCGGCGAAAGCTTCGGCGATCAGCGGAATGCGGTTGTAGCCTTGCGAGGCCAGCGATTTGAATTCGAGTTCGGTCATGTTTCTCTCCAACGCGAGCCGGTGTGCTGCATGGCGCAGCCGTAGCGGGGCGTTATTGGGGTGTTCAAAAAACGGTGCTGGTCGCAGGAACGATCAGCGGGCTATCGGGGACTTAGTTGGTCCAGGATTGCCAGCGTCGCCATAGCCAGGCCTCATGGGTGCCTGGAATGGGTAAGCTACGTTTTTGAATAAGAAACATCGTAGTGTTGTCGTCTTGTTCAGCTATGGATGAGCTGTGCTGCGTGCATAAGCGTTGGAACTATACCATCGCTTTCGACGTTTTGCACAGATTCGCCATGATTATAACCGTAGGGCAAGAGCAATACGGGGCAGCCGGCGGCGCGGGCGGCCTGGGCGTCGTTGCTGGAGTCGCCAATGGCTATGACCTGTTGCGGCGCCAGATCGAAATTGGCGCAGACTTGCAGCAGCGGCATCGGGTCGGGCTTCTTTTTGGCGAACGAATCGCCGCCGTAGACGACGTCGAAGAAGCGGCGCAAGCCCATTTTTTCGAGCAAGTCCACGGCGTATGCGAACGGCTTGTTGGTCACGCAGGCCAGGCGCAAGCCTCGCTCCTTGAGTGCCTGCAAGCCTTCGATGACGCCGGGGTAAAGGGCGCTGTGCAAGCCGTTGACGCGCCCATAGTGGCGCTGATACGAATCGAGCGCGGCGGGGAAGCTTTGTTCCGCATCGGCTTGTGCCAGGTCGTGTTGCAATACGCGGTGCACGAGGTTTTCCGAGCCCTTGCCGACGAAGCCGAGGATGACCTCCAGCGCCATCGGCGCCAAGCCAAGTTCTTCGCGCATGGCGTTGATTGCCATGTGGAAGTCGTGTGCCGTGTCGACCATCGTCCCGTCCAGGTCAATGATCGCGCCGCGTATGCCTTGCAGTTTGTTCATTACGCTTTGGCGAGTTCCCCGCGCATGGCGTCAATCACGGCCTTGTAGTCGGGCTTGCCGAAGATGGCCGAGCCGGCGACGAAGGTGTCGGCACCGGCCTTGGCAATTTCGGCGATATTGTCGACCTTCACGCCGCCGTCGACTTCGAGCATGATGTCACGGCCCGATTCGTCGATCATCTTGCGCACCGTGGCGATTTTCTTCAATGCCTCGCGGATGAAGGATTGCCCGCCGAAACCGGGGTTGACCGACATGATGAGGATGATGTCGAGCTTGTCCATCACGTGTTCAAGATAGTGCAAGGGTGTGGCGGGGTTGAAGACCAGGCCGGCCTTGCAGTCGTTGTCGCGGATCAGTTGCAGGCTGCGGTCGATGTGTTCCGAGCCTTCCGGGTGGAAGGTGATGATGTTGGCGCCGGCCTTGGCAAAGTCTGGGATGATGCGGTCTACCGGCTTGACCATAAGATGCACGTCGATCGGCACCTGAACATGCGGGCGGATTGCTTCGCACACCAGGGGGCCGATGGTCAGGTTGGGCACGTAATGGTTGTCCATCACGTCGAAATGGATGATGTCGGCGCCGGCGGCAACGACGTTACGCACTTCTTCACCGAGACGGGCGAAATCGGCGGAGAGAATACTGGGGGCGATCTTGTATTGGGGCTTGGACATGATTTGGAGATGGCGAAAAAGATGCGCTATTTTACTCCGGGCCATGCGGCAGGCCTTGCATCGCAACCCGATTTCGTGTGCAATGCATGGGTATCGTTGACTATTTAGAAAGCTCCGGCATGGCCGACTACGAATTCACGGTGTCCGTCCGGACGCAATATCTGCCAGACCAATCCGACCCCGATCATTCGAACTACGTGTTCGCCTATGCCATCACGATCAAGAACACGGGCAAAATCGCCGCCCAACTGATTTCGCGGCACTGGGTCATCACCGATGCCAACAACAAGGTGGAAGAAGTGCGAGGCCTGGGGGTGGTGGGGCATCAGCCGCTGCTGCAGCCTGGCGAGCAGTTTGAATACACCAGCGGCACGGCCATTGCCACGCCGCAGGGCACGATGCATGGCGAATACTTTTGCGTCGCCGAGGATGGCGAGCGGTTTGAGGCAAAGATCGACGAATTCATGCTGTCCCTGCCGCGCACCTTGCACTGAATCGGCGAACCAGACGCTACTTATTTGGTCTTATCGTCGTCCGCATCGCCCTCGGACGACGGATCTTCGTTTCTGCCGGAAAACATGGTCCACCAGACGATGAATAGGAACAGCGCCAAGGCTGCCCCGGCTTCGACGAAAATTACCCACATACCAAACGGTCTCCCATGGCTTCCAAAACCTTGTTAATACGTGCCAGTGTACTCGCAACCGCCCTCGTTGGCGCGCTCATATTGGCATCATGTACTACTACGCCGCAAACTCAACCGCAACCGGTGAAGCCGGTTGCGCCCATGCCGCCCACGAATCCACCTACGCAGCCGGCTCAGCCGACCCAGCCGCCATCTGAGCTGTTGCGCCCCAGCACTTTCCTGGCCGTGCCGGGCTGGGACAGGGATGACTTGCGCGAAGCCTGGCAGCCTTTCCTGTCTTCCTGCATTGTGCTGGCGAAGAAGCCGGACTGGAAAGAGCCCTGTATTCTGGCGCAAGGTGTGGACGGGCGCGATACCCGGGCCGTACGCGAATTCTTTGAGGCTTTCCTGGTGCCTTACCAGGTATTCAATGCCGACGGTTCCGACCAGGGCCTAGTCACGGGCTATTACGAACCGCTGCTGCGCGGCGCGCGCAAGCGTGGAGGCGTATACCAGACGCCGCTGTACCGTACCCCGGATGACCTCGTCACCGTGGACCTGTCTTCCATTTACCCTGAATTGAAGAACATGCGCCTGCGCGGTAAAGTGGTCGGCAACAAGGTGGTGCCCTATGGTTCGCGCGCCGACCTGATGGCGGGCGATGCACTGGCCGGCAAGGAACTGCTCTGGGTCGACGACCCTATCGAAGCCTTCTTTCTCCAGGTGCAGGGTTCCGGCCGTGTGCAATTGAACGATACGCATGACATGGTGCGCGTGGCCTATGCCGACCAGAACGGCTACCCCTATAAGTCGATTGCGCGTTATCTGGTCGACAAGGGGGAGATGACATTGGATCAGGCATCGGCGCAAGCGCTCAAGGCCTGGGCTGCGGCGCACCCGGACCGTTTGAACGAGCTGTTGAACGCCAACCCGAGCTATGTCTTCTTCAAGGAAGAAAAGGTGGCGGACCCCAATATCGGCCCCAAGGGCTCGGTGGGTGTGGCCCTGACGCCGCAGCGCTCGATTGCTGTCGACAATCAGGTCATCCCGGCCGGCGTGCCGGTGTTCCTGGCCACCACCCAGCCTTCGTCGGACACTGAACTGCAGCGGCTGATGATGGCGCAGGATACCGGAGGGGCAATCCGCGGCGCCGTGCGGGCCGACTTCTTCTGGGGTTTCGGCAATGAAGCGGCCGACAAAGCCGGCAAGATGAAGCAAAAGGGCGCAATGTGGGTGTTGTTGCCCAAGCCGGTGCCGCCGGTGAATTGAAGGGGACTGGTAAAATGCGGGTCTGACATTCTTCCCCCGGAGATACCCATGCAATATGAAAACATCCTCGTCGAACAGCAAGGCAAGGTTGCGCTGATTCGCCTTAATCGTCCCAAGGCCCTGAATGCCTTGAATGACCAACTGATGGACGAGCTCGGCCATGCGCTTGCGGGCTTCGACGCCGATGAAGGCGTGGGGTGTATCGTCATCACAGGCAGCGAAAAGGCGTTTGCCGCCGGTGCCGATATTGCTGCCATGGCCGGCTATACCTTTATGGATGTCTACAAGAGTGGTTACATAACCCGCAACTGGGAACAGATCCGCAATATACGCAAGCCCGTGATCGGCGCCGTCGCCGGTTACGCCCTGGGCGGCGGCTGCGAACTGGCCATGATGTGCGACTTCATCATCGCCGCCGAGAGTGCCAAGTTCGGCCAGCCTGAAATCAAGATCGGCACCATCCCCGGCGCCGGCGGTACACAGCGCTTGCCGCGCGCCATCTCCAAGGCCAAGGCCATGGATATGTGCCTGACCGGCCGCATGATGGATGCGGAGGAAGCGGAGCGTGCCGGCCTGGTGTCGCGCATCGTCCCCAATGACAAGCTGATCGAGGAAGCTGTAGCGGCAGCGACGGTCATTGCCGGCATGTCGCTGCCTGCGGTGATGATGGCCAAGGAGTCGGTCAACCGTGCCTATGAGACCACGCTGGCCGAAGGCATCAACTATGAGCGCCGCATGTTCCATGCGACCTTCGGCACGGAAGACCAGAAGGAAGGGATGAAGGCCTTCCTGGAAAAGCGCCCGGCGCAATTCAATAACCGCTGATCGCATCTATAGATGGAGAACAAAGGGCCGCGTCAGCGGCCCTTTGTGTTTTTGCCTTGGCATTTTGCGGGTGTATTTTCAGCAGTGACAAAATGATCAATAAAATTATTTTGCGAAAGTGCTTGCCAAGGGTTACGAAGGCTTGCTATAGTTCGCCTCCCGTTTGATGACGCAGCAAAAAACGCAGCGACGCAGAGGGGGAAGTAACAGGTAATTTGCAGGGATGATGGTGGTTTGAAGCATGTTGATTACGGCATGCAGGTTTTTGTGAAGCGCGTTGAGCAGGTAGTTAAGCGAAACGAAGCAAACAAAAAATTCTGCAAAAAGTAGTTGACGAAGAAAAAAAGATGCTTCATAATCTCGTTTCTCTGCTGCTGACAAACAAAACGATTTGACGG
>Ga0134128_10000986_pt1 | contig 38389 bp, 29 predicted proteins | sample KB31754_FD_96462 | JGI IMG/M metagenome (GOLD analysis project Ga0134128, IMG submission 96462) | Terrestrial soil microbial communities with excess Nitrogen fertilizer from Kellogg Biological Station, Michigan, USA - KB3-175-4 | ecosystem: Environmental > Terrestrial > Soil > Unclassified ...
CTGACGCAGCTTAACGGAGGAATTGCATGAAGGAAGAAGAACAAGTGCTCAAAATTCGTTTGCCGCGAGTGATCAAATTTCATTTGCCGAAAACATGGGATTCCCGCTTGCACGCGCATGGAACATTTGGAGCTAATGCCGGATGCTGAGGCTGTAGCAATCTATGAGTCTTCTGGGGCTTTTCAGGCGGAGACTCACTGGCGGGCAAAACTATCAATTGAGAATGTGCGTGAAATTAAGCAGCTTTACAGGCTCGGGGAATCTAAGACTTCGATCTCAAAAACATACAACATTTCGGTGAACGCGATCAGCGATATCGTCAATGGCCTTAGTTGGAACCATGTGAATACCGATGACGACAAGACGTCGCGAATCAATGTAGCCGCCCATGAAAAATTCAGAACTGCCGATTGCATCAAGTATTCCGGATCCATCGAAAATCCGGATTTGGGCGGTATTCAAAATGGATTAACGGTAAGCAAGAAGTTTTTTATGCACACTATATGGCGTGGGAACAAGACCACGGTGCGGTGCCGAAGGGAATGGCTGTCGTTCACTACTGCGGATACAAGCCGTGTGTGAACGTTGCGCATTTGCGGCTTATTACAAAAGCGCAATCACTAAAGTTACGAAGCTTTGGCCTTGCAAAATCGAGGAAGCGAGCAAGCGGCGAGCGACATGGCAACTCAAAACTAACTCGCACGAAAGTCGCTGAAATAAGACAGCTACTCGCGCTGGGGGAACGCAAATCTGAGATTGCCAGGGCCTACGGAGTGACTCAATCTAGCATTGCTGCTATCGAGACGGGTAAGATCTGGCGCGACGGCCATGGGGACGATAAACAGCAGATTTCTGACATAGAGGTTCTCAGTTTAAGACAGGACTATTTGGACGCCCTGTCCTCTAGTAATGCAACCTCTGGTATTCAACTGACCTCAGAGAAGCTGTGTCGAGATCAAATCTACAGTCGCCGAGAATTAATTGATCTGTTCTCGCTCGAAAATACGTACGCCATTCAGAATGTCGCGATTGTCCGACCTGATGCATCGCGATTCCAATCAGTTTGGATATTTCTGACAGGCTCAATAAGTTTCGACGAAACTGACTCCACTGCAGTTTTGTCGAATGACATTGCGCGCTGCCCAAAGCATAATCGCGATCTGTACGTCAGCAATCATAGATCGAATGGATTCGAGTTGGTCGTATTCCATCGAACATGGAAGAATGAACACGGTAGAGCTGGCGCATTTCGCTGTGAAGGCAATTTCGAGTTCGTCGGCATGTCGGACACGGGCGATCAATTAATTTTGCAGCGTTCCAGCGATCCGATACTAGTACAGGTGGAAAACGATCTTCACGCGTTTGCGTTGGAACATGACTTAGAGCCTTCTGCCCGTGCGGAAGGCTCTCGCTATCGAATTCTTGGGAGCACGTACGAGCGGGACGCGGCTGCTCGTGCTGCTGCAATTCGCCACCATGGCACGCGTTGTCAGGCCTGCGGATTCTCCTTTGCAGAGAGGTACGGGTCGCACGGAGATAACTATATTCAAGTCCACCATCACAAGCTGTTAGCCAGCTACGGTGAACGAATAAAAGTTGACCCCGTTTCCGACATGGCCTGTCTTTGTTCAAATTGTCACAGTATGATCCATCGCAATCCGCATCAGCCTTTGAGCGTGGAGGAACTTAAAGAAATCATCGACGGTCAGCGCACCCTCAGAAAAGGAGGTGATCGACGATGACCGACTGCGACATCTGGACTGGTCCCAAGAATCACAAAGGCTTTCCCATACATCGCACGTATCAGATCGTGGACGGCAAAAAACGAACGATACGAAGGCCGCTTCATATTGTTCTATGGGAACGACAGCATGGTCCAGTTCCATCTAATAGTGTCGTCGGACACACTTGCGGTGTGCCTGCATGCATTAACTTCAACCATTTATCGCTCGTGAGCCAAGAGGAAGCGGACCAACTGTATAAAACAACCGGCAGCTATCGGCCGCACCGGCACTGGAAAGCCAAGATAACCGAAGAGGATGTGATTGAAATTCTTCAGCTTGCCCAATCCGGTGAGACGAAAAACCAGATTGCGGCAGCGTACGGGATCAATATTAAATCGATCGATGCAATCCTAACCGGCCAAACGTGGAGCCACGTCAGTCTTGACGGCAAGCCTCGTAGCAATATGGAGCTGGCAAGTCAGGAGCAATTTAGAACTGCGGACTGTATCAAATACGATGGACAAATCAATGCCCGCGGGTTTGGCCGCCACACCAAGCTAGTAGACGGGAAACAGATTGTTACCTTCGCTCACTGGTTAGCTTGGGAGAAAGAATACGGTCCTGTCCCTTCGGGGTCCTTGGTCGTACATTACTGCAATTACAAGGCCTGCATCAATGTGCAACACCTCCGAATTATAACCAAGGCTCAAGCTGGGAAACTTCGGATGATGGCGTCAAAGATTTCGCAAAAACATGCAAGCGGAGAACGACATGGCAACTCTAAGCTAACGAAGAAACAAGTCGATGAGATCAAACAACTTTTGAGCATGGGAGAGCGAAAATCAGAAATTGCCAAAGCCTACAGAGTAACTCAATCCAGCATTGCAGCAATAGAAACCGGAAAGGTATGGCGCGATAAAACCGGCACCAAAACCGACGATATTCTCCCTGTGGAGGAGTTCGTTCGGTTGAGGCAGCAGTACCTAGACAAGATCTCGCAAGGTGGCAATATTGCATTGTCAGCGCGAGAACTAACTTCAGCTCGGCTAAATCCGGCTCAGATATACACGAGACGTGAATTAATCTACCTGTTTGGCCTTGAGAATACTTATTTGGCGCAAAACGTCACCATCGTCCGTCCAGACACATCGCGATTTCGATCGATATGGTTATTTCTAACCGGATCAAATTTAAGCGAAATAGATTCAACTCCCGTGCTATCGGACGATAGGGCATTCTTCCCGAAGCATCACATGGACCATTATGTGCGCAATCACCGGTCCGCCGGAATGGAGCTGATGCTTTTCCATCGCAATTGGAAGACAGAATATGGAAAAACGGGAGGATTTCGATACATCGGTAATTTCGAGTTCGTACGCATGTCAGACACCGGCGAGCATTTGATTTTACATCGTGCGATTGATCCAATATTGGAACAAGCGCAAAAAGACCTCGATGCATTTGTTCTGGAGCATGAGCTGGAAGACTCTCATTACGCCGAAGGCACGCGGTATCGAGTGCTCGGCAGTCGATATGAGCGAGATGCGATCGCTCGGGCGGCTGCCATTCGCTACCATGGGACGCGGTGTCAGGCATGTGACTTTTCATTTTCTGAAGTTTATGGAGCTCACGGTGAGAACTACATCCAAGTCCATCATCACAAGCCGCTCGCAAGTTATGGCGAGCGAGTGAAGATTGATCCTATCGCCGACATGGCAGTGCTATGCTCGAATTGCCACAGCATGATCCATCGGAATCCACACGAACCCCTTACAGTGGAAGAATTGAAAAAATTGATCTTTTTGCAAGGTGTACCGTCGGTGAACGATGAGAGGGTTACGTAATGCTGCTGTTAGGAACGCCATTCAAAGACATCGATGCTGACATGCTTGACTTGTTGATCGATAATGCAGTTGCGGAGTCGAGACATCTCGAATACAAATCTGAACTGCCCGGAAACTCAGACTTAGACAAGAAGGAGTTTCTATTTGATGTGGCCGCAATGGCCAACGGAGGTGGCGGCATCTTGCTGTACGGCATCCAAGAAAAACGGGATGGCAACAAAGCTACCGGCATTCCAGAGTCCATTCCGGGCATAACCGCTATCGGACTTGATAGTGAGATGCTTCGTTTGGGACAAATTTGCCGGTCAGGTATTAATCCACGCATCCACGGCATCGATCTCCGGCAAATTCCGATTTCTGCCAAGCATCATTCTGGTGCCGAAACGGCTCAAGTTCTCGCCCTGGCTGTGCCTTTTTCTCTTGAAACTCCACATATGGTGAAATTTCAAGATCGACAATATTTTTACTCCCGCAGCACAACAGGCAAATACCCGATGGACATCAATGAGATTCGTTCTGCTGTTTTATCTAGCGCAGATTACCTCCAGAGAATAGAGGACTGGGTGAAACACCGAGTCAACTTTGTCACCGAGGGGTTTGGTACAGGAACCACACGACCAAACCGACCATTTCTCATCCAGCACATAGTTCCGGTTCGTTCGATGTATCCCGGGCAGTCGATAACTACAGACCAGATTAACAGCGTTAAAGACAGGCTATTTCCTTACAACACAATATCTACGAAGAGAAGATTCACGACCGAAGGTTTCTTGGTCCGGCAGCATTCCGACAGACCAATGGGTGTAGACCTGCTCGATTCGGGGGGCTATGTGCACTTGTACCGTAATGGAAAAATCGAATCCGCTGACACAACGATGTTCAATGTTGAACGAAAGACCGTGCCGTCTACGGGATTCGAAGCTGCGATCATTGAAAGAACCAAGCTTTACCTGAAGATCTTGATGGATTTGGGAATGGAACCACCAGTCTTCATTTCAGTCACGCTTCAGCACGTGAACGGTTATCAGCTGGGAATGCCCTCTAACATTGCGGTCTGGGGCGATAATCCATCCTTTGTGGATTCGACTTGCGCTCTTGTCCCGGCATTGTTGATGGATTGGCGGGAAATAGAAAACATTGGAAAAGTAGTGCGCCCCATTTTAGACAACTTCTGGCACGCGTGTGGGGACGAGGGTTCGATTAACTATGCCGCCAACGGTAACTGGGAAGCAGGCGGAAAATTCAAAGAAGCGTAGCTTCCAATATTCGGACATCGCAACGCCAAAAGAGGCGGTAGTTCGGTTCAGAGCTGGTCGACACCGTTTTTACTATTTCGGCGGCGTTGAAACTTATTAGCTTCGCGAATAACAACCGGTATCAGGACTGCCCAGGCTCGGCTTCCTCAGCCCCCCACGGTAACTGGCAGGGTCTTCCAACTTCCTTCGCGACCTGGCTCGCTAACTGTTGAAGTTCAATCAATATTGCAACCTTTTCCTCAACGGTTAAGGCGGCTAGGTTTCGCCGACGCTCTTCTTTGCGTCGATAGATGGCATCTCGAGGTGTCAGATTTGCGCTCATACTGCCATTTTATGCCATTTGTCAAGCAAATTAAACCTTTTCAGAATGTCCATGAGCTTAGCCTCGTTTGCGGGCGTACTCGCTATCGCAGCCTGGAGTCTCGCCTTATCCTTTGCTCTTCCAGTTTCGACCATAATTGCCAACAAGTACTCATAATCAATGACCCTCGTTGGGACACCTAAAAAAGTCCGCTCTACCGCCTTTTCCAGCGCCTCTTCGACAAGGGGACCGGTTGCGGGAAGGAATTGCACCGGAACCCGCTCGATCCGGACGAATTCAGACTCGGCTTTATAGCCCCTCTTTGTGAGCCAGTCGAACAGCGGCTGAAGGTTTATCAGCAGTCCTTGCGACGGTAGATGACAGAAGATGTCTAAGTCGAAGGTTAAAGCCGGCTCACTGTAAAACAGTAACGCCACAGCCCCGCCGATTGCATAGCGGCCAATGATTTGGTCGGCTTCGAGCTCATTAATAACCTGCAGAGCTCTGTCCATACAGAGTCCCTTGGCGCCGACGGATATAGGTTCCTGTTGCATCCCTTAAACTCTTCAATGGACTTCTGGCATATAGTATCAACTTGGCGCCTAGCTAGGATCCTGCTTCCGGGGGATCGACGGCGGCCGTACGGATTTGTATCATGGTGTAAGGAGGGGTGCCGATGGACAAAAAGAATGCTGAGCATAGGAATTCGGAACCCGAAAAAAAGGATTTCCAGATAGAGAGATGGTTCCGTTCCGCCGAGAGCCGGCAGGTAATAGAGACTGCCAACCGGGACGCTGCGGAAACCAGGAAGAAGCTCCTGGAAGGGCGACGAATTGAGGGTGCCGTGCTAGGACGGCGCTTCATGCCATAGGCCATTCAATGTCCCTTCCCGACTCGCCCCGGTACTTCATTAAGCCTTATTCAATCGACAACCTGAAGGAACTCCTGCAGGAAGCGTCTTTCGCTACAAAAGCGGTAGTGGAGTCAAAACTTCACACACACTACTTTGAGAATTACTTTCGGGACTTGGCGGCCAAAACCATAATCGTCGAAACGGACTACGTGGACAGCCACTACATCGAAGATTACGGCGCATTTTATTCTCAATGTTTTCGGGACTACAAGCGGTTCTGTACGCGTCTTCACTTCTTTGACATGGAAATATCCGCGTCTGAGTTCAAAAGCCTATTGCTGAGGGAGTCCATGGGACTCAAAGTGTTTGTGCGCTCTTACCTAGGCTTTATAGTCGTCAAACCGTTGCCTGAAACATTTGTCGGGCGGACGTGCCTGAAGACTTATCCGGCAGAAGGCGTCCGTCAGTATCCGATTACGCGGCATTATGCAGTAAGTCTTTTCGGGATCGATCTTTACGTCAAAACTCTTGCATTCCAGGAGCAAGACACGGCAGCAAGTGGGTGTGCGACAAGTGCTCTATGGTCGGCTTTCCACGGAACAGGTCCGTTGTTCCATCACCACATACCGTCGCCTGTGCAGATAACCAACGCCGCCACTATTGGAGCGCCGGCTCCTAGTAGGGCTTTCCCGAACTACGGACTCACGGCAACTCAGATGTCACAAGCCATTAGAAGCGTCGGACTTGAGCCGTTTTACTTAGAAGTGAATGACAGCTACATCACAAAAAGCCACCTTTATGCTTATCTAAGCGGAAAAGTCCCGGTGATGATGCTTGGCCGATCAATACTGCCCGACCGTTGCGCATCACCCGTGGTGCCAGAGGACTGTGAATTTCACGCGATCGCAGCAACAGGCTTTCGCATGACGGAAGATCTAAAACCATACGGAAAAGGTCTCTTACTCCGAGCTTCCACTATCCAACAGATTTATGCCCACGATGATCAAATTGGTCCATTTAGTCGAATGCTCCTGACCGACAGACGAATTGAATTTGCCGACGCGACATCGGTGTTCGATTCTTTGTCTTCTCAATACGGTCCAGGTGGCAAACAGGGTCATATTTTTGTGCCGATGCAACTTTTGATTCCATTAGAGACCAGCATTCGAATTCCATTCGAGAGCGTGCTCGATGCAGTCGTTGATTTTGATAGTGTCGTAGAACAACTTCGCCTGCAACAGATTTTCGACCTACCCGATCGTTTAGTTTGGGATATCTACCTCACTGCAATCAATGACTTCAAACATAAAATTCAGCAGGATACCTCTATTTCTGCCACGACAAGACAAAAGGCACTGTTAGGCCGGCTGCCGAAATTTATTTGGCGCGCGACAGCTCGATCAGCAGATGCACAAGTGTTCGACTTTTTGTTCGATACAACTGACGCTCTGCAAGGTCCGCTTTTGATGGAGGTCCTTTTCTACAATGAACAATTTGGTCGAGATTTGCTGAAATCGGCAGAATTATACCTGTCTTCAGGAATGAACGTCTCTCGAGGCTCGCGAAAACTTTGGGAGAAGCTCGCAGCAGTCGGCAAAACGACCGCAGCATAGTCAATAAATCAACAAGATAATTGCCTCGGATCACGAAACATCAAAGACGGCTGATGCAATTAGGAATGTTATGAAATCAACCCTCGTAGGACAATAAAAGACAATGACAATCTGCGCTGCCTGGGTCCGAAACGTCAACAATACCGAGGAGCTAGTATTTGCCTCTGACAGCCGCTTGAGCGGCGGCGGGGAACTTTTTGATGGCTGCGCCAAGTTGCTGACCTTCTCGCGACGCGATTGTGCAATAGCATTTGCCGGAGACACGTTGCACGCTTTTCCAATGATGCAGCAATTGGCTCTTGCAATACAGGCGCATGAACCAGCAGAAGAAGGAATGATCGATATTTCAGAGCTAAGGCGACATGCACTCAATCTCTTTTCGAGCATGGCTAGGCAGATATCTTGCTCGCCGCTAACTCATCCGCCACAGGAAGTTGTTGTTGATGCCAAATTTCTTTTCGGTGGCTACTCTTGGATGCGAAAGAGGTTTGAACTTTGGAAAATCACTTATGATCAAGAGCTTCGTCGATTCATATCCGCTCCAGCTCCTACAATTAGTTTTGAAGCCCAGGCCGGCAAGTTTTTGATTCGCAGAGGGAAGACAAAAACAGTGCCTGCGAGCAAGATATGTATCGGCGGCGATCAAGCAGAATTAGCCACAACGCTGCTGCTGCAGAAACTTTCATCCAGAGACGGAAAAACATTCAATGGACTTAATTGGGAACCATTTGAGGTGATTCGCGACATGCTCCGCGCTAAACGTCGCGCTGAAACCATCGGTGGCGCACCGCAAATCATCAAAGTCTATCCTTACATGCGAAGCGCTCCGCTGGCAGTATTTTGGCCGATAAAACGCAATGGCAAAGTGTTTCTTCAGGGACGTGAATGTTTGGACTATGAGTCCATTGACCATTGGATCTTGGATCCGGATGCACTCCGATCCCAGCACTTGAAACACACGAATAATAGGCAGAGCGGCAAGGAAGAGTCCGAGCCGCATCAGACTCTGCGAAACTAAGCGGACTCGGACATTACGCTTACCTGAATGCGCAACAAACTAGTTGGCGTTCAATACGCTACAGCTATTGAGAACTTTATTAAATTTGCCCTTTTATATAGGTGCTATATAGGTGCAAATTTTTTCGTCGTTTAAAACCCTGGAGGCTAGCGGATTCGAACCGCTGACCTTCTCCGTGCAAAGGAGACGCTCTACCATCTGAGCCAAGCCCCCGAACAATGATGATTGTACCGCGAGAGGGACAAAATGGTTGAGCCCGGGCGCTTGAAATCTCCGGAATGCTTAACAGGGGGACGCTCACCCGGCAGCAGTACCGGAAAAGCGCGCTGGAAGGGTGCGATAGCAGACTGAGGGAGCAGCCCGGGTATAAACCAGTAGCAACCTGCGAAACCCCGCCATGCAGCAATTAAGAACCGGCGACCTTATCTCCGAGCAATATAGGATTCTGTCGTTCATCGGCAGAGGCGGGTGGGGCGACGTCTTTAAGGCCGAGCAGGTGAGTCTCGGCAAAGTTGTCGCCGTCAAAATCTTGCACACCTATCTGAACAATGACGAGGAAAAGCTTGAGCGTTTCCGCCGTGAGGCCCGCCTTGCCGGGATGATTCAGCACCCGTACATCTGCCCGGTTTTCGACTTCGGAGTTACGCATTCGGGCGACACCTACTACGTGATGGACTTCCTTGAAGGTCGCACATTGGAAAGCATCCTCGACGAGAAAAAGACGCTAACGGCGGAAAGCGCCGTACCGTTGTTCGCCAAGCTTTGCCAAGCTCTGAGCGCAGCCCACAACCAGGGAATCCTACACCGTGATTTGAAGCCGTCGAACGTCATTATCAGATCGAATGGCGATCCTGTCCTTTTGGATTTTGGCTTGGCAAAACTGCGCGGAGAGAAGTCGCATGATCATTTGAGTCTCACCGCCAAGGGCTCCACAGTCGGCACGCCGACGTTCATGAGTCCTGAACAGAGTCTCGGCAACGCAGTCGACGAAAGGACAGACATCTATTCGCTCGGCTGCATGCTGTACCTGGCGCTGTCGGGGAAGCCGCCCTTCGATGCTCCGGCATATCTCGAAGTGATGCGAATGCATGTTCGCGAACAGCCATCGCCGCTAAAGTGCGCGGTTGAAACTCCCGCCAATATCGTCGCGGCGGTCATGCAGTCATTGCAGAAGAATCCAAATGATAGGCAACAAACGGCCGAGGAATTCAGAAATCAATTGCTTGGCGCTGCGGAATCGCCGCCGAAGCCGAACACATCCTCCGGCAAGCCAAAAAAGAAAAAAGTGGTGGCACTAACCGCAGCCGCTTCAGTTTTGGCAGTAGGCGCAGCGGCCGGCGGCTATTACTGGTCTGCGATGCACACAGCAAACAATGTGCAGCAAAGCAATTTCAATCGCAGGGCGTCCGGTTTTAATAAAGCCTCTCCGGCCCAGGTGCGAGCGACAGTCGATGCTGCTTACAAGCGAGGCGACAATGACAGCCTGGAGAATAATGCGCTGAAGCTAGTCGAGCTGTACAGCGATAAACAAATGCCGCCCGAAGAGTCCGCTCGCATGCTTCTCAATACTCAGACTATGTTGATCAATCGCGGACTCTATGGCGCCGCGGAAAAAGCATGCGTCGCCGCAATAAAACGCTGGAGCGAAATTTACAAGCCCGGCTCCCCCGCCGTTGTAGGTGCAGAGATGGAGCTGGCTCAAAACTATTTTCTCGACGCTACGTCGGGCTCGTCCATTACCGGCGATTGGTCTTACTCACCAATGTTGTTTCACGCCGAGCAATTGCTCGATAAAGTGCACCAGGACGTCAAAGCTGGAGGTACCAGAGACCTTCTCGGACAAGTGCTCATGCAGCAAGAGCGCTTGTTGGACACAGAGCAACGGTATCGACAAGCCGTCTTAATCGGCAAAGAGTGTTTGCCGGTTGTGGAGCAAACGAGCACCGATGCGGGACTGAAAGCTCGCGCCTACCTTGCCGATGGGCTCGCCCAGGGCTTGACCGGTAATGTCGATCAATCGGTGAAAGAGTATCAGCGCGTGATCGATCTAGAGACACTTACTGACGGAAAAAACAGCAGCGAGGTCGCCAACGCGTATTGCGCTATCGGTGAAATGTTCGAAACTCGCAACGATCTGCCGAAGGCGCGGCATTACTTCGACATTGCGGAGAAGTTATTTCAGCAACTGCCGTTAAACGATCCGCACAGAGCGAGTTCCACCGCGGTCTTTAATAAGTGGCATTTCTTGGAAGGCGTCTACGTCGATGCCTTTTATCAATCGCTGATCAATCCGCTTCGCGGGCACTGGCAGACTGTTTTAGTGCAGAATCCTTACGAGTCGGCGTTTGCAGCGGACATCCAGGGCAGTCCGCGCGACAAGACCTGCGTCGTCAATCATCCCGGGCAACCTATACAAGCGTTGACTCCTCAAGTTCTGGCTGATTGTCGAACGCTCGACCTTGCCGGTACGCTTTTTTCGGACGCGGATTTGGCAGCCCTGGGTAAATTACCAAACTTACAGCGTCTGTCCTTGATGGCAACGAACATCACCGACGCCGCAGCACCGACGATAGCCGATTTCCCAGATCTGCAAACCCTTAATCTCAACGTCACTCGCGTCGGGCGCCGCTGCGCTATGGCGGCGGCAAAGCTGCCTCATCTCAATGTACTCGATCTTTGCACCACGCAACTTAACGATTCCGATTTAGCGTCCATTGCATTGTGTCCGTCATTGCAACGCCTGGCGCTCCAAGAGACGAGAATCGGCGATGCTGGTGCCAAATATTTGAGTAAGAATCGCACCATAAAGTCACTCGACATGCGCGCGACCCAGCTTACAGATAAAGGGCTGCGGTGCCTCGGCGCGATGCCGCAATTGGAGCGGCTCGAGCTAAAGTACAACTTAATGACAGGCAGCGGCTTGCAATATCTGCCTCAGCTCAAAGAGTTATTTTTCAGCTTGCCCATTGCCGGTGATTTCACGATCGCCGGTGTAGGCGGCATGAAAAACTTACGAGTTCTCCAACTGCCGATGACTTCTGCGCGCGACTCAGATATATCTTTTCTCGCGCAGCTTACCGGGCTGGAAGAATTGAATCTGGCCGGAACCGACATTGGTGACGATACGATTGCTCTTGTTAAACAATTGCCGCGGCTTAGAAAGCTCAACCTCAATCACACGAAGATCACTAACCGCGCCCTGGCAAGTCTGGCAGAATGCAAAACGCTTGAAGAACTTCACATAGCCCAGGATGGCATCAAAGACATCAGCGCCTTAGCAGGCATGGCGAACCTAAAAGTACTGTCAATTAGCGACGATCCCGTAGATGATAGTTGTATTCCAACTCTGCACACGCTACCACGGCTATCGACTTTGTTGATCAATCGCACCAACATGTCGCCTTCGGCAGTTCTCAAATTGGCTCACGCCCTTCCTCTGAAGGTACTGGCGATTACTGGTATTGATGTAGGCGTTGACGGCATACTCGAACTATCAAAAAACAAATCTTGCCATTATTACGCCGATTGGTCTTCGCTCAGTCCTCAAGAACGGCGCCGTCTGCGGCAAGGTCTGAGCGGCATACGGTACGTCACAACGGCCGAATAGCACACCATGCAGCAACACGAAATTTCGGTAGACATCAAAGACACGGTTATCGCCGACAAATACAAGCTCGCAGAAGAAATTGGCCGCGGCGGTTGGGCTGTAATTTATCGCGCCGAACACGTCGGATTGAAGAAAACGTTCGCCGTGAAAGTGCTGTCATTGCATATGGTGCACGACGCAAACGCGATATCTCGATTCGAGAGCGAAGCACGCATCGTTTGCCAACTGGAGCATCCAAATCTCGTTCGAATATATGACTTCGGCGTACTGCCCAACGACCAACCCTATTTCGTCATGGATTGTCTCGAAGGCACATCGCTCTCTAGCCTAATTGAAAAGCATGGTCCGCTTCCATGGCAGCGAGCGGTGAAGCTGTTCATGCAGATATGCGAAGGACTCTCGCATGCCCATGAGCACGGCATACTCCACCGTGACATCAAGCCGGAAAACGTCTTGGTCGCCACCGACGATAAAGGTGACGACCGCGTCTACTTGCTCGATTTCGGAGTGGCTAAAGTTGTTGGAGCTGACGGCCCGGGCAACTTAACGCGCACGGGAGAAACGTTCGGAACCCCGTATTATATGAGTCCCGAGCAGTGCCTCGGCGATCACCTCGACGGGCGCGCGGACGTTTATTCCCTCGGGTGCCTGATGTACGAAACGCTGACCGGAAAGCAAGCGTTCGATGCGGAGAGTGCCGTTTTACTGATGGAGCAGCACCTCAAGCACACGCCGGCGTCAGTCAGTCAGGTACTTCCCGCCGCTCATTTCCCCGAACTGCTTGATGACACGGTGATGACAGCAATACAACGTCATAAGGAAGACAGGCCTCAGTCCGCTGGCGCGCTGCAAGCTATGCTTCAACGTTGTCTAACCGGCGAATCGTGGACCGCAGCCTTGCAGCGACGCTACCGACGCTGGTACAAGAAATTCGGCAAACGCGCGATCGCGATCGTTTGTGGTGTTGCAGTGGTGGCAGCGATTGCCGCTGCTTCCACTGCGCTGCTAATGCGGCAAAACGTAAAGCAGCCGAAGTGGGCTCGACAATTTTCCTGGCAGGCGCCCAACCGAAACAAATTCGAGATGTGGCAAAGCAACCAGAGCATAGACGTCGCCATAGAAGATTGGGACGCCATCAAGGCCTCGCGGCAAGCCACAATCCTGGCGCGCACAGCAGCGAAAATGCCCGACACACTCGCAAGCGTGAGAGAACTCACCGACGGCGGCGGAGTCCTCGCGCAGTTTCATCGCTCGTCCGAAGCAGAACCGGTTTTACGTAGAGCCGTGGCAATCTGCGAAAAGATAGGCACAGACGCAAAGCTGCAAAAATTCCAGGCAGAGAATGCATTGTCGGAAGCAATCGCAGAGCGAGGAGACTTCGCGCAGTCCGATGCACTCGCCAAAAGCTCTTGCCGGGAAATTGGTAAATTGCTGGGCGAGCAGCATCCACAATACGCGCTGTCGCTGGTTACTCTGTTCAGTGTCCAAAAGTTCGAGAATCAGTTGCCAGCCGCTCAGGATACTTTGAATCGAGCCGAGGAGATCATGGCGCGGACCAGCTTGCCTGGCGATCCGACATTGATTTCGCTGCGAATCGAAAAAGCACGATTGCTCGCTCTGCTGGGATCGAATGCGCGGGCAAAACAAATTCTTGAACAACAACGATTGTTGTCCACATCACTGCCGGCTAACTCGTATATTCTCGGACTGCTCGGCTCCCTGGATGCTCAAGGCGGCAACGACCAAATTGCAATCGAGCAATTTGAAAGCTCGCTGGAAGCCCAATCCCGCTGGGGCAAAATTTATGTTGAACTACCGGATGTGCTCATGCAGTACGCAAAGCTGTTGCGTGAGAACGGATACGATAAGGAAGCGAAAAATTTGGAAGAGCAGGCGAAAGTGATGTACGCGACGCTGCAAACGCAGCCGAAGGCAGATTTGTTTTCGAATTAGCGGGATGAAGCCCGCCGGTACCAAGGCAAGCGGGATGCCGCCTGGCAAGTGTGGAACAGTTGACGCCACGCGGGGCCGGATGATGCCGAGTTGGAAAAATATGGGCCATCGTGGACTCGAACCACGGACCTCACCCTTATCAGGGGTGCGCTCTAACCACCTGAGCTAATAGCCCTCGGATTCACCATGATAGCACCTGCAACTACTGACTTCTAGAGCCGGACGGCAATTGTGAAACGGGGTTTTAACCGTCAATAGACACCCACTTGTCATCTGCGACGCCAGCCCTGAAGCCCAAGCGGGTATAACGATCTGGGCAATTTCTCACGCATATCGAGGCTGCTTGGGCCGGTGGATATAAAAATCCTTCACCAATTAGTGAAACATGGTCGAACTAAATCAGACTATCGCTAACAAGTACCGCCTCGACAAATTCGTCGGGCAAGGTGCATGGGCGAAAATCTATCGAGCTACCGACATCAGCCAGAACAAATCAGTGGCGATCAAGTTGCTGTCGGAGCCAGACAATTCGGCGCGCAAGGAGAAGGAAATCGAGCGCTTCTTCAACGAGGCTCGCACCATCGCAACGTTGCACCACCCAAACATCGTTGACGTTTTCGACTACGGGCTGGTGGATGGCGAGCAAGCTTACTTCGTGATGGAATACGTCGCCGGCTCGTCGCTGGCAACGATATTGGATAACGGACCGCTGCCGTTGACGCGGGCTTTGTCAATCTGCGTTCAGATATGCTCAGCGTTGATTGCTGCTCACGAGAAAGGCATTCTGCACCGCGACATCAAACCGGACAATGTGGTCGTTTCTACAGATGCCACCGAATGTGATACCGTCAAACTTCTCGATTTCGGTATGCTGAAGATTATTCAAAGCGACATGCCCGTAGACAGTTTGACCACAACCGGGGTAACCGTGGGGACTCCGGGATACATGAGTCCCGAGCAATGTCTCGGCAAGCAACTGAGCCCGGCATCCGATATTTACTCACTCGGCTGCCTGATGTACGAGGCACTCACCGGCCGGACGCCGTTTCGCGGAGCCAATCCCATCGAAGTCCTAGAAAAACACATGAAGTTGCCCCCGGACAAATTCGACGTTGTCTGCCCTCAGCGTGAATGGCCGCCTGGATTGGAGCAGGTGGTGCTGAAGACCCTCGAAAAGGATCCGCGACAGCGCTACCAGTCCGCCGCGCCGCTGAAAGCAGACCTCGAGCGGGTGATTGCAGGCAAGCCACCCAACTTCGGCGGCCTAGGCGCGGCGATAGCTGCTGCCGCACAGAAGCTTTTTCACGGGCGGTGCGCAAACAAGAGGCATTCGTAGGGCGACGCGAAAATGAAGTACAGGTACAGACATATTGATAACGACGATGGACTTAACTACTCGACGCGTTTTCATCGGCAAGCGCCAGCACCTGCCACGGTTTGACATCAAGTGCCGCCGCCAATCGTCCCAGCGTCTGCAAAGACATGTTGCGCGACCCGCGCTCTATATCTGAGATGTAGGTGCGGTGGAGTCCACTGCGTTGCGCAAGCTGCTCCTGACTAATGGAAAGTTGCTGGCGCCGACTGATTAGCACTTTCGCCACCCTGTCTATTAACGGGTCGTAGTTGTGTTGTTTCATGCTTGCCCACCCATGACTATGATACTACACGGACTTCAACAGAAGTCGACACCGGGATCTCCACAGGCCTATGCTGGAAAACCACAGATATCCAGTCCCGAAAGCTTTTTCCACGACCGGCGTGAGAATAAGCAACCCGTAGAGTAACCCGTGAGGTCGCTACGCAGTCGGTCTACAACCGCCAATACGAAGCACAATCATTTCTGGCACCATTTGCGATACCATTCAGGCGCGGCTCATTTCCAACATGAAAATGCGACCATCGCGATCTATTCCGGGAGCAGGGTGTATAAGACAGACTGCAGTAGCTCATCTGATGTGCATTGAAGAAGAATAATTCGTTGCATGGCAGATATTTTCAAGGCGAAAAACTTATGCCAAAATGCGATCAAGTACTTCTTAACTCTGGGCTTGTTCATCTGCCTATGCACGATCGACTGCGCCACGAACTTGACGCAACTCTAATTATCAACGACACGGTTTCGACAGCGTGGCGTTTATGGACGAGCTTGGATGCGACGCATCGCGAGATGAATTCCGCGTCCCGCAACAGCGCCAATGTCTGCATGTCGGAAACGCAGGTTACATCCATGAATGGTCTCTTCCAGCAAATCATCGGGCTGCTGGAGCAAACTGACGATCCAAAAAATCTTCACCTATTGCAAACGGATACTTGCAATACTTATTCGGACGCGCTCTTGATCCTCGGACAATACAAAGCGGCGTTACGCTCGTTCCGCGTTCAGGTGTTGAAGGAAGGTCCGTTCTCGTTCTAAAGCTCGAAGCGGGGTCCAAACAAGCTTGCGAGCCGCACAACTAATCACTCTCACTGCCGGCGTAAGAATGTAGGGCTACAAATCTTCGCGTTTTCAAATGGTGGAGATATGGGGATTCGAACCCCAGGCCTCTTCATTGCGAACGAAGCGCTCTACCAACTGAGCTATATCCCCAAGGCCAGCCAAAGCCAGCAACAACATTATAGATGGTAACCAGCGGCTGTACCAAACCCCGGGCGCATAACTTGGACACATTTTACGCGCGCCGGTGCCGGTTTTCAGCAACTGGCGCCCGATTGGCAAGAATTACCGGTTGCCAGGATTCCCGGGGCAAACATTTGTCCGCGATAAGAATTGGTGATACAAATACGGCTGGCGCTGACGGCTAAGGTCAGCCATAGTTTTCACATGCGGAAGGACACGGAGAAGGACATGGGAAGAACAAGCATTTGGATGGCAATCGCGCTGGTGCCACTGGCGATGCCGGCGTTGGCGGAAAATACCTGGCACTTTGACGGCGCACATTCGGGAGCGCAATTCAAAATCAAGCACATGATGGTTTCCAATGTGAATGGCACCATCCGTGGTGTCAACGGCAGTGCCCAATATGACGGCAAAAACGTCAAGGCCTTGCAGGTAGACGCCACCCTCGACGCGACTACCATCGCTACTGGCGAACCTAATCGAGACAAGCACCTTCGCAGCGACGCCTTTTTCGATGTTGAGAAATATCCGACCATTACCTTTAAATCAAAGAAAGTTGTCGCAGCCGAACACGGCAAGTACAAACTGGTTGGCGACCTCACGATGCACGGCGTGACGAAAGAAGTGGCGCTCGACATGGATAAGCCGAGTGACGTATTCAAAGATGCCAAAGGCAATGAGCACATCGGCACCGAAGCGCACACCACGGTTAATCGCACGGACTACGGCATTAGCTGGAACAAGACGCTCGATCAAGGGGGCGTGATGGTCGGTGATCCCGTCGACATCACTCTCGATGTCGAGCTGGTGAAAGACAAAGAAACCGCCAGCAAGGACGGAAAGAATTCCGGCTAGGCAGCCCGCTCGATTCATTTATAAGGTAGGGGCGGCTTCATGGCTGCCCCTATTTTTTCGGCCCGGGCGGCATTTCACCCGCCCTTGACAATGTGTGAGTTTTGAGTAATATAGGATGACTTAGTTTGCCTTACCAGGTTCGACCCATCACGCATCAATTTTGATTTCTTCAGTTCGCTGAAGGCGTTTGTGTCGGCCGTTCGTCCACCTTACTAGTCCAACATACCTACCCCGTTACCTAGCCGCGTGCACATGCATGCGGTCTGGAGGAAACTGATGAATAGTCGGAAGAGAACCCCGAGTCTCATTCCGGTGAGAATAGGCGCCTTGCTTGTGTCTTCCGGAATTTTACGTCCCCCAGTCATGCATCAAGCTCTGGTCACTGCCCGGCAAAGCGGCAAGAAGATTGGCGAAGTGCTGCTTAGCCAGAATCTCGTTTCCGCAGATGATCTGGGCTCGGCGCTCAAACTGCAGGAACTGATCAAAAACGGCGAGCTCACTGTGGAACTCGGCACCCGGGCGCTGCAGGACACGACTCAGAGCAAACGCTCGGTGCACGAAAGTCTTGCTGAACTCGGCTGGAGCGAACACAAAAACATCGGCAACACAGAAGTCGCAGATATATTGCTGGAAAGCGGTTGCGTCAGCAAATCGCAACTGGACCAGGCGCGCTGGAACGCCGCCCAGAACGGGCTGCCCATTGGGCGAAATCTGGTGCTGTCCGGCGCAATCACACCGTCCACACTGGGATGCGCGCTAACGGCGTTGATTCTGTTGCGCGATCATGAGATCAATCCCACAGAGGCCATCTCCGCAATTAAAGAAGCGGTGGCTATTCATGCCAACATCGAGGAAGTGCTCGATTTGCGCATTGCTGTGTCGCCCAATCATGTCCGCGTAGGTGAGTTGCTCAGCCAAGCCGGGCTGCTGTCCGATAGCGATGCCATGATCGCCGTGGAGAAGGCATTGCTGCACCGCCGCTGTATCGGGCAAGTACTGCTCGAATACCGCATGGTATCGCCAATGGTGCTGGACGCTACCCTCAAGCTGCAGAATATGATCGAGCAGCGCTCGCTAACGCGCTCGCAGTCCGTGGCGCTTCTGCGCCAAGTGGCAGAACAGAAAGTGGGGTTGGAGAACTTCTTGACGGAAATGTCTTTCCTGAAGTCGAAGGTGCTGGACCTGCTGCTGGCAAGCGAGATTATAACGCGCAGCGACCTAGAACAGTCACTGCGCCAGAGCCCGGAATATGAAACGGACATGTTGCGCGCGCTATTTTCTTGCAACATGCTCACACAAGAAATATTCAGGGCGGCCGTGCGTTGCTCGTACGCCATTGATGACGGCACGTACGGCAAGGAAGACGCAATCGAGTGGTTGCACTTCACTTACGGACAACCGCAGCAGGAAGAGCCAACAAGCCCGACGGAGCTGGTGCCGGTGATGTTGCACACGGCGTAGGCATTCGCAAAGCGGGCTTGCGCCGGCCGGCACATGTTTGTGTCCACGTCAAGCCGTTTTGGATTCGCGGCCCGTCGGGCCGAACCATTTGTCGAGCAGGGCGCGCAAGCTGTCCATTGAGACCGGCTTGCTCAGGTAATCATCCATGCCGGCAGCAAGACAACGCTGCTTGTCACCTTCCATGGCTCCGGCCGTCATGGCGACGATCGGCGTGTGAATACCGATGTTTTTCTCCATCTCACGAATCCGCTCGGTGACTTCAAAGCCACTCATCTTGGGTAAGTGCACATCCATGAAAATCAAGTCGTAGCGCATTTGCTCAACGGAGTGCAGTGCTTCCAACCCGGTGGCGGCCACACGGGTGCTCACGCCCAGGTTGGTGAGCTGCATTACGGTCAGGTGCTGCAGCACAGGGTTGTCTTCGACAACCAGCACCACCTTGTGCATTCCCTCTGCCTGGCGCGGCATTTTCGTCGCCGGTTTTGTAGCTTGATCGGCCGCGTGTTTTTTCAACGGCAGATTGAAGTAAAAGGTCGATCCCTTGCCCGGCTCACTGCGAACATCAATATCGCCACCCATGCCGGCAACCAGTTTCTTGCAAATGGTTAAACCCAATCCTGTGCCACCAAACCTGCGAGCGTTGGAATTGTCGACTTGAGCGAACGGCACGAAAAGATACTTGCGGTCTTCATTCGAAATGCCTATACCGGTATCGCAGACGGAGAATGTGACAACAACCTCGTCTTCATTGCGGGACACGGCACGAGCCGAAACGATGATTTTTCCCTGCTGGGTAAATTTAACCGCGTTGCCGATCAGATTAAGCAGCACTTGCCGAATTCGCTCCGCATCGCCGATGAGGTGCTTGGCAATACTATCGTCATATTCGAGGGTGAGCTGCAATCCTTTTGCGCCTGCCGCCGCGGACATGAGTTTAATGGAATCTTGCATCAACCATTTTAAATTGAACGGCGCCAACTGGAACCTCATCTTGCCGGCTTCGATCTTCGACAAATCGAGAATATCGTTGAGCACCGTCAGCAAACTCATGCTCGATTCGTGCACGGTTTGCGCGAGCGATCTTTGATCATCGTTGAGTTCGGTGTTAAGTAGAAGTTCGTTCATGCCGATGATGCCGCTAAGCGGCGTGCGAATCTCGTGGCTGATGTTGGCCACAAATGCGGACTTCAGCGCCGACACTTCCAGGGCTTTGTCGCGCGCGGTTTCAAGCTGCTGAACGTGCTTTTGCAGTTGCCGATTGAGTTCGACGATTTGCTCCTCAGCCTGATATTGCTCAGTGATGTCCACAGCTATTCCGCCGACAACTTTCCCGTGAGAAATTTCAATCGGGAATTTGGCCACGAAGAAATGCCGTTCTCCGGTCGGCAGCGGTATGGATACGACGTGTTCTACGAGGAGGTCACCCTGGATAATATGCTCATCGCTTGCCTCAACTGCAATCTGGCTGAGGTAAGGGTATACGTCACTGGAACGTTTGCCTATCACTTGATCCGGACGAAGCTGGAAAGTTTTGTAGTAATGCTCGTTGGCCCAAATGATCAATCCTTCCGCGTTTTTTACCCAAGCCAATGCCGGCGTGTACTGCATGAAGCTGTCGAACAGCCGCTTGCTCTCTTGCAATTGCTCGTTGACGCGCTCGAGTTCATCACCGCGCAACGCCTCATTGGTTAACATCAATCGGGTAGTGGAGACCGTGAGCAAAAGCATGGCGAGCCCCGATGCAGCCAATACGCACGCAATTGGTACCGCCAGGAATTTCATCGTCTCCAGGTGACGCGTGCGCTCATCGAGCAGGCGGGTCTCGATGTCCAGCAAGCGTGCTCTGGTATCGCCAATGGCGGACATTATCGATGTTCCGTGGGTCTTTCGGATGAGATCGCCGGCAGCTTGCGGAGACCGCTGATAGAGATTGTCGACGGACGCCGCGAAGTTCAACGTTTCTTGCGCCTCCGAGTGCAACCGCCGCAGAAGCGCAGCCTGATCCGGACTGTCTGTCAGCAATTGGGACAAACCGGCGAATTTGTTGTTCACTCGCTGTTTCAAGGTCGGAAGCATTGCCCGCAAATTCGGATCGCCTGTAAGGACATAGCCGCGCATATCGCTCTCTGCGCGTTCGACGCTATCGTAGAGGCTGTCGAGCTCAGCCATTACCTGGTAGCTGTGGGTTACCCAAGTGTTGGCCTCGTTGAGCGCATATCCGGCCCAGGCCGTGATTGCTAGTGCGGCAATGAATAGAATTGCCGCCACCGTGATTGGCGCTGCGTTCTGGCGTAGCATAGTTACACTTCAGTTAAGCTTGTTAGAAGTCGCTGAGGTCCGCGAGTTCGTGTTCAGGTTTTGATATGGTGCATAGATTAGTGACGACATCGACATAAACACTGACGATGAATCGAGCGATGGGAACCTCAGCTGCTTTGTTCCGTTAGAGCCTATGTTTTGTAACGATGCCTGGATAGCGCGCTTTGTCCGCCGCTACCAACGAAATGGGCGCCTACGAACCGACTAGACGCAGCCATTTGCGCCGGCCGACCTGTAGCACGCGGTGCTCAGTTTGCGGCGGCTCAATGACGAAGTTGGGGTCGCGCACCGGCTCGCCGTCGAGGCGAACTCCGCCGTCGGTGACCAGCCGCTTGGCGGCGCCGCTGCTATCGGCGAGTTTGGCGGCCGTCATGATACGAAACACGGGCATCGGCTCTGCCACCACATACGATTCCATGTCTTCGGGCGCCTGCCGCTCGCTGTGCACGCGCTTCCATTCATCAAGCGCCTTCTCTCCGGCGCCGCTGCCGTGATATTGCCCGACAAGCTGACGAGCTAGTTGCTCCTTGTATTGCATCGGGTTGGCACCACCCTTAATGGCGCAATCAATAGTGTCGATTTCGCTGCCGGATAAGGTAGTCGTCAATTCGTAATACTTGAGAATCAAGCTGTCGGGGATGCGCATTACTTTGCCGAACATGTCCGTCGGTGATTCTTTCAATCCAACATAATTGTTGTACGTTTTGGACATCTTCTTCTCGCCATCTGTGCCTTCCAGCAACGGCAAGAGCATGGCAAGCTGCGCAGTTTTCAGCCCATAGCGCGGCTGCAATTCGCGCCCCATCAGAATGTTGAAGCGCTGATCGGTGCCTCCCAACTCGATGTCCGATTTGATCGCGACTGAATCGTAGCCCTGCAAGAGCGGATAGAAGACTTCATGCAAGCCGAGCGGCAAGCCTTTTTCCACGCGGTCGCCGAACGCTTCCTTGCCCAGCAATTGATTAACGGTGACGTTGCCGGCCAGTTTTAGCAATTGCTCGAGATTGAGCGGAGCGAGCCAATCTTGATTGTTGGTAAGTTCGGTTTTTTCCAAATCGAGAATGACGCCAACCTGATCAAGGTAAGTCTTGGCGTTGGCGGATACCTGTTCTTCAGTGAGGACGGGGCGCGTCTCGTTTCTGCCTGTGGGGTCGCCGATGCGCGCAGTAAAGCCGCCTATGATCAGCACTACCTTGTGTCCGAACTCTTGAAAGCGGCGCAGCTTGCGAAATTGCACGGCGTGCCCGAGGTGCAAATCGGTGGAGGTGGGATCGATGCCCAACTTGACGCGCAGCGGCCGCTTTTCCTGGCGCGCCTGCAGAATACGCTGGGCGAGCGCGTTCAATCCATCGGGGAGCACTTCCGCTCCTCGTATGAGTTCTTGCGCTTCGGCTATAACATCGTCAGGCAGCGCCACGTGCCCCTCGTTCATTACAGTTTCCAACAACATTCCTCCGCCCATCCGGCGCCACTTGGAGCTAAGAATCTTAGCATGCAAGCTCAAGCAGCTTGCTGGCATCTGGGCCTTGAGATAAGATCGCTTATCTTAATAGGCGAAGCGCGGCTCGCCCTACAGGCGGCAGACTGTGCCGCAAGCCAAAAGGAAGGATTCGATGGCAGCTCCTTATAACCCACAGCAGATAGAAGAAAAATGGCAGGCTGCCTGGGAGAAGAGCGGCATCTACAAAGCGCGCGATTTCGACAAGCGTCCGAAGTTCTATTCGCTTGTCATGTTTCCGTATCCATCAGGCGACTTGCACATGGGACACATGCGTGTGTATACGATCTCCGATGTGATTTCGCGCAATCGTCGCATGCTCGGATACAACGTGCTCAACCCGATGGGCTGGGACTCTTTCGGCTTGCCGGCAGAAAACGCAGCCATCAAGCACAAGCTGCATCCCGGGGCTTGGACCGATAAGAACATCAAGTACATGCGCGACGAACAGCTCAAGAAGCTGGGCACCAGCTACGACTGGGATCGCGAAGTGACGACCAGCAGCGCAAATTACTATCACTGGACGCAGTGGCTGATCTTGAAGCTGCACGAAGCGGGATTGCTCTATCGCAAGAGCGCGCCCGTCAACTGGTGCCCGCAGTGCGAAACGGTGCTCGCCAACGAGCAGGTGGAAAACGGAGCATGCTGGCGGCACCCCGAGACACCGGTCGAACAGAAGCAAATGTCGCAGTGGTTTTTGAAGATCACCGCTTATTCGGACCAGTTATTGGACGATCTGGACAAGCTCACCGGTTGGGCCGAGCGCGTTCGCCTCATGCAGAAAAACTGGATCGGCAAGTCGGAAGGCGCCGAGCTGAATTTCACTGTCGAAGACAAGCCCAACGTTCGCATTACGGTCTTCACCACGCGCCCTGATACCGTATTCGGTGTCAGCTATCTCGTGCTGGCGCCGGAACATCCGCTGGTGAAAGAACTGACCACGGACAAACAGCGCGCCGAAGTGGAAAAATACGTTGAAGTGGCAAAGCGCAAAACAGAACTCGAGCGCGTCGCCGCCGACGAGAAGTCGAAAACCGGTGTTCCGATCGGCGCGCACGTAATTAATCCGTTCAACGGTGATGCCGTGCCGATCTGGGTGTCCGACTATGCCTTGATGAGTTACGGAACGGGCGCGGTTATGGGCGTGCCTGCGCACGATGAGCGCGATTTTGCCTTCGCCAAGAAATTCAACCTGCCGATTAAGGAAGTGATTGCTCCGGAAGGCAAAGCACAAGGTGAACTGAAAGAGGCATACATAGAGCCGGGCATCATGGTCAATAGCGGCCAGTGGAACGGCCTGCCCAATGAAGACGCGAAGAAAAAGATGGTGGACTGGGCCGCGCAAAACTTGAGCGGCAAGCCGCGCACGCAGTTCCGTTTGCGCGATTGGCTGATCAGCCGTCAACGCTATTGGGGTTGCCCGATTCCGCTCATTCATTGCGAGAAATGCGGCGCTGTTCCAGTGCCGTACGATCAACTGCCGGTAAAACTGCCGACGGAAGGCATCACCTTTACCGGTCAAGGCGGCAATCCGCTCGGCAAAGCCGCCGACTGGTTGAACGTGAAGTGTCCGAAATGCGCGGGCGACGCGCGGCGTGAGACGGACACGATGGATACGTTCATCGACTCCAGTTGGTATTATCTGCGGTACTGCGATGCAAACAACGATAAGCTGCCGTTTGCCAAGGATAAAGTCGACTACTGGATGCCGGTGGACCAATACGTCGGCGGCATCGAGCACGCAATTTTGCACTTGCTGTACTCGCGATTTATCACCAAGGCTCTGCGCGATCTGAAGCTAGTGAGCTGCGACGAGCCGTTCAGCAATTTGCTTTCGCAGGGAATGGTCACCAAGTATTCGCAGCAATCAGGTCGCATCGAAAAGATGTCGAAATCACGCGGCAACGTCGTGGGCACAACCGATTTCTTCAAAAAGTTCGGCGCCGATGCCGCGCGCTTGTTCACCCTGTTTGCCGCGCCGCCCGAGCAAGAGCTGGAGTGGTCCGAAGAAGGCGCCATCGGCCAGTTCCGATTCCTCGGTCGGGTATGGCGCCTGGTGCAGGATTTGATCGACAGCAAAGCGATCCTCAACGCCGAAGGCAAGCCGGCAGCTCCTCCTGAAGGAATACGTGCTTATGGCAATCTCGATCAGCGCGGCAAGACATTGTTGCAATCTATACATGCGACCGTCAAAGCAGTCACGGACGACCTGAGCCCGCAGCGCTATCAGTTCAACACGGCGATTGCACGTTGTATGGAGCTGGTGAACGGCCTGTACAAATTCACATACGAATCTGACAGCGACGGCAACGGCAAAGAATCGTCAGGCGGCGAGCCGGGGGTGCGATCCAATCTCACGCAGCAGGAGAAAGAACTGTTGTCTTTTGCTGTTTGCAATCTGCTTCGCTTGCTGGCGCCTATGGCTCCGCATCTGGCGGAGGAACTGTGGCATCAATCCGGGTGCGCTCGCAGTGCCGAAGATTTCATACACACATCCGAATGGCCGACGTACGTGCCAGAGCTGACGGTATCCGACACCATCGAATTGGTGCTGCAGGTAAACGGCAAGGTCGTAGGCAAGACACACGTGCCCCGCGGATTGCCCGATGACGAGGCGCGAAACTTGGCCCTGTCGGATGAAAAGGTCAAATCCAAGCTTAGCGGCCAGGAGCCCACCAAGGTAATTGTGGTGCCCAATCGGTTGGTTAACGTAGTAATACCTGGTCAGGGGAAGTAGCACCGGGTAAACTTCAAGAAGTACTACAGGGTAAAGTCCTGTAGAATTTTCCGATTGCCGGGAATATTTCAGCAAGACACTTACTAATCCACCAGCGAGCGCCATGAACAAGCCAGGACAAAAACGACTGCCCTACAAGACTATCGAACCGCCAGAGCCGCCGCCGGCAGTTACTATCCTGACCCTGCTAGGCATGATTCTGCTCACGGCGATGGCCTCTAACGGCAAGGTTTTCTGGGTCGAGAAATATGCATTTACGGCAGGACACATGTCCGATCTGCTGGGCACCCACGACTGGGCCGGATTGTTGTCGTACATGTTTACGGCGACAGGCGCGCAGTTTACCGTCTGGCTCTGGCCCCTCAACGCCGTATTCACTTGGGTTTTCGGCTATGTTGTCGAACGCAAAATGAAAAACGTTCGCTTCGGCATCATGATGTTCATGCTGGTCATAAGCGGCTGGTTCTTGGTCTTCATAACTGCCAAGGCGACGCCGGACAAGATGTACCTTGGTCCATCCATGCTGTTGTTCGGACTTTTGGGCGCCTATTTCGCCTACTTCCCCAAACTCGAGCACAAGGTGCAGCAGTGGATTCGCCCGAACACGGAAATTTTCCGCAATGAGAAGGAAACTCCGCTCGAAGAGCGCTACTGGGTTTCGCCCTGGTTGTATGTAATCGCCTTTGTCGCATATCAAGTTATATTGCAGGTGGCATTGAACTTTGATAAGGAGACCATCGTTGCCAGGACGCACTTGGATTTCCTTGGAACGGCGCACACCGTCATGCTCGGAACCTTGCAAGTACACCCGTCGGCTTTCCAGCCGATTGCCGCCATCATCAGCATTGCCGTTGGTTTTGTCCTGGCAAAGGCGCTGCCGGCCTTCCAGATGATTCGCAAGCCGGTGCGCCCGGGCGGCAAAATGCAGGTGGAAGTCATCCAGCACTACCGCGAGCTCAGAACACTAGATTTGACTCACGAACAGGCGTGCGAAGGGGCTGCCAAATTCGCCGCGGTGCCTATTGATATCGCCAAGGATTGGATTTCTAAAGGTTCGTCCGGTCTGAAAGACCAGGACCTCCGCTAGGACGCCCAACGCGCCGCCCCGGTTGTCAGCATCAAACCATTGCGCCGGCATCCTTAAACGCCGCCAATAGAAGCTTGGCAACCCCGTGTTAATATAGGCCGGTCTCTTTGCAGGTCACCTGGTTGGATTTGGCGTGCCGTTGCTTCCGCAGTCGCAATCAAACCGAAACACGCTGGATGCCGACACCACAGGTGGTGCGGACAGTCCGTTAGCGGCCATCCAATGGATGCGCCTGCTGCAAGTCTTTATTGATGGAGCCATTTGCGCGGCGGGCTTGGCGGCCGCGTTTTTGATTCGCTTCGACGGCAAGCTGAGTCCGGTGTTCTTGCACCAGCTGGTTACGTTTGTGCCTGTGCTGGTGCCGCTGCGCCTCTTCTCCAACTGGATTTGTGGCGTCTATCGCCGCCTCTGGCGATACACAGGACTTACTGAAACGGTGGAGCTGGCCGTTTCCATTGTCAGCGTCACGACCATATTGATGATTTTCCGCGCACTGGGCAAGCTGCCGGTTGACGGACAGCAGCTTTCATACGGCGTCATACTCACTGAGCCTGCGATCGTATTTCTCCTCCTTTGCGCAGCCCGCGTGACACGCCGCATGCAAACCGAGCACCGCCAGCGACGTCACTGGCGTCAGCCCTTGCGGCGGCGAGCGCTCGTCGTCGGCGCCGGTGACGCCGGACAATTAGTGGTGCGCGAACTGTCACATCGCCTGGAAGTAGGCGTAGATGTGGTTGGCTTCGTAGATGATGATCCGCTGAAAGTTCGCAAGCGCATCGGCAATCTCACAGTTTTTGGCACCACCGCCAACCTGGCGGCGTTGATAGAGAATCTCGTCGTCGATCAAGTTATCATCGCGATTCCTTCGGCTCCGCCGGCCGAAATTCGCCGCATCGTGGACGTCTGTAAAGCGTCCGAAGTAGAGACGCGCATTCTGCCGGGATTTTTCGAACTGATCGACGGACGCGTAAGCATCAGCCAGTTACGTGAAGTTTCGCTCGGCGATCTGCTCGGACGTGAGCCCGTGGATCTCGATAACGCCTCGATTGCCGATTACATCGAAGGCAAGCGCGTCCTCGTCACGGGCGCAGGCGGTTCTATCGGCAGCGAGCTGTGCCGCCAGATTATGCGTTTTGAGCCGGAGGAATTGATACTGGTCGGACGCGGTGAAAATAGCATCTTCATGATTCATGAAGAACTGAAGAAGAGACCGGAGCCGGTGAAACTGCGCTTGGTGATTGCCGACATTAGAGATAGGCAGCGCATGTCCCATGTCTTTGCTCGCTTCAGACCGCACGTCGTATTTCACGCGGCCGCACACAAGCACGTTCCTCTTATGGAGCTGAACGTTTCAGAAGCCGTGACCAACAATATTGCCGGCACGCAAGCGGTGGCAACTCTCTCCGAGGAATTCGGCGTGCAGCGTTTTGTGCTGGTATCGAGCGACAAAGCGGTGAACCCGACCAGCGTGATGGGTGCCACCAAGCGAATTGCCGAGATGGTAATTCAAGACATGGCGGCGCGCGGCGCGCAAACGAAATTTGTCGCAGTGCGTTTCGGCAATGTGTTGGACAGTCGCGGATCTGTCCTGCCGATCTGGCGCGAACAAATCGCTCGGGGCGGTCCGGTGACAGTCACAGACCCGGAAGCCACTCGTTACTTCATGTTGATTCCGGAAGCCGTTCAATTGATCCTGCAGGCAGCCGCCATCGGATCGGCCGGCGACATATTCGTTCTCGACATGGGCAAACCGATCAAAATCCTCGACCTTGCCCGCGACCTGATCAAGCTGTCCGGATTGCGACCGGGACAGGACATCGAAATCCAATTCGTCGGCTTACGCAAAGGCGAGAAACTTTACGAAGAGCTGCTCACGGCGGAAGAAGGGTTGACAAAAACTTCGTATCGCAAGATCCTTGTTGGCAAGCCGCAATCCATCGATCATCAGCGGCTTACACAAGAGCTCGGTACGCTCTTCCGATCTGCTGGCGCCGAAGAAGAGAAGACTATACGCACATGCTTGAACGCCCTTGTGGACGGTAATCTGGTCGAAGAGGCGGTTCGTTGACTGCTATTAGAGGAGCGCAGGCGGATCGTTGACCAGTCGAGAAGCGCAGGCGGCTCGCCTGCGATATCATAAAACCTTGTCCCAACCGACATGGATGGCATAGTGACCATAAACTCCAGCATTACCTCGCGCGAAGAGGCCCTTAAGCAGCGGCTTTTAGAGCTCGGCAGCGTCATCGTCGCCTACTCGGGCGGTGTCGACAGCTCTCTGCTTGCGTACTACGCAAGGCGCGAGTTGGGCGCGCGCGCGCGTATCGTCATCGCGCTATCCGCTAGTCTGGCAAAAGAAGAGCTTGCCGCCGCTCGCCAACAAGCTGAGCAATTCGGGTGGGAGTTGACCGAAATCGAAACCACCGAACTGGAGAGCGAGGAGTACGCGCGCAACGACGAAAGGCGCTGTTACTTCTGCAAAAAGACATTATTCACCGAACTGGAAACCCTCGCGCAGAAGCTCGGCATTAAGCACATTGCCTACGGCGCCAACATGGACGACCTCAAGGATTATCGTCCCGGACATCAGGCCGCGCGCGAGTTCAATGTTGTCAGTCCATTGCAGCAAGCAGGGTTAGAAAAAGCGGACATACGAGCGCTCGCCCAAAAAGCAGGCTTGCCGTCGTGGGACCGCCCACAAGCGGCATGTCTGGCTTCGCGATTCCCGACGTTCCAGCCGGTGACGCTGCAGGGATTATCAATCGTCGACCGCGCCGAAGAATTTCTGCACGTGCTGGGCTTTCGCCAGGTGCGCGTGCGTCATCACGGCACTACCGCTCGCGTGGAAATAGACGCGCCGGAGTTGCGGCGTGTGATTGGCAATGTGCCATTGCAGGCACAAATAATCACTCACTTAAAATCGCTCGGCTACCAACAAGTCGAAATCGATCCGCAGGGATACCGCCGCGGCTCGGCCAATACGTTCTTACAAGCGGAGCAGCGCCCGGGTGAAACGGTAGCGGCGGGCGAAAGCCCGCTAAGCGGAGCCAGCGATGGATAAACAACGCCTGGCTGACATATTGCAAGCAGTCTCGAAGCAAGAGTTGTCTCCACAGGATGCGCTGGAGATGTTGCGCCACCTGCCCTATGAAGATGTCGGCTTCGCCAAACTCGATCTGCATCGTCATTTGCGTCAGGGCATGCCCGAAGTAATCTTTTGCCCCGGCAAAACAACCGAGCAAATAATTGCCATTGCCCAACGGCTTCGCCGACACCATCAACTGGTTCTCGCGTCCCGAGCGAGCACGGAAGTAGCCAAACAAGTTTTGCAGGAATTGCCTGAGGCGGGCTATCACGAACTTGGCAAAATGCTCGTTTTCGGTTCGCTTCCGCAACCTGACGAATCACTGCCGCCGGTGGCAGTGGTTACGGCGGGCACTGCCGATCTGGCAGTGGCAGAGGAAGCGGCGATTGTGCTTCAAGCACACGGTGTGCCTGTAATTCGAATCAATGACGTGGGCGTAGCCGGCATTCACCGTTTGCTCGACAACTTGCAGACGCTTCATTCGGCTTCCGTCAGCATCGTCGTCGCCGGCATGGACGGCGCACTGCCAAGCGTGATCGGCGGCTTGCTTGAGGGTCCGGTAATCGCCGTTCCCACATCGGTTGGCTACGGCGCCGCCTTTCAGGGACTGGCGCCCTTGCTCACCATGCTCAACAGTTGCGCGGCGGGCCTGACCGTAGTGAACATAGACAACGGCTTCGGCGCTGCGGTAGCAGCCATGCGCTTGCTGCGCACGATTGAACGCACCAAAGCTCAGCAGGAAGAACACAAGACGGTTCAGCCATAGCGGGCTCCGCCCGCCGCTACAATGCGCTATGAGTCGTCGTAGCGGCGGGCGGGAGCCCGCTTTTTGACGGGTTGGGCGTGGAACACTGGACGAGCTTCTTATGTCTAACTGAAAGAACCATCCCGGTGTTTTGAATGGATGTGCTTTCAATTATTGTGATGCTGCTGGCGGCAACTGCCTTCCTTGCTCTATCGGAGACTGCCTTGATATCCGCCAGACGAACCCGGCTGGCAGAACGGAAATCCGAAGGCAACAAAGGCGCGGCGAAAGCGCTGGAAGTAGCAGGCCGCTCGGACAGGATGGTGGCAACCATCGAGATCTGTGTCACCTTGATTAGCATTGTCCTCGGTGCTTGCACACAAAGCTTTCTCACTCCGCGGCTGATGGCTCTGTCCAACGTCTTTCCCGTTTTGACCAGTCTGCACGAGCACACCGTCAGCATCGGAATCGTCGTCGTCCTCACCTTCGTAACCTTGCTTGTTCAAATCGTGCCCAAGCGCGTCGCCTTAGGCAGCCCGGAATCAATCGCCAGCACCATCAGTTTTCCGATGGATTTTTTAATGAAGATTCTGAAGCCGGCAGTTCTGATCGTTACCGCGACGGCGGACTTCATTCTCAGATTCGTGCCGCATTCAACCCGCACCGACCCGCCAATCACCGATGCGGAACTATTGATGCTCGTCAGACAAGGCACCAAGGCCGGTGTTTTCGATCAGCTCGAACATGACATGCTGGAAGCGATTCTTGAACTTGGATCAACGAAATTGAGCACCCTGATGCGGCCTCGCACGGAAATGGAATGGTTGGAAGTCAACGATGACATGTCCAGCTTGCTGACAAAGATCGGCGACTCCAAGCTCTGGGAGCTGCCGGTTGCCGAAGAGACTGCCGATAATATTTTGGGTGTCATCGACGTTCGTGAGATTCTGAAAGCCGCAGCGGCCGGACAACAGATTTCCTTGCGCAAGGTTATGCGCACGCCGTTGTTCGTACCGGACACCGAAGATGCCTTGTTCATGTTGCGCACGTTCCGACACACCGGACACTTCATCGCTATCTTGCTTGACGAATTCGGCGGGGTCACCGGCGTTGTCAGCGTACGCGACGTTGTGGAAGAAATTGTCGGCGACATCGATCGTACCGACGAAGAATTTATAAAGCGCACGGCCGGACAAGACGACGTTTGGGAGGTTGACGGACTAACCCCGGTTGATGAGTTCGCGGAAGCGTTCGGCGTGGAAGAACCGCCGCCGGAAACAACTACTTATGCCACCGTCGCGGGATTGGTTATAAGCGAACTCGGACACTTGCCGCAAAAAGGCGAGCAGCTCGAATGGCAAGGACTGAAAATGCAAGTCGAAAGCCTGCAAGGGCACCGCATCTCAAAACTGCGAGTCTCGAAAGCGGCCTGATCAGGTCACTGAACGCGCCGGTGTCAGCAAGGGGTCTGTTTGCCCGATTGCTTCTCGCGCAACCGCTTGCGCCAACATGGCGCCGGCGTTCAAGCCATTGCCACCACCACCCAAGGCGGTGGACAAAACCGGAAATTGCCGGTGATGATAATAGAGAGGCAAACCCCAATCGTAATCCGTCCAAATAAGGGCGGTGAATTGATCCCGACCTGACGCACCATTAAACAAGCGCGATGTCACCTGCGGAAGTTGCGGCTCAAACGGAAGGGCAACTCCATCATGTAAAAAATGTGCCGTCCCACCTACCAACGTTTCAGTAGAGCCGAACTTCGGGAGGTTAAACTGGCGCCAATAGGAGAATGGCACCTTCCCCGATGTCTGGTCCGGCGCGTCGAAGTAATTACCGGGCATGCGCCGTCCAATGTCGGCGACGTTGGCAAACGTTTGCACCGCTGTCAGATGATCGTTTGCGTCAATAAATGGACCAACCGGATGGTTGGTGGCAAGTATGACTTTGTCCTTAGCATGAACGACGCCGTTATCCGTGAAGACCAGCGCACCGTCTGTGGTGGGCACTACAGACAGAACGGGCGAGTTTTCGAAAACCTGATATTGACCGGACCGAGCCATGCCGTTGAGCATTTTCACGGGATTCAGGTTGCCTTCGCCAGGTAAAATCGCTGCAGAACGCGCCAATGGAAACAGGTCTTGCGCTTCCTTTCCATTGACGAATCGTACTCGCGGATCGAATTTACGAAGTAAATCCGCTTCCGAGACAACATCGGCATTGTTTTCTGAATATGCGACGTTGTATGAGTTGTGCGGCCGGAAGTCACCATACTTACGTCCCAAAATTTCCACTGATGAACGAGCCGCCAGCATGCGGCCCATCATCTCGGCGAATTTGTCGGGACCCAATTTTTCCAGCATCGGACCGAACCCGGTGTCCGGAACCACGGTGTTCATGGCGCCCATCATGCCTGAAGTCCCGGAGGCAACTCTGCCCCCTTCCAAAACGACTACTTTCTTACCCATCTGCGCAAGGCGATAAGCTATCTGCTGTCCGACTACGCCCGATCCGACCACGGCGACATCGGCGTCGACTTTGCCTTCAAGGCGTGGTAACAATGGCAAGTTGGCGACCGTGCGCAACCAAGGCGAATTGGCGCTGGTATCGCGCTGAAATTGAAATGCTCTTTGCACTTCGGTATTCGGGAAGGCGGGCTCCACATCTAACTTCGGACCTGCCGACAAGAAGCCGGACCGCAGCGGTGTTTCGCCGGAGGCAAGAGCGCCCAGTGGGCGGGCGCTAGTGAAGCCGGCAGCGCCAAAGCCGCGCACTAACCCGGCACTCACTCCTCCTGCGGCCGCCATCACGGCTGTATCGAAGGCAAACTTCCCAATATCGTTGTGGACAATATCTTTGTTCGCCTGCCAATGATCGGCCGATTTCCAGTTGTCATGGAAAGCGCCGAACGCCGCGCTTCCGTTTTCCACCACGCCTTTCACAGAGGCGCCAAGCAAGCCTGCCGACATCGCTAAGCTAATCGGCAATCCGATACCGGGAATCTGGCGAACAAGAGCTAACCCGACGCCGACGGCTGCAGCGCCACCGGCCTCGAGTAGAGTCTCGGTCTTATGATTGGTGAAGGCGTCGCGGGCCGCGTCGGCAAAACCGTTCAGTCCTTCTGCAGCGAGGTTAAGCTCGCGCTTCAGCTTGGTGTCGATCGATTCTGACAAACGTTCGGAGCCCATATACGACCTCAGGCGTGCGAACCGGGTTTCGCCAAGCTCACAGAGCCCGCCAAACTACCGGATGTATATGCTCCGGCAGCAGAACCTCTGTAATAGTTATTGGCGGCCATGTAATCGCGTACTTGCTGCGAATTGGCAGGCAAGGTGTAGCCGGCCTCGTCGGTCAAGAACTGATAGCCTGCTTCCCGTGGCGCGAACCGTTTTGGATCAAACAGGACAGTTGTCCAGTGCGCATCGGAATCCGGCGTACGTGAATAGGACGGGTCATTGAAATCCTGGATCTGCCACTTGATACCAGAATCGACTTTCGGATTTGGCAGCGCCCAGTAGAATTCCTGGCGCCGGATCCTCTCATCAAGGGTTTGCAATGTCTCGCCTACCGGTTGCGCCTTTTCATCACTGAGGGCGCCTTGTCCCAGGCGAGCCATATATGATCGACCCAAGGTTGCTGCGTCCTCGTCCTGAATGTGCGGGTGCGCATACCGCAGAGCATCGATGGTGCTGCGCCCCCAGGAGACCGGATCAAGTGCTCGCTCGGCTTTAATTACACCAGGTTGATGTTCGTCAACCGCCGCCATCAACTCTTTCGCCGGACGACCAGGATCTTCCATTTCACCAGTCAAAGCAACAAGATGCTTGCCACCGTCCTGAGCACGCTTTTGAGCGGCATCGAGCACAAGGTTATACATGTGACTTCCTACGCCCTGGCTGCGCAGGTCGTCTTTTACAAAAATGAAGTCACCATGCATTGTCTCCAGCGGCGGTGCCTTTTTACCAGCCATCCAGTTTCCGAAATCTGCGAGCAACCCCTTCGATTCCGGCAGCGGATCGGGCTGTTCGTGCACGCCAAGAATATGTGCGGCAGCAAGTTCGCCGGTAGTTTTGTCACGCAACGTATAGACCAGGTTAGCTCCTTGCGCGATCTTTTCGTTGTATCCACCTTCGCCGTGGACGGCCTGGCGTTCTTCCTCAGGGAAGGCGCTGTTGTAATGCGCTTCGACATCAGGCTTGATTTCGTGTTCTTCTTGGAATACATATTTATCGGGATCTTGAACGCGCGCGGCTTTATTCAGCTTGCTCGGATTTTCCGCCGCCCATTTCTGTTGGGCTGAAAAATCGACCTCGGGCCCGCTATTCACATAAGGAGCCGTCCGTCCCCAAGCGAAACGCGCACCGGCCAAACCGCCCAGACCTGCAGCAGTATAATCTTGAGTCAGTCCGGCGACGTTGTGCGCAAATTTTTGTTTGTCGGCAGCTTCGTTTTCCGGGTGCAACATGAGATCCCAGGCCGGTGTACCGAGGCGACTCCCGGCGTCAACTGCCGCCAGTCCGCCCATCGCCCATGGCACCACTTTCATTGTCGAACCGACGGCGGGAGCCCACGCTTGCCCTAGCGCCAATGGATTCTCCCGACCCAAGATTTGACCGATCGTGCGACCGACTAAAGCTGGGTTGCGTGTGACCGCTGCAACGGCAGCGCCGGCAACTATACCGACACCGGCTTCGACAGCCAACGTTTTCCAGTTATCCTTTAATTCGTCTTTGAAAGCTTCTTTAAAATTGTCTTTCAAGGAGCCAAGCAGGCTCAACTCAGCATGGACAAAGCCACCTACGCTCCATTCTTTGGCGGGCTGGGCGCCATCAACCGACTTATGCGTCTTGGACGCATCAGCACTTTCCATATTCATTTTTCGCGAGACCTTTTGCGGGGCTGGTGACCCTACGGCTAGTCCGCGCGAGAGCGGCGTCGGCGCGTTGACGGGCCCGCGCTTCGCTCGAAATTGCTTGTGTAGGGGGTACCTGGAATATTACCGCAATCGGTTACTGCTCCAATGGGGAAAGTACGAAAAAATGGGCCGGACAGGCGGAAATTACGCCGGCCGGCCACCACCGCCACCACGCAGATTCTCTTGCGTTGCAGTGCACGCCCAATCGTGTCCCGGACTACTCTTGCCGCGGCGGCTTAGGAGCAAGCGCTTCTTTATGAGTGTCCATCATGTCGGCATAGTTGCCGGCTTTGACCGGCACCACTTTCACGCCATCTTTGCGGAGCACTACGAAATTCAACGTATCGCTGACTTTTTTGGCCTGCACGTATTCCTTCACTTGCTTCGGCGTCAGCATATCTTTGCCGTCGATTTTTTGGATGACGTCAAAGTTTTCCAGTCCGGCAGCCTCCGCAGGGCTGCCTTCCACAAATCCCATAATGGCCACGCCTTTGGTGCTCGGGTTTAGACCGAGCCCTTTAACGGTGCTTTCATCGAGCTCATGCATCTGAATGCCGAGCCACGGACGCAAAATCTTGCCGTAAGCGATCAGATCTTGCGAGACTGATTTCGCTACATCTATAGGAATCGAAAAGCCAATGTTCTGCGCGTCACGACGGATGGCAGTATTGACGCCTATCACTTCGCCGTTCAAATTCAGAAGCGGTCCGCCTGAGTTGCCTGGATTTATGGCGGCGTCGGTTTGAATAAAGTTGACGTTGCCGTTAACGTCCGTGACACTGCGACCAACCGCAGAGATGATGCCCAGTGTGACGGTATGATCATAGCCAAGCGGGCTGCCGATGGCGACGGCAAATTCGCCAGGGCGCAAGTTGCTCGAAGTGCCCATCTTCAATGTCGGCAGATTTTCGCCGTTGATCTTAACGACTGCTATATCGGAAAACGGGTCGACGCCCACCACTTTGCCGTCGAAGCTACGGTTGTCGTTGAGCGTGACTTTAATTTTGTCCGCATCACGGACGACGTGGAAGTTGGTGACGATGTAACCGTCGGGACGAACGATGAAGCCCGAGCCGGTGTCGCGTTTTTCAAATTTGTGCTCGTTGCCGTGGGGAGTGCCGCCGCGATCGCCGCCGCCGCCACCATTGCCAAACGGGTTCATGCGCTGACCATTGAAGAAAAATTCGAATCCTGGGGGCAATCCGCTGATGCCCGGGAACGATTGTCCTGCTGAGCTTTCGCTGACATCAATATTCACAACCGCCGGAGCCGCTGCCTGCGCCATGTCGGCGATGGTATTGGGACCAAGCGCAGCAAGCACGCCGCCTGCATCCGCTGCCCGAGCAGCCGGCATGGAGGGGAGCAAACCAAGCGAAACAGACAGCATCGCCGCGCAAGACAGCGAAGCAAGCGCCAGATTTTTTTGCAAACGCATAGTAAACCTCTTAGAGACAGAATTCCGAAAAGCTACTTTCCATTGAATAGCAAATTGGAAATCGCTGCCACCTGAGCAACCCTATGGTTTTTCGTCAAAGTCGGCAATGGCGCCCGTTCTGGGCACATTGAAGCATGCAAATTTGTTAAGCTTCTTAGCTTCTGCCCATGCCAAGTTGTTGGGCGTTTTGGAACACCTTGCCTTCCGTCAATATGGAAGGCGCGATGATGACTTCCACCTGCTGCATCTCGGCAAGATTCGACGCGCCCAAGGTTGACATGCTGGTTTTCAGCGCGCCCACGAGATTCTGTGTACCGTCGTCCACATGAGCCGGCCCCATAAGAATTTGCTGCAGCGAAGCAGAGTGTCCGACTTTGATGCGCGTGCCGCGCGGCAATACCGGCGACGGCGTCGCCATTCCCCAGTGATATCCGCGACCGGGCGCTTCCTTGGCGCGCGCCAGCGGCGATCCAATCATGACAGCGTCGGCACCACAGGCGATGGCTTTGCAAATGTCGCCGCCGACTGCCATGCCACCATCAGCGATGATGGTCACGGTGCGTCCGCTGCGCGCCTTGTAGTCGTCACGAGCTGCCGCGCAATCCCCGATGGCAGTAGCCATCGGGACACCGATTCCGAGCACGCCGCGGGAGGTGCAGGCTGCGCCTGGTCCTACTCCGACGAGAACCCCGGCGACGCCGGTTTCCAAAAGTCCGAGAGTTGCGTCGTAAGTGACTGTGTTGCCGACAATTACCGGCACTGCGATTTCTTTGCAAAACGCTTTCAAGTCGAGCTGTGTGTTGCCTTGGGCGCTGCGATGCTCGAGACCGGTGACAGTCGATTGCACGAATAAAATATCCAATCCCGCTGCCACGGCAACAGGCCCCAATTGGCGCGCGGCGTTGGGTGTTACCGAAGCGGCCACCAGCACTCCTTGCGCTTTAATTTCTTTGATGCGCTTGGTAATAAGCTCTTCTTTTACCGCCGTTGCATAAAGCTTTTGCATCACTTCGACAAACTCGTGCTTTTCACAAGTTTCGATCTGCGCGTAGGCGTCTGAGGCATCTTCGTACCGAGTTTGCAGCCCTTGCAGGTTGAGCACGCCCAGACCACCCGCCTTGCCAATGATGCCCGCGGTCTTCACATCTATGACGCTGTCCATTGCCGAGCCCAAAATCGGGATGCTCAGCTTGTGACCGCCCAAGCTGGTGGAAACATCGCAAAGCTCGAAATCCAGCGTCAAAGAGCCCGGCACCAGGGCGATTTCATCAAAGCCGTAAGCGCGCCGCGTCGGCTTGCCTCTGCCGATAACCATGCCCACCGCGTCTGTTGCTTGCTTGGTCGCTGTTTGCATATGGTGCCACCTTTAGTTGTGCTTGGCTGCGCCGATCTCAGGAGCCTGCGCGCGTTGGCACCATATTAACACCGAACAATCTGGCCAAATCAAGTTAATGAGTAATGTCAAGGAC
>Ga0134128_10000987_pt1 | contig 38372 bp, 33 predicted proteins | sample KB31754_FD_96462 | JGI IMG/M metagenome (GOLD analysis project Ga0134128, IMG submission 96462) | Terrestrial soil microbial communities with excess Nitrogen fertilizer from Kellogg Biological Station, Michigan, USA - KB3-175-4 | ecosystem: Environmental > Terrestrial > Soil > Unclassified ...
AAAACAATACAGCTTCGGGCGGGGATGCCGCACAGGATTTACAATCGGTTACTAACATAAAAACAGACGATAGTAACCTTGAGCGTATTAACCGCTGGAGCTCTGCCATAAAAATGTTTCAGCAAAGGCCCTTTGTAGGTTGGGGACCTGGCACCTATATGTTTCAATATGCACCCTTTCAAAAGAACAGTGAAAAATCTTTAATATCAACCAATGCAGGTACCAATGGAAATGCGCACAGCGAATATTTGGGTCCCCTAAGTGAGCAAGGTGTATTGGGCATTGTTTGGGTAGCTGCCCTGTTATTTGTTGTTTTTTCTACAGGCTTCAGGGTAGTTTATAAAGCAAAAGATAAAGCGCAAAGAGCATTGGCTATATTGCTGATAACAGGTTTGACAACATACTTTGTGCATGGCTTTTTGAATAATTTTTTAGATACAGATAAACTTTCTATTCCGTTTTGGGGATTTATATCGGCGCTTGTTTACTTAGATCTCAAACAAAAAAAAGAAAGCCTGCCTTTATCTTAAATACCTGTTAAGACACCTTTATTTTTCAATAACAAAAGGGATTTTGTTCAAAAAACATTTTTCATTTTCAATGCGCTACCGGTACCTTTAGGCAAAATTAATATATGACCGACACACAGCTTTTTTTTAAAGTTTCTGATAATTTAAATATTGATACCAAGCAAGTAGTGGCCACTATTCGCCTGCTGGACGAAGGTGGAACTATCCCGTTTATTGCACGTTATCGTAAAGAAGCCACCGGCAGCCTGGATGAAGTAGCCATTATGCAGATACGTGATGAAATAGAACGCCTGCGTGAATTGGAAAAACGCCGTGAAGCTATTTTAAAATCGATAGAAGGGCAAGGCAAGCTTAACGATGAACTGAAAGAGAAGATATTGGATGCTGAAACAATCAGCAAGCTGGAAGATCTGTACTTACCTTACAAACCTAAACGAAGAACCAAAGCTACTATTTCACGCGAAAAAGGGCTGGAACCTTTGGCACAATTTATTTTAGCGCAAACAACTGCTTCTTTAGACAATGAGGCGGCTAAATTTATCAATATTGAAAAAGAAGTAGCGTCCATTGAAGATGCCTTGCACGGCGCACGCGATATTATTGCAGAGATCATTACGGAAGATGTAAGCGCACGCGAACAAATAAGAAATTTATTTAAACAAAAGGCTACGATAAAAAGCAAAGTGGTTAGAGGCCGTGAAGAAGAAGGTGCTAAATTTGAAGATTACTTTGACTGGGAAGAACCTTTGGCCCAATGTCCCTCACACCGTTTGCTGGCTATGCGTCGCGGTGAAAAAGAAGATTTTTTATTTTTAGATATTAAACCACCGGTTGATGATGCACTGGATATTTTGAATCGTATATTCATCAAATCGAAAAATGAATGTGCCAACCAATTGCAGTTAGCCATTGAAGACGGATACGGGCGTTTGCTGCAGCCTTCTATTGAAGCGGAAACACGTTCGGTTACCAAGGAGCTGGCAGATGATAAAGCCATTGATGTGTTTGCACAAAATATCCGTGAACTTTTACTTTCTTCACCCCTTGGCCAAAAAGCAATCCTGGCCATCGATCCGGGTATCAGAACAGGATGCAAGGTAGTTGCCCTTGATAAACAAGGCAAGTTATTGGCTGATACGGTTATTTACCCTCAACAAAAAAAATCGGAAGCAGAAAATATTGTACTGGCTTTTTGCGCCAAACATCTGATAGAAGCTATTGCCATTGGTAACGGAACTGCCGGAAGAGAGACCGAGGCTTTTATACGGAGCATTGATATTCTTCCAAAAGAAATTTCGGTGATTATGGTAAATGAAAGTGGGGCTTCTATTTATTCTGCTTCTGAAGTGGCGCGTGAAGAATTTCCGGATAAAGATATTACCGTGCGTGGCGCGGTTTCTATTGGCAGAAGGTTAGCCGATCCTTTGGCAGAGTTGGTTAAGCTTGACCCGAAATCTATTGGTGTGGGGCAATACCAGCATGATGTAGATCAAACCAAACTGAAAAACAAACTGGATGAAGTAGTGAGTAGCTGCGTGAACGCTGTTGGCGTTGAATTAAACACCGCCAGTAAAGAATTGCTTACGTATGTTTCGGGCTTGAATAGCCGCCTGGCTCAAAACATTGTTGAGTACAGGAATGAGCATGGGGCATTTAAAAACCGTTTTCAGTTAAAGGAAATTTCGGGCTTAGGCGAAAAAACATTTGAGCAATGTGCAGGCTTTTTACGCATAAGCAAAGCAGGAAATTTATTGGATAAAAGTGCTGTACACCCCGAAAGTTATGAGGTTGTAGAGCGCATGGCTAAAGATGTTAATTGTTCTGTAGCGGATCTGTTGACGGATAAAGAGTTGCGCAAGCAAATAAAAATAAGCAATTATGTTACTGAAACCATTGGCTTGCCAACGCTTAGAGACATTGTAAACGAGCTGGAAAAACCGGGCCGCGACCCGCGTAAATCATTTGAAATATTTTCTTTTGCAGAAGGCATTGAAAAGCCGGAAGACCTGCGCGAAGGAATGAAATTGCCGGGCATTGTTACCAATGTAACTAATTTTGGCGCGTTTGTAGATGTTGGTGTGCACCAGGACGGATTGGTGCATATTTCTCATTTGTCGGATACGTTTGTAGACGATCCGAACAAAATTGTAAAGGTGCATCAGCAGGTTATGGTAACCGTTTTAGAGCTTGACCTGAAACGCAATCGCATTGCTTTGTCTATGAAAGGAAACGGAAACATATCAGCTGCAAAATCTTCTTCGGTTAAAAAAGAAAAAGAAATTGCCTACGATGCCAATGATATGAAATCTGCTTTATCGGCTTTGAAGCAAAAATTCGGTAAATAGATTTACTTAATAGTTAATTACCTGCTCTTCGATATTAGCCGGCAATTCCCTGAAGTTGTATTGCTGGCCACGGAGCTGTGGTGTGTAACCCGCTTCTTCGATAGCTTTTTGGATGGTTTTATAGGTAAAGCGATGTGGTGCGCCTGCTGCAGAAACCACATTTTCTTCAATCATAATAGAGCCAAAATCGTTAGCACCCGCTTGTAAACAAAGTTGAGCGGTCTCTTTACCTACTGTTAACCAGGATGCCTGTATGTTTTCAATATTAGGGAGCATAATACGGCTTAGCGCCAGCATACGTATATACTCTTCTGAGCTAACGTGATTGCGGATATTTTTTAAGCGTTGCAATAAAGTATCTTCATCCTGGAAAGGCCATGGAATAAAGGCCAAAAAGCCTTTGGCATCTTTTGGTTTTTCGCTTTGTACCTGGCGCAATAATACCAAATGTTCAAAGCGCTCATAGATAGTCTCCACATGCCCGAACATCATGGTTGCTGATGTGGTTAAATTTAACTGATGAGCCGCACGCATTACATCCAGCCATTCCCTGCCATTACATTTACCTTTAGAAATCAGGCGGCGCACCCTGTCGTTTAATATTTCAGCACCTGCGCCCGGCAGGCTATCCAGGCCGGCTTCCATTAAAGCTTTCAGGACTTCGGTATGGGTAGATTTTTCTAATTTGGTTATATGGGCTATTTCCGGTGGCCCAAGTGAGTGTAATTTTAACTGAGGATAAAGGCTTTTTAGCTCTTTAAACAGATCGGTATAAAAGCTTAAGCCTAAGTCGGGGTGATGGCCGCCCTGCAGTAATAGTTGATCTCCGCCATAACGGAACAATTCATCTATTTTCTTTTTATAGGTTTCGATACTTGTTACATAGCTTTCGGCATGACCGGGAATCCTGTAGAAATTACAGAATTTGCAATTGGCTATACAAACGTTGGTAGTATTGGCATTCCTATCTATTTGCCAGGTAACAATTTTATTGTCGCCTTTTTTAATTTTCCTGATTTCATTGGCCGTAAACATTAAGTCGGTAAGGCTGGCATTCTCAAAAAGAAAAACACCTTCTTCTATACTTAAAAATTCTAAGTTTAAAGCGCGCGTTAAAAGTTTATCTGTTTGCATTAAGAGAGCTATTTCTTGTTACTTTAGCACATCAAAATTACACATAATATGACTTCGATCTCAAAAACATCCGTACTAAAAGAAGATAACCTGGTTATTCTCGGCAAATCGTTTAAAAACAAAAACGAATATGGCTTAACGTCCGAGCAAGTTACTTATATAGAAAAGCAAATTGCCGATAACAAAAAATTTGTAGCTGTTAACCAGTTTATCCGTTTTGTATTTATCGTTTTAACGGATGAGAAAAAGCAGAGCATACAGCAAAAAGAAATATTGCGTCGTACCGGCAACACGGTTACAGGCGCGCTAAACGAACACAAGAAAGAATCGGTTATTGTTTCGTCTGTTTTAGATAAAAAATTTACGCTGGCTTTTATTGAGGGCATTTTATTGGGAAATTATCAGTTCCTAAGACATAAGACGAAAGCTGAAAAAGAAAAGAATACGCTTACCACCTTGTTTGTGCATGACAATGCTGTTACTGAAAAACAACTGGAAGAGCTAAACATTGTTGCTACGGCTACCTGCATGGCCCGCGATCTGGTGAATGAACCTGTAAATTACTTAAATGCTACCGGCCTGGCAAACGCTTTTGTTAAGATGGGCAAAGAAGCCGGGTTTACGACAGAAGTGCTTAATAAAGCAAAAATTACTTCGCTTAAAATGGGTGGTTTATTATCGGTTAATCAGGGAAGCGTAGATCCGCCAACGTTCACGATTATGGAATATAAACCAAAAGGCGCGGTAAATAAACAGCCTTATGTGCTTGTTGGCAAAGGCGTTGTTTATGATACAGGCGGATTAAGCATTAAGCCTACTGCCGGCATGGATACCATGAAATGTGATATGGCCGGTGGCGCGGCTGTTGGCTGCCTGATGTATGCGGTTGCCAAAGCAAAATTACCGGTGCATGTTATTGCGCTGGTGCCTGCTACAGATAATCGCCCGGGATTTAACGCCTTTGCACCCGGGGATATTATTACCATGCATGACGGCTCTACGGTTGAAATGCTGAACAGCGACGCAGAAGGACGTATGATCTTAGCAGATGCGCTTAGTTATGCTAAAAAATTTAAACCGGAAGCTGCTTTTGAATTCTCTACGCTTACCGGCGCAGCGGCGGCGGCTATTGGCCCACAGGGAATAGTTTGCATGGGAACGATTTCTGATAAAATGAAGAGCCAGTTAAAACAAAGCGGCGACAGAGTGCATGAGCGCTTAGCTGAATTTCCTTTTTGGGAAGAGTATGATGATCTTTTAAAATCGGATATTGCTGATAGAAAAAATATCGGTGGCCCGAGTGCAGGTGCTATCACTGCCGGAAGGTTTTTAGTGAAATATACCGATTACCCATACATGCATTTTGATATTGCTGCTCCTGCTTATCTTGCGGCAAGAGACGGGTATCGCACCAAAGGAGGCACGGGAGTTGGCATCCGCCTGATCTTTGATTATTTTAAGAACCTGGGTAAGTAAACAGCTTCTCATTTTAATTTATCAAAAAATGGCATTAGTTCGTTGCATTTTATATAATTTTTCTTTTTTCCAAATTTCAAGTTACCAACATGAAAAAAACGATCTTATTGTTCTTTTTTGCTTTACCTGATTTCCTGTTTTCTCAAGCTGTAAGCAACCAATACAATAGCAAAGCAGATGCCCTTTATAAAAGCGGCATTATGAAGTATGATTTGAAAGATTACAGGGGAGCTATTGCAGATTATAACCATTCTATTGAAGCAGACCCACATTATATAAATGTATTTAAAACGTATTACAACAGGGGAGTTGCCAAAATAGGACTGGCGGATTACAAAGGGGCGATACTTGATTTTACAAAAACACTTGAATTAAAACCCAGTTTTTTCAGTGCATTAGGCATGCGGGGAATTGCTAAAGCAAAACTCACTAAAAATAAAGAAGCCATTGCTGACTTTACCAAGGCTATAAAATTATATCCCAAGTTTGAAGGAGCTTATTATAACAGGGGAATTGCCAAAGCAAGCCTGGGAGATTATAAAGGCGCTGTACTGGATTATACCAAGGCTTTGGAGATTTACCCGGATTGGGCAGAAGCTTATAATAACCGAAGCCTTGCCTACCAAAAACTGGGCGATGTAAAAAATGCAGAAGATGACCTGAAAAAAGTAATCTTGTTAAAGAAAAAGCCCAAATAAAAAAGCCTGTCAAACTTATTTGACAGGCTTTCCGTTTTAAAATCTTGATTTACTTAGATATAAGTTCCGTCGCGTTTTGCTTCTTTTCTGTGTTTAGCTAATTGCAAAGTCCAAAAAATTAGCAGACAACCTAAAAGTACCCATACAAGTATATTTGGTACCTGGTATAATTTCTTAATGATTTTAAACATTAATTCAAATAATGCTGCTGTTCCGTACCAAAATGCTGTCCAAGTCATGGTGATTTTAATTAGTTTTGTACAAATATAAAAAGTATTTTTAGTTAGCGTATCTATGTTATTAAACATTTTTAAAATTAACAGTTATTTAGCATACGTTTATTTGCTGCTTTTTACGTTGTTTTTGGGTGTTTTCGCGGTAAATTTTAGCTTTAACGCCTCTGTTTTCAGCGATAGTGTGTTGTATTATTTCTTTCAGTCCACCCAAATCGGCATCTTGCTAAAAGCCGGAAGCATTATTTTATTACTGGCAAATGTGCTGGTATTTGACCTGCTGTTAAACTCGCAGGAGATCACAGAAAAAAACAACCATGTACCGCCTTTTTTACTGGGCATATTTTTATGTTATGCCATCAGCCAAAATCCTTTGCATCCCATCTTATTTGCACAATTACTGATCAGTGCTTCTATGTGGCGCTTCGCATCAATTTACAAATCTAACCAAGCTTTTTCTGCCATATTTGACGGTGCCTTTGCTTTATCAACAGCCACGGTTTTGTACCCGCCGTATTGCATATTTATCCCGATTTGCTTTATTTGCCTGTTAACGCTTCGTTCATTTTCATTACGTGAATGGGTGCTTACGTTAACAGGCCTGGTAATTCCTTACCTATTCTATTTTGCCTTGCTGTTTTTGTTTAACAAGAGCCTTCCGCAAGTAATTTTTAACGTTACCAACTCTTTTCACAGAGCCGGCATTCCGGCCTATTTAAAAGGCAGTTTTTTGATCAATTTTATTGTGATCAGCTTGTCCATTTTTTCCATGCTGTTTTTCCTTTTAAAAACGGTTTCAAACAAAATTAAAACCCAAAAAGCATTTGTTATCTTTTTGTGGATGTTTATTTTAAGCATCCCAACCTGGTTTATTGTCAATACTGGTGCGGCTTTCAGCGCTTTGCTATCTGCCATGCCACTCAGCATTTTTTGCGGCATCTATTTGGGCAACACAAAAAGCCGTATTTTAGCCGAACTTTTGCTATGGAGCTTTCTTAGCCTTTTTGTAATAAGTATGTTGCAGCAAGCAAGTGTAATTAATTAAAGAATAAAAACAGTCATATGAAATTTGGAGTAGTTGTATTTCCGGGGTCTAATTGCGATGAAGATATGGTATATGTTTTACGCAATATCTTAAAACAGGAAACCGTTAAGCTTTGGCATAAAGATACCGACCTGCAAGGCTGCGATGGTATTATTTTACCGGGTGGCTTTTCGTATGGCGATTATCTTCGTTCGGGTGCAATTGCCCGCTTCTCTCCTATCATGCAAAAAGTGAGCGAACATGCTGCCAACGGCGGTTTTTTATTTGGTGTTTGCAATGGCTTCCAGATATTGTGCGAAGCCGGTTTATTGCCGGGCGCTTTATTGCATAATGATAACCGCAAATTTGTCTGCAAAAATGTTTTTATAAAAACAGATAATACAGATACGATGCTTACACGTTCTGTTACAAAAAACAAAGCCTTGAAAATACCTGTTGCACATGGCGAAGGCCGTTTTTATACAGATGAAAAAACACTTGCCCAGCTGAAAGCAAACAAGCAGATATTATTTACTTATTGCGATGAGGATGGAGCAGTAACTTCCGATTCTAATCCTAACGGAGCCATGGAAAACATTGCGGGTATTTGTAATGCAGGTAAAAACGTATTTGGCATGATGCCACACCCTGAGCGCGCCGCTGATGCTGAGTTATTCAATGAAGATGGCTTGGAGCTATTTAATTCAATCATACAATCAAGTCTGGTTAACGCCTGATTTCTCTCCACAAATAAATTTGCAAAAAGTAAAGCTATGTTTGTAAATTTACCAAGTGGGTATCCATCAAAAAATATTTTTTAGCTGCTTACTCCTTTTTGTAATCCTGCTGGCTGGTTTTACGATTAACTACATTGATTTTACAATCACTCAAAAAGATGTTGAGCTAAAAATCCCGAAGGGTTTTCCAAAACCAGTTTACGACCTGGAGAAAAACAAAGTAACGCCTACCGGGTTTACTTTAGGCAGAAAATTATTTTACGATCCCCTTCTTTCAAAAGATAATACGATCAGCTGTGCTTCATGCCATCAGCAATTTGCAGCTTTCTCGCAAATAGACCATGCTTTCAGCCATGGTATAAACGGTTCGTTTAGTAAGCGTAATGCACCCGCATTGCAAAACCTGATCTGGAAAGATGCTTTTATGTGGGATGGAGGCATTAATCATTTAGACCTGCAGCCAATATCGCCTATTACAAATCCGCTTGAAATGAATGAGAGCTTGGTGAGCGTATTGAAAAAACTGCAGCAAAATAAAGAATACGTAAGTATGTTTAAGGGGGTTTATAAAGACAGTACTATTACCTCGGATAAGCTTTTAAGATCGCTCTCCCAGTTTTTAGTTCTATTGATCTCAGCAGATTCCCGTTATGACCGATATAAGCAAGGCAAGGACACCTTATCGAAACAGGAGAAAAGAGGTTTAAAATTATTCCGGGCAAATTGTGCCGCATGTCATAAGGAACCTTTGTTTACTGATAATTCATATAGAAACAATGGTTTGAATTTAGATGCATATTTAAAAGATTCGGCGCGCTATAAAATTACCGGTTACAAAGCAGATTTGTTGAAGTTTAAAGTGCCAAGCCTTAGGAACGTTGCTGTCACTTATCCTTATATGCATGATGGCAGGTTTTACAGCTTGCAGCAGGTATTGAATCATTACACAAAAAAGTTTTCTCCAACCGATATACTTGATCCTGTATTACAACAAGGAATTTCATTAACCGACCAGGATAAAAAAGATGTTATTGCATTTTTAAAGACTCTTACGGATAAAAAATTCTTGACTGATGTACGATTTAATAATCCAAACATACAGCCTTACCAGGCTACAATAAAAAAAGCAGAGCCGATTGCTTTAACGGAAGATGAACTCATTGCAAAACACAAAATGCTTTGGGATTCTGCGCGGGTAAAGAACATAAAAGATATTCCGCAATATAGTACGTATATGGATGAACTTGATGAGATCTTACAACAAATATCGCAACAGGCAAAAAACAAAAAATCAACAAGATTAGAAAACCTGCGAGCTGAGTTGTTGCAAAGCAAAAAGCATAAGGAAGCCGTAAAGAATTATATCACTTATGGGCAACCGGCGACTGCAGAAGAGATAAAAGACCCATGTATAAAAAAATTAAAAAGTGAGGGCATTAGAGATATAGTAAGCTCCTTATTAAAAAAGCAGACATCGAAAGGCTGGCTGGTAAGTATCAGTTACAATGATAACGGCGTTTTAAAAACAACTGATTTTAATGTGGAATACAACCCCATTACTAAAAACTACTTCCTTTCAAGTGCCAAATAAACTACACATTAACTATTAAAACCATCCTTATAAGAAACGCCTGGGCTTAACGGGCATAAAAAAACCCTGATCTAAAATCAGGGTTTTCATTTTTAATTCTTTTTGATTAAGAATTACGATTGCTTCTCGGCTACTTTCTTCTCTTTAGCCAATTTACAGGCGTCTAACATCTTTTGAATAGCTTGCTGAGAGAATGGCTCTCCTTTAATATCTTCAAACACATAGGTTCTGTCGCCAAGCTTAGCAATATGATAAAAGTGAAATTCAGACAGATCACCAATACCAGATTCCCACATTAAAGTAGTTGCATCATCTGTAATGTATTTTTTAAGTTTATTTACATCATCACCTGCAATATCTGCTTTGCGTTGGTTTAAGTCGCCTGTAGTTTCAATAATAGCTATCTGGAAATCTTTACCAACTTTCACCTGGTATTCACCACTTGATTGCATAACGGTATCTAACATGCCAACACTTGAATCGGGTATCACTACAAAAGCATTCATACCTGTTTTGCTAATATCAAAATAGCGCATACCGGCAGGAGCTACTAAGTTTTCATTCTCTTGTTTCTTTCCTCCACATGATGTGATCACAGCAACCAGTGCAAGAGATAAGGTAATTTTAAAAATAGATTTCATTTGTTATATAGGTTTACTGCAAATGTAATTTAAATGTTAGATTATTCAAAAACTGGCTGAGCAAAAAACAGAAAAGCTTATAAACTAAAAAGCCCCGCTTGGCGGGGCTTTTTGATTACTTCTTTTTAGAAGCTTTCTTTACAACTTTTTTAGCTGCTTTTTTTGTTGCTTTTTTTACAACTTTTTTAGCTGCTTTTTTTGTTGCTTTTTTTGCTGCTTTCTTTGCCATGGTTTTTGTTTTTTGAGATTTATAATACGAAGTAAGTAAATTATTCATGTTATTGGTAAAATCTGCCATTATATTTTTCAACACTTTTTTGTTGATATTGTTAATTACGTATAATTGCAAAGCATGTTGTAAAAATATTTTTCATCTATAAAATTATAACGCATCTTGAAAGCATTGATTAAACAAGTGTTTTCAAGCATCATATACATAACATCATTTATATCGAAACAAAAAAAATAAAATCTATAACGACATGCAACAAGCAAAAAATATTTTTTAATTCTATAAATTATTTTTCGTTGAAGAGATAAAAAATAAAAAACAGATGTGTTTTTGAAATTATTTTTTTTCTGCAGGAGTAATTTTTTCAGGCTTGCTTATGTTCCAATCGGTCTCAACATCCCATCCCGCAGGCACTTTAATAACCTTGTTATACAGGTAAATTATTTCGGGCTGTGTATGAGTAGCAAAGTTTGCCGGAGTAAATTTTTTATCTGCATTCACATCATTAATTAATCTCAATGAGTAATCAGCAGCAGTAAGGTTATAAAATGTAATTACATTTTCTTTTTTAGCGCCCGAACTATATTCGGCTATCACACTTCCGCTTGAGCTCAACAGCTGCAAAACATAATAATGCAGGCTATCCGGCAACACCAGTGTTATTTTAAGCGTACCTATATCTTCTAACGAATAGGTTTTAAAAGTTGTCCTGACTGTATCGGCATTCATTTTACCCCAGTAATTGGTTAAGCTGTTAGGCAAAAACATCAGCTTATAGTTTTTATTCTCTATGAGTTTGTTCAGCAACCTTTTTTGGTATACGGGCAAATAGGTAGTGACCAGATTATGATTTTCGTTTTTATTTTCTGTGGTAAACTGGGGTTTCTCTGAAATGCTGTCATCATGTATTAAAAAGCACTTATCAAGATCGATATTTATAACAGGCCTCGAAAAATTCAAAAACACATCGTCATTACTTATGCCATAGGTTGTTTTATCCGAACTTACACTTATCTTTTTAGAATGCTTGCTTACTGTGCTGTCTACTTTAGCTTCTTTAGGCACTTGTAGTGTGATGGTATCAAAAGTTGTCTGGTTCCTTTTAACCAGGAATTTCAGTTCCGTATCAAAGATGTCTTTATAATATACTTCCAGCGTATCGCTCCTGGTTTCATAGCTAAGTTTATCATTGTCTGAATTTCTTCCCGGTTTTTTACTACTGTCTTCTACCAATAATATATATGCATCGGGTATTGTATCGCTCAACACATATTTATTATAACCCCAAAAGGGCTGTATTTTTTTCTTAATAAAGGTCTTATCCGTTTTTGGAGTGCTCATTATAAAGTTGGCACTATCTCTCCCGGTTATCGTTATGGGTGCATTTATAAAACCAAGGCCTTCTCCCAAATCGTATGCGCGATTGTTATTTTTATCGGTAACAGCAACCACTTGGTATGTTCCCGGCTTTATGGCACCCAGCGCATATTCGCCCAGCGAATCGGTTTTAACCACATAGGTTGGTTTGGTGCGCGTAGCAGCTGTATCATCTAAATTGGTATACAGCATAATAGATACATCTCTTGCCGGTTTTAAAGATTGCGACCAGGTTGCTTTACCGCTTACCGTATTTGTATCGATAACCGGACCGGTGCTGAAAATGTAGGTGAGGTTTTTATATTTATTGTTTTCGTGCACATCGCCAATTGATTTGCCAAACTGGATCTGGTAGGTAGTATTAGGCAGCAGGTCTTCATCAAACTGGATGATCATTTTTTTTCCGCTTGATCGAACCTCGGGCTTATCTTCCATAAACGGATTTATGATCATAGCGCTTTGCACGCTTTTTATATCAACCATTTCGTCGAACTGAAAAGTGATGGTTGTATTTTTTAAAGGAACGTTGGTGGATGTATCTTTTGGAATAACCGACAACAGTTTAGGCGGTGTACGGTCTTTTGCACCACCGGTTAAAGGGCCAACCTGTGCACAACGATTACATATAAAAACAATAAGGACTAAAACAGGTATTAAAAAAAATCGCTTAAAGATCATTTGCTGACAATAGCGGTTACTAAAGAGGCGATCTTTTCCAGGTGCAGTTTATCTGTTTCATCAAATGTAGCATATACATCATCGTCTACATCCAGCACGGCAACAACTTCTTTTTGATGGTTAAAGATGGGCACAACAATTTCTGATTTTGAATCGGAGCTGCAGGCAATATGTCCCGGAAATTTATCAACATCCTCAACAATAATTGTTTTGGCGTCTTTCCAGGCTGCACCGCAAACACCTTTACCTAAAGCAATGCGCGTGCAAGCCAGTGTTCCCTGAAAAGGGCCCAGCACTAATTGATTATTTTTTACCAAATAAAATCCTACCCAAAAAAATCCGAAGGTTTGCTTTATAACAGCGGTTATATTTGCCAGGTTAGCAATTAAGTCTTCTTCACCTTCTACCAGCGCTTTTAATTGAGGCAAAAGAGAAATGTATTTTTCTTCCTTGCTTGTTCCTGTTATATGAATTTCTTCCGACATACTTATATATATGTATTAGCTGATTCCGCCCTCTTTCATTTTTTCGGCATTTTCGGCAAACTGCAATGCATCAATCATTCCTTGTATGTCACCATTCATAAAATCCGTCAGGTTATATAAAGTAAGGTTGATACGGTGATCGGTGATCCTGTTTTGAGGATAATTATAGGTACGGATCTTTGCTGAACGGTCGCCGGAGCTAACCATGGTTTTACGTTTTGCCGTAACTTCTTCCATGCGCTTTAAATAAGCGGCATCGTATATACGCGTGCGAAGCATGTTCATGGCTTTTTCCCGGTTGCCTAATTGAGAGCGCTCGGTTTGGCAGGTAACCACAATGCCGGTTGGATTATGCGTAAGAATAACTTTAGATTCTACCTTGTTCACGTTTTGTCCGCCTGCGCCACCGCTTCGTGCTGTTTGCATGGTAATATCAGCGTCGCGCAATTCAACATCCAACTCGTCGGCTTCCGGTAATACGGCCAGCGTGGCTGCCGATGTATGTACACGGCCTTGTGTTTCGGTTGCAGGAACACGTTGCACACGATGCACTCCCGATTCAAACTTTAAGGTGCCATACGCGTTTTCGCCCGACACATTAAAAATGATCTCTTTATATCCACCCATGGTGCCCGGGCTTGAATCAACAACCTCGGCTTTAAAGCCTTTGTTCTCAAAATAACGGCGATACATTTCAAACAAATCGCCGGCAAAAATACTGGCTTCATCTCCTCCTGTGCCCGCACGCAATTCCATCACACAGTTTTTGGCATCTTCAGGATCTTTTGGAATAAGCATGATCCTGATCTCATCCGCAAGCTTTTCTTCTATCAAACGATTTTCTTCCAGTTCAACTTTTGCCATATCTAAAAAGTCCCTGTCTTTTTCAGTCTTTAAAATTTCGTTGGCCGAATCAATATTATCCAGTGCTTTTTTATATTCTTCAAACACTTTAATAATAGGTTCTAACTGGCGGTATTCTATATTCAGTTTTTTAAACTGACGCATATCGGCAATAACAGCAGGATCTGATAATTTTTGTTCAACGTCTATATAGCGCTGTTTTATGCTGGCAAGTTTCTCGATCATCTAATAAATAAATTTGCGCAAAAGTACAAAAATGCCTTGTCTTTACGAAACTTGGCCTTTAAACGGAAATTGTTGTTTCACTGGGTATTCCGATGTTTCTGTTATTTATAAGAAATGTAGAAAAATCTATGCGTTATAAGGCAAAGGCATAGCCTTCTTTTACCTTAAGTGCAAGACGGTATAATCATCTTCTTTTAATGTAGCTGCCGAAACACCGAATACAAGAAAATGTGAAGGGTCTGTGCTTACACAATATATGTCCGACATAGCCGCGTCATCATGAATATAAAAATGCCCTTCCGCATCTGTTTGAGATTGCCCGACTATGTAATAATTACATTGTTGATCTTGTAACTTGCCACTACAAGCTGCCAGGTAAATCCAAACACCTTTAACCGGCTGTCCCCCAATTGTATCATAAACATGCCCTTCATATGTAACTTTTTTAAGCCAGCTTTTTTTGCAGGAATTATTCAAAAAAAAGAATCCTAATAGAGTAATAATAAACAATGCCTTTTTCATACGATGCTAATTTGATAAAACATATGTTTTTATTGAATTTTCTTTTTAACGAATAAGCAAGTTAGTAATTTATCCTTTACCTAAAAATAACAAGAGACAGATAAGGCCCTGCAAAATCTTAAATACAACATCCGTCATAAAACTACACCAACGGTAAATCTAAAAAAAATCTTTCCCTTACATTTGTGTATGCAATTACCTGTTTCAGAAAATTTACGCATTGCGTTTTCATCTATACGGTCTAATGCTTTGCGTACCATCTTAACGGCATTGATCATTGCCATTGGTATATGGGCTTTGGTTGGCATACTAACAGCTATCGACGCGTTAAAGTTTTCTATCAGCAGCAATTTTGCAGGCATGGGCGCTAATACCTTCACCATCCGAAACCGGGGCATGAACGTGCGCATTGGCAACGATGGTAAAAAGCCTAAAATATATACCAGCATCACTTATTACGAGGCCAAAGAGTTTAAAGAAAAATTTAAGTTTCCGGCAGCGGTTAGCATTTCAACGCTGGCTACCTTTACCGGTAAACTGCAATACCTTTCAACCAAATCAAACCCTAACATACAGGTGTTTGGCATAGACGATAATTACCTTACCACATCCGGCTACGAACTGGAACAGGGCCGCAATTTTTCTTCTTTCGAAATACTAAACGGTTCTTCATCTGTTATTATTGGCAGCGAAATAGTAAGCACAGTTTTAAAAACAGAAAAAAACCCAGTTGGAAAAGAGTTGCGCATTGGCAGCGGTAAATATACCATTGTGGGTGTTCTTAAAAGCAAAGGCACAGGCATGGGTTTTGGTGGAGATAAAATTTGCCTGATACCCATACAAAACGCGCGCAGCAATTTCCCCAAGCAGGATGCTACCTTTACCATTAATGTATATGCACCAACCACCGCTTTAATGGAAGGAGCTATTTCAGAAGCTACCGGGCTTTTCAGGCAGATACGCAAAGTTAAAATTACCGATGAGCCTAATTTTGAGATCACAAAATCAGATTCGCTGGCCAATATGCTTATAGACAACATTAAAAAAGTTACCATCGGCGCAACGCTTATAGGCATCATTACTTTATTAGGGGCGGCCATTGGTTTAATGAATATTATGTTGGTATCTGTTACAGAGCGCACTCGCGAGATTGGCATACGCAAATCACTTGGAGCCACCGCACAATTGATACGCAACCAATTTTTAATGGAAGCGGTTGTTATTTGTTTAATTGGAGGCACGCTGGGCATTATTTTAGGCGTGGGGTTGGGCAATTTGCTTTCGTTTCAATTAGGCATTGGTTTCTACATGCCCTGGAAATGGGTTATCGGAGCTTCTTTTTTGTGCGTGTTTGTGGGCTTACTTTCGGGCATAATACCGGCAAGCCGCGCGGCAAAATTAGATCCTATAGAAAGCCTGCGATACGAGTAGAGATTTTCGGCTTTTTCTTCAAAGGCATAATGCTCAAGTGTATCTGAATTTTAAATAGATCGCTCCAATCATGATGAAGATTGTCCAGGAGTTTAGAATAATTGCCCTAACTATTAAGATGTTCAATACCTTATTTGTTAAAATCGGGCAGCCCATAATTTAAGAACATAGGTTTTTTGCCTGGGTTAAGTTCCGGGCTAATAAGTTTTGGGTATTAACTTGCAACATGCTATAAAAAATTACCTTTGTTTTATGCAAACCTACATTTCTATACTGCGCGGCATAAACGTTAGCGGGCACAAAATGATAAAAATGGATGCCCTGCGCGCTATGTTCGAAACACTGGGCTTTAAAAATGTAAAAACCTATATACAAAGCGGCAACGTGGTTTTTCAAACCAAAAAAACAAGTCCGCAAGCCCTTGAAAAAAAAATAGCCAAAAAAATTGCAGATAGCTTCGGCTTTGAAGTCCCTGTGCTTGTAATCGATTCTGCAGAGCTTAGCCATACGTTAAAAAACAATCCGTTTGTAAATAAACGAAAAGAAGACAGTACAAAACTGCATGTAACTTTTTTATCGGGCGAGCCGCAACAAGCTGCTATCGAAAAGATCAAAGAAGGAAATTATGCTGATGATGAATTTATTGTATCGGGCAAAAATATTTATTTGTTTTGCCCCAATGGATACGGAAATACCAAGCTAAGCAATACTTTTTTTGAGAACAAGCTAAAGCTTACCGCCACTACCCGCAACTGGAAAACTGTAAACGAATTGATTAATCTCTCAAATACCCATGAATAAACCTCTGGAAATAAAAAACAGCATCGCTATTAATGCGCCGGCCGAAACGGTTTGGGATGCTTTAACAAACCCTGCACAGACAAAAAAATACATGTTTGGCTGCGAAACCGTATCAGACTGGAAAGTTGGAAGCCCTTTATTGTGGCAGGCTTTTTACGAAGGAAAGAACACCGTGTTTGTAAGCGGTAAAATTATCAGCATAGAGCCAAACAAAAAACTGGTTTATACGGCGTTCGATCCAAACTCAAGCATGCAGGATATTCCCGAAAACCATCTTACAGTTACTTACAACCTGGCTGCAGAAAACGGGCATACCCTACTTACTGTTACGCAGGGCGATTATGCTACTGTAGCCGAGGGCGAAAGAAGATACAAAGAAGCCTACAACAACGGCGAAGGCTGGAACCCCATACTGGTTGAAATAAAGAAACTGGCAGAACAGAATTAGCTTTTTTGCAAAAACCCGCACACACTGTCTATTTTTTCATCAAAAATAATAGTTAGCTTAGCTAACTAATTTAACCCCTCGTCGGCAAATCCGGTAAGTTGAACCAAGTAAACAAGCTGAAGGTCTAATTTAAACAAATTATAACATTTTTTAAAACAGATTAAACAAATGTTTTAAACGAAAATTTAACTTTGTACAAAGATTATGGTATATATGGACAAAAAAATTAAAATTTTAGAAGCGGCAAGAGAACTGATGTCGCAAAAAGGTTACGAAGGCACTACGGTTAGGGATATTTCTACTATGGCCAAGGTAAATGTAGCCATGATCTCTTATTATTTTGGATCGAAGGAAAAGCTGTTTGCTGCCATGATTGAAGAAAATGCCGGCACAGCATTTAACAAAATAGAATACATTGGCAGCACAAATGCAAAGCCTGAAAAGAAATTAGAAGCGCTAGCTACTTTATATGTCGACCGGATCTTTTCTAACAGAAGCTTTTACAGCATTCTTAACCGCGAGCTTTCTTCGGGGCACAGCAAAGAATTGCACGACCATATCATTGCCGTGCACACTAAAAACTATAACAGCTTTAAAAAAATAATTGCCGACGGGCAAAAGGATAAATCCTTTAAAGAGGATATTGATATTGACCTTACCATGGCAACTTTTTTTGGCACCATATCGGAAATTACAAACCCCGGGAAGCTTTTGCATAAAATATATAAGTTGAAATATTCAGGCAATAAAAGCGACCAGGAAAAAGATGATGCTTTAAAAATTCGTTTAAAAGCGCATCTTACCAGCGTACTGCAAACCTACCTGCTTAAAAAATAGTCCCGAACACCATTCTACAAAGGCTTTAGCAGATTGTCTATACCGGCAATTTGCAAATCTTTATATTTGAATTAAATTATCAGGTATGCGCTTTCTTTTGTTATTTACATTGATGCTGCCATGTATTTCTTTGAAAGGGCAGCAAGATACTTTATGGTTTCGCAGAGGTTTTTATGCGAGTGATAGCGCCAAATTTGAAGAATCAATTATTTATTTCACAAAAGCTATTGAATTAAACCCTAAGTACGCAAATGCTTACTATGACAGGGCTCTCGCACAAGATACGCTTGGGAGATATAAAGAAGCCATTAAAGATTATACCAAAGCAATTGAATTAAATGCTAAAGACACCGCTTCCTATTATAACAGAGCACGTTGCAGATTTTTATTAGGTAAATACACAGAAGCCATTGAAGATCTGAATAAAGGCATCGAATTAAACCCAAATGACCCGGATACCTATAGTAATAGAGCTGCTGTAAAATACGAGTTAAAGAAATACGAGGCTGCTATTGAAGATTATACAAGCGCCATCAGGTTAAATCCGGGAAATGCAGAGTATTATTATAACCGCGGTGACGCTAAGTATGATCTTAAAAAATATGCCGAGGCTATTGAGGATTTTAATAAAGCCATCGAGCTAAATCCAAATGTTCCGGACTATTATGATGAGAGAGGAATTACAAAAAATGAGCTTGAAAAATATACCGAAGCAATTGAAGATTATACAAAAGCTATTTCTTTAAATCCAAAAGAGGCGGACTATTATTTTAACAGGGGCAATTCAAATTATAACCTGGAGCATTATAACGAAGCCGTTTTAGACTATACCATTTCTCTGTCGTTAAATCCGGATGATGCTAAAGCAAAAAAATATTTAAAGGATGCTCAAAAAATGATTCCCTCGCAATAATTATTGCGGGCAATTAGCCTCTCTGAAAACTTTTTTAATATCAGGATTATCAAGCACCTGGAAGCTCAGGAAAGGGTTGCCAAAAAGCTTGCAGTATTTGGCCGGGTCTTTTTCTTTGATCTGGTTTAAAGCAGCCGAAAACTTATGCGAGAAAAACTTGGCAGGCACATGTGATGCAATAGCCACGTAAGCATACAACACCTTTGTATCGTTAGTTTTTAAATAAGGCTCCAGCAGCTCTGCCGCAAACAAATAATCTTTGGCGCGTGCAAAAGCATAAGCCAGCTTAAGCGAATTTTGTTTACTGCCTTCTTTAAAATTGTAGAAAGATTTGATCTTATCAATGCAAGCTTGTCGCTGTGCGTCTGCATCTTCAAGTGTATCAAGCGCATCCATAATTTTAAACTGCCATTCTATATTCAGCCCGTCAATTAAGTTCTTAGGTATATCCGATTTATACAAGGCATCTATTTTCAATTGTGTTTCCAACTGAGCTGCTTTATCGCCGGGCATGCTGTCCAGTTCAATCTTACAGAACAGCGCATTGTAATTTATAATTTTATTATCCGCATCTGTTTTCTGCAGGTTTTGTATGCCCAGGTAATCATCTTCGCTTACAACCTTGTTGTTTAAAATATAATTGTAATAGATCTTGTTCATCTGCAAGCCAATAAGTTTGGCATCGTTAGGAATTTCCAGCTTATCAAAGCTTGAAGCCGCGTATTTTTTTTCCTGCACCTTTTGCGCAATGTAATCCATTATTTTATAGGCCTGCTTGATGTTGCCGGCTTTAACCATCCGGTTAAATTGCACAATGCTGAATTTTTCTTCTTTTGCCCCGCTGATATCGTAGGTAACATCCATCACCATTTGTGCAAAACGCTCTTTGGCCAAAACAGGCTCAAGCTCTTCTGCCAGCCCTTTGGTATGGTTTATTTTTGCAATGGCTTCATGCTTCGTCATTTTAGTGAGGTAATCAAACTTACCGTCTTCCATTTCTAATTGAAACAATTGCCACGAATCATTGGTGACAATATTCGGCGTGATTTTGCTTTGCTGCATTTGTTGAAGCACTTTGGTAACGCTTTCGGCACGTTTGTGTTGCAGCTTAGCGTTGGCTACCGAATCTCCTTCTATCGAAGAATAGGCATATATATACAAGCCGTCAATATTAAAGTCAGGCTCATGAAGCGCCTCAATAAAAGGCTTTACATCTTCCTGTTTAAATTCTGATTTATTCTTTTCAAAGGGAATGATAAACGTAAGCAAAGCGCTTTCAGAGCGTGGCTCGAAGGGAGGATTTTTTGCCAGCAGGCTTTCGGGCATAGGCAGCATTTCTATAGGCGTGCTCGATTCGTTATCGGTATATTCCATATAAGAGCGCAACACGGTCTTACAAACATAACCGTCTTGTACTACTAACAAATTCAATTCATAATCGCCTGTTATGTTTTTAGGAAAAGCTCCCATTTCTACCAGCAGCTTAGTAGGTTTTTTATTTTTTCTTTTCGGGTCGTCAGACTTAATCAAGTTCTTGGCAAACAGCTTATCTTTTTTAACCAGTTTCAACATCACACCTTTGTTACGCAGGTTGTTATCCATAATGTTGTAATCTGCTTTGTTGTATTGGTCTTTCTGTATAATATCCACGGCAAGCCCGTCGCTTGAACGTTTCAATAAACGTTTCAGGCTTTTCACATTATTATATTCCAGGTAAACTTTCCCGTTCTCAACATACAGTCCTTTGTGCAGCTTTTCGTAATCTTTAAATTTTTCGCAGTTTTTGCATTTGCGCGGATCGCTGTCTTTTAGTTTTTTCGATTTGGTATTAAACGGCACTTTCAATTCAGATTTATGTTTTACGCCGCCATTAAAGCTTTGGTAATTGCCAAACATGGCAGATACATATACCCGCTTTTCATCGCCATCGCTGGCGCAGTTGATACCTATATACGTATTATCTGCTTTTAAAAGAATGTCTTTTTCCTTTTTACCCAATGTCCATTTTTGTAAAATAGCTTTACCCACTACAATAGGTGCTAATTGGTTTGAGCCTTTTCCTAAGGGAGTTACTACAACAAGCTCTTCGCCTTTTTTGGTGGCGCCCGCTTTTTTTAAATACTTAGGTGTTGTTTTTGCCAGTCCCTGTGGATTTACCTTTTCGTCGTTTGCCATTTGAGATGAGCTTAAAACAGCTGCGTTCACCAGTATCTCCTGCGATTGCAAGCTATCCAGCCCATGCTCATTCCTGAATTTATTTAATCCGTTAATGATTATTTTGTTCAGCGTATCATAGTTAAAAGAAGAAGATTGTATTTTATTTTTATTCTGCTGTGCGTGACCAATTTGGCCCGAAAGTAGAATAAGCAATATGATATAACGAGTATGTTTCATTTGTAGTTTTTATGCGTTGCTGCCGATAAATATAATATTTTACAGATTGATTAAAACACTTTCTTTTTACAAAAACATAAACTACAATAGCGAGGTTATTTCTATCTTTGCGGCGCCATGCAGTTTGAGGTAAGCAACGAATTATTAGATGAAATACAGTTATCGGTTGAAAACCATGATAACACACGTATACAGGCCTTGCTGCAGGACCTGTTCCCTGCTGATATTGCCGAAACATTAAACCGCCTGAGATTTGAAGAGGCGCAATATGTTTACGAATTGCTGGATGAAGAAACCTCTTCGGCTGTTTTAATTGAGCTGAAAGAAGAACTGCGCGAGGAGTTATTAGCCTCTTTTTCGAGCAAGGAAATTGCAGAAGAAATTGACAACCTGGATTCGGATGATGCTGCGGATGTTATAAATGAATTACCCGAAGACAGGCAGACAGAGGTATTATCGCATATAGAAGATATTGAACAGGCAGGCGATATTGCCGACCTGTTGACATTTGAAGAAGATACAGCCGGCTCCTTAATGGCTAAGGAGCTTGTGCGGGTTAATCATTCTGATACCGTAACAGCTTGTATTGATGAGATCAGGAACCAGGCTGAAAGCGTTGATGTATTATATGCCGTGTATGTGGTGGATGAAAACGAACGTTTGCTGGGTATGCTATCCCTTAAAAAATTACTGATTGCACAGCCTCATGCACGCATTGACGAAATTTATGACCGTGATATTATACAGGTAACTACTTCTGCCCACACAGCAGATGTTGTTGATATCATGCAGAAATATGACCTGGTGGTAGTGCCTGTTGTTGACAGCATTGGCCGACTGGTTGGACGAATTACCATTGATGATGCTGTTGACGTAATACGTGAAGAAGAAACCGACGAGGCACATAAAATGGCCGGTATCGAAACGTTTGATGATCCGTACATGAGCATGTCTTTCTTTAACATGATCAAAAAAAGGGCCGGCTGGCTGGTTATTTTATTTCTTGGGGAAACATTGACAGCAACTGCCATGAGCTTTTTTGAAGATCAACTGGCAAAAGCGGTTATATTGGCTTTGTTTGTGCCGCTTATTATTTCAAGCGGAGGCAATACCGGTGCGCAGGCCTCTACTTTAATTATACGTGCTATGGCTTTAGGCGAAATTACATTCAGAGACTGGTGGCGCATCTTTAAAAAAGAGCTGGCTGTTGGCTTAACGCTGGGGCTTTTACTTGGTTTGGTTGGCTTCTTACGAATTGCTTTATGGTCTTCTTTCTCTACTATTTATGGCCCGCATTGGTTAATGATAGGCCTTACCGTAGCGGCAACATTGGTAGGCGTAGTGCTTTGGGGTAACCTGGCAGGCTCATTGCTGCCGGTTCTGTTAAAAAGAATTAAGTTAGACCCCGCTGTTTGCTCTGCTCCTTTTGTAGCAACGTTGGTTGATGTAACCGGTTTGATCATTTACTTTACTACAGCCACCATTATTTTGCGTGGTATTTTATTGTAATAATGCAACGCAGATGACACAGATAAATTATGATTAAAAATGATTTATCTGCTAAAATCAAAATAGTCTGCGTTATCAGCGTTCTATTTTTGTAAATTTATCCGGTGCTTAAATTCATAAAATATAGCCTCATTTTTTTAATTGCTACGCTGCTTTTTTCCTGCCTGTGGTTTGTTCCTACTATAAAAAAATTAAATAAAAGAGAGTTGAAAGATCATACTAAGTATGATGCCATTATTGTGCCGGGCGTGCCTTTTGTTGCACCCACTTGGGATATGGTGATGCAGATGCGTGTTATATGGGCAGTACATTTATACAAAACAGGGCATACCAAAAACATTGTTTTTAGCGGAAGCTCTGTTTACTCGCCTTACATAGAATCACAGGTTATGAGAGCTTATGCCATTAAAATGGGCGTGCCTGCCGAAAATATTTTTACTGAAGAAAGAGCCGAGCACAGCACCGAAAACATCTGGTATAGTTATAAGTTGGCTAAGGCAAATGGCTTGAATACCATAGCACTTGCTTCAGACCCTTTTCAAACCCGCTTGCTATACACCTTTGCCAAAAAGCATATGAAAGATATGCAGTTTTTACCAGTGATATTTGATACGTTAAAAACACTATCACATACAGAACCCAAAATAAACTACGATAGTTTATTGGTTAAAAATTTCAAATCCTTGCCTGACAGAGAAAGTCGCTGGCAGCGTTTTAGGGGTACGATGGGCAAGCATATTAATTTTAAGGAGTAATTTTCATTGTCTCCGGATAGATCTTACTCGTCTCTGGGGAGATTTTTATCATCTCGGGATAGATCTTTGTTATCTCCGGATAGATCTTACTCATCTCTGGGTAGATTTTTATCATCTTGGGATAGATCTTTGTTGTCTCCGGATAGATTTTACTCGTCTCGGGGGAGATTTTTATCATCTCTGGGTGAATCTTTGTTATCTCGTGATAGATCTTACTCGTCTCGGGGGAGATTTTTATCATCTCGGGATAGATCTTTGCTGTCTCTGGATAGATTTTACTCGTCTCCGGGGAGATTTTTATCATCTCTGGGGAGCGTTTTGCAATCTCCAGGTCAAGTTTTGTCATCTCGGGATAGAGTTTTATCATCTTCGGGGAGCGTTTTGCAATCTCCAGGTTAAGTTTTATCATCTTCGGGGAGAGTTTTGCGATCTCGGGGAAGCATTTTATCATCTCGGGATCGAGTGTTAAAATTATTGAAAACGGAATAGTGTGTATGGCAGGCATTTTTTTAGCCTCTTTAACCCGCCAGTTTATTTTTTTGCCTTTGTCGATGTTATCATCAACAAAACATATTATTTCATCAATCCATTTTCATCGGCACAGAAGTAACCACCCGATAGTTTTTCTTATCGTAAGAAATATTCTTTATTAATTTTTGTGCTTCAGACAATTCAAATACCTCTTTCAGGTTTCTTATTTTGGCAAAAGGTACGCCTTGTTTGGTTGTTTCTTTTTGCAGGTAAGCAAGCGTTTGTTTTTTTACTTCTTTACTTAAAACGGCAAATAATTTTTTCCGGTTTATAACGCGTAATTGATTGCTTCTATAATTTTTATCCGTGCTTATTTTGGGGATAGACAACAACTCGCAAAGTTTGGTAAACTGACTATCACTGCCAACAGCAAAGGTTATTGTATGATTATCTTTTGTTGTAAAAATCTCTCCGTAAGGGGCAATATTAGGATGTAACGAGCCCGTTGGTTGCGGCAGGTGTTTTGCTACAAGCCAGTTAGTTGCCTGGTTGGCTAAAGATGCCACCGCCGCATCAAACAAAGAGACTGAAACCTTACTGCCCTGTTTTGTTTTTTCTCTTTTCAATAAAGCAAGCAATACCGCTTCTTTTAAATGATGTGCAGCTAAAATATCGATCATGGCAACGGGCATTTTAAGCGGGCCGCTTTCTTTGGTTCCGTTCATGCTCATAAAACCACTCTCAGCCTGCAAGATCAAATCGTAAGCAACACGCTCATCTGTATCCGAAAAGCCCTGTATGCCTGCATAAATAATTTTTGAGTTTATTTTTTTAAGCGTGGCATAATCGAGTTTCAGTTTTTTATCGTCGCCTTTTTTATAATTAACAATCACCACATCGGCATTTTGTATATGAGCCAGGCATTTTTGATAATCAGCTTCATGGCTGACATCTAAAAACAAATGTTTCTTTAAAAAGTTTACGGCTAAAAAGTAAGCAGACACATCTGTGTTTTTATCTTCACTTGGCAGTTTCCAGCTACGGGTAACATCACCACCTGTTTTTTTATTTTCTATTTTGATCACTTCGGCACCCAGCTCCGCAAAAAACAAAGCAACCGACGGGCCCGCCAAAACGCTGGCTAACTCTACTACTTTAAGTCCCTTAAAAAAATTGTTGTTGGTTTTTGGCATAGCTTTACAAAAATGCAATTATTTTCTTTTAGTTTTATCATCTCATAAAATATAAAATGATCACGTTAAATGTCAACCCATTTCCGGTTTTAGAAACAGAAAGATTAATTTTAAGAAACATTACTGAAGACGATGTACATGAAATGTTTGTTCTTCGGTCGAGCCCTGAGATGATGAAATACATTGCCAGGCCCCTGCACAAAAACGAAGAAGAAACGCTTGTTTTTATTAAGAACATTCACGAAGGCCTTGCAAAGCTGGATTTTATTAATTGGGCCATTGCATTAAAAACTGATAATAAATTAATTGGCACCATAGGTTTTTACAGAATGCAAAACGAGCACGATCGTGCCGAAGTAGGCTACATGTTGCATACTGATCTTCAAAAAAAGGGCATCATGCAGGAAGCCCTAGAAACTGTAATTAAATATGGTTTTACACAAATGAACCTGCATAGTATAGAGGCTGTTATTGATCCAAGAAATAAAGATTCTGAAAATATTTTACTACGAAATAACTTTATAAAAGAAGCCCACTTTAAAGAGAATTATTTTTTTGACGGCCAGTATTTAGATTCAGCTCACTACTCTTTGCTTACAAAATAGATATTTATTACGAGTCAGTGCGTTAGGGATTGCAACGAAAATCCTTTTGTGAGGCACGAACAAAAGATTGAAGTGTAAAGCCCGATGGCGTAATCGCCGGAACGACCAAATGAGATTGCTTCGTCGTTCCTCTTCGCAATGAGGATCAAACTCGCTCACTCTGCAATTTCTTCTTTAAATATTTGCCGGTGTAGGATTGTTTGTTGTTTGCCAGTTCATCAGGCGTTCCTTCAAATACAACTGTGCCGCCTTTCTCTCCACCCTCAGGGCCCATATCAATTAACCAGTCGGCACACTTTATCACATCTAAGTTATGTTCAATTACTAAAACTGAATTGCCTTTATCAATCAACATTTGTAAGGACTTCAATAATTTTTCAATATCATGAAAATGCAAGCCGGTGGTTGGCTCGTCAAAAACAAAAAGTGTGTTATTCGAATTTTGCCCGGCACCTAAAAAAGAAGCCAGCTTGATACGTTGCGCTTCTCCCCCACTTAGTGTACTGGACGATTGTCCCAGTTGTACATAACCTAAACCGACATCCTGCAACAATTGTAATTTATCGTTTATTTTTTTGCAGGTTTTATCAGTTGATTTAGCAAAGAAAACAGCCGCGTCATCAACCGTCATATTTAATATATCAGAAATGTTTGCGCCCTGGAAAGTAACTTCCAATGTTTCAGGTTTAAAACGTTTTCCTCCGCAGTCTTCGCACAACAATTTCACGTCGGCCATAAACTGCATTTCAACGGTAATCTGTCCTTCCCCCTGGCAATGCTCGCACCGCCCTCCTTCTACGTTAAACGAAAAGAAAGAAGGTTTATAGCCTTTTTGTTTTGATAATTGCTGATCAGCAAACAGGTTGCGGATCTCATCATAGGCCTTAATATAAGTAACCGGGTTTGAGCGTGACGATTTACCAATAGGATTTTGATCTACAAATTCTATCTGCGAAACTTTTTTAATGTTTCCTGAAATTTTATCATCGCCTGCCTGGGATGCGCCGTCTAATACTCTTTGTAAATGAGGAACTAATACATTTTTAATCAGCGTAGATTTGCCTGAGCCCGAAACACCTGTCACCGCGCAAAAAACACCCAAAGGAATTTTTACACTTACATTCTTTAAATTATTGTCACTGGCATTTTTAACCTCAATAAAATCTTTCCATTTTCTCCTGGTGGCAGGCGTAACAATGTGCTTTTTACCGGTAAGGTATTGTGTGGTCAGGCTGTTTTTAGCATGCATCAATTCATCATGATTGCCCTGGAATACAAGCTCTCCGCCAAGCGAACCCGCTAAGGGGCCCATATCAATAATTTCATCGGCAGCCTGCATTACCTCTTCATCATGCTCAACCACAATAACGGTATTGCCCTGGTGTTGCAGCATTTTCAAAACGCCAATCAATCTTTCCGTATCGCGCGGATGCAGGCCAATGCTGGGTTCATCCAAAATATACATACTACCCACTAGCGTACTGCCAAGCGATGTAGCCAGGTTAATGCGCTGAGATTCTCCACCGCTTAAAGTATTTGCACCGCGGTTTAGTGTCAGGTATCCTAAGCCAACATCGCATAAATATTGTAAGCGATTGGTAATTTCAATTAATAAGCGCCGCGCAATATTCATATCCTGCTCGCTTAATTTGATGCCTTTAAAAAAAGTATGCAAATGTTCAACCGGCATTAGCATCAGCTCTGAAATAGCTTTGTCAGCAATTCTTACATACTGAGTGTCTTTACGTATGCGTGTGCCATGGCAATCGGGGCAAACTGTTTTGCCCCTGTATCTTGCCAGCATTACGCGGTATTGTATTTTATAGGTTTCTCTTGCCAGGAATTTAAAGAAGTCATCAAGCCCTTCAAAATACTGGTTGCCTTCCCACAGTAATTTATATTGTTCTTTGCTAAGCTCGGCAATGGGTTTATGTACTGGAAAATTAAATTTATGTGCGTTCTTAATCAGCTGGTTCTTATAATAACTCATGCTTTCCCCGTTCCAGCAGGCAATAGCATTATCGTACACTGATTTATTTTTATTGGGAATAACCAGGTCAGGGTCTATGCCAATAACCGAACCAAAACCTTCGCAGGTTTTGCAGGCACCAATGGGGTTATTGAAAGAGAAAAAATTTACATCGGGTTGTTCAAACTCCATCCCATCAGCTTCAAAGCGGTTAGTGAAGGATGTCTCTTTTTTTGTATCTACGTTGTAAATAATGCATTCTCCGTGCCCTTCATAAAAAGCGGTCTGCACAGAATCAGCCACACGTGATGCTGTTTCTTCTTTGTCGCTGAGCGCATCTATCACAATACGATCGGTAACTAAAAAAATATTGGCCGCGCTTTTTATCTTTTTAGGCAGGTCTTCTATTTTTTTGATTTCATTATCAAGCAACACTCTCGAAAATCCCTGCTGGTTAAGTATTTCTAAATGCTGGTTAATTTCTCTTCCTTCAGGAATAAATAATTTAGAAAGAATTAAAAATTGCTTCTCACCTTTTTGGTTAACTACAAAATCTACTACATCACTAATGGTATCGCGTTTTACTTCTTTACCCGACACAGGCGAAAATGTTTTTCCCACGCGCGCGTAAAGCAATTTCAGGTAATCATAAATTTCAGTCACCGTGCCAACTGTAGAACGCGGGTTGCGCGAAATAACTTTTTGTTCGATAGCAATGGCGGGAGATATTCCTTTGATATAATCTACTAACGGCTTTTCTAATCGGCCCAAAAACTGGCGAGCGTAAGCCGAAAGGCTTTCTACATAACGGCGCTGTCCTTCTGCATATAAGGTGTCAAATGCAAGCGATGATTTTCCTGAACCAGAAACACCTGTAATAACTACAAATTTATTTCGGGGAATAGCGACATCTACGTTTTTTAAATTGTGCTGGCGGGCGCCTTTTATAATGATATAATGCTTTGGATCTTTTGTCAGCGGAGATAAGTTCTTCATGTGTATCACAAAGATAAGTCAATTACAGAATTTTTGACTGTCATTTTTAAATTATTAAGTTTTCAAAGAGGGCATATTTTCTTTAAATCAGGCTTATTTTCGTAATCTTGTGCTTATAAAAAGTTGACAAATTGTTTCTGAAAAAAATAAATAACCGCATAAAAAAAGCAAAATTATTCCTGGTTGAAAAAACAGCACGCTTGTTAAAAAACAGGTCTTTTTACCTACAGGGAAGAATGGATATTGATAAACTTTCGCCCTGGTATGATGAAAAGTTTAACGAAGCCACCGGCGGTTTTTATTTACTGAACGACGCTATAAAAAGAACTATTGTAGATGTTCAGCCACACGATCATCTTCGTAAAGACATGCTGGTGCTTTTGATGAGAAGCCTGGCCGAGAGAAGAGTCCCGGGCTCTGTGGCAGAATTGGGTGTTTATAAAGGAGAAACGGCAAAATTATTTCACTATTATCTCCCGGAAAAAAAATTGTATTTGTTCGACACCTTCCAGGGCTTTGCCGCTGCAGATATTTCAAGCGAAAAGACAGAAACTGATCTTACTATCGATAAAACAGATTTTACAAATACAAATGTTGCCCATGTTTTAAATTATATAAACCCGCTAAATGAAAATATATTTATTGTAGAAGGCCGTTTTCCGGATACTGTTTCAAAAATGAACTTTGAAGATGGCTTTGCATTGGTGCATTTAGATGCCGATTTATACGCCCCCATAAAAAGTGGCCTGGAATATTTTTACGACAAAGTAAATAAAGGGGGCTTTATAATTGTGCACGATTACAACGCGTGGCCCGGAGCCCGCAAAGCTGTTGATGAATTTGCTAAGGAAAAGAATATAATTCCCATTCCTCTACCGGACAAAAGTGGTTCCTGCCTGATCGTGATCAATTAACGTAGCAGCTTTTTACGGAATGTTTGAGATTACTCACAAATATTTCTCAATTAAAACAAAAAGGCTTTTACCTTTGCAGCTTCATGTATTTAAAGCAGCTTAGTATCTTAAATTTTAAGAATTATGCCGAAGCCTCGGTGCAGTTTCATCCTAAATTAAATTGTTTTACAGGTGTTAATGGCATGGGAAAGACCAACCTGCTGGATGCCATTTATTATTTATCTTTTTGTAAAAGTTGTTTCAATACCATTGATAGCCAGAATATACTTTTCGATCAGGATTTTTTTATGCTGCAGGGTTTGTTTGACAACGGTGTTGAGTTAGATGAAGTTTACTGCGGTATAAAGCGCGTGCAAAAAAAAGTATTCAAACGAAATAAAAAGGAATATGAAAAACTATCAGACCATATTGGCTTATTTCCATTGGTTATGATCAGTCCAGCAGACACTAATCTTATTACAGGTGGCAGCGATCAGCGCCGGAGATTTATAGACGGTATTATTTCGCAGTTTGATAAATTGTATCTCGATAATCTGGTTCAATACAACCACATCCTCCAGCAACGAAATGCCTTGCTGAAACATTTTTCTGCTACGCGTTCTTTCGACAGCATTGGCCTGGAGATTTGGGATGAGCAGCTGGTTATTTACGGCTCTTACATACATGATGCCCGGGAGGTTTTTTTAAAAGAATTTATACCGGTCTTTGAAAAATACTACAAGCTTATTGCTGAAAACAGCGAGCAGGTGCATTTGCAATATATTTCAACTATTCAACAGGATTATAAAACGGCGTTGCAGGCAGCTATTAAAAAAGATTGTGCTTTAGAACATACCAGCGTGGGCATACATAGAGATGATCTTGATTTTTTATTGAATGAAAACCAGGTGAAAAAATTTGCCTCACAAGGGCAACAAAAAACCTATTTACTAGCGCTTAAGTTGGCCCAGTATGAATTCATTAAAAACAAAAAAGGCATAAAACCTTTGTTGTTACTGGATGATATACACGATAAGTTAGACGAGAACCGTTTTAAGAAACTAATAAATATTGTTTCTTCTGACGAATTCGGACAAATTTTTATTACGGATACGCATACCGAAAGAATGCAAAAACTATTTGCCAATAATCCTGACCGAAAAATCTTTAAAGTGGATAATGCCTCAATAACTGAGATTAATTAGCAAGGCTTTTCGAAATTACTCTAACATAACCGTAGAGGTCAATAAGAACAGCGATGTATTCTCATTTATTTTATCAAACTCGTAAGAAAGTTTATTGCCCGATTTCATGGCAATTGTAATGAAGCCTAAACCTGCGCCACCTTTTTCAGAAAGTTGGTTGTTTTCCAGATGGTCCATATAATATTGTTTTAATGCTGCCGCATCTTCAAACTCATTAATGGTTTTCATTTGGTTTTCCAGTCCCGAAATATTTTTTGTTTCAACTAAATTAGCAGAAGTTATTTGAGTTTTAACTCCGTTCTTTTTAAGAATAAAAAAATTATGCTGCTTGCCGTTCGAATCTTTGTTACCGTGTATCAGCATATTTTGCAAGGTTTCTACACTGATAAAAAATATTTTTTTAAGCGGCCCTTTGGGCACACCCGATTCAACAATTTTGGTTTCTACTTCTGTCTCAAGCTTGGCAACCTGTTCTTGTGATAAGGCACCGTTAAAAGACACTAATACATTTTCATTAGCGGGGACAGCCTGAAGCAGAGTTTTAAATTTCTCTGTAAAAAAACCTTCTATGTTTGCGCTCTCGCTCAAAATAATTACTTAAACAATCCGTGCAATTCTGCGTCAATTTGCCTGATGATCCTACCCAGGTCTTCAGGTTTTTCATTGATGTTTAAATCATCTACATCAACAATAACAAAGCGTCCTGCTTCATAAGATGTGATCCATGCTTCATAACGTTCGTTCAGTCTTTTCAAATAATCCAAACGTATAGCTGCTTCATATTCTCTTCCGCGTTTTTGAATGTTCTTTACCAATGTAGGTACAGATGCGCGCAAATAAATCAACAAATCAGGTGGCTTAACCAGGCTCTCCATTAATTTAAAAAGCGAAAAATAATTTTCAAAATCACGTGTGGTCATCAACCCCATTGCATGCAGGTTGGGAGCAAAAATGTAAGCATCTTCGTAGATGGTACGGTCTTGTATGACCGTTTTTTTTCCTTTATGAATATCTAATATCTGATCAAAACGATTATTTAAAAAGTATACTTGCAAGTTAAAAGACCAACGCTGCATATCTTCATAAAAATCGTTCAGGTAAGGATTATCATCAGCATCTTCAAAATGTGGAGTCCATTTATAATGTTTTGCCAACAAAGATGTTAAGGTAGTTTTACCCGATCCTATGTTTCCGGCAATGGCTATGTGCATAAACAGGTTTTATTATTGGTTAAAATAATAAGCTAAAGTAAAAATAATTTCAGCGTAAAAAAAATAATTTTTAAAAGGGCTTTTGGCTAGTAAGCATACAAAAACGCCTCATGAATCATGAGGCGTTTTTGTATTTTGAAATACTAATTATTTACAATTTTTTTGGTAGTTTGTATGTTCGTGGTTAAATCAGTTATGGTAACATACAACACTTGGTTTTTGCTATCATTTAAGTTCAAATAAACTTTATCATTTACAACTGTTAAGCCTGCATTATTTAACAATGTTTGGCCTAATACATTATATACTGTAATATTAACTTTAGTTTGAGCCGAGTAATTAAACTGTAAATAATTACCGCTTGCATCTCTGCTTAAGAAAATAGTGTTATTAGCAGTTAGTGATTTAATGCCGGTTGTAGATGTCGCATCTACTTCTACTACCTGTGTAGAGGTTGCTGTATCGCTACAAGCTGTATTGATGGCGTATAACGTAACAGAGTAAGTTCCTGCGTTGTTATAGGTATAGCTTGGAGTTTGCTGACTTGCAGTGCTTCCGTCGCCAAACTGCCAGGTATAATTGGTAGCATTTGTACTGGTATTGGTAAATGTAATCGCAGTTCCGGCAGTAACCTGGGTAGGAGCTGTAAATACAGATGCAAGCACAGGAGATGTAAATGTGAATGTTTGAACGGCTGCGTCGCAAGAACCTACTGTATTTACCTCTACAGTAAATACTCCTGAATTTAATCCGGCCAATGAATCTGCAGTTGATTTATTTAAAGACGATTTTACCACATTTCCGTTAGCATCTTTCCAGATATAATTCCAAGGGCCGGCGTTGTTACCTATAACGGTAATTAAACCGTCTGTTGTGTTAGCACAGCTTGCCTGTACCGCATTTGCAGTAATAGGAAGTTGTGAAATGGTAACCTGTAATACAAAACGGGCAACTTTTTCAGTATCGTTAATCGTAACAGTAAAAGCGCCGTTACGTAAATTGTAATCCGTATTGGTATAGTTATCATGCAGGTTTAAGCAAGCACCTAAAAGCATATTTTCCAAATTAGTTGGAGTAATTACATACTGCCCTGTTGTTCCACTTAAAATTTTAACCGGAATTGAATAGTTCTGGTTCAGATCAGGCATACAATTAATTGCGTAATCTTTGTTTTTAGCAGCAGTGCTTGAGCTTGATATTTGCAATATGCCATTATACCCTAAAGCTCTTGCATCATAACCATCTGTGGTATCAGATGCATTTGCGTTAAAGGCTATAGCTGCCCAGCTTTCATTGCCATTACCTGTTGCCTGTAAATTGAAGTAATGTGTTTGTGATGTATTAACAGCAGACTGCGTACTGTTTTGTTGCTGATTACCGGATTCTCTGAATAATATCTGGTAAGTAGGATCGCTGACTTTTACTTTTTCATTAAACGTTAATGTTCTGTTGTTAACCGCCGTTTGTACATAAAACCCTAAACCAATGGGAATAATATCTCCAATAGTATAAGAACCACTTGAAGGAACGCTTATACCTGTGCTTGCATTATACACCACATAATCTCCTCCGTTATAACTTGCACTATAAGCATACACATTGTTTTCCTGGTTCGAGCCACCTGTAAGGCTGTTTAAGCTCATCACTTTTTTCCACGAAATAGGTGATGGATAAGGATTGGATATCAGGTTATATCCGTAATTGGTGAGATCCGCTGTATTTGAGTTTGTTAAATTGATATTAATGTTACCTACTTTAGGAGTTCCAACAATGCTGATCAACTCACCAGGAATAGTGGCTCCGGGATTAGCTGTACCCAAATAAACCCAATATCCTTGTCCTGTGTTGATGGTACTGCTTAAACCTCCTATTGGATTGTAGTGCAGCGCATCGCTAAACGTTGTACCACTGGTTTCATTATATGATTGTACAGAATTAAACGTGCTTCCTCCTGCACTTGTATAAGGACAAGTTGGACAAGTAATAACAAAATTATTATTCCAATCGTTAAAAGTTGAACCTGTTGTACCTGCAGCTCCCATTAGCATCCAGTTGGTTTGGTTTGCCGGAGGATTGTGATAAACCTGTGAAGTTATTTTTGAACCTGAAATTAAATTTCCGGCAAAGATCCCCATGCGCGCTGTTTTACCTACAGTAGTCTGGTCAGCAATTAACGTTAAATCACCGGGATTGGTTATTCCTAAAAAGCCTTTTGTAATGGTAATACTATCCGTAATATTAACTGGATTAGCAATGGTCAGCAAATTTGTATTACCTCCGTTTAATATAACACATTTTAAAGTGCGTGTGCTGGAACTTGTTTGATCCATGTATAAGCTGCCCGAGCTTAACGTTTTACTGTTAATAATCAAAGTAGAGTTACCTCCGCCGGTTATAACATTGCTGCTTGTACCAAACTTAGTAACGTTGTCTTTGTCTAAGGTTAATGTGTGCCCGTTTAAGTTAAGAGAGCCTCCCGACTGGTCAAATGTACTAATGGTTGTACCTCCTGCTCCTACGTTACTTACTAATAAATCAGTATTCAATGTAGCTGAACCTGATCCTATTTTAAATTTTTTCAACACCTGGTATCCGCTTGCAAAATCAAGTGTTCCAACCGCTCCACTTGCTTCAATATCAAGAGAAGCTCCTGAGGTACCAGCAAATGATCCTGTACCTGTTACTGTGCCTTTTAATGTTGCCCCACTGCTTTGTAAATATAAAACAGCACTGTTACTCATAGTATTTTCAACAGTTATGTCACCATAATACAAGCTTGCATCATGTGAAAAAGTAATGTTGTAATAATCTCCGGGAGCTACAATAGCAGTACCGCCCGCACCATAATCGGTTGCATCATAACTGTAGTTAACCGTACTGCCGGTAGCAAAAGTAACCAATGAAAAATCAAAGGCATAACCCCAAATATCGTCAGGAAGCACATAAAAAGTTACATTGTTGTTAACTGTAAGACTAAGATCCTGCAAATAATCATCGCTATAAATATAACCACCTGCAATAAAGGTCAAAGGCGTTGTTCCATCTCCTAAAATAACCGAAGAACCTGCTGTTATAGTCCAATCATCGCCATAGGGAATAGTTACTGCCGAAGAATTAACGACAACCCAAGTATCAGCAGAACCTGTAGGTATTGCCGGCGGAGCTGGTGTCCAACTACTTACATCGTTTAAGTCTCCGCTACCTAAGTATGTATAAGTCGTTTGAGCATTTGCTTTAAATGTTAAAGCGAACAAAACAACAACTGTTAAAACTTGTACTAATTTTTTCATGAGAAATCTTTTTATTAGGAATAAAAGTAACGAAAGTTTTTACACTTCCAAAAAAAAAGAGGTGTTTTGTTTAAAAACTAAGGCGTTTTAATTTTTTTTAAGATGAACCCGTCAAAATCGTCGTTTAAAAGCTTCTCTTGTAGAAAATCAAAAATATAAACCATGCGCTTTAAAGCCGTTTTTATTGCACTCAATGGCAGGAAACGGCACTTTAAATCCGTTAAATACACTAAAAACACTTTGCAGGAATTTAGACTTTGTTTTGATCTTGGTGAAATCAATATCCAGCGAAAAATAAAACTGCCGGTATCTTGAAAAGCTCATCTGGCTGCCGTTTGCACCTACAATAATGCTTTGATTGGCAACCGAATTTACGCCCGTAGTACCGTTTGGATAAACAATAACATTGCTTTGCCCGCTAACCATTTGATCAGCCCCATATCCAAAAGCAAGCGCTATCCATTTGGGAAACTTAGTTTCTTTTTTAAAGAATGATGCAAGGCTAACCGAAAGCCAATACGTTTGCCCGTTATAATCTTTTATAGTTTGTGCCCCCAGTGTATTTCCCAGTTCACTGGGTCGGTATTTAGCGTATTCCGACTGATGAAAAGAATATTTTAAATGAATGCGCTGTTCGTTCCAAAAATATTGCTGCAAAGTAAAAAGTGCGCTTCCCGAAACATTGGCAACCTCATCGCCCCAGCTAAAACCCCATTCTGTGCTAAACCCATCCATAATCTCTATAGCAGTCATATACAAAACACCATAGGCCTCTCCATAAAAAAGGCTTTGCTTATGTGTAAAACCAGCCCAGTTCATAGCCCGGTACATTTCTCTTGCCGTATTGTAAGTTGTAAATGTATGCCCCATTTTATCCATCTGGCACCATTCGCTGTTATCATTAAAGAAATGAAAATTAGTGGATTTATAAGGCTTGTACCAGATAATATTCAGGTAAGATAAAGAAGCAGCTGTATATGCTCCAGTCGTTCCTAGCAGAATGCTTTTTCGGAGTATTTTTTGCTTATTGGTTAATGAATCCGGAGGGTTTATTTCCTGCGGAAAACCGTTATGTACGATCAACAGAAAAAGAAAAAACGCAGCGACTTTTCTATAGAAGAATTTTAAAATCATTACCCCTTATTTACCTGCCGGATAATTCTTTTTCAGAAATTCGTCCCACTTCATTTTTTTATATTCGTCGCTGCCAAAATAATGCGCTATTTTATTTGTCCATTCGGGCGTCTGATAAAAGCTAACCACATCAAGGGTTTCCAGCTTTTCATCCAAAACAATCATGCCGGGTATAACAAAATTTTTGCGCATCAGCTCCAGGGCTAATGCATGAAAAGGGAATCCTCCTGCGCCATTATTGGCATACTTAACACCTTTAAACTCGATCTCGCTTTTTTCCTGCTGCGCGTTAAATTTAACCAGGTAGTATTTTTTGTTAAGGTACGAAACCATCGCCGTGTCTGTAAATGTAGTAGCATTCATCACCCGGCAGGTATTACAAAAATCGGTATAAACCGTGACCAGTATTTTTTTCGGATGCTTTTTTTGAAGTTCTAAAGCTTCATTGAACGTATATGTTTTGGGTTGTTTTTTTACAAACACAGTATCGGTAAACGTATGCGTAAAGTTTTTGTTAAAATCGTCGAAAGAGGAGGTTTTGAAGGCGTTTTCAACTAAAAAAACCAAGAGTGGCTCTATTTTTTTTGTTTCCAGGTATCCCTGCGACAGTAAATTAAATTGATAATTATTTGCCACAAAAATAGTAGACGGATAACTTAAGCTTTGCCCTAAAAATTTAATGGCCAGATCGTGCGGCGATTTTTTTTCACTGCTTCTGTTAACGTACTTTTCTCCGTTATACTCAATGGTATCATGCGTTTCGGCATTAAACTGAACGGGATAAAAATAGGTGTTTATATAACCGGCGATGTTCGGATCAGAATAAGTGGTTTTCATCATATGCTTGCACCATCCGCACCAATCGGTATAAATATCGATCAACAAAGGCTTAGGCTGTTTTTTCATTTCCTCCTGCGCCTCTTTAAAAGTAAGCCATTTTACCAATCCGTGGTTTTCTTCCTGTGAATGTAAATTTATTCCACAAAAAACCATTATTGTTAATAATAAACGCCTAAACATGGCATAAAAGTAGAAAAAAATTGCGCTGAAATTTCCTTAATCATAATTAATACCTAAATTTGCACCCGAATTTAAAAACCGTTAAAAACAGTTAATTATAGAATGCCACGTACAGCAAGTCTTTTAAGCCGGAAATTACGAGTAGTAGCACTATTTATAAGTGTTTTTTCTTTATCAATTTTTAAAACCTTTGCCTACGAGCCTGTTGAAGATACCATTAAACAAGATACTTTAGCGCATATTGCCGCTGCTGAACCCGGTGAGAAAAAAGGCTTTGACGCCGGCACTTTAATTACAGAGCACATAAGCGATTCGCACGAATGGCACCTTTGGGGTGAAGGAGAGCACGCAGTTTCTATTCCCCTGCCTATTATACTTTACAGCAAAAAAAACGGCCTGGATATTTTCTTGTCAAGTAAATTTCACCACGGACATGAATCTTATCACGGCTATAAATTAGCTGAAAATAAAATTGTACCCGAAAACGAAATTGGTGCAGGAGAAG
>Ga0134128_10000988_pt1 | contig 38365 bp, 27 predicted proteins | sample KB31754_FD_96462 | JGI IMG/M metagenome (GOLD analysis project Ga0134128, IMG submission 96462) | Terrestrial soil microbial communities with excess Nitrogen fertilizer from Kellogg Biological Station, Michigan, USA - KB3-175-4 | ecosystem: Environmental > Terrestrial > Soil > Unclassified ...
CGCGGAGGACCAGGCGCGCGACCGCTGCTCCGCCGCGCGCGCCGCCGCGACGGCCGCGGCCCGCGACGGGCGCCGCGTCACCGCCAGCGACAGCAAGGACGCCGCGTCGGGGACGTCCGCCGGCGGCTCCGGAAGCCTCGCCTCCGTCCACCAGCCCGAGTTCGTCGGCGCGCGCAGCAGCCGCGACAGTTCCGAGCGCGCGGCTTCGAGCGCCGCCTCGGCGCGCACCGCTTGGATCCCGGCGAGCCCCGCGGCCGCCTTGTCCTTGAGGCCGCGCGCCGCGTCCGCGCGCTCGCGGCGCAGGATCAAAGTCGCGCTCGCCGCCTGGACGTCGTACACCGCCGATTTCGCGTCCTCGACCAAAGCCAAAGCTTCCTCGGCGAAATCCGCTTCCGCTTCGGCGCCCGCCTCCTCCGCCGCCCGCCGCCGCGCGCCGGCGCCGATCAAGCTCCACAGGTCGAAGGTCATCTCCACCCGCGACTGCCCGTCGCCGTGACCCGCCTCGTAATAGCCGCTGAGCCTAGGCTCTTCCGGCCGCGAGTCCGCCTGGGCGTCGGACTGCTCGGCGCGAGCCCGAGCCCGCGCCGCCTTGAGCGCCGGAGAACGGCTCAGCGCCACCTCCGCCGCGGACTCGGGAGCGAGAGGAATCTCAGAGGGACGTCTTACGTCCGATTGCCCCGACGCGGCCGTCGTCAGGCCGAGCAGGAGACACAGGGCTATGGCCTGATGGGCTGCGAGTCGCACGTGCAGACTATAACAAGAACGGGCTTTCATGTATAATCCTCGCCCGCCGCGTTGCGGACGCGCCTGCGACGGTCGATGTCGAGGATGTAAGATAGAGTGAGCTAAACCTTTACGGTGCCAGGCTTTCAAGGTTTTGACGGCGATCAATGACAGCGTCACGACGCGGAGATAAAATAACGACATGAGCGAGAAAAACCCTCTGGATTTTCACGGTTCCGGCCTCTGGGCCGTCATCCTCGGCGGCTCGTCGGGCTTCGGCCTGGCGACGGCTAAAAGACTGGCACGCGCCGGCTTCAACATCCTGATCGGCCACAAAGATAAGGAGGGCACCGTCGAGAGCGTCATCAAGCCCCACTTCGACGAGATCCGGGCCTCCGGCGTCAAGCTCGTCACCCACAACGTCAACCTGTTCGACGACGACGGCCGCGGCGAGGTCTTCGAGAGCATCATGACCAACGCCGGCCCCGGCAAGGTCCACCTGTTCATGCAGTCCATCGCGGCCGGCTCCTGCCGCCTGATCGTCGAGGACAAATCGCCCGATTTCCGAGGCATCGCGATCAAGGGCTTGGCCGACGCGCTGGGCCTCCCCCCGGAGAAAGTGAAGGCCGCGGTGAACACCGCCTTCCACGACAAGGGTTGCGACGCTCTCCACACCCTCGCCGACTCCCGCATACCGTACCGCGAGGAGCTCCTGACTCAGGAGGACTTTCAGCGCACCATCTTCATGATGGGCTACGACTACCTGCTCTGGGGCCGCGAGCTCTGCAAGGAAGGACTGCTCAGCAAGGACGCTCGCCTCGTGGCGATGACGTCCGAGGGCAACGAGATCGCGTGGAAGGGCTACGCCGCCGTCTCGGCCGCCAAGACCGCCCTCGAGGCCTCCTGCCGCGCCATGGCCGTCGAGCTCGCCCCGTACGGCGTCTCGTCCTACATCATGCAGGCCGGCATCACCGACACGCCGGCCGGCAACGCCATCCCGAACTTCGACCTGATGAAGGCCCAGGCCCGCATCCGCAACCCGTTCCACCGCCTGACCACCCCCGAGGACATCGCCGAGACCATCCTCGGCCTGTGCGGCCCGACCCTGCGCTGGGCCAACGGCACCATCATCCGCGCCGACGGCGGGGAGGCGATCTCCGGCCTGTGATCAGCGGAACCCCCTTCAACGTCCTCGGGATGGGCTGGGCGCTGCCCAAGACCGTCATCGACAACGACTTCCTGCACAAGGAAGTCGGCCTGAAGAAAGGCACGGATTGGGTCCAGTCGCGCCTGGGCATCCAGGAGCGGCGCTCCGTCCTCAGCCGGGAGTACATCCTCAAGACCAAGAACGCCGACCCGCGCCAGGCCGTCCTGCACGCGCGCTCGCTCGGCGAGACCCCCGTGACGCTCGCGGTCCGCGCCGCGCAGAAGGCCCTGGCCCACACCGGCGTGCGCCCCGACCAGATCGGGATGGTCGTCTGCAACTGCGACCTCCCCTTCGATCTTGTGCCTTCGACGGCGTCTTACATAGCCAAGGCCCTCGGCATCGGCACCGGCGCGCACATCGACATGAACTCCGCCTGCTCCTCGTTCGCCCGCCACATGATGTACTTGGGCGACCTGAGCGAGCGCGCCTGGCCCGAGTTCGTGCTGACGGTGCAGACCGGCGCCTACACCACGCGCACCAACTACGCCGCCGAGAGCTACGACGGCTACATCTGGGGCGACGGCGCGGCCGCGCAGCTGTGCTCGCTCAAGCACCCGGGGCGTCTCAAGGTCGAGCCCATGGTCTTCGCCTCCAACCCCGCCGGCGCCGACGACGTGAAGGTGGACTCCACTGCGCACTTCTGGCAGGACGGCGCCAAGATCCGCGAGTTCTCCATCCGCAAGACCGTCGAGATGTTCGAGTCCGTCGCCGCGTCAAAGCATCTCTATGCCGAGGACGTTTATACCGTCACGCATCAGGCCAACGCCGTCATGATGGACTCCATCCTCGGGCATCTGCATCTGCCCAAGGAAAAGCACATCTCCAACGTTCGAATGCAGGGCAACATCGCCGCCGCCGGGATGCCCTCGGCCGTGGCGCAGAAGCTCGATTCGCTGCACAAGGGCGATCAGATCGTGTACGCCGTCCTCGGCGCGGGACTCGCGTGGGGCGGCGGTTACATGGAGGTTCAATAATGGATATCGCCATCGTGACCGGCGCGTCGGGCGGTATTGGCGCTTCGATCGCGAAATTGATCCATGCGAAATCGGAAGGGCAGCTCGCGCTGTGCCTCCACTACAACGGGAACAAAGCCGCCGTCGACAAGGTCTCCGCGGAGATCCCGGGCTCGTTCGCGGTCCAAGCCAACCTCTCGACGGCCGAAGGCCGAAAAACTCTCCTGGACGCCGTGCTCGCCAAGGGTTCCCCCTTCGCTTTGATCAACAACGCGGGCATCGACAGGCCGCACGAACCCGCCCTGATGGTCACCGAGGAGTCTTACGACAAGATCATGAGCACGAACCTGCGCGGTCCGTTGTTTTTAATGCGCGACTTCGCCAAGGAGATGGCCCGCAACGAGCACGGGGTCATCGTGAACATCTCTTCCGTCCTCGCTCAGAAATCGGTGATCGGCTCGGCCGTGTATCGAGCCTCCAAGGCCGCGCTCGAGGCTTTGACTCACCAGTTCGCTTTCGAGTTGGGCCCCAAGGGCATCCGCGTGGTCGCGATCGCGCCGGGCTTCATCGAGACGCCCATGACGGCGGAGATCCCCGCGGAACAGCGCGCCGGGATCATGAAGGACGTGTCGCTCGGCGCTTTCGGCTCGCCGGACGCCGTCGCCGAGACGGTCTGGCACGCGATCGAGAACCAGTACCTGACCGGCGCCGTCATCGCCGTCGACGGGGGCATGAACCTGTGATGAGCGACCTGACCCCCGCCGAGGTCCTCGAGCTCCTGCCCCACCGCCGGCCCTGCCGCTTCATCGACCAGATCCTCGAGCTCTCCGCGGACCACGCCCTGACGAAGTACACCTGGACCGAGGAGGACTGCCTGGGGCATTTCCCCGGCAACCCCGTGGTGCCGGGCGTGAAGATGCTCGAGATGGCCTCCCAGACCGCCGTCGTCGCTTGGGGCCTGTACCTCAAGGGCGCGCGCGACGGCGCGCAGGACGCGTTCTTCACCGAAGTCGACCGCGTCGTCTTCAAGAAAAGCGTGCGCCCCGGCGAGACCGCCGTGTGCCGCGCGACGTTCGGCCAGGACGGCTCGTTCGAGAACGGGCGCCTCCGGGCCGACGTCGAGCTGAAATTCCTGGGCGGGCCCAAGGACGGCGAGACGATCTTCGCCGGAAAGATCACCGGCGTCTGGGTGCCCAAGGACTCGGAGAATCTCAAATGAGCGGATTTCCCAAACGCATCGTCGTGACCGGCATCGGCGCCGTGGCGCCCAACGGCCTGGGCCTCGAGGATTACCGCGCCGCCCTCAAGGCCGGAAAGTCCGGCATCGGGCATCACGAGGAACTCAAGAACCTCAACTTCGCCTGCCAGATCGGCGGCAAGCCCCCCGTCGGCCCCGACGAGGCCGAGGCGCTGATCCCGGGCGCGGACTTGGCCAAGCTCAACGAGGCCATGGTGTACGCGACCATGGCCGCCGTCGAGGCCGCGCGCATGTCCGGCGTCGACGTCGATCTCAAGAAGGGATACGCCGAGACGCCGGTCGACTGGGACACCGGCGCCATCATCGGCTGCGGCATCGGCGGCATGGACACCATGTTCGACGAGCTCGGCCCCGTGATGTCCGAGGCGGCCGACCAGGAGCCGGGCATGGGCTGCCGGCCCATGGGCACCGACATCGTCCCCAAGATCATGGAGAGCTCGGTCTCCGTGGCCGTGGGCAAGTTCCTCGGCCTCGGCGGCCAGACCACGACCAACTCCTCGGCCTGCAACACCGGCACGGAGGCCATTTTCGAGGCCTTCAAGCACATGCAGATGGGCTACGCCGAGTCGATGTACGCCGGCGGCGCCGAAGGCACGCACGCGGGAACGTGGTCGGGCTTCGACGCCATGCGCGACGTGCTGTGCTCCAAGTTCAACGAGATGCCCGAGAAGGGCTCTCAGCCCATGGGCGCGGGCGCCTGCGGCTTCGTGCCGGCCGGCGGCGCGGGCGTGGTGCGCCTGGAGACGCTCGAGCACGCGCAGAAGCGCGGCGCCAAGATCCTCGTCGAGCTCGTGGCGGCCTACTGCAACTCCGGCGGGCAGCGCGACGGCGGGACGATGACTTTCCCCAACCCGGACGGCGTGGCGCGATGCATCCGCCGCGTGCTCAAGGATAGCGGCGTGGACCCCAAGCGCATCTCGCTGATCAACGGACACCTGACGTCGACCGGAGCCGATCCCCGCGAGGTCGGCAGTTGGATCAAGGCCTTGGAGCTCCCGCTCGAGAAGTTTCCCCTGATCCAGTCCACCAAATCCATGATCGGCCATACCCTCGGCGCGGCCGGGGCGCTGGAGTCGGTCGCCGCCATCGACCAGCTGGTCAACGGGTACGTCCATCCGTCGATCAACTCCGAGGACGTGCACCCGCAAGTCCCCGTCGGCGACAGCATCCCCCACGAGATGATCAAGAAAGAGCTGGAGTACGTGATCAAAGCCAGCTTCGGCTTCGGCGACGTCAACGGCTGCCTCCTCTTCAAGCGCTGGAACGGCTGATATTGATATAATGGCTCTAGGTTCATAGGAGAAATCGACCATGGCATTCATGCGCAAGCAGGCAGTCGTCGAGGCGACGGATCTCAACACCATCACGCCCCAGGACGCGGAGGCGCGGATCACCGCCGGCGTCAAGAAGTACGCCACCAACGAGGCGAACTTCGCCAAGGCCGACGGCAACACCCCCTATCTCGGCCACATCATCGGCATGGGCATCGAGTCGTCCAACCTGGCCGACATCACGATGTCGATCGAGCGCCAGTTCCTGACGAAGATGACCACCAAGACCCCTATCGCCGAGGGCTCGACGGAGTACAAGCTCACCGCCGGCGAGCTCGGCAAGCTGAGGATTCTCGATGGGCAGGATGCTCTCGCGGCGACGCCGGGGCTCTCCGTGAAAATGCTCATGGACCTCGGGCATATGCCCAAGAACGAGGCCTATCTGCAGAACGTCATGTCCTTCGCCTACGTCATGGCGGTCGGCGACGGCTGGAAGATGGCCGACGCGCTCAAGAAGATGACGGCCAAGGCCGAGAAGCTCCAGGGCGCGGAGCGCGCCGAGGCGCTCGCCAACGTGAAGACGCTGGTCGCGCAGGCCAAGGACTACGACGCGGTGCTGGCCGACAAGGCGAAGCTGGCCGCGGCGAAGCAGAAGACCTTCTCGAATGACAAGTCCTCTTATGACGCGCTCAACAACGAGCTCAACGTGACCCTCGACAAGATCAAGGGCCTGTCCGCCGGCGGCGACGCCGCGGCTCTCGCGAAGCTGCGCACCGAGGAGGCGGAGATCCGGACCCGCCTCAAAATGAGCGCCGCGAAACTGCGGGTCTCCCAAGAAACCGCCGAGGCCGCCGGCAACCGCCGCCCCATCGAGGACCAGAAGGTGGCCGACGTTCGCAAGGCGCTCCAGGAAGCCGCCGCCCAAGCCGAGAAGCTCGGTTAAAATGGCCCTGTCGGCGGAGGACCTGAAGGCCCTCCGGCGCCAGTGGACCGTCAGCCGCGCGGTCGCCGTGCCACTGTCGTTCTTCGTGGCCGCGACCGCGCGGCTCCGTTTTGGGTATCGCCTTCCTGAAGACATCGATCGGATTCGGGACGTCATCTGGGAGAAGCTCGACGCCCACGAAGGCCCCGTCATCTGGGCCGCCAACCACCTGACTTTGATCGACTCGTTCCTGGTCTACTGGGCGGTCTTCCCCCTCTCGCGCTCGCTCGAGGATCGCCGCATTCCCTGGTCGACGCCGGAGTACACCAACTACTACAAGCTCGGCGGCGCCTGGAAGAGCGCGTTCATCCGCGGCCTCTTGTACATCTGCCGCTGCATCCCGTTCCTGCGCGGCGGCGAGGACGCCGCCGCCGAGGCCTTCCGCCAGAACGCCTTCGACAAGTGCGTGTGGCTGCTGCGCGAGGGCGCGGCCGTCTTCGTGTATCCCGAGGCCGGACGCTCGCGCTCGGGCTGGTTCGAGGCCAAGCGTCCCAAGGACTTCCTCGGCAAGCTCGCCCTCGAGGTCCCCTCGGCCAAGTTCCTCTGCGTGTACCTGCGCTCCGAGAACCAGATCGCAACGACCGTGCGCCCTCCCGAGGGCGACCGCTTCCGGATCGCGATCGACCTCATCGACGGCGCGCGTCCCGGCGAGACCAACGCCCGCGAGGTCAGCCAGCGCCTCTTCGACCGCTTGGCCGAGCTGCAGAACGAGTGGTGGAAGGGCTCCACGCTGGCCAAGAACTGCGGCGGCAACGACGTCGTGGATCTCAAGGCTCCGCTTCTGCGCGAGAACTTCTCCGAGGACCTCGCCGACGCCGACCCCGAGTGGCTGGAGCGGCATCTGACCCCGCGAGAGCTCGCCGCGCTGCGCAAGGCCCCGGACTTCTTCAAGACCTTCTGGCGCTTCTTCTGCGCGAAGGAGGCCTGCCACAAGGCGCTCGCGCGCACGGGCCTCATCGTGCCGCACGGCGCCTTCCACGAGATCGAGGTGGACCTGTTCCGCCGCAAGGCCGTCCACGTCTCGACCGCGCTGCAGCTCGACATCCGCTTCACCGACGACGACGAGGACAAGCTCCACTGCGTGGCCGTCCTGCGCGGCGGCTACATCGGAGACGACGCGACCGCCGGCGACGTCGTCTGGGACGTGGCCGAGGTGCCGGCCGGGACCGCCGCCGGCGCCTTCGCGCGCGAGCGCGCCCTCGACTTCATCGCCTCCTGCAACGACGAGATCGGCTCGGCCGCGAAGCTCGCCGTCTCGGAGGAGGGCGGCCTGCCGACCGTCCTCTGGAGCGGAAAGAAGCAGGACTGGAGCCTCTCCCTTTCGCACTCGGGGCGCTTCGCCGCGTGCTCTTTCATGGTCTCGTAGGCGCCGGCCGCATGAGCTCTTGACAAGAAGTTCATGGCCTTCCGCCTTCCGAGCGCGCACAATATGAGTAGGAGTACGGAGCGCCAATGCTTTATGAATTTCTCGTCGCCAATCGCGAGCGCATATTGGAACTCACGCGGAAAAAAACCGCCCGAATATCGGAGGACAAGCCGACCACCCTCCAATCCGAGCGCGGCTTACCCGAGTTCTACGATCATCTGGCCGCCGAATTGGAGCGGGAAGCCAAGTCACAGCCCAAACGCGTCCAGCGCAAGCACGGCCCGGGTTCGACGGCACGGCATGGGAAAGAGATGTCGCGCCTCGGCTACACCGTCTCACAGGTGGTCGACGGCTACGCGGTGATCAGCGAAGCCATCACCGAGGTCGCGAAGGCGGCGAAAGCGCCGATCAAGCCGAAGGAGTTCGGGGCTTTGAACCTCGCCCTCGACTTGGCGATCTCCGAAGCCGTCGAGGGCTTCGGCAAGCGCATGGGCGAGTCCGTCTGCAACGAACGAATGGGAGCGCTGGCCCACGAGCTGCGCAACGCGCTCACGGCCGCGATTATCGCGCACTCGATGGTCCGAAAAGGAGTCGTCGGCACCGGCGGCTCCACGAACGCGCTGCTGGAGCGGAACCTGAGCCGCATGCGGGACATCATCGACCGCTCCTTTTCCGAGGTGCGGATGAAGCACGAGAAGTCGGCGGATCTCCGGCCGATGCGAGTGCTCGATATCGTCGAGGAAGTCGAGGCAACGTCGGGGGCGAGGGAGCGCGGACGGGAGATCGAATTGGACGTCGATCCTCATTTGCGGATCGTGGGCGACCATCACTATCTGATCTCCGCGCTCTCGAACCTCGTGCAGAACGCCGTCAAGTATTCCAAAGAAGGCGGCACGATCTGGGTCCGGGGCCGGGAAAGCGGCGCGAGGGTCCTGCTCGAAGTGGAGGACCGCTGCGGCGGCCTGCCCAAAGGCAAGGCGGAGGAGCTCTTCCAGCCGTTCGTCCAGAAGAGCTCGGATCGCTCCGGGCTCGGGCTCGGCCTGACGATCGCGCGACGGGCGGCCGCCCTCAACGGGGGCACCCTGGAAGTCCGCGACTTGCCGGGCGAAGGATGCGTCTTCACGATCTCCCTGCCCAAGGCGGATAGGCCGCGCGCGGCGGCGCGGACACGGCACGCGGGACGACAGGCGGCTCGAGCAAACGCTGCCGCCCATGTCAGCGCTTGAAGACGGGCAGCGGGACGACCCGGGCCGGTGCCGCGCGCCGGCCGGCGAGCAGATCGTACTGCAGGGTCAGGCTGATGCTGTGGGCTCCGTGCGTGCCGGACCTGATGGCGTCGAAGCCGTAGCCGTAATCGACGAGCGCGTTCCAGGCGTGGCTCGGCGAATCGTACTGCAGGCCGACTCCGGCGCCGGAGTTCGTCGCGCCGGGCTGCTCCAGCCCGGGGACATAGGAAACCCGCGCCGCCGCCCCGAAGACGTTGACCAGGAAGCGCCTCTCGCGGTCGAGCGGCAAGCCAAACTGGCCTGAGACCAGGACGAAGCGCCGCGCGGTGAGCTCCTGGTTGTAGTAGCCGGGGATGTCCCTCGGGAAATCCAACGTCAGCGGAAGGCCGCCGCCGAGTCCGTAGCCGTTCAGTCGATCGGCGTCGACGCTGGTCCCAGCTGAGAGCCCGAAGCCGACGCGCCGGCCCGTGTCCGGCATGACGCGCACGAGGACGGTCTTGAGCCACAGGAAATGCGAGGTTCGTTGGAGCCCGCGGTCGCCCGCCAGGCCGAAGTCGCCGGCGCGATCGCGAAGCCGCCCCTCATACCAGGTCGAGACCTCAAGGGAGTCGGAGGGCGGCAGAGTCGGACGCTCTCCTCCGAACCTCAAGCCGGCGCGCGTCACGAACGTGACGTGGTCGGGCGGCAGCGTGAAGCCGGCGGCGGTGTCCACCGCCCGCGAGAAGTCGGAGTATTGGACGCTTCCCCTGAAAACCCCGCTCAAAGGGATCATGCGCCCGGGGTCGAACAAGTGATAGACGCTGACCGACGCCGCCCCGCCGTGGCCGTCGAACGACTCCCGACGGAGATATTGGCCTTGCCTCACCTCGGCGTGGTCCTGCGCGAATCCCCCGCCGGCCAAACCCAGGCCGAGGTCGGTTCTGGGTCCGAGAGCGCGCCCGATGCCGTATTCGCCGTCGACATAAACGGGAGCGATCGCCAGGCGCAGCGCGGAGCCGTCGCGCCGGGCATCCGGCAGATTCAGGTAATAGAACAGATAGCCGGCGGTCGGACCGGAGCCCGACAGAGCATGATCGTAGCCCAGCTCCAGCAGCTCTTCCTTGGCGTGGTCGATCTGCGCGGAACACGGCGGCGCAGCGGCCCCGACGCACAATAGAAGAGCAAGCGCCGCGCGCCGGTCGGACGGCAAACGGGAGGAGTTGTAGGCCGTGCGGGGAATCTACGACAAGCCGCGCGAGGCTTCAATGTCGGCGGCTTGACGTTATTTCTGCGGGAAGATGAAATCTTCCGCGGGGCTAGAGCAGGTCGTTGACGCTGAGCAGGATCAACGGAGGCCCGCCGGCCGCGCCCTTGATGCGGCGCCCGCTGAAGAGAAAGCGCCGCGTGCCGACGAGCACGCGCACCCGATCGAACGGCTCGCCCGCCGTGGCCAAGCGCTCCAGCCGCGTTCGCAGCTCCGGCTCGTTCCAGCGGCCCCCCTCGATCTCGAACAGGGACCGGCCCAGCGAGCTCTCGGTCAGCCCGAGGACCTGGTACATCGAGCGGCTTCCGGCCTTCACGCGAAGATCGGAATCCAGGATGGTCAGCGGCTCGGCGGCGATTTCGAGGACCGCCTCGAAGGCGGAGACCTCGTTAATGGCGGCGGAGCCGCGCTTGATCGGATCGTTGTCGATGAAGACGAGGACCGCGCCCTCGATCTTGTTGTCGACGGTCTTATAGGGCCGGATGCGCAGCGCGTACGAGTGATCCGCGCGGTCGCGGACCTCCAGCTCCTTCGTGGTCACCGTCTCGATCACCTCGTGGATGATCTCCTCGATGTTGGGAAGGGCGATATCCGGCCGGATGTCGCCGATAGGACGACCCACGTCGCCGGGGATGAGCCTCATGAGCTTCTCGGCCATCGAGCTGAAGCGCCGAATCCGCAAGTCGCTCGACACCATGACGATCGGCAGGTGCACGCTGGAGATCAGGTTGACGAGATCGTTGTTGAGCTGGCCCAGGTCGACGTTGCGCGTCTGGAGCTCCTCGTTGACGGTGCTGAGCTCCTCGTTGGCCGCCTGGAGCTCCTCCTTGGCGATCTCGAGCTCCTCGTTGGTGCTCTGCAGCTCCTCGTTGCTCGAGACCACCTCCTCGTTGGCGGCCTTCAGCTCCTCGTTGACGGCCTCGTGCTCCTCGACGACGGTCTGCAGGTAGCTCCGGACGGCCGACAGCTCGCCTTTGAGGCGTCGCACCGCGGTCGCCTCGGAGGGCTGGGGCGCGGCCGGCTTGCCGGGATTGCCCGCCGCGGGCGCGTCGTCCTCGAACAGCACGATGAAGTACCGTTCGTTCGAGACCGGCAGGCGGAACGGGATGGCCTCGATGCCGATCGGCCTCGCGCGGCGGGCCTCGTCGCCCAGCTCGACGCCGCGGACCGCGGCGGGCGCGTCCGTCTTCTTGGCCCGGCGCACGAGCTGGCTCATCGCCGCCGCGGCGTTGGCGGGCAGCATCCTCAGCAGGTTCAGGTTGGCCTTTCCCGTGTTGGGCTCGAGGAAGCGGCCGACGTGGCCGCGGAAGTGCAGGATCTCCAGAGCCTCGTTGACGATGACCCCGGCCGGCGCGAAGCGCGCCAGCAGGAGCCGCTCGGCCTGCCTCTGGACGTCGCCGTCGGGCCAGGACGACGACGCGCCGCTGGGGACCTTCGTCTCGGAATCCGCCTCGCGTGCCGCCGCGCTCGACATGCGGATGGGGAAGTAAACCTTTCGCGCGGACGGCTTCTTGAAGTACAGCCGGCACTTCTTGTCGGCGGGCTCGAAGAGGTCCGAGTGCTCGCCGACGGTCTCCGAGCTTCCCAGGAGGAGGACGCCGGACGGGCGCAGGGCGTAATGGAACATCGGCAGGATCTGCTTCTGGATCGCCGGTCCGAGGTAGATCAGGACGTTGCAGCAGCTGATGAGGTCGACGTTGGCGAACGGCGGATCCTTCGTCAGGTCCTGCCGCGCGAACACGCACGCGTCGCGCACGCGCTTGACGATCTCGTAGCCGCCGTCGACCTTGGTGAAGAAGCGGCGCAGCAGGCGCGAAGGGACGAAATCCTTGATCTCCTCCGAGTATAGCCCCTTCCGGGCTCGCTCGAGCGCGAGCTCGCTGATGTCGGTCGCGAAGATCTGGACCGGGTTCATGCTGTCGCTCTCGCTCAGGTAGTCGAACAGCTCGATGGCGATCGTGTAGGCTTCCTCTCCCGTGGAGCAGCCCGGGACCCAGACGCGGATCGGAGCGTCCGCGGGGAGCGACTTGAGGATCCGCCCGAACGCCTTCGAGCGCAGGGCCGCCATCGCCCTCGGCTCGCGGAAGAAGTGCGTCACGTGGATGAGCAGGTCGTCGTGCAGCGCGCGGATCTCCCGCGGCGTCTTCTCGAGCACCGCGCGGTAGCGGGCCAGGCTCTCGAGCTTGTGCACCATCAGCCGGCGCACCAGCCGGCGCTTGATGGTGCTGGATTTATACTGGCTGAAGTCCACCCCGGTCGAGCGCCTGAGGAGCTGGAAGATGTGGGTCAGGCTGTCGGTGTCCTCGAAGAGCTCCGCGATCGCCAGCCCGCGCAGCGGACGGCGGGCGAGCTCCGCCAGCTCCTCGGCGATCTTCTCCGGCGGCAGCACGAAGTCCACCGCCCCGGTGGCCGCGGCGCTCTGCGGCATGCCGAAATGCCCGGCGGACGCCTCGTCCTGGGCGAAGACGACTCCCCCCTCGGCCTTGACCGCCTTGACGCCCAGGGCGCCATCGCTGGCGGTGCCCGAGAGGATGACCGCGACGGCCTTTTCGCCGCGCTGCTCGGCCAGGGAGTTCAGGAAGCAGTTGACGGCCAGCGCGTGCACTCCCGCCGGCCGCGGGATCAGGCGCAGGACGCCGCCGGAGATGACCATGTGCGCGTTCGGCGGGATGACGTAGACGCGGTCGCGCGCGATTGGCGTGCCGTCGGCGGCTTGGGACACCGGCATCGACGTCGCTTTCTGGAGGATGCTGGGCAGCAGGCTGTCGCGCGTCGGATCCAGGTGCTGGACGACCACGAACGCCATGCCCGTGCGGGCGGGCAGCCGGCTCAAGAGCCGCGAGACGGCCTCCAGCCCCCCGGCGGAAGCGCCGATGCCGACGACCGGGAACGCCGGCTCTTCCTTTCTCGCGACGCGGCTTTCCGCGCGCTTGCTCATGGGGCGCTCAAAGGAAAGGACACTCGGAACAGCGCTCCCCCGCCGGGGGCGTTCTCCGCGACGACGCGGCCGCCGTTGGCCTTGACGATCGCCTGGACGATGGCTAGGCCCAGGCCCGTGCCCTTGATGCCTCGCGTGCGCTCCGAGCGGAAGAAGCGCTCGAAGACGCGGCTCAAGTCCTCGGGAGCGATCCCGGCGCCCGTATCGCGCACGGTCAGGATCCCATGAAGAGCGTCGGCGCCGCCCTCGACGCGGACCTTCCCGCCGCGCGGCGTGAACTTGATGGCGTTGTCGATCAGGTTCCCGAAGACGTGCGGCAGGTCGGCGGGGTCGGCGTGGACGGCCAGTCCGACGGGGATATCGATCGTCAAGGAGACGCCGCGCCGCTTCGCGACGGGAACGAACGCGGCCGCGATCTCCCAGACGGCTTCCGCGAGCTTGACCCGCTGGGGCTGGACGGCGCGCGTCGAATCCGCGGCGTTCAAGTCGAGCAGGCGGTCCACGAGGCGCGACAGGCGCAGCGAGTTCTTCTCGATGAAAGCGAGGAATTGCGACCTCTCTCCCTCCTCGAGTCCTAGGCGGATCGCTTCCGCGGAGCCTCGGATGACAGTGATCGGCGATCGGAGCTCGTGGACGACCTCCCCGAGGAACGCGTCGCTGGCCTCCCGCGCGCGTTCGTTCTTAACCCGCAGGCGGACGGTGGCGTCGCGCAGCAGGAGAAGCTCGCAGGCGCGCCCTCGCTCCTCGATGAGCATCGAGGCCGCGTCGGCCGGGAACGCGCTTCCGTCCTTCCGAACATAGTGAGGCAGCCGCAGCCTCTCTTCCGATCGCCGCTCGTTCGCGCTCCGACGCACGGTCTCCGGCGCCGCGACGAGAGCTTTCCCTCTCATTCCCTGGAGCTCCGCCCGGCTCCAGCCGAGCAGCGCGCAGGCCGCGTCGTTCGCGTGAAGGATCAGGTCGGACTCGAGGTCGCGGATCAGCAAGGCCGAGGACATCCGCGAGAAGAGAGCCTGAAACCGCTCCTCCTTCTTGCTGCGCCGCGGGCCGGCGCGCGGGAAAAACTCGCGCGCGGCGTAGGCGCTCCCGTCCTCCAGCCTTGAGAAGAAATCCGGCGAGGCATCCGCGGCGCCCGTCCGGTCGAGCAGCAGCCCCCCCGGGACGAGAGAGGCCCGATACGCGCGGAGCGCCTCGAGTCTCTCCTCCGGCGGCAGTTCCGCGAGGAGCCCGCGGCTATCGATCGCGTCGAGGTTCGCGAACGGCACCTCGTTCGCCGCCACGTGCCGAATGAAACGGCAGCAGTCCTTCACGAAATCGCGGACGCGGACGCGTCCGCCGTCCCGGATGAAGAAGCGTCCGACCTCCTCGGAAGACAGCCCGCGGACCGCCTCCGCCGCGTACTCGCCCGCCCTCGCGAGAAGGAGAGACCGCTCATCCGAGTCCGTCGACAGGACGCAGAGAGGGACCTCGCGCCAGCGGCCCCGGAGCGCCTCGAGAAGCGAGATCGCGGCGGCGTAGGCGTCCTCGCCGCCGGCGCACTCGGGGACCCAGACCCGGAAGGGCCCGCCCGCGTTCGGCGCCGCCAAGCGCCGGCGCAAGGCCTTGGACAAGACCGGCGCGCCGCTATGCCGCGGATCGAGGATGGGGATCGTCGACGGGGAAAACGTCATCAGGGATTCTAGCAACAATATCGACGCGACCGACATGTAATAACGATAATCTCATGACGAATGCATCATGGAGAAGAGCCTCGCCCTTTGCCACTTTATGAGAAGAAGCCGCACGGAGGCGACATGCCGCTCTACAATTTCTTGGTTTCCCACCGCGAGGAGATCCTCGCCGCGACGAAGAGGAAGACGGCGGGAATCTCGGAGGACCGGCCGACGACCCCCGAGTCCGAGCGCGGACTGCCGCAGTTCTACGACCAGCTGGTCGGTGAAATGAGGAGGATGACCGATCGCCGTCAGCCGGTCGCCGGCCGCGGCCCGGGCGCCGGTGCCGACTCGACGTCCCGGCACGGCCAGGAGCTGTTCCGCCTCGGATATACGATCTCGCAGGTCGTTCACGGCTACGGCGTCCTGTGCCAGGCGATCACGGAGAAGGCCTCGCGCATCGGCGCGCCGATCTCGGCGCACGAGTTCAGCGTGCTCAACCTGAGCCTCGACGTCGCCATCGCCGAGGCCGTCACCGCCTTCGGGCTGCACGCCGGCCGCGCGAGGACCGAGGCGACGACCCGCATGGGCGTCCTGATCCACGAGCTGCGCAACGCCCTCGCGGCCGCCACCATCGCCCAGTCGATGATCAAGAAAGGCATCGTGGGCACCGGCGGCAGCACCAACGCGCTCCTGGAGCGCAACTTGCGCCGCATGCGCGACATCCTGGACCGCTCGTTCTCCGCCGTCCGGCTCGAGAAGGACGAGACGCTGGACCTGCGCCCCGCGTTGCTGATCGAGATCGCGGAGGACGTCGAGGCCACGGCGGGCGAGGAGGCGCAGGCGAAGGGATTGTTTCTCGAAATGGACGTCGATCACCGGCTGCGCGTCGTGGCCGACCGGAACTACTTGGTTTCGGCGCTGTCCAACCTCGTGCAGAACGCGCTGAAGTACAGCAAGCGCGGCGGCGTCGTCAAGATTCGCTCGGCGGAAACCGAGCATGGGATCCTGCTCGAGGTGGAGGACCAGTGCGGCGGCCTCCCTCCGGGCAAGAGCGAAGAGCTGTTCAAGCCTTATACCCAGAAGGCCACCGACCGCTCGGGACTCGGTCTGGGCTTGACCATCAGCCGCCAGGCGGTGGAGCGCATGGGCGGGACGCTGTCGGTGCGCGACCTCCCGAAGAAGGGGTGCGTCTTCACCATCGCGCTGCCCAAGCGGCCGATTCGCCGCCCGTCGGCCGGCAAGCGCGCCGGCGCCGCGCGCCGCGCGCACGGCCTCCGCTCCCTTGCGGGACGGCGATCACGGGGCTACACTATCCATAAGCCCGTCCGCGCAGGAGCCTGACCCCCGCCTTCCGCCGCCTCCCCTCGCCGTTGAAATCCGTCGGGAGGCGTCATGCCCCGTTCCATCCTGGTCGTCGACGACGACGCCGATATCCGCCGCGCGCTCATTTTCTCGCTGAAGTCGCTGGGAGAGGTCTCCGGTTCGTCGGGCGGGCGAGCCGCCTTGCGCCGGATCAAGGCCCGCGCGCCGGATCTCGTCCTTCTCGACATCGCGATGCCGGACCTGGACGGCCTTTCCGTCCTCCGCGCCGCGCGCATGAAGCATCCCAACCTCGTCGTGGTGATGCTCACCGGCGAGACCGATCTGGACGTCGCCAAGCAGGCCCTGGAGCTGGGCGCCCGCACGTACGTCACGAAACCCTTCGACCTCGACGTCGTCTACGTCGAGGTCGAGCGCCTTCTGGAGGAGCGCACTCACCGGTCCGCGCCCCCCTCCGGCCGTCCTTGGCGCGTCGCGAGCCCCTGACCGGCGGGGCGAGAGATTGATACAATCGGCGCGTGAGCGAATCCCCCTTCCGCGTCGTCCCGCGCACCGGCGTCATCTACGTGATGGCCGAGGCCGCCGCCCTCGGATATAAGGCCGGATCCGCGCAGTGGATTAATCTCGGCCAAGGCATGCCCGAGACGGGGCCGCTCCCTGGCGGGCCGCCGCGGCAGGACTCGGTCACGATCGACCCCGCCGACCAGGAGTACGCGCCCGTGCCCGGCGTGTGGGAGCTGCGCGAGGCCGTCGCCTCCCTCTACAACGCGCGCTACCGCAAGGGGCTCAAGAGCCAGTACACCGCCGAGAACGTGGCCATCGCGGGCGGCGGGCGCGCGGCGCTCACGCGCGTGGCCGCCGCGCTCGGCCAGGTGAACCTCGGGCACTTCCTGCCCGACTACACGGCCTACGAGGAGCTCCTCGACATCTTCCGCTCCTTCACGTCCATCCCCATCCTGCTCGAGCCCGAGACCGGCTACGCCTTCCCGCGCGAGGCCCTGCGCCGCGAGATCGAAGGGCGCGGTCTGGGCGCGCTGCTGCTCTCCAACCCCTCCAATCCGACGGGCAAGGTCCTGGCCGGCGAGGAGCTCGGCGCCTGGGTCGAGACCGCGCGCAAGCTCGACTGCGCCATGATCTTCGACGAGTTCTACTCGCACTACGTCTGGAGCGGCGACGGCGCCTCCGTCAGCGCGGCGGCCTTCGTGAAGGACGTCGATAAGGACCCCGTGATCCTGCTCGACGGGCTGACCAAGAACTGGCGCTACCCGGGCTGGCGCGTGAGCTGGGTCGTGGGCCCCAAGGCCGTGATCGACTCCGTCGCGTCGGCGGGCTCCTTCCTCGACGGCGGCGGGTCGCGTCCCCTGCAGCGCAGCGCGGCCGGCCTGCTCACGCTCAAGAACGCCGAGGCCGAGGCCAAGGCCCTGCAGGCCGCCTTCCGGAGCAAGCGCGAGCTCATGCGCCGGTCCCTCGCGGACCTCGGCGTCGTCCTCGACGGCCCCGGCGACGGGACGTTCTACTGCTGGGGATCCGTCGCGAAGCTGCCCGCCCCGCTCAACACGGGCATGGGGTTCTTCCGCGCCGCGCTGGAGAAGAAGGTCATCGTCGTTCCCGGCGAGTTCTTCGACGTGAACCCCGGCAAGCGCCGCGCCGGCCGCTCGTCGCGCTTTCGCTCCCACGTGCGCTTCTCCTTCGGGCCCGCCGAAGCGGCGGTCCGTGAAGGGCTGACGCGCCTGAAAACCCTATGATCCAAAAAGCATGCGCGCTGTTCGCCGGTCAATCGGTCCAGGAAGCCGGGATGGGAGTCGAGCTCTTGAAGAAGCCCGCCGCGCGCGCCGTCGTCGAGCGATTGAAGCCGTCGCTCGGCGCCGACCTGGAGACCCTGCTGACGACGACGCCGGACGCGGAGCTGGCGCTGACCTACAACGCGCAGCGCGCCATCCACGCCTCGCACGTCGCGCACTGGATCGCCTATCAGGCCGCCAATCCCGGCCTCGAGCTCGACGGCGCGATCGGCCACTCGATGGGCGTCGTGGCCGCCCTCGTCGCCGCGGGAGCGCTCACCGTCGAGGACTCCGGCGTCTTCATCGCCGCGCGGGCCAAAGCCTTCTCGGACTGCTGCAAGTCCTTCCCGGAGCCGATGGGCCTCGCGGCGGTGTCCGCCGACGACTTCCAGGACGTCGTCGACTCCGTCCCCGAGGTCCCCGGCGTCTCGGTCGCCCTGTGGAACACCGTCGGACGCGGGACCTTGGGAGGCACGCTGGCCGCGCTCGAGGCGTACGCGACGAGGGCGCGCGACGAGGACTGGCCGGTGAAGGTCAAGGTGCTCAAGGTCGAGGGCCCTTACCACACCGCGGCCTTCGAGGGCGCCAAGGCGCCGATGAAAGCCGCGCTCGATCGCATCGATGTCAAGGCGCCCAAGGTCCCCGTGTTCATGGGCACCTCCGGCAAGGCGGAAACGGATCCGGCCCGCATCCGCGAGCTCATGGTGGAGCAGACCGTCTCCTGCGAGCGCCACCTGGACGCGGTGCGCGCCGCCTACGCCGCGGGCTGCCGCCGCTTCATCGAGGTGTCCTTCAAGCCCCAGCCGGTGACGTGGCTCGGCGAGCAGCTTATCGGCGCGGACGGCGCCAAGCTGCCCGGCGTCGAGGCGCTCGCGGTCGCCACCCCCGAGCTCGCCGGTTGAATCGAGAGCGGCTCGCGGCCGCGCTTCTCCTGGCCTGCGCCGTCCTCCCCCTGCTCGCGCGGGTCCAGGCCGTCGTCGCGACCGGCCGCGCCGCCTATTGCCAAGAGGAGACGGACTTCTCGGTGGAAAGGGGCGACGCGCTCCTCCACGGCGTCCCCTTGCCGGGGGCGGCTTGGGCGATGCCGTTCTACTCGATCCCGAACGCCTACCTCTGCTCCCGTCTTCCGCGCCCGGCCGCCGCCGAGGCGCACTCGGCGGTCCTCCTGGCGGGCGCCGCGGCGGTATTCGCTCTCGGCGCGCTGCTCTATTCCCCCGTGTGCGGCGCCGCGGCCGTGCTTCTCTACGCGCATCTGCCTCCCGGCGCGGCCGAGGACACCCGCTGGCTCTACATCCTGACCGTGCTGCTCGCGGCCTACTTCCTCGCGCGCCGGGCGCGAGCGCCGACCCTCGCGAACGGCCTCCTGCTCGGCGCCGCCTGCGGGGCGAGCCTGCTCGTGCTGTCGCCGCTGTTCCTGTTCCCGTTCGTCCTGGTCGTCTACGAGAGGACGCGGGACCCCAAGGCGCGCGAGCGCCGGCCTCTCGACGCGGCGGCGCTGTGCCTGCTCCCCCTGCTGTTCCTCGTGCCCTGGATCGTCATGAACTGGCGCCTGACCGGCCGCTTCGTCCCGTTCGAGGACGGGCGCGCCGACGACAACGTCATCCTCGGCGCTCTCGGCTTCGTGCGCACGATGGGCCTGGAGGACACGCGCCGGCTGGCGGGCCTGTCCCCCGCGAGCGGCAGCGCCCTCTGGTGGGCCGTTCGCGAGATCCTGCGGCACCCTCTGCGCTTCGCGGCGGCGGTCCCGGCGCGCGCGGCGCTGGCCTTTCGCCCGCATTGGGCGCTCGCCCTCGCCGCGGCGTGCTCGGTCTGGCTCGCGCGACGGCGCGAGGACGCCCGCCAGCTCGCGCTCCTGGCGGGGTATTTCTTCGCGATCCATCTCCTGATGCCCGTGCAGGACAGCTACTTCGACCCGGCGTGGCCGCTGCTCGCCGTGCTCGCCGCCGGGCTGCTCGCCGCCTGGACGCGGCCCTCCGCGCGGCGCTGGAACGCCGCCGGCGCGGCGCCCGTCTATGCCGCGTTCGCCCTTCTCCTGCTGGCCGAGGCCGGCGCGCTCGCCGCGGCGTGGACCTATCCGGCGCGGTCGCGGCAGCCCGGAGCGCTTGAGAGGGAGCTGGCGCGGGACCCCGCGGATCCCTGGCTGTGGTCCCGGCGAGGCGAGCTGCGGCTGAGCGCGGGGCGTCCGAAGGAGGCGGCGGACGACCTGGGCCGCGCGCTCGCGCTGGACCCACAGAAAGACCGCGAGGTCCGCTACGACTGGGCGCTGCTGGCGTCCGGCGCCCCCGGGGCGTGGGTCTGGGAAGACCTCCAGCCGGGCCCGGACCGCATGCTCGTCAACGTCCGGATCCGCGTTCTTCGGGCGATCTATCGGCTCGATCGCGGACGACGCGCGCAGGCCGACGCCGAGATGAGTTCCCTCCTCGCCGACGCGGAAACGCAAGGCACGTCGAATTCCCTCCGGCCCGTCGTGCTCGAGGTCCTCTCCAGCTGGCCGGCGCCCAAGCGCGCGCCGCTCATCGAGTTCCTCGAGAGCGCCCCGGGCCTGGGCCGGGCGCTGGGCGCGGACGCTTGGACCGGCGCCTGGCTGGAGCTCGCCCGCGCCGAGCTCGCGGCGGGGCGCGCCGACGCGGCTCGCCGGGCGCTCGCCGCCGCGGAAAGGGCCGGCCTGAGCGACGAGCGGAGGCTCCGCGCCGCCGAGGACGACCCGGGCGACGGGACGTTCGCGGCGCTGGTCCTCGAGGGCCTGCGGGACAAGCAGCCGGCTCAAGCCGCCCGGCTCGTCAGCCTGGCGGAAGCCGCGTCGAAATCGGGGCGGGACGCGAAAGCCGTCCGCCTCCTCGCGCTCGCCGAAAGCTCCTTTCCGCTGGACCCCGGGCAAGCGCGGCGCGCCGCGCTCGTGGACTGGGACAGCGGCGCCCCTCAACGAGCGGTCGCGCTCTTGAAAAAACTGAAGCTCGACTCGCCGGCGGAGGCCGACCGTATCCTGGACATGGCGAGTCGCCCGGCCCCGCGGCCGCGGGTCTTGGACCTCCTCGAGATCGTCGAGGACATGCGCCTCGACGCGGAGCGGACCGAGCGCCTGGCGAAGGTTTACGACGCCCTCGCCGAGCCGGACCGCGCCGCGAGGGTCCGCGGGCGGCAGGGCGACGGCGTCCGCGCCCGCCTCGAAGCCGCGCGGGCCGCCGCCGCGGCCGGCGACCGCGCCGCGGCGCTGAGCTCATTGGCGGCCGCCGGCCGGCTGGACCTCGACGACGACGGCTCCCGCGCGGTGATGCTCGCCTACCAAGGTCTCGGCGAGTACGCTCGCGCGCTCGAGATCGCCGAGCGCCGGGTCCGAGCGCGGCCTTCCGACGGGGAATGGCGCAGCGATCGGGGGCTCCTGCGGGCCGTGCGGGGCGATCGCGAAGGGGCGGTCTCGGACTGGAAGGCGGCGCTCCGCCTCGATCCGGACCTGTCCGCGCCTTACCTCAGCCTCGGCTCCCTCGACGCCTCTCTCGGACGCCGCGCCGAGGCGCTCGCGCTGTACCGGAGGGCGCTCTCGCGGCCCGCCCTCCTGAGGAACGCCGAGGCCGCGCGCCTCATCCGCGCGGAGAGCGAGAAGCTGACGGGACGGTGAACGGCAGGCCCCAGTTGCGCCAGTCGTAGGTCACGCTCGCGATCGCCGCGCAGCTCCACGGGCACGCGGCGCATCTCCCCTCGGCGATGAAGCGCAGCAGCCGCGCGAACTCCGGGTCCCGGCGGAGCGCCCCGAGATCGTAGCCATGGCGGCGGATGTCGAACCGCGGGAAGGCCCGGTAGCGCTCCTCGAAGACGAACGGCTCGCACGGGGACGCCGAGCCGTCGGGCATGAGCACCGCGAGCTTGCGTCCCGCCGCGCAGCGGTAGATCATCCGGTCCTCGGACAGCTGATGGAGGATCAACGAGTTGACGAAGCGCACGTACCAGCGGTCGACCGCGCGGTCCCAGAGGCTCCCGCCCGCGGCGCGCGCGGCGAGCGTCTCGAGCTCGCCGACCTTGCGGCGCAAGGCCGGATCTCGCGCCAGCCTCGACCCCAGCCGCTGGTCGTACTGGATGTTGTGCTTCCAGCCCGCGGGAGGCAGCGTCCGGCGCAGGACGCCGACGAGCTCCGGGACGTCGTCGAGGTTCGCCTCCGCGACCGCCGTCGTCACGACGAGGCCGACGTTCCGTCTCCGCCGCCCGAGCTCCAAGACCGAGCGGCAAAGCCCCACGGCCTTCTCGAAGCCGCCCCGAAGGCGCCGCAGCTCGTCGTGCTTGGCGCCGCAGGCGTCGAGCGAGACGATGAGGTTGAACGAGGCGTCCGGGCAGGCGGCGGACATGCGCTCGAGCTGCCCCAGCGCCCGGTCCGGCAGGGAGCCGTTCGTCGGGAGCGAGAAGAGCCGCGCGCCCGCCCGCGCGTAGAACGTCTCGACGATCGCGTGGAGATCGTCGCGCAGGAACGGCTCGCCACCGCTCAAGACCACCTGGAACAGGGGCGCGAGCTTCCCGGCGACGAGGGCGTACTCGTCGAGAGTCAGCGGCGGCCCGCCGGCGGGCGGTCCTTCCTTCTTGAGATGGGGCAGGAAGACGTTGAAGCAGTGCGGGCATCTCGCGTTGCAGTCGTCGGTGACGAAGAGGACGAGATAAGAAAGCCGGCCGGGGCTCAGGACGCCGGCCGCCAGCCGGCTCGCGAACGTCCAGGCGCGCCGCGCGGAGCCCGTCATGCGGCCGGCTCCGTCGTGAAGAACTCGGATTCCGACGGGCGCCCTCGCAGCGGCGAGAGCCCGAGGACGTGCAGCACGCGCCCGTAGAGATAGCCGAACAGGATCGCGGGAGTGATCGCGACGTACACGAGGTACCACGCCGGCCGGTCGCGCGCCGGGACGCTGCGCCGCACGAGGGCATGGAGCCGGCCGAAGGACGCCAGCAGAAGAAGCAGCAGCCCCGCGACGACCGCCCACGCGAGACGCGCGGGGAGCCGCAGGAGAAGGAGCGGGGAGAGCAGGAGCGCGAACGCCAGCAGGCGGCGGGCCCTTTCAGGCGCGGCGACCGAGGGATCGGGCGACGTGTCCATCTTCGCCGAGATGAAGGCCTGGACCATGGCCGTCAGGAAGTAGTTCCGCGCGAAGCGCCCGAAGCCCGTCGCGTAGCGGTGGGAGTGCGCGAGGTCGGCGCGGCAGCAGCCCCGGTAGCCCAGATGCCAGCAGCGCGTCCCGAACTCCCCGTCCTCGTTCATCACGGTCCGCAAGGATTCGTAGAAGCCGCCGGCGCGGCGGAACTTCTCGCGCCGGATCGCCCCGAGCCGCGTCGTGAAGAACATCAGCCGCCCCCGGACCTCCTCGCGGCCGCCGAGAAGGCGCTCCATGTAGTAGGCGTGATAGACCGAGTAGTTGTAGGCCACCGCGCTGGGCGCGACGGGCCGCGCGTCGCTGATCGTGACGACGAAGTCGACCGAGGGGTCCGCGTCGAGCACCTCCACCATGCCGCGCAGGACGTCCGAGCCGCGCGGAAGGACGACGTCCGCGTCGAGGAAGATCAGGACCTCTCCGCGCGCGGCGGCGGCGCCGACGTTCCGGGCGCGCGCCGGTCCGCCGTTGGCCGCGAGAGTGACGACGCGCACTCCCTCCTTCGCCGCGCACGCCGCGGACGTCCCGTCGGAGGAGCCGTCGTCGACCACGATGATCTCGTAGCCGCGCAGGCCGGTCGCCCGGACGCCGTCGATCAGCGCGGCGGCGTCGCGCGCCGCGTTATGGACGGGGATGACCACGCTGGCCTTGAGGCCGTTCATCGCAGGTGCTTCTTGTAGTCCTTGTTGTAGACGAACAGGTCGAACCAGATCAGGTAGTTCAGCACGGCCCACAAGGGCCGGCCGTAGTCCTTGCGGCCGGCGCGGTGCTGCTCCCAGAAGGACTCGACGGCCGCGGGATCGAGCAGCTCGGTCTTCGCGACGTTCTTCCTCGAGAAGTACTTCTCGGCCAGCGGGCGGAACTCCTTGAGGAACCACAGCGAGTGCGGCATCTCGAGGCCCATGTTCGTCCGCCCCAGGATCGCCGGGGGCAGGAGGCCGCGCATCGCCACCTTCTGGATGTGGCGCCCGGAGAACCCCTTCACCTTCATCCGCGTCGGGATCGTGGACGCGAACTCCGCCAGCGGCCGGTCCATGTACGGGTAGCGCGCCTCGATCGAGTGGGCCATGACCATGCGGTCGTCCTTGACCATCAGGTCGTCGACGAAATAGCGCTCGATGTCCAGCAGCGAGAGCTTGTTGAGATCGTCGTCGAAGCCCAGGCGCTCGAACGCCTCGACGAAGGCCGCCGAGGAGGGCGCGCCCCCGCGCAGCGCGGGCAGGAGCCGCTCCTTCTCCGCGTCCGAGAAGACGTGCCGCCAGAAAAGATGGGACTCGGGGACGGAGAGCTCCGCGCCCTCGACGAAGCTCTTGAGGCGGTAATCCAGGCTCAGCTTCCGGTACGACGCCGGCAGCCGCGGCGCGGCCTCGCGCAGCAGGGCGCGAAGCCAGCCGGGCGCCCATTGGCGATACGCCTCGCGGACGCGGTAGGCGCGGTGGGTCTCGTAGGCGTTGAAGATCTCGTCGCCGCCCTCGCCCAGCAGGAGGACGGACACGTGCTTCTTGGCCTCCCGGGCCAGGAGGTACAGCGGCACCGCCGCGCCGTCGACCGAGGGCTCGTCCATGTAGGCGACGGAGGCCTCGAGGTTCTCCAGGATGGCGGAGGGCCCCACCGCGACCTGGTGATGGACGCAGGGGACGGCGTCGACGGCGAGCTTCTGCCAGCGGGACTCGTCGAAGCTCGGCTCCTCGAGCTTGATCGAGAAGACGTGGAGATCGCGGCTGCGGCCGAGCTCCCGGGCGAGCGCGAGCAGGGAGGTGCTGTCGATCCCCCCCGAAAGCGCCAGGCCGACGGGGACGTCCGCCACCAGGTTGCGCCCGACCGAGTCCAGCAGGCGGGTCCGCAGCTGCGCCGCGGTCTCGCGCTCCCCCGGCGAGGCGTCGGTCTCGTAGGACAGCCGGTGATAGCGCGACTCCGACAGCTCGCCGCTGCGCAGGTCCAGCTCCAGGCGATGGCCGGCCTGGAGCTCGCGCACGCTCCGGAACGGCGTTCCGGCCCCGGGAACGTAGCCCAGCGAGAAGTAGTCGGAGACGGCGCCGGTGTCGAGCGAGGAGTCGAAGCCGGGCGTCTCCATCAGCGCCTTGATCTCCGAGGCGAACGAAAGGCGGCCCGGGCCGCGCGCGTAGAAAAGGGGGCGCAGGCCGAAGAAATCCCGGACGAGGTGCAGCTTCTGGACGCGCTGATCGTACACGGCGAAGGAGAACATGCCGGCCAGCCCGTTCAGGAAGCCGATGCCGCGCTCCTCGTACAGGCGCAGGAGCACCTCGGTGTCGGACGCGGACCGGAAGCGTCGCCCGCCCTCCAGCCCGGCGCGCAGCTGCCGGAAGTTCGTGATCTCGCCGTTGTAGGTGAGCCAGATCTTTCCGTCCTCGGAGCTCATCGGCATGTCCGCCGCCGGCGAGCGGTCGATGATCTTGAGCCGGGCGTTGCCGAAGACGCAGCGGCGGTCCGAGAGGATCCCGCGGCTGTCCGGCCCTCGGTGACGGAGGACGTCGAGCATGCGGCCGACCGTCGCGGCCTCGTCCCGGCCGAGGGGCGCGCCGTGGCTCGCGATGCCGGCTATGCCGCACATGTCATGAATCCTATATTTTCCGAAGTGCTATAGTGTGCCGCGACATGAGCGCCAAGCGCAGGATCATCGTGGGCGTGGCCGGCGGCTCGGGCTCGGGCAAGACCACCTTCGCCCGCAAGGTCCTCGAGCAGAGCCGCGCGATCGGCATCACGGGCCAGATGTTCTCCCTGGACAACTACTACCGCCCGCTCGGCCGCCTGAGCCTGGAGCGGCGCAAGGAGTACAACTTCGACCATCCGGAGGCGATCGACTTCGAGCTCGCGCACCGGCATCTGCTGGCCCTGCGCGCCGGCAAGAGCATCCGCCAGCCGGTGTACGACTTCAAGGCCTTCACCCGCGGCCCGCGGCCGGCGCCCGTCGCGCCGACCCAGCTCATCATCGTGGAGGGCCTCTACGCGCTCTACAAGAAGGAGTTCCTGGCGCTCTACGACTACAAGATCTTCGTCTCCACCGGCATCGCCACCGCGGCCCTGCGCCGCATCTCCCGCGACATCGTCGAGCGCGGCCGCGACGTGGAGGGCGCCAAGCATCAGATCTTGACCACCGTCCTGCCTATGTACGAGACGTACGTCAAGCCTACCCAGCGCAACGCCCATTTCTCGGTGAACTGGGAGGGCGAGAAGATCCCGGAGAAGGCCGCGGAAGGGCTCCTGCGCATGGTGCGGGACTTCTCGCGCTCGTTTGTGTAGAATCGGGCCGTGAACTGGCGCAACCGCTGGACCTTCTGGGCCCTCGTGATCGTCGTGCTGGCCTTGATCAGCATCCCGTCGGTGCAATGGATCGAGGCCCTGCACGACTACGCGCGGTTCGCCAGCGGCTGGGAGCCCACGCCGCTCAAGCCCGCGCCGACCACGTTCACCCCCCACGAGAGCCGCCCGCGCGAGACCGCCGAGCCCGAGCTCAAGACCTTCGAGTTCAAGCACAAGGCGCCCAAGGCCAAGTCCGTCGAGCTCGTCGGCGACTTCAACGCCTGGAAGCCCGGCCTGCTGAAGATGAAGCGCGGCTCCGGCGGGCTTTGGACCCTGGTCGTGCCGCTGCGCCCGGGCCCGCACAAGTACCTGTTCCTCGACGACGGCGAGCCGAGGGTCGACCCCTCGACGGGGACCGCGGACGGGCCCGAGGGACGACGGGTCTCGCTCCGAGTCATCAAATGATCCCGGCCCTCCTCGCCGCCGCGCTCGTCTGGCTGCCTCCGGAGACCTACACTCAGTGGAGCAAGGTCGACGGCCTGCTGCGCTCCCGCTCCGAGCTCAAGCTCACCGTCGCCCTGACCCCGCAGATGGCGACCCCGCTCGCCAAGGCCGCGCTCGCGCCGTGGGTCGCGCAGGGGCGCGTGGAGATCGCCGCGCGCGTGCACGGCGATCCCGTCCTGCCGCTCGTGGCCTCCGTGCCCGCCGCGCCGCGGCCCGACGACGCCCTGGAGCGCTCCGCGGAGGCGCTGGAGGCCGTCTCCAAGCGTCTCGGCGTCCCCGTCGGGGGCTTCGTGCCCGGCGCCGGCGCGGCGGACGCCTCGCTCGTCGGGCCTCTCGGCGCCTCCGGAGCGTCGTGGATCCTCGCGGGCCCCTACGACGTCTCGGCGGACTCGTGGGCCGCGGAGGGCCGCGCGGTCTTCGTCCCCGCCCGCGCCTGGCCGGAAGCCGGCGCGCCGCCGCCCGGCGCCTCGGTCGTCGACGAGTCCACGCGGACGGAGTCTTCGCTCGTCGCCGCGCTCGGGACGCTCTCCGACCGGCCCAAGAACGGCTGGGCGACGGTGACCGAGCTCGTCGCGGCGGCCGGCGGCGGACGGGCCGCCGCGGAGAGCGTCGCCTCGTGGCCGGGCTGGGACGGCGCGCTGGCCGCGCCTCCGACCGACCCTGGCGCCCTCGCGGCGTGGGACGCCTACGTCGCGGCCGCGAAGGCCGTCCAGACGTACCGGAACTCCGGCGCCGCCGACATGAAGGTGCTCGACGGCGCCACGCTGCAGCTCCGCCGCGCCCAGGCGGCGAAGTTCTTCCGGCCCGCCGAGCCCGGCGCTTCAGCGCTGCCGCCCGAGCTGCGGTCCGCACTGCTCGCGGTCTACAAGCGCATCAAGGCGCCCGCGCCGGACGCGCTGTACGCCGGCGCGCCCGCCGGCGGCCGCTCCTCCGCCGGGTCCGAGGAGACGGAGACGCCGACGAGCGTCCATGCCGCCTCGGGACCCTCGTGGGTCGAGTTCGACAACCCCCTCGGGACGTCGGCCCGCGCGCCCGAGGGCGCGCCGAACGCCGACCCTTGGCGCTTGCGCGGCCTGCGCGTGGAGTGGGACGACGATCGCGTCCTCTTCCGCCTGATGCCCGGACGCGTCGAGGCGGCGCCCGGCGCCGCGCGGCCCGCGTACGACGTCTACGTCGACCTGAATCATCTCGTCGGCGCGGGCTCGATCCGCCTGCTCGACGGCCGCGGCGCCTTCGCCGTGGCCAAGGACGCCTGGGAGTTCGCCCTGACCGTGACCGGGAGCGACGCCCGCCTGCTGCGAGCCGGCGCCGGCGACGAGCCCGACGAGGTCGCCAAGCTCGAGGTGGAGAACGACGCCGAGAAGGCGGAAATCCGCGTCTCGGTGCCTCGCGCCCTCCTGCGCGGCAACCCGGCCCGCTGGGGCTACGTCGTCCTCGCCCTCGGAGGCGAGCCGCCGCGCATCCTCGGCCTGCTCGGCTCGCTCGAGACCCAGAAGCCCGTCCTCGACAAAGCCGCCTCCCCCGCCCGCGTCCCAGCCGTCCGCCTGGAAAGGTAGGGTCAGGCTTTGACGTTTTGACTTATTCGCTGAGGACACGCGCCTGGACGAATAAGTCAAAACGTCAAAGCCTGACCCTATTTTCGGCCTGACCCCATCACCGGGTGACGCGGCGGGAGATGTGGGTGACGTTGCCTTTGCCGTCGGAGACCGTGATCGGGATCTCGTTGACGCCGTCGACGATCGGCACGACGGCGACGAAGTTGCCGTCCGCGTCGATGCGCACGGGCTTGCCGGCGACCTCGAGCTTCAGCGTGTCGTCGCGCAGGACGCCGACCACGCGGATGCTGTCGCCCGTGACCGTCGCCCCCGACTCGGGCGAGAGGATCGTGACGAGGTCGTTGAGCTCCACCTTCGCGGAGCGCTCCGGGCGCTTGACGCCGATCGTGTAATAGCGCGGCTCGGAGTACGTCCCCTCGGTGCCGAGCAGGTCGACGACCGCGATGCGCCACCAGTACGCGCCGGGCGCCAGGCCCGCGTCCGCCGGCGAGAAGCGCTCGTCGTTCTCGTACTTGCGGCTGAAGAGGACCTTCGTGAACTCGCGGTCGGACGCGGCTTGGACGTGGAATCCCAGGATGGGCACGCCGACGCTCAGCGAGTCGATGTCGCCGCGCAGGGTGGCGGCGTCGGCCGACGGAACCGGGATCGCCTCCTGGAGGCGAACGTTCGGGGCCGCGCCGCCGCCCACGGCGACGGCCGAGGCGTACTCCTGCGCGCGGACCTCCAGCGCCGGCGCGTTCTCCAGACGCCGGGGGACCTCGGGCGCCAAGCCCGGTCGCACGCTCGTCTGCATGCCCGCCGGCACGTCGACCGAGCTGCCCTGCGCGTCGACGGCGGCGACGCCCTTGAACACCTCGACGCGCGTCGTCAGGTCGGGCTCGATGCTGGCGGAGTAGCGCGTGTCCATCGTGCGCGGCGTGACCCGGGCGCTCGCGGTGACCACCCGCGCATGACCAGCGAAGACGGAACCCGCCTTCAGAACGACGTCCGCCTCCGCGTCCTCGACCGGCTTGATCACCGCCATCGAGTCCGGCTCCAGGCTCAGCAGCTCCTTGTTCAGGAACTTCACGCGCGCGCGCGACTCCTCCAGCGTGCGCAGCGTGTCGCCTTGGAACAGCTCCATGTCCCGCGCCGAGTCCTTCCAGTCCGCCGTGTCGCGGCGGCGGAATACCACGCGGTTGACCTCGTAGACGAGATGCGCCGCGCGCAGGCTGTTCTTGATCAGCTTCACCGGCACGCGCAGGGTCAGGCCGGGCAGGGCGACCGTCGGATCGGCGGTCGGCAGCTTGTTGTGCTTGAGGATTTCATCCCATCGGGCTGGGTCTTTTAAATATTTGTGCGCGATGCCCCACAGCGTGTCGCCGGGGCGCACGACGACGTTCTGAAACGCCGTCTCGTCCTTCTCGGCGGCGCGCGCGGGGACGCCGGCGAGCACCCCCAGGACGGCCAAGCACGCGAGGAGCCTCAAGCCGCCGCCGACGCCCGGCGCGCCTGCCCGTCCTCGTCGGCCGCGAGGTCCTTGGGGACCGTGAAGTAGAAGCGGGAGCCGCGGCCGAGTTCCGACTCGACCCAGATGCGCCCGTGGTGGGACTCGACGAAGAAGCGCGAGATCGTGAGGCCCAGTCCGGTGCCGCCGCGGCGGTTGCCCTGCACCTGCTCGAACTTCTCGAACACGCGCGACAGGTAGTCGGCCGGGATGCCCTCGCCGGTGTCCTCGACGCAGCAGACGATGTCCTTGCCGTCGTCGTGCAGCGAGAGCGTGATCGTCCCCCCGTCCGGCGTGTACTTGATCGCGTTGCCGAGGAGGTTCGTGAACACGCGCTCGATCAGGTCGCCGTCGGCCTGCACGGTGAACTCCTCGACGGCGACCAGGTGGACCGCGATGTGCTTGGCCTTCGCGAGCTGCTCGAGGATGCCGATCGAGCGGCCGGCGATGCCGGCCAGCGACGTGGGCTTGAGCTGCAGGCGCACGCGTCCGGCCTCCATCTTGGCGATGTCGAGGATGTTGTTGATGAGGCCCATCAGTCTCGTGGTCGATCGGCGGACCGACGAGACGATCGAGTGCTGGTCGGCGTTGAGCACGCCGGCGCTGCCCTTGAGCAGGATGTCCAGGAAGCCGACCGCGGAGCCCAGCGGGTTGCGCAGGTCGTGCGTGATGTAGTGCAGGAAGTCTTCCTTCATCTTCTCGAGCTCGCGCTCGAGCGTCACGTCGCGCAGGGCGAACACGGTCCCCCCGAGCTCGGCGGCCTTGCCGGGCGAGACGACGGGACTGGCCGTGGCGCGGATGAAGCGGCGGTCCTGCGGCGTCGAAAGGTCGACCTCTTTGTACTCGCCGGGCTTGGCCGCCGAGGCGAGCATCGCGGCGCGCAGCGCCCCGTCCGGGAAGGCCTCCGCGACCGGCTTGCCCTCGATGTCGGCTCCGGCCGCGACGCCGAGCATCTCGCGCGCACGGCGGTTGACCAGCTGGACGCGGCCCTCCGTGTCGGCCATGACGATGCCGTCCGCGATGGAGAACAGGATCGCCTCGGTCTTGCGCTGCTCGGCGATCAGGCGGTCGACCTGGAGCAGGGAGTATTGGCGCAGGCGCGACGTCATCGCGTTGAACGTCTCGGCGAGCTCCTGCAGCTCGTCGTGCGTGGAGACCTCGACGCGCGACTCGAAGTCGCCGTGCGCCACCGCGTTCGCCGCGCGCGTGAGCTTCAGCAGCGGCGCGGTGAGCAGGCGGGCCAGCAGGGCGGCCGCGAGCAGCGAGCCGAGGATGACGACCGCGACGGCGGCCGCCGCCGCGCGGCGCGCCTCGTTGGCGGCCAAGTAGGCCTCGGCGCGCGGCTGGAGGATCAGGACCGCGCCGCCCAGCGTCGGCACGGGGGCGTAGGCGCCGACGTACTCGACGCCCGTCGCGTCGGTGAACTCGCTCGAGCCGACGGTATGGCCCGCCAGGGCGGCGCGCGTGATGGCCCAGTCCTTGACGGCGCCGAGCGCGCGCCCCTCCGGCGCCGCGAGCGCGGAGCCGCTGGAGTCGACGAGCAGGCCGAAGCCGGTGCCGCCCACGCGCTCGGCGGCGACGCGCTCCGCGATGCCGCGCAGCGGCACGACGACGCGCGCGAAGACCTGCTCGCTGAAAGGGTAATGGAGGACGAGCAGGGGTCCCGTCCTGCCGTTGACGACCTCGGCGGCGCGCCCGCGCGCGGCGAGCGCGCGGCGCAGGGCCGCGCGCGCGGAAGCGGGATCCAGCACGGCCTGGGTGTCGGCGACGTCGGGATTGAAGACCTCGAGGATCGCTCCGCCCTCGCGGCGCAGGAGGGTGACCGAGGCCACGCCCGAGTCGCTCTCGACGAGGTGCTTGAGCAGGGCCTGCTTGTCGCCCCAGTCCATGCGCGCCTGCAGGGCGAGCATCGCGATCTGCACGCGCCCGTCGACGGACTGGATCCACTGCTCGACGCCGTCGGCGCTCTTCTCCGCGAGCTTGCCGTGCAGCTCGAGCACGGCGTCCTGCACGCCGCGCCGGCTCGAGGACATCATCCGCCAAGACAGGAACAGGACCGGCGCGAGGGCCAAGGCCCCCATGACCGCGGCGAAACGGCGCGACAGACCCGATCTGAGCCAGCTCATGGACCCACCCAGGATAAGTCCGGGGCGGAGGCGTGTCAAGGCTCCGGCCACGACGACGAGCCGGGCCTAGATTACAGAAGTTCCCGGAGGAGAACGAGGCCGGCGGGCAGGAAGGCCAGGGCCCACCAGACCGGCGCCGGGACGGGGGCCGGCGCGGCGGGAGCGAGCGGGGCGGCGGCGGCGCGCGACCGGGCGGCGGACGCGTGCGGCGCGACCGCGGGGGCCAGGCCGTTCGCGACGGCGAGCCCCGCGCCGGCCGCGGAGCCGGAGGCCGCTTGCTGGACGGCCGCGGCCTCCGAGGCGGACAGGCTCTCGAGGAGCCCGCGGCGCTCGAGCCATTCCGTCGACGTGACGGGCGCGGCAACGGCGGCCGCGCCGTTCGGCGCGGGCGCGGCGAGCGGGCGGGACGAGCTCGCGAAGCCGAGCGCGGCCTGGACCCTGACGACTAGGCCGCTGCCGAGCTCGAGCGTGAGCTTCTCGAACGAGACGGGCGCGGCGGCGCCTCGCGGGGCGGCGGCCCCGCTCGCGGGCGACGCGGCTCCGCGCGCGGAGGACCCGAGCAGCGCGGCGGGCCGGCGGAAGAAGGACAGCGCGCCGGCCGGCGCGGCCGCGGCCGGCGAGAGCGGAGCGATCGCGATCGGAGACGCGACGGCGTCGCGCAGAGTCTCGACGCCGGAGTCCGCTCCGTCGGACGGCGTCAGCAGAGGGTCGCGGGCGGGCGAGGCGCCGTCGGCGATGAGCTCTCCGGGCGCGCCGCCCGGAGCCCCGTCGCCCAAGGCGGGACGATCCTCGACGCGGTCGAAGAGCTTGCGGCCGAGCTCGGCGGAGCCTTCCGCGGACAGCAGATCGAGCCCGCCCGCGTCCTCGCCGGGCGCCGCGAGCTCGCGGCCGGCCGGGCCGAGGCGCGCCGACGCGCGCTCGGGCGAAGCGTCCGTCTCCGCGCCGCGGCGGCGGTCGGCGGCGACCGCGCGCGCAGCCGCGACGGAGGGCGCGAGCGACGGCGGGACCACGTCGCGCCGCGCCGGAGCGGGACCCGGCTGAGGAGCTCGATCGTCACGGCTCGCGGGGGCGGCGGGAGCCGCGCCCGAGACGGCCGCGGCGGCCGGCAGCGCGGGCAGCGGCGCCGGCGCCAAGCGCACGGCGCCCGCCGGCAGGCTCGTCGCGGCTCGGCCGGGGAAGACGGCGAGGACGGCGCTGTTGAGGCTGGGCGCCAGGACCGACGCGCCCGGGACCGCGGAGACCGGAGAGACGGGCGCCCCGGCGCCGGCGGACGCGCCGATCGCGCCCGGGACGGGCGCGGCGGGAGCCGCCGCCCCCCCGGCCTCGAAGACCTGGGCGGACGCGGGGGCGCAGAGGATCGCCGCCAGCAGCCAAGCGCTCATGCGCGGAGTCTAGCAAATACTCCCGGGCGGCCCGGAGGGATTTTCCGGTGCCGGGAGGGTGAATTGATTCAGACCAAAGGTTGACAAATCTTCCATGGCCCGGCGGCCGGCCGCCGTATTACGATCGCCGGCAGGAGGCCGCATGCCGCGAAGGGAGGGCCCATGACGCTCAAATTCGAGCCGCAGGATCCGCGCACGTTCGACTTCGGCCGGCTGGACGCCTTCGAGGACCGCACGGTCCAGCAGACGCCCGAGTGGTTCGCCTTCGTGCGGGCGACGCAGGGCGCGCGTCCCGTCGTCGCCTCGCTCAGCGACGGCGGCGAGACGGTCGGCTACTTCACGGCCCTCGCGGTCCGCAAGTACGGCCTCAAGGTCCTCGGCAGCCCGTTCCCGGGCTGGACGACGTCCTACATGGGCTTCAACCTGGTCCCGTGGTACCGCCGCCGGAAGGCGCTCGAGGGCCTGCGGAGTTTCGCGTTCAAGACCTTCGGCTGCTCGCACGTCGAGGTGTTCGACCGGCAGGCGACCGAGGAGGACGCGCACGCCGCCGGCTACGACTACCGGCTCGTGCGCGGCTACGAGATCGACCTGCGCCGGGACGTGGACGAACTGTTCAACCGGATGGACAAGGAGCGGCGCCGCGGCGTGCGCAAGGCCGAGGAGTACGGGGTCACGATCGAGGAGGCGCGCGACCCGGGCTTCGCGGAGGACTACTACGCGCAGCTCGTGGACGTCTTCGCGAAGCAGTCGCTGGTGCCGACCTACAAGATCTCGCGGGTCAAGGCGCTGATCGAGCACGTGCTACCGACGGGAAACCTGCTCCTGCTCCGCGCGCGCGACAAGGAGGGACGCTGCATCGCGACGGGCCTGTTCCCCGCGCTGGGCCGGCGCATGATCTTCTGGGGCGCGGCGAGCTGGCGCGAGCACCAGCACCTGCATCCCAACGAGGCCCTGATCTGGCGCGCGATGCTGTACTGGAAGGCGCGCGGCATCTCGTTCTTCGACATGGGCGGCGGAGGCGGCTACAAGGAGAAATACGGCGGCGAGCCGATCGCCGTGCCGTGGATGAGGGTCTCGCGCTTCGGCGCCGTCTCGACTTTGCGCGACGTCGCCAAGTCGGTCGTCGACCTGAAGCAGCGCGTCCTCGGACTGCGGCGCCGCTAGCTCAGGGCTGCGAGACGACGGCGCCGGCTAACAGGCCCCCTCCGGAGCGGCAAGACGTTTCTTCGAGCGCGCGCGTCAGCGCGGCGTCACTTTCGAGGCCTTGTTGCCATCGAAGGATTTGCCGTCGGCGTCGTTGAAGATCTCGTGCAAGCGGAGCGCGAAGCCCCTCGCGTCCGCCTCGGACTGCTCGTGCTGAGCTTTGAAGGTCGCCTGCATCGATTCCTCGACGTCATTGTTCCCGCGGGAGCGCGCCGAGTCCGAGGGATTCCGATACTGGGAGACGGAACCTCCGTCGCCGTCCGAAGCGCTCAGCGCCTCCCCGAGCGAGACGATCCCGTAGCCGATCCCCTTGGGAATAGCGGAGATCACCTTCGCCCCGCCGCGGACGAAGACGCCCAGCGCTCCGCCGCCGCGCCGGTAGTCCATCTCCTTGATCACCCATTCGGCGTCCAGCGGACCGGACGCGTCGCGCGCCAGGCCGATCAACTCGCGCTGGCACGACGAGAGCTTATAACCCGCCTTTTGGTCCTTGGCCATCCACGCGTCGATGTCGGAGCGGCCGACGATCACGAAATGCGTGCGGAGATAGTCGCGCTCGCCGTCGAAGTCGGCGGGACCGGGCTGCGCGTAGAGACACGCCACGCCGGCCCATTGCCTGAGCGCCTCCCAGGGAGCCCGCTCCTCGGCCTCGCGCTGACGACGCTGGGCGTCCGCGGCCAGTTCCTGCTCGCGCGACCGGAGCCGCTCGCTCTCGACCTGCACGGACTCGGCCGTCCGCTCGCCCGTCGCGACGCCGTCGAAGGACGGCCCGGCCTCGACACGCTCGGCCTCTCGCCACACCGACGCCTCGTACAGCCGGTGCGCCTCGCTCTTGACCGCGGTATCCTGGGACATAAGCCGCCAGGGAAGGCCGTCGCGCGAACGCAGGAGGGAGACGGAGGTGCCCTAAATGACGCGGGACCGGCGGTTGAGGCCGTACCAGACGGCCGACGCCAGAGCGCCGAGGCCGAACAGGACGAGCATCCACGCCCAGAACATCGGATTGCCGCCCCAAGGCTGCCCAGGATGGTTCGGATTGCCGGGTTGGCCGGGCACCGTCGGGCCCTCGCCGCGGCCCGCGGCCTCGAGTTGGGACGCGTAGTTCTGCCACCACGCGAGTTCGGTCTTCAAGTCGTTGATCTCGGCCAGCAGCGCCTTGATGCGCTGCTCGAGCTCGTTTTGCGTCCCGATGCGCTGCGCGAGCTCGTGGAACTTGATCCACGTTTCCTGCTCGTGCTTGAGCGCCGCGTCGCGGTCGGCCGCCGTGCGGTCCACCTTGACGCCGGCGTCCCTCTCGGCGGTCACGAGTCCGTCGTGCGCCTTGCGCGCCGCCGCGTCCTGGTCTTCGACGTGCTTCGCGTATCCGTCCATCGCCGCCGCCTGGCGCTCGTAGCCGGCCGCGCCGGGGTAAACGATCACGCGGCGCGTCACGCGATCCACGAACAGCCCTCGTGGGTCTTGCGTGTCGGTGAAGGGGCGGCTTCCGTTGGAGGCGGGGCTCATCGCGAGCTCGGCGTCGGTGTCCTTCACGCCGCCGGACTGGACGACGCGATGCGAATCCTCGTAATCGCCCGCGCGGCCGCGGACCATCGAGACCGTTAGCTCCTCGACGCCGCCGTTGAAGCGCGCCAGCGTGCGCTGCCGCGCCGCGTCGAGGTCCTCGGCCGCCTCGCGGACCTGGCGGCTCGCAGCGCCGATGCCGAACTTGACGTCGTAGGTCTTGCCGTTGCGCTGGGCGCGCGGGCTCTTGTCCGCCAGAATCTGTCCCGGGGCCAGCGGCGACTTCACGGTGACCGCGTCCGGGAATTGGCTCGGGTCGTAGAAGCGCTGGACCGGATCCGGCAGAAGGTTCAGGACGTCGACCCAGCCGAGAGCCGTGCGGAAGAAGCCATGATGCTCGACCTCGCCGCCCTCGGTCTTGTACATCATCGCGCGGCCGAGGTAATGCGACGAGGTCAGGTCGCGGCCGTCGATGAGCTCCAGTGGCGCCTGCGCGACCTCGCGCGGGATCTCGAGGAGGATGTTGCCCCAATTGTAGGGCATGATGGCCCAATGGTCGGCCTTGCTCTTCAGGGAATTGCTCGCGTCGAGGCGTTCGATCAGATACTTCTCGGAAAGGAGCACCGGCCGATCGTTTTCCTCGTAATGGCTGATGCGGACCTTCGTGCGCACCGGCTCGCCGGGCAGACGCGCGTCCACTTCGCCGGTCGGCGTCACCGACATCAGATGCCAGTTCGGCACCGCGGCGTCCACCTCCGCGCCGGTCGCGTACGAATTGACGAGGCGGCCGTCCGTGTCCACGACGGCGGCGGCCAGCTCGCCCGTCAGCGTCGACTCGATGGGCCCGCCGCCGTCGACCTTCTGGTCGAGAGCGAGGGCCGGAGAGTCCGCCATCGGCCGCTCCGCCGGGGCGGACGCGCGGACGACATCCTTCTCATGATCGAGCGACAGCGCCAGCGCGTCGGCGCGGTACAGCGTCCAATGATGGGAGTGGTCCAGGATGTCAGTCTGATCCGCGACCGCTTTGTCCGCGTTCGTGGACTTGGCCCGGGCGTCCTTGTACTTCTCTATCGCCTCCTTCTGAGCCTTCGCCGCCTTGTCGAAGGCCTTCTTGGCGCTCGACGCGTCGAGGAGGGCCTGATAGGCGTGGACCGCGGCGTCGAACTCCTTCTTCGCGGGGCCGTCAGTTCGGCCCGAATCCTTGACCGCCTGGGCCGCGGCCTGCTGGCGCTCCATGGCTTTCCGCGCCTCGGGCGACTCGCGCACCGCGGACAAGGCGCGCATCGCGGCGGTGTAGGCGGTCTGCGCGTCGTCCGCCTTCTTCTTGGCGTCGGCCTCCTCGTTTTTCGCCTGCGCGAGGTCCGCCTTCGCCTTCGCGAGATCGTCCTGGGCGTGGATGAACGCCTTCCACTCCGCCGAGTAGTCGTCCTTGGTCCGGAAGAGCTGAACTACGCCGCCGTGCTCGTCGCGGGCGAAGCCGTAGCTGTTGAGCTTGACCTCGATCCAGCCGCGGCGCTCCTGGGCGTACTGGTAGGCGCGCGCGTGGCTCGCGAGCTGGGCGGCGCCGGACGGCGACACAGCGAGCGTATGGAAGCTCGCAGCCGCGTCGGAACCCTGGAGGCTCTCCAGCGTGGGGAACCGGTCGTGCGGCGGGATCATGTCCTTCGGCCCGCCGAAGAGCTTGATGACGACCCGGTCGGGCGGCATGGAAAGCGCGGCCAGAGGAGTCAGTTGATCGAGCACCGTCCTGTCCTTGGCCGGCGTGGCCCGGAAGAAGAACAAGCGGCCCTCTGCGTACTTGCTCTGGGCTCCGACGAAGACCTGGTCGAAGGTGAGACTCGCGAACTCGTGATCGCCGACGGCCACGAAGTCGGAGTTCGGGTGCTTCTTCGCGTCCATCGCGTCCGCGAGCGCGAGCGCGGTGTTGTTGTCGGCCAGGCCCTTCGCCGCCGCGTCCTTCTCGGCCTGGGCGGCGTCCACGCCGCCGATCACCTCGTAGCGCACGAGCGCGCGGTCCTTATAACGGGGGTCCGTCGGGTCGACGCGGATCATGCGTCCGGGATGGTCGGGGTCGCCGACGACCTCGAGATTGATGAACAGGCGGCCGTCGCGCTTGACCAAGTCCTTGCGCGCGTCGACCTCGCCCGGCGTCAGCCACTGGTCGACGGTCCAGGTGCGCTCGCCCTTCTCGTTGAGGCGCGTCAGCGCGTAGACCGCCTCGAGCCCCGCCCCGCTCGACTTCTGCGCCCACGTCGAGCGCATGTCGACCAGGTTCTGCAGGGCCTCCGCCACGCGGTCGATCTC
>Ga0134128_10000990_pt1 | contig 38306 bp, 52 predicted proteins | sample KB31754_FD_96462 | JGI IMG/M metagenome (GOLD analysis project Ga0134128, IMG submission 96462) | Terrestrial soil microbial communities with excess Nitrogen fertilizer from Kellogg Biological Station, Michigan, USA - KB3-175-4 | ecosystem: Environmental > Terrestrial > Soil > Unclassified ...
CACCACTCTCTTTGTAGACATACGGGAATCCTTTGGAGGAACGATTTTGAACGTGGGTAGGAGTTTACCGGGAAAGTATATGTGCCGGAAGGTTACGGATGTACCGGTACGGAACGGCTATTGGCGACCGCGAAGCCTCTCGGCGGAGTCTGGCGGGTTCTGGCCGTAACGTCTTAAAAGCTCATGCACATTGTCCGATACGGGAAGGCGCGAGAATCCCATCTTGTCCCGGTCTGCCGCCTTTATCACCGACTTGGCGATGGCGCGAATTACGTCGCGGATAAATTCGGCCCTGTTCATTTCGCAATCATCGGCCAGCTTGCCAAGCACTAAGAACTCCGGCTCTGTCAACCTGAAAGAGAACTGTTCGCTCATTTTCGGTGTGCCTTTCAATTGACCTGCAAATGGTATCAGCGGGCCTGGTAAAAATAAACGAAAATTGTGCTTGACAAACGAATGTCGGTTGCATACCATTTGCAGTGCAAATGACAAACATCAATAAAGACGCGCAAGTCAGCATACGGCTCACGCGGGAAGAGCTGAAGCTGCTCAAGTCAACGGCAAAGTCGCGCGGAATGCACGCTGCGGAGTTTGTGCGGAATCTAATCCGGCGCGAGCTGTTCGTCAATCGCACATGAGAGAAGCCTTCCTGACGCGAGTGGAGTCCTCAATTGCCCGGCGTATTGAATGGCACGCCGAAGCCTTCGGAAGTAATTCGGCCTTCATTCGGCTGGCCCTGCGGGTGTTTTTCAGGCTCATGGATGCGGGGATTATCAGCCTTGACCTCGTTTGGCTGCAAGGGCTGTTACAAGAGAATCCAGAGAATCTACGGAATCGCGTTGCCATTGCAGCGCGTGAACCTGTGTCGGCGACCGAAGCCTTGCGGGGGTTGACGCCGCCGGCACAGCGGAAATCAGCTACTCACCGGATGGAGGCCAGGGCCACGGCATATCGTATCAGCCCCATTCCGCCGAGTGATTTTGCGATTTTCAAAATCGCAATCGGCTGTGGAGCACGCGCATGAAAAGCGTACTGGTGATTATTTCCTTGTGCGCTATCGCGGTGCTTCTGGCCGAGATTATACGCTTACATTCAACCGAATTCACCGTCTGGGCGTCTTTCTATCTCGCCGCGCAGTTCCTTTTTATGTTCGTCTGCTGGAAGGCGGCGATGGTGTTTGGCTGGAACAGCGCGTCGTACATGCACGCCTTCTACGGAACAATGAGCGTGCTGTGCGCTACCGCCGTAACGCTTGCGCTGAAATTCGCAGGAAGCGTTCCGCGGACGCAGGCAAGATGGGCGCTGATTGAAACCGCGTGCGCGTTCGTGCTGATTCTCTGCGGGACGTTCCTGCTGGCGATGTATCAGGCCAACATGCTTACGCGCTTCGCCGTAGCGCACATTCTCTGTGCAGGGATTCTGGTTTTCTGCGGGGCGCTGTCGCTCTCTTCGCTGGCTTTTCCTTCTGACGTGGTCGGCGACCTGCTGAAAATTTTCCTGGGGGTTTATTGGCTGGCGCAAGGGGCCTACGGATTGGTCGAGCCGGCGCTGTTTCTTCGTGGCCGTTCAGTGGCCGTGGCGCGCATGTCGTTCATACCGATTCTGATTTCCGCGCTCATTTTCTGTTCTCTCGCCGCCATTCTCAGGTCATATCAGCGCGAAGCGTCAAGACAGAGTTTTGTGAGTGACAGGGTAGGAGAGGCCAGATGAAAAATAAGCGGTTCACGGTAAGGATTGGCACGGTCGAGCGTGGCCCGAAAATGCGCGTGAGGGTGATGGCAAGAACGAGCGACTCGGCTTGGACGAAGGCTTATCGCAAATTCACCATGCACTATCCGCAGACCATTGAGCGGCGCATGTCGATTGCCGGAGCGGTGCTCTAAGGATTTTACGATTCGCAAAATTTTATGTGTGAGGGAGCGTTGACGATGGGACGAGCAGAAAGAATCAGCAAGGCAGGCGACGAAGCCGCAGTCAATTCCTACAACGCCACTGACAGCGACCTTCCTGAAATCATGCAGCCGGAGACGCCAAAGGCCGCGCCGCAATCGGTGGCGGGTATCGCGACGCAGGAGGAATCTCCGAATCATCGCCCGGAAATAGTTCGCGCCGAATCCGAGCGGAAGAACATACAAATCGACAGCAAGATTATCGAGACGTTTTTGCGCTCCGGCGACCTGAGAGAACTCACAAGCGAGCAGCGCGTCTCTTACTACAACGCATTCTGCGGGTCTGTCGGACTCAATCCAATAACCAGGCCGCTGGAATTTATTGTCCTCAATGGCAAGGTTGTGCTCTACGCTCGGCGAGACTGCACAGACCAGCTGCGTAAAATTCATGGCGTCAGCATTACCGGGATAGAAACGCGGAAAGAAGATGGTCTGTATGTATCCGTCGCCCACGCGAAGGACAAATCGGGGAAAGTTGACGTAGCGACTGGCGCTGTATCCGTGGAAGGGTTGAAGGGTGAATCGCTGGCGAACGCGATTATGAAGTCAGAGACGAAGGCGAAGCGCCGTGTCACGCTTTCAATCTGCGGCCTCGGACTGCTCGACGAGAGCGAGATTGATTTAGGCTCGACGACAGAAACATTAACTTCCGCGCCAGCGCGCGACACAGCCGCTCCGGTAACGGTCGCGGTAGAACCGGAGCAGAAGAAGGAATCTCCGAAGGAAACGCCAAAAGAACCGCCAAGTTCACCGAAGGCTCCAGAGGCCGCTTCGCCCCAGCCGCAGCCTTCTCCTGCCACTGGCAACGGAAAAGCGCCGAGCGCATCGCCGGATGCGTATCAGCCCTTACCCGAAGCGGCCTCTGGACGAGACAAAATCACAGCGATGGAGAAGTTTTGCTTTGGCGCGAGCCCCTGCGACAACCGCGCGATTCGCTACCTTCCGATGGCCGTGGGCGTGCCGTCGCTGCTCGCTGGGCCATTCGACATCGAACAAAACGGCAAGTGGAATCCGAAGAAGTGGAACACAGTGATGTCCGCGCTCGCCGACCGGAAAGAACGCTTCGCCTTCATCGAACAGCAGTTGGCTCTTCTGGGCCGCGAGAGTTTCGTCAAGTGGGCGCTGGCGATGGTGGCCTCGGCGCGCGGTCGCGGCGTGTTTGGAAAGTAGGAGTTTGGGAATCACAAAATGACTCGACGCGAAATCATCTCCGAAGCGGTAGCGGCGCTGGCCTTCGTTCTAGCGGCGGTGAGTGGCTGCCTACTGATACTTGGGTGGCCGCGATGAATGCGAATCTCAAACCCGGCGCGTGGGCCTTGCTGCGGGTCAAGGACATCAGCAACAAGAACATGGAAGCGAGCGCGAACCGCACGCGGCTGGATGTGAAGTTCGAGTCGGTAGCGAATCCTTCAGAGTCCTTTTGGGACGAGTTCTACCTGAGCGAGAAGGCCATTAACCGGCTGGCGGCGCTGGCCTCGCGTTCAGGGGTTGAGCGGGAATGCAAAAAGGCCGCAGACGTGAGCATGCCTTTCGTGGCCGAGCTGCTCGGCAAGCAGGTTTGGGCGATGCTCTGCGAAAACAGATACGGGCCAGCAGGTTCGGTCAAGACCGATGGCTGGAAGTTCCGCTCGACCGCCGAACCGCCCGAAGAAGAGCTCTCGATTGACTATCAGGCGATGGACGAAGAAGAGATTGCGTTTGAGGGGATATGAGCCATGTGGATTCTATGGACAGTGCTGGCATGGGTGATTCTCTCGATGCCGATTTCTATTTTTCTGGCGCGGGCGCTGCGAACGGTGAGCGCGGAGTACGATGAATACGACCCGCCGGAGAGAGTTTCGGCGCGGGCACTGCCGCGCGATGCGAATTTGCTGATAAACGGCCAGAAGTAAAGTTTGGGAATCTCAAAATCGGGCGCGGGGGTGTGCGATGAGAGAGATAATTTTAAATGGATATGCAGGGCCAATCGTGGGTGTAGTGGAAGCGAATGGCATTACAGGCGAGCTTACGACATGGCGCTGTTGCGTGGTGTGCGGCTGGCGGTCTACGAGGTTTGTCGTGGAGAGCGTGGACGCAGCCATGGACGCCTCGAAGGTCATGGTGTCCGAGCAGGCCGAGCACGTCCGAAAAAACCATCCTGACATGATGGAAAACATCCTGCGCGACGCTGGGCCGAAGGGCGTGGCTGCGCCGATGGGAGCGTGCTGACGGTGAAACGTCGCAAGCAGCCACGGGAAGGGCATCCGTCACGGCCGCGTTGTGCATGTTGCGGAGAGGCTCAGATGGAGTTTTTATCGTTAGACCACGCCAACGGAAATGGAAACAAGCATAGGGCGTCTATTGGCGGTCGCAACGAAAAAGTTTACAGATGGATAGTCAAGAACAGTTTTCTTGGAGTTTATACAAAATTCATGAAGGAGCCAAGAGAGTTTGAATCACGTAACTACAAGCGGTTGTAGCGTGGAACATACACTCGCTGGCCGATTTGCCAGATACGCGCGTATCTCAACAAAACAGCACGGCCAGAGAGCGAATGCGACGAGTATGGCGGTCGCTCTACTTCTGAGACATGGCAGTCTCAGTGTTTCAGCGGAGCAAACGGAATTTTTGTCTGCTTTGCGGCCTATGGCAAGGCTGCAAGTATCAGCGGATAAAGATTCGCGCTGCGCTCGTCTCGGCGATATGGCGGTCGCCGTACTGAGAAATATAGCACGGTGCGGCGATACTACAACCGCTTGTAGTTATATGGACTAGCGACACTACATCTTGTTGGAGTTTATACAACAACTACAAGCGCCTGTAGTACAATAGAGATGCAGAACATAAATCATTTCTTTACAGGGGAGTTAAGAAATGGCCCAAGAATCAAAGTTAGTTTTCGCGCTTAGCGATGTTAGTGCTTTGAGGTTCGTTTGCCAAGCCGAGGGCTGTGGCGCGATTCAATCGTTCCCGCTCAAGACTTGGCAGAGGATACCGCGCACATGCTCCAATGATACGACGCACGATTGGATTAAAGGCGGGTCGTCCGAGGAAAAGATGTTCATAGAGCTAAAGACCGCACTGCAAACATTGCTCAAGTACAACGGAACGTCGGCATTTAAGGTTCAGCTTGAGTTTGATATACCGGAAGGCGATAGTGATTAAACTACAACCGCTTGTAGTTATAGGCGGCTAGACCGCTACATCTTGCGATTGACAAACAGCAACCGCTTGTTGTATTATGCCCTGCGAAACGGGGGCAGAACATGAAGCCATCGAAGATGCTTTCAAGTTTTATGCAGGTGATTTCGGAAGGATTCAGCAAGCCGATGAAAGGGTATGTGCGGGACATGCTTTTTGGAATCTCAACCGGACGGAGCACGATGCTTTCGGAGATTGGCCGCTCGCTTGGCGAAGAGGCTGACCTGATTACGACCGAGATGCGCCTGTCGCGCAATCTTGTTAATCGCAATCTGGACGAAGAGGCCATGCGCGAGCGTTATCTGAAAGCGGTATCGCCTTTTGTCCAGAACGCAGTTGTCGCGCTGGATTTTTCGGAGATTCGCAAAGAGTATGCGGAAAAGCAGGAATGGCTCTGCGGCATTTGGGACGATACGCGCAAAGAGAAGGGCTACGGCTACTGGCTTCTGAATATCGAAGCGATTGACGGGACAGGCAAGCACTTCCCGCTTTGGCTTGAGCCTTTCTCGCAGAATGCGCCGGGATATAAGAGCCAAGCGGCGGTAGTCGAAAACGGCATTCGCCGCGTTGCCGAGCACACGGGAAAGAATTGCGTTTGGGTGCTTGACCGTGGATTCGATGGCGGAAACTACATCGCAATTCTGGAATCCTTCGGCCTCACCTACTGCGTTCGCCAAACGGGGCGTCGCAAAGTTTTTGCCGAGAATGGACAACCTGCGCTCACGGCGGAGATCGCAGAGAAAATTGAAACGCCGCACATTGGAAAATGGCGCGTAGTGGAAAAGGGTAAGGAATTTCCAGTGCTTTTCCGCTACGGCTTTGCGCGAATCACTTTTCCGTCCGATGGCAAGACGCGCCAGTTAATCGTTGTGCGCATCGGCAAGCATCAAAAGCCGCTCATGCTGCTTACAAACAGCACGGCGCACTCCGTTGCGGCCATTGAGAAAATCGCAATCGCATATTTCAAGAGGTGGGGAATCGAAGAGGGCACGCGGCTGGTAAAGCAAATCTTCGATTTGGAAAACGTTCGCGCCATGTCGTTCGCGGGAATCCGGCGCGTCGTTCTGTTTTCCTATCTCGCTTACGGGTTTCTCTGCCTGTTCGCAAAGCAGGCGGGAAAAACGGCGCTGCGCTTGGCGCTGAGGTTCTACAAGAGCTTCACGCCAAAGACGCCGCCGCACTTCATCTATTACAGGCTGGCCCACGCACTTGCTGCAATCTTCTTGGGCGAAGGGCCGCCGGGAGTTTTCGATGCCGCTTAGTGAGTCAGTCACAGAGTCAGGGCGCGAAGAAACAATGCGACTACTGGCCGAGCAAAACGAGATTCTAATGGCGCTGCTTTTGATGGTTATCGAGAAGCAATACAGGCCAGAAAAGCAATCAATTTTGGATGATTTTCAGATGGAGTTTGACGTTACTCGTCTGCGCGATCTGCGGGAGCGGATTGTGCCTTGCCTATCAGGAAAGCCAGCGCCGAGCGAGAGAATGGAATCCACTTGTCTTCATAGTGAATCTGCCAATCATCGCCAGACGAACAGAGTTCAATCATCTCGGCCTCTTCTGACAGGCCTATTCGGAGTGTACCTGTCGCAACGCAGTCAGCGGGATAAAGTTCTTTCGGTTCTGGGGCGGAATCAAGTGGATGCAAGTAAATCGAAAAGGACTTCTCGGCGCTAATGCCAGTTCCCCATATTTGTATGCGAGTAGAATCGCCATCGCTTGGCTCTTGGGTGAAACTCCAATCCAATTGTTCTAGCGGCAATTCTTCCTTCAGCGAATCCATAACCTCTTTGACCGTTCGCACTAGGGCAGAGATGGCTTCGCTGTTCTTGTCGGAGAAGTCTTTCATGGGATTAGGACTTTTTCGGTCTGCCGCCCTTGTGCTCTTTGCGCATGGCCTGAAGTTTGCGGTAATACTCAGGGCCTTTTTCGGCGGTTGCTTTACCGCCCTTGCGACCAAGGGAAACGGCGGCTGGATTTTTCTTTGCCATGCGAGAATCGTACAAAAAGCGGTTGCAGTTTGCAAGCGGGAATTATGTATAAACTCCAACAGTTTTCCTCCAGGATTCCGCGTGCTGTGCCACAACTGCAACCAAGCACTCGGAGCCTACGGGTACTGTCCTCACAAGGGAAAACAAAATTGATAGACGGATACCAGTCGAATGTAGTTAATCACCGCGAAGGGCCAGCAATGGTCTTGGCCTCGCCGGGTTCTGGAAAAACCACCACCATCGTTGAGCGTGTGGCGGACTTGCTGCGCGGCGGTTTACCCCCGCAGCGGATTCTTTGCGTCACCTTTTCGCGCGATGCGGCGCTTGAGATGCGTTTGCAAATCGCGAAAATTACTGGCCTCTCGGAGAAAACTCTGCGCGCGACGGTTTCCACATTCCATTCGCTCGCGCTTCGGATTTTGCGAAGCGAGGACAGCGAAGGCGCAGGGATTCTCTCGCCTGGCGCGGTGGACAAAATCCTGCGCGAGTTTGTCAGTAAGGACAATCTACCCGCGCAGCGCGCATTCAATTCGCGAATGCGCCGGCAGCTCATCTCCCCAAACGAAGCCATTGTTCAAGCGAACGGGCGCGACTTGGAACTGGCCGAAGTCTACGGCCTATACGACCAAACGCTGCGCGAGGAAGGAACAATTGACTTTGATTCGATGGTTTACTTCGCGGTCGAAAAACTCAAAGCGAGCGGCGAGACGCTCATGGCCTATCGCGCGCAATTCCGCTACGTGATTGTGGATGAATGCCACGACACTTCACACGACCAAATGGTGCTGGCGAAGCTCGTGGCTGGCGGCGAGCATGGCTCGATAATGTCCGTGTTCGACCCATCGCAGCAGATTTATGGTTGGCGTGGCGCCGATGCGGTCACGTTGCTGGCTTCGGTGAATGGAGCCACGCGCTATTTCTTGCCGGTGAATTACCGGTCGCGCGCGGAAATCATCGAAGCGTTCAAGCCCTTCGCCGAGCAAGACGAACTGTCGCAAAAACTGGTGGCGCAAATGGCTGCGGCGAGAGGCGCGGGCGGGAAGGTTGAACTGCATCGCTTCGCAGACGCGCAGCTTGAGGCTGAGGCAGTCTGCGCGGAAGTGAAGGATTCGGACGTGCCGGAAAATCACGCGGTGCTGGCGCGAACCAAAGCCTTGCTTCTGCCTTACTGCGAGGAATTGGAGCGGCTGGGGATTGCCTATCACTGGCGCGGACGGAACTTCTGGGCCTCGCCGGAAGTGGAGGATGCGGTCGCATTCTGCCGATTGGCGATTGATGCAGGCGACCGTACGGCGTGGCGCACGGCCATAACTTCTCCGGCGGTGTGCGCGAAGTATCTGGGCCGGAAGTTCGCCGCGGCGGTCGCCGATAGCGCCGTAACGCCTCTCAAGCTCGGCCATCCCAAAGGCGAGTGGCCCGACTACCAGGTCAGGAAGTGGCGCGAGATGCGCGAGACGGTTGAGTCTTTAGGCCGCATTACGCAATCGAAGCCGCAAGACTTCTTGCGCGGGATGATGTTTTCAACGGGCTTGGGAGTTTACGATTCACAAAACGGCGAAGAGCCTGACGACTTCCGGCGGGAGAATCTGGAAGCCTTGTGCCGAAGAGCTGAAAGATTCGAGACGCTCGTGGAATTCTGCAACCATGCGGCATGGATGAAGCGTCGCGCGCGGCAAAACGAAACAAAGGGCGTGACTCTTTCAACGATTCACTCTGCGAAAGGGCTCGAATGGAAATCGGTATACGTCATTGGCCTGAGCAAAGACATTCTCCCGCACAAGCGGTCTGAGGACTTCGACGAAGAGCGCAGGCTCGCCTACGTCGCGCTGTCGCGCGCGAAAGACCGGCTGTGGATGAGCTATCACGGCGAGAAAAGCGTTTTTGTGAACTACCTGCCAAACGAAATCTCCGAAGTGTCGCATGTATTCGCGACGGAAAAGGCGGTGACGGCGTGAAGGGCCAAGCTCCGTGGATCTGCGACAACTGCGGTAAGCACCGCACCAACGACACAAATCATTGGTTCGTGCTGACTTCTGACGTGACTCCTTCCGACAAAGATATAGCAGCGGCTTTGGGCGATGCGAAGCGGCTTACAGTATCAGAATGGAGAGAAGCCTTCGCGCAACAAATACTGGACGGCCATCACGCCTGCGGAGAATCGTGCCGAGATATTTTAATTGGCAGGTTTTTCGCTACGGGAAGTTTTGATATTCGCAAACCTGCTGTGGTGACTTACGAAAGCCGCGATGTTTTGGACGCCGCGCTGGAACGCGCGCACTTCATTCAGAAGGAGAAGCCATGACCGCAAACGCCATCTACGTCAACCCGACCGGCTGGGAAGTGCGCGAGTTCTCTCACTCGCAGTACAACACTTACAAACAGTGCCCCAAGAAATTTTACTGGGAGCGCATTGTCGGCTGGAAGCAAAAGCAGGGCGCGGGGATGGAATTCGGCAAGGCCATCGAGACAGGCGTGAAGGCCATTTACCAGAAGCTCGATCCGGTCGAGCAATTCGAATTGCAGTGGGCTCAGGCGAAAGAGAACAAGAAAATCGTCTACAAAGATGGCGAATCGTGGGAATGGTTCCACACTGCCGGCGTGGGCCTGATGACGCGGTTCAAAAACGACTGGCAGAAGTTCCCGCCGAGGAATCCGGTTTTCCCGGACTACAAAAACGCGCTCAAAATCAAGGACGAGCGCACCGGGAAAATATACCAGACCATCCCTGACCTGATTGACAGTTCGCCACGCGACGGGCGCGGCGAAGTCATCGCCGACATCAAAGCCATGGGCAATCTGCTCAATGACGAAGTTCCTGGGCTGGTAGTGATGGACTTGCAGCTGCGCACGCAGGCGGCGGTGCATTACCGGTTTTCTCCGAACAAAACGTGGCGCGTGGCGCTGTGGAACTTCTGCACTAAGCCGAAGCGCGTGGACGCGGCCAGCGCGGGCGAGATTGTTGAGGCGGCCATGCAGGTGGTTGTTCCATCGGCGGAACAACTGGGCGAGGCTGTCGCGCTCTACATCGCGCACGAGGCCAATGGCCTGACCTACGAAAAGGCCGGAGAATTTTTGCGAATTGCAAACCCGAAAGAGGCAATGAAGCCGCTCACCGCCGCCAAAAAGTCCGACAAGGAACTGGCAGAAATTCTTGAGCGTGTGGCGAGTGCCGTCGCCGAGGCCCACAAGCCGCAATACATCATCCAGTGGGTCGAAGGCACAATGACCGAAGAGCACGCGAATGAAGGCCTGCGCGAAGAACTATCAGTCGTGCCGCTGATTCAGCAGAATTACTTCCCGCACGTCGGCGGGATGCGCTTTCCGAACAATAAATGCGTGTGGTGCTCGCATCGTGGACTGTGCATGGAGGAATTGTGCGGCCCGCGCGAGGAGTACACGCAAATCACCAGCGCGGAGCTGTACAGATTCGACGCGGATTCGATTGACGAGAATATCTGAGTTTGTGAATCGCAAAACATGAGATTCGTGCATATGAGCGCACAACAAGATTCCATCCACGGCGGCGGAACCCCGTCACACACAATGCGAGGCGGTCTTCACCCGCCGCATACCGCGTCTGCCGTGGATGGAAGCAAGTACCTTCAGCGGACGGTGAAAGTGCCGCTGGAGTTTGTAAGCGACGAACTGTGGCTAAGCCTGAGAAAGCTGGCGTTTGAGTGCAGCCGTTACGGAAACTACCAACTCAACGCCAGTTACGGCAAGGCAAAGGGCTGGACTGTATCAAGCGAGAGCGCCAGTGCGTACCAGGAATTGTCAGGCGTTCTTTCGTCGTATGTGCGCGATGCTCTCACTCATGGAGAGTGCGTCGGCATTTGGCGGCGGCTTGGTAAAAAGATTCTTCGCGGCGAGCAGACGTTGGCGCGATTTTCCGCTGACCGCGCGCTTGTTTGCCGCGAAAAAAAAGGCAATGGCATAAACGTGTTGCGCAGAGACGGCGGAAATTTCGTCATTGCTTTGACCTTGCAGCCAAAACAATACAGCAGAACCGAGCTTCCCGTGTACATGCCAGCGCTCAAACGCGACACGATGCTGCGGGAATTGCTTGACAAATTTTGCGCCGGGGAATTGCGCGTCAGCAAGGCAAGCATAATTTTCGAGCGACCGGGCAGGAAGATTTTCTGCCTGCTGAGTTACGCCAAGCCAAAGCCAGAGATGGTTGGCGGAGAGACGGCGGTTCTGCGCTGGAATGAAAGCGGCGAGCTTTGGCTTGCGTGTAATCAGCGAGGCTTGAATTTGACGGAGTACTTTTATCGGCTGTGGCACAAGAAGATTCATTTTGCGGGAATTCAGCGGCGCTTACGCAGTTGTTTGGGAAAGTCAGGCAAGCGGAGAACCCTGCGTAGGATTCTTCTTCAGCAAAGCTACGAAGAATGGGCCGACGGGCCGATTAAGCAACTCGCTGCGAAAATCGCCTCATGGTCGCGCGAACAGGATTCTGGAACGATACTGCTTACTGTTCCGAAGGATGGCGAGATTCCCTGGGCGCGGATAATTTCCGCCATCAAAAACCGCTGCGAGGCGGACGGCTTGGAATGCGCCGAACAGAAGCCGGGCGAGGATTTGCAAAAAGATTGGGAGCGTATCGCAGGGATGCTTGAAGCGCAGCGCAAGCTGCTGTCGTTTGGGCCGCCCTATCAGATAGCTCAGCCAATGCAGTAAAAACCATAACCGCAGCGGCGAGGGAAATGCCAGTCCTTGCCGTTCGGAAAAAGGAGAAAGAGGAATGCAGTCAATTCGCACAGCAACGGAATTTTTTGACGAGATTCAGTGAGAAATCGAGGCCCTGAAAGACGGCACGCTTGATGTCGAAGTGGCCCGCGAGGTATCGAAGTTTCGCGGACACCAGGTGAAGGTCGCGGCCATCGCCAGCCAGAACATGCGATTTTCACTCAAGAACAGGAAGGGCGACGTGGTGACGCTCTTGCCGGAAGCGAAGGAAGCGCAAGCAGCAACCGTCTGAGTTTTTTTTCGCAAACCGGACGGAGATTTACGCAGCCAAGTGGATTGCGACAAATTTGCGGCATGCTAGTTCCGTAAATCGCCGCAATCCATGAGGTTGCGGATAAGTTGCGGTGAAGGTTTTTCTGTGACGGGGAGTGAAGGTTCAACCCACAAAGGCAACGTCGCCACGCCTGCCGTGTGGTTGCGGTGAAGGTTTTTCTGTGACGGGGAGTGAAGGTGCCTTGCGCGTTGCTGCGCTCTCGGCTATCGCTAGTTGCGGTGAAGGTTTTTCTGTGACGGGGAGTGAAGGGTTCGCATCGCGTGCTCCGCGCCGGCCGCGGCCAGGTTGCGGTGAAGGTTTTTCTGTGACGGGGAGTGAAGGAAAATTACGTTCTCAACCGAAGTTCGCGCGGAAATTAAGAAGATTGTGCGCGAGATAGTTCGCGAGGAAATTTTCAAACAGAACAGCGGGGCACGCCGGGCGGTGAGCAAGGCAATCAACCTGCCGTAAAAGGGGAGCGAGAGGGTGGCGAGAAACCGAATGATTAAGGCTGAATTTTTTCGGGACGAAAAGATTGGCGCGTTGTCGCCGAGGGCGCGCCTGCTTTTCCTGTCCCTAATTGTGCATTCCGATGATGGCGGTACAGCGCGCGCCGACGCTCGATTGATGCGCTCGGAGGCGTTCGCTTTCGACGAAGTGGCGATATCGGAAGTGGAATCCGCTTTTCGCGAGCTTGTTGCCGCAAGTCTCGTAATTGAGCGGGACATTCGCGGCTCACGCTTCTGCGATATAGCTAACTTCCACAAACATCAGAAGATAAATAAGCCGTCCGAGTTTCGTTTTGAGGACTCAGGGAGCACTACCGGAGCACTACCGGAGGGCTACGGTCTGAAAGAGAAAGTAAAAGTAAAAGTAAAAGTAAAAGAGAAAGAGAAAGTAAACGTAAGAGAGGCGGTCGCTCCGTCGGGTAGTGCTTCTAAAAGTCCCGAAGATGCGTTTATTGAAGCGCGGAAAAAGTTTCGCAGAATCACTGGGAAAAATCTTGGCGCACTGGGGCCGCGCGCACGCGAGTGGGCCGGACTTATTGAGCGTGAGGGCGCGGAGCGCGTTGTCGAAGCGCTCTGCCTGTGCGCTAAAGAGAAAAAAACTTTTCTCTCGACCAGTGATTTTCCGCTGGCCTACTTCCTGAAAAATTGCAAGGAGTGGCTGGAGGCCGTAGAGATCGACCGCGAAGCTAAAACAACAACGGCAGATGAAGTGGACGAAGACGAATTGAGCCCCGAAGAATTCAACCGCCGCGAGCGGGCAAGGCTCTTTCCGCAAGAGCCAGCTTCAGAAGGGAAAGCGAATTGAGTTTGCGAATTGCAAAATCGTTTTTCGTCGTGCTTCTCGCCGCGCTTGCGGCGGGGAAGTCCTACGCCTTGATGCCAGCAGACAGAAATACCAAATCCAGCAAGGGACTGGCACAGACCTTGCCGCACAGCTCCGATGCCGAACGCGCCGTGCTTGGCGCCATTTTGGTGAACAATGGAGCCGCGCTTGACGTGCTGCCGATACTGCGCTCGATGGATTTTTTCCTTCCGCAGAATCGCGCAATCTATCGTGCGGTCGAAGAGATGGCCGCCTCCGGCGCGCCGATTGATGAAGTGACCTTGACCGAGCGCATCGAGAAGTCACAATCCTTCTCTGGCGCGAATGCCGCAGAATATGTATCTCATCTGACTGACGGCGTGCATCGCGCCATCAACGCCAAGCACCACGCGCAAATCGTCTCCGAGAAAGCCAAACTTCGCGCGCTGATTTCCGTATGTGAGGAAATTTCGGGGCAAGCCTTCGAGAAAAGCACGTCGAAGGCGATTATCGAGAGCGCCGTGGAGCAGATTATTTCGCTCTCGGCGGACTCAGCCTCGGTTGCCCGCATTCGCGAATGGAACGAAGCGGCGGAATCGGCGGTCGCCGAAGTTATTGCCCAGAAGGCGAATCCTAAAGACGTTTTCCGGCTGCAATCGAGCATCGCGGCGCTCGACGAAATCACTTCTGGGCTGCGAAAAAAAGAATTGACGCTCATTGTCGGCGGGACTTCGCACGGGAAATCCCTGCTCGCCGAGGAATTCGCCGTCACTGGAGATTCGGACGGCTACAAAGGCATCATCTTCTCCGCCGAGATGAGCGGGGAATCCATCACCATGCGCCAGTTGGCGTATGAGTCAGACGTGTTCTTCTATCGTACGCGCCGCCCGGACTTGTTGAACGACGAGCAAATGGAAAAGCTGAAACTCGCCGCTAAGCGCGAACGGCAACTGGCAATCGTGGATGCAGGAATCACTCCGGCGAGAGTGTGGGCGCTGGCCGAGGCCAGAAAGCGGTCAAAGGGACTCGACTTCGTGATTGTGGACTACGACCAACTGGTGATTGGCGCAGCGTCGGAGAACAGTTCCGACCCCGAAGTGTTTTTCTCGAAGCAAGGCGACTTCGTAATCAAGGCCGCTGAATTCGCGAAACGGCTCGATGTGGCGTTTATTCTATTGGCGCAGCCGCGCAAAAGCCCGTCACAGAAAAATCAAGGCAAGCCGTCGAAGCCGACGCTCGACGACATCTACGGCCACTCCGCGATGCGCAACACCCCGCATGTTATTATGTGGGTTGTTCGCGAGTACTTCACGCATCACTTGGACAAAAAGTACGAGCGGCAGGCTTCGGTGTACGTTCTCAAAAGCCGCAACGACAAAACCGGAACAGCGAAGATTGCCTTTGACCCTGAGCGCGTGCGGCTGCTTGACAAAAAGGAAGGCGAGGAAGTGGAAGAATAAGTTTGCGATTCTCAAAATCCTAAGAGGAGCGAGGTGAAAAAGAAATGGAATTCAGCGTAAGAACATCGGAGATTTTGCCTAAAATGGAACTGGCCGCTGGCGTGGCTGGCGGAAAATCCACCATACCGATTCTGGCGAATGTGCTCATCGAGGCCTGTGACGGATGCGCGGAAATAGCGGCGACGGATTTGGAATTGAGCATTGAAACCCACTGTCCCGCGAAAGTGAAAAAAGAAGGCAGGGCTACAGTATCGACGGCGAAGCTCTTGAACTTGATTCGCCTTTTGCCGGAGGGCGAAGTGCGTTTCAAATTACTTGACAATCATTGGGTGCAACTCTCCTGCGACCGGAAAACTTACAAGCTGGTGGGCATCTTGGCGGAGAATTTCCCGTCGCTTCCGGCGATGCCGATTAAAGGCGGTCAGAAAATCTCCGCTGCGGAATTCTGCGGCCTCGCTGACAAAGTGTCCTTCGCCATTTCGGACGAAGAGTCGCGCTACACAACGAATGGAGCATTGCTAAGGCTTAATGGCGCACTGTCGCTTGTGGCGACCGACGGGCACAGGCTGGCGCTGGCGAATTCTCAGGCCACTGTGCAAAGCGAAAAAGAAGAGCGGGCGCTGGTGCCGAAAAAGGCGCTGGCGCTGGTAGTTTCAGCGGCGAAGAAACTCGCTGACGGCGCGGAACTCATCTACGCCTCAGAGGAGAAGCATCTGTTTTTCCAGAGCGATGAATGGCTCATCATCGCGCGGCAGCTTGACGGGAAATTTCCAAACTACGAAGCGGTGCTTCCTGGCGAGCCGAGCATTTCCGTGAGCGCCGACCGCGAAGAACTGAAAGCGGCGCTCAAGCGCGTCGGGCAAATGAGCGACCGAATGTCCCGCGCGATTAAACTGACCATAGGCGAAGAGGGAATCGAACTGGCTGCATCTTCGCCGGAGTCCGGCGAGGCCAAAGAGGCAATCCCGGCAGTCGGCAAAGGCGAGATGATTATCGGATTCAATGGCAATTACCTGCTCGATTTTCTCGCCCACTGCCCGACCGAGCGCGTCTCGATTGGCCTGCGCGACGACAGCTCCGCCAGTGACTTTCGTCCCGTCGGCGAGTACGGCTACCGCTACGTGGTAATGCCTATACGGATTTGAGTGAGTCGGTTTTGAGAATCACAAAATCTGACACGGAAAGGACGACGATGAAGAGGAAAAAGTATAAGCGAATCGGCAAGGCGCTGCGGATTAATTCCGAGGAAACGAAACCGGAGGCGCACTCAGACGGCCAACTCTCCCGCGCCGAGGCGGAGAAATTGCAAGCGAAGATTGTCGATGACTTCCGCAACTGGGAATCTTCGGCGATTCGCGCGGCGGTGGACTTAGACCAATTCGTGCGCGGCAAAGGCTGGATTGCTCTTGGGTACGAGCGCATGACCGACTGGCGGGAGAAGGAAATCCCCGAAGCCGATTTCTATTACCTGCGGAACGTGCTGAAACTTCTGAGCGAGGGCGTGCCCACGGAGAAAATCGAGCGCATGAGAATCACCAACGTCAACACAATGGCTCGAGCCTTGCCGCCGGCAGAATGGAAAAAACCACTTTGGCAGGAAGCGGCGGCCACGCTGCCGACAAAGGAATTCACCGTCAAGGCCCATAAGGTATCGGATGACCTGTGCCAGCACGTCGAAATTCTGGAGCGCCGTGGCTTCCAAGTGGCGAAGTCTATCGCCGAGAATTGGGACTTGGCGCTCAGAATCGCCGAGGCTTTGGACGGCGCAGAGTCAATGGAGCGCCGCATCCAAGCCATTGTGTCGAATTACCTCAACTCGCCGAGCGAAGCGCCCGGCAAAAACAAGCTGCAGGCCTATGAGGCGATGAATTCCGAGGAAATCGCCGAGGTAGTTTGAGAATCGCAAAATTTGGAGCGAGAATGAAGGCTTTATCGCTGTGGCGGCCGTGGCATCGTTGGTCGCTGACGGAAGGAAAAGAATTGAGACGCGGGGAAGAATGCAATGGCAACGAGCCGATGAATTTCATGCAATTCTCCGTGGAAATGAGTGAACTGTTTGCCCGCAAGCCATGAACGCCAAAAAATCCAAATTCACTGACACGCTCGCCGAAGTGCAAAAGGACTACGGCGAGGCGGTCATCTCGCGCGGCGCGAGCGGAGAGGTGGACTCTATTTCCACGGGCGTGCTCTCTGTAGACCTCGCGCTCGGCTGTGGCGGCTTCCCGCGCGGGAGAATTTCGGAAGTGTTTGGGCCGCCGAGTTCCGGCAAGACCAGCCTGCTACTGAAAGTGATTGGCGTTGCCCAGGCGCAGGAATTGGAAGTGGCCTTCGTGGATGCGGAGCACAGCTTCCTGTCCTCTTGGGCCGAGGAGCACGGCGTCAACACCAAAGAGATGCTTTTCGTTCAGCCGGAATTTGGCGAGCAGGCGCTGGACATCACCGAGAAGCTGACCATTGCCGGAGTGCCGCTGATTGTGGTGGACTCGGTTGCCGGGCTTGTGCCGCGCGCTGAGATGGAAGGAGAAATGGAGGATAATCAGATGGGCGTGCGCGCGCGCATGATGGGCAAAGCGATGGGCAAACTGGCAATCGCGGCGGCCAAGTCGAATTCCTGCTTGCTTCTCATTAACCAGGTGCGCAGCAAAATCGGCGTGGTGTACGGAAACCCTGAAACCACGCCGGGAGGAAAAGCTTTGGAATTCTGGGCTTCGATTCGCGTGCGCGTCAGCCGAAAAGAATTCGTCAAAGAGGGCGAAGCGAAAGTCGGCATCCGCACGCAGATTGAAACAGTGAAAAACAAAGTCGCTTCCGCGTTCCAGAAAGCGGAATTCGATGTCTATGGCGGCTCGTGCTCCTGCCACGCGAAGGGCATCGACGTTTATGGCGACTTGCTAGACATGGGCGTGGCGAAAGGGAGAATCGAGAAATCTGGTTCTTGGTTCGCGTTCAATGGCGAGCGCATCGGGCAAGGGCGGCTGGCCGCCGCGCAGGCCTTGCGAGCGAATCCAGAAATCGCCGAGGCTGTCAAGTTTGCGATTCTCAAAATTCCATCTGAAGGAGAAAAGTGAATCATGTTCGCGCAAACCATTATCGTAGGGCGAGTCGGAAAAGACCCAGAGACGCGCTACACCGCAGGCGGAGCGGCAGTTGCGAATTTCTCCGTTGCGGTTAGCCGGAAGTGGGCCGACCGCGGCGGCGAGAAGCATGAAGAAACCACCTGGTACGCGGTTGTGGCGTGGCAAAAGCTGGCCGAGATTGTCCAGCAATACGTCCACAAAGGCGACTTGGTGCTTATCTCTGGCGAAATGCAGCGGCGGGAGTGGGAAGCGAAGGACGGGAGCAAGCGCGACGCTTGGGAACTTCGCGCAGTGACGCTCAAAATGCTTACCGGAAGAAAAACAAACGGAGCGCCAGCCGCCGAGCCGCCGATGGCCGACGAGGAAATCGCGTTCTAAGTGCCGGCGAAATTCAAACTCGTCAACGGAGTGCGCATCTACGCCGACGGGCGCGAGGTCTGCAAGTCTCCGAGCGCGTGGAAGCGGCGAAGGGTCGAGGTGCTTCGCCTTGCCGGATTCCGTTGCCAGTGCCGAGAGGATTGCGCATGGCATCGCGGGCGGCGGTGCGGAGCGTCGCTCAGGAAGTGGGCCGAGATTCATCATAAGAAGCGGAGAGGCTTGGGCGGCGGGCGTCGTGACGACCGCAAGGAAAATCTCGAGGCGGACTGCCTGCAATGCCATCAGTTCGGGGAGAACAAGTGATGTGGCGAGAAGCGATGAAAAAGATGTGCGCCGACTGCCCTTTCGGCAATTCCGCGGACCAGCTCCACATGCGGGAGAGTCTTAGGCCGGGAAGGTTCAAGGAACTTTGCCAGTCCGTGTTCGCTGGCGCGTACTTTCCGTGCCATAAAACGACGGAGTTTGATGACGATGGGGAATTAGTTCCTAGTAATAAGGAGCGCATGTGCAAAGGCGCTTTGGAATTTGTCCAGCGTGCGATCGCGAATAGAGAAAAAAGCGAGCAGCGAGCGGAGCGTAAGAAGTGACCAAACGGGCGCTGCGCGACTGGTGGATTTTCATTTGCGGGGCGCTGCTTTCCTGTTTCGGCTTGGCGGCGCCGTTCGGCGCGGTGTTCATCATCGCCGGACTCGCGCTGCGCGCCGAGGACTGGATGCGGTCAAGAGAGGTTCTTATACACATCAGAAAACGGCAGCGGTAGGGGCGTGTGAAGGTGGAGTGGCGAGCCGCAAAATGGGGAGTTTGCGATTCGCAAAATACTCTGAGGGGAGTAGGCCACGGTGGATGCGCGCTTAGGATTTCGCATGGCAGGAATGATGGCAGAGATAGATTACCTCGGTCGCGAGAAGTTCACGGGCGAGGCGCACTACTGGCGCGAAGGGGAAGAGCTGCGCCGGAAACTGAAAATCGTTTTCATCCCGCCAAAGAACGGCGGGCCGCCAAAAGAGGTTTTGGCCGACAACGCTTTCTGCTCCGGCGCCTTTCGGGAGTGGATGGAGAGCGCCGGCCGCAAGATTGTGATTTTTTTCAGTTGCGGAAGGATAAGCAAAATTGAGAGCTAAATGGATTCCGGCGACGGCTCTGGCGCTCTGCGGCTGCGCTCCAATGAGAATAGTGGTCGTGCCGCCGCCCGCGCCCTGTCCGGCAGGGATAACGCGCGAGCCGTGCCCGGCAATCGGCGTGACCACGAGCGTGGAATGTTTAGGAGCGCCTCTCGCCGCGGCCCTTGATTGCTCGTGCTATCAGGGGAATGTAGTGGTTCCGTGTCCGTGAGAGAAGTTTGGGGCGGTTGCGAATGTGGTGGCGGACAAAATCTGCGCGGCCATTCGAGAGTCGCGCAGAAGCGATGAGTGAGGGAGATGGCATGAAACTAATGACGTGGAAGATTATTGCTCTACTGCTTACTGCGGTAGTGTTAGCAGAGGGATTTGGGATGGCGGCAGAGAGCAGGAAAGTATCAGAACTGTTGCGCCAAAACCAAGCTCTAAACGCGGCTATAGACAATTTGACGCTTGCCGACCGGAACCTAAAAGATGCTGACGAGTATTTGGAATCGGAAGCGAGAGGCGCGGAGGCCATGATATATCGATGCTTGGCACAGCTAAAGAAGTGAAGGGGCTAGCGCAAAGCTGGCCGCGAGAAAGAGGTGAAGAAGTGAAGAAGAAGTGCAAGGCGAAGGCTATCGAGATGGCATGCGATGATTGCGGCGATTCGTGGCTCTATTTTCCGCAGGCGAAGAAGTGTCACTTGTGCGGAGGCCCCCTGACGCGCCGAGAGCGGGGTGGGAAATGAAAGCTGGAACCATCATAAGGCTACCGGACGGACGCGAAGGGACAGTTGTTTACAACGGTCTGGACGGCGTAGGAATCAAGTGGGGCCGTCATGTGATTAGCATTGAAGATGTTGGCGGCGGGAGTTGGTACGAAGCTCCGCGAGACTATGAGTGGTTCCCCGATGCTATGCTGCGAGAGCCGTATCCATCAGCGGAAATTCCGTGCGTGGGGGAAGAATTTGAGATTGTCCGTGAATGTTTAGATATTAAGGAGTAAAGCCTTTGGCTATCGTGAAGAACAAGACGACTGAAGCGAATCGAAAATACTGGGCCCACATTGAAGAAGTTGCGAAACAGGTTGGGAAGTGGCCTGCTTGGATGATTGGTCGAAAAATCGAGACCGCAATTGAGAGGTTAGATGATAGCGAAATCCGTGAGCAAACTAAAAGACGAAATCCTTAATTTGTTATTCGGTGTAGTTCTACTAGTCGTATTTGGAGTTTGGGTCGACAAAATCTGGTTTGGCGATGTTCCTGAGCATTTCATAGCTTGGGGAGAATCGCCGCGCCCAAAAAAGGACGGAAGACCAAAGCAGCATTGTGTTGTCGTTAGCAGAAAAGGATACGGTGTTAAAGTTACGCATGACCCACACCCTGATAGAACGGGATTGAAAACGATGTGCGGATTCTGTTTTATCGTGAGGAGTGCACCCCACGACTAACCCACAAATGACCAACGAAATCCGTGAAGCCGCGCGGCGAAGGAGAGAAGATGAGAGTTGAAACAAGAATGTTCAAAGAGGTAACACGCCTGTTGCTCATAGCAGAGAATCGGAATGAGGCAACCGCCCTCGATTTAATTTTAGGAGATTGCGCAAAAGGGGACATTCAAATTTCTGGCGTCTTGACGTGTGACGCCGACACACTCAATCCATACATCCGCATCGAATCTGCCATCGCGCCGCCCGACCAGAACTGCGTCACGCTACCGAACGGCGATTGCGTAGGAGAGAACTGTATGCACGATGCGCAACCCGCCGCGAGCGGCGAGCAGACCGCGCTGATTACTGACAAACAAATCAAACACATGGTGGAGCGTTTCCTTGGGTGGCGCTTACCAGAAAATTTCAATCCTGACGCTGGAATAAGTTTCAAAAGAGAATTCAACGAGCATACGGCACATCCAATGAAACATGAACCAACCGGCACTAATTTGTTTGATTACGCGCAGGCAGAAGACATGGTTCGTTACATGATTGAAGGAATGTTCATCCCCTCGATGGATGACAAAGATGGATGGGTGTATGACCCTGACAAGAGACTCGCCGAGATTCGCGCAAAGATGAGCGAGCGGGAGCTTGTCGAGAAGCTGGCTAAAATTCTGCATCACTATGTGAGCGCGGCGCAAAACATTCCTGAAAATAAAGGCACGAGATGCTGCGAATGCGCGGAAAATATCGGCATAGACTTTCTGCCCCTCGTCCGCTCCTACGTCTCTCAGGTCGCGGCTGCGGAGAGGCAGCGGTGCATAGCAAAGTGCCAAGAAATTCTCGAATCACGCAAAAACGGACATGCGGCGGGAATCGAAGCGGCTCACTTGTGCGCGATGGAAATTGAATCTCTCGCAGAAAATGTACCCGAACGGCGGCGGTGATATTGGCGTCATGCAAGAGGTTGAAGATTTGTTAAGGAAGGCGAGGCTGGAAGGGGAGCGCGTCTCAAAGATTCTTAAAGGTACGCAATTTAACTTTCACGTGCAGAAGGAAATCCACGCCGCAATTACTGAACTAAAAAGGAGAGTTTGATGAATCGCAAAATTAAGCTGTCAGATGCAGATTTACTTGCTATGTATCGCAATTTTCTTTACACGAAAATGGGGGTGACAAACGACGAGCGAAAACCCACCGACAAAGAATGTCTCGATTGGCTACAGGTAGTCATGGCGCAAGCTGAACATAGAATTGACGCACCGCTTTTCATGCGAGAGCACCCACCGCTGCAAGGCGCTCCGATACCATTACCAACGAAGAGTGGCAAAGTATCGGCGACAATTTGCCCCATCGTGCGACGAATAGACATTGTGTGCGGGCTGCCAGATTGGAGAACGCCAAGCTGACCGCCGAGCGCGATGCACTAGTGAAGGCGCTGCGCGAAGCTGCAACCATAGTCGCGCTGTATGCGGGAGAGAACCCTAAAACGACGAATCCAGTCCACGGAGAGCAAGACCCCGATGGAGCACACGCCACACTTGAATTGGTGCTAGAGGCCCTGCGCCCATACGAGGCGAGTGATGCGCGAATATCTCCGGATAAGCCCTCGGCGCGATAGGGTTTTGAGAATCGCAAAATGAAAATCATTCTTATGGAACGAGACGGCGCGAGCGCTGAATTCGAGTTGCCGAGAGCGACGGCGGAAATACGGAGGCCAATCATTCCGCCGGGCCCTGTCAGATGGTTTCGCGAAGAGGCGCTCAGCTTCCCGCCTGTCATCTATGCCCGCTACAGGCTGCTCGGAATAGACAGTGAATTTGGTTTTGCGATGTACGAGAGGGTAGCCGAAGTTTAACCCAAAACCTAGCGCCCGCCATAGCGCGAGAAAACAACTGAATCAGTAAAGCGGAAACAGGGAACCGCCATATTCCACGCCCGCTCGGTTTGTACGGCGAATCGCCGCATGAATCGGGCGGGCTTTTTATTTATGCCCAGCGAACCAAAATCTTGCGCCAACTGCCGGCACCTGTCGCGGTCCGAAGGGATCATCTTCTCCGGGAAGATTACCGAAGAGCGCGTCATCTGCCTAAAGGCGAAATGGAAGCGCGGGAGCGTGCTGGTGAGGACGATTTTCCACGACCCGATGCAGTTCCGCGAGCGTGCGAACAACTGCGCAGAATATCAAAGCGATATCATCCGATAATCGGATTGATTTAATGGACAAAAAAAGTTAGCCATTCATACTGCGAACTGGAGAATGTTTCAGCGCGCTGCCCGGCGCATCTCGTGGGTTTCAGGTTCCCGCCACTTGGCGGCGGATTAAGGGGTGTCAATGGTCTACTCGATTCCTTTCGGAGTTACCAGTCCCGTACTTCTTGAAGATGCCGCAGGCTTGCGGGTGATTGACGCCAAGAAAGCCGCCGAGTACAAAAAGTCCAGATTGGTCAAGCTGGTTGGCGAGAAGTTCTGTAAGATGACTGACGGGCAAAGGCGTTTTCATCTGCGCGTGGAAGTTTTCAAGATGCGCCGCACCGCCGAGACGCCCGCATTCATGGGCGGCGAGTCGGCCAGAATGACGCCATCGCGCCCGACGCATGGAAGCGTTTGGACAGGAACGTATGCGCGGCGCCTGAGCGGATTGGTTGCCGAGCATCCTGAAGCGGTTGCGATGTTCGCCGCATGGAAGCCGAAAGTCAAACTCGCCCCTACGCCTTCGAACGAGGATGTTGTGCAGGAGCGGGCCATCCTGTTTTTCCCTACCGCCAGCCTGACCACCAAAGAGCGGCGCGAGATTTACGGCGCACGCTCCAAGTAAAATTTTGCGATTCGCAAAATGACCGAGACACGCATCATCGACGGCAAGCCGCAGCAAGTTCATGTCTTGCCGCCGATTGCCGCTCGCGGAAGCCAGACGGCAGAAGAGTGGGCGGCGAAGAGGAAGCAGAAGTCCTCGGCGCGCCGGTCGCGTCTGGTGCGCGACCATATCCTGAGATTCGGAAGGCCGGTTCTGTGACTTCGAAGGCTCTATTATCGAACCGCGGCGGGAAGTGCCCAGAAGGCAGAGGTCACAGAAGCTACCGCGCGGCCAAAGCCAATTTGAGCGACCTTCGCACGCCGTGCTTTTATTGGAGTGCATGTAAAGGCCTGGCGGAAGCGTCCAAGTGTGGTCGCGGAGTTTGTAGGAAGTGCGCAAACGCAATGCCGGGAGTCGAGTTCCCGCTGCATCGTGGCTCAGAGATGATTGGAGAGTTGGGCCGGCTTAACCGCAACCTGGATTACAAAGCAGCCTTTCCGGCAGTTTGAGAATCACAAAATGCGCGCCATTCTTGCAGCGGCGCTGTGCGTAATAGCCTCGGGTATTTCCACAGCCCAGACGCCGCCGGATAAGCTAGCTCTGGTAGTCAAAAACGCTTCGCGTCCTGACGGACTAATCATCGTCGAGCCAATGACTCCGGTGCTCGTAGGCGTGACCGTGTACGACGGGAATCGCGCGCTCGCGACCGGAGACGTGCTCACCTGTTCACTGAAAGGCCGAAGCGTGGAAGTCACCGAGAAGGACGGAACGAAAAGCAAGGTCAGCACACTGATTTTCGACTGCGGAAAAACCAAGCTGGAGTTCAAAGGCTTGGGAATTGAGCAGCCCTGGACGGGAAATTGAAAACGGGCATTCGGATAAAATGGAATCACAAAACACACAAACGCAAGAAGTTAATTCCGAAGCAACCGAAGGGACTCCGAAAAGGATTGTTGCGCTTGAAAGCCTAAGCCCAGAGCTTGCGGCAAAGCTCAACGAGCGCATTGCCGAGATGCGTTCCGAGTTCATGTCTTACGCGAAAATCACCGAGGCAATCGCCAAAGAGTTTAGTGTTTATATCGGCGTGACAACGGTATGGGATCGCTTGCACAACGATGTAGCGCTGGCGAAGTCCGTAGCCGATAAAGTAGCAATCAAGGACGCCGACATTCTTGGAACGGTGCGGCTGTCGCATAAGTCGCTGCGCGTGAAGTTCTATGAGCGCCTTGCGGTTGGCGCAGAGCAAAAAGGCCGGTTCCTGCAAGCAGCGCAAATCGCGTTTCTCATCGGCAAAGAACTGGGGCAGATTTCTGACAAGCTGGAATTTACTGGGCGGTTTGAATCACTGATTGGCGACGAGCGTGCAACGCCGCTAAGTCTGCCTGTAACGCCATCATCTGAGGCGCTGCGCGTCAACTAGCGTGTGCCAACTCTCCGAATACCAAAAGTTTGGGATTATCAGCGCGAGCTTATTTATGCCAAGACGCGCTTCTGCTACATCGCGGGCGGCCGCCGCTCGGGAAAATCCCTTGCCTCGATGTTTCGCCAGTGCTTGTTCGCGTGGGAATCGCCGAACACGAATCACTGGACGATAGACCAGACTCATGGCGAAGTCAGCAAGTGGTTCCGCTACGCACTCATGCTTTTGCCGCGTGATGGCGTAAGAAAAACCGACAAAACAGAAAAAAGAATCGAGCTTGCCAATGGCTCGGTATGGAATTTCCGTTCTGCAGAAGACCCGACGAAGATGCGCGGTTCTGGGCTGCATTCCGTAGTAGGGCATGAGGTGGCGTACTGGCCGAAAGAATCTTGGACTTCACTGCGCCCGGCGCTTTCCGATTATCTTGGCTGGGCAGTTCTGAATTCCACGCCGCGCGGCGCGAAAAATTGGTTTACCGAAGAGTGGAACTACGCGAACGGCTGGCAGGATGACGGCACATGGGCGTCTTCGCGGCGAGCGTTCCACTGGCCGACGGCAATAAATCCGACCATTCTTCCGGTAGAGGTTGAGGACGCTCGCAGGACTCTTCCCGACGCTACGTTTCGTCAGGAGTATTTAGGCGAGTTCGTTTCCGATTCTGGATCGCTATTCCACTTTCCCGCCTCGGCGTGGGCGGGAAGGTTCGAGCTGCCGCAGCCGAACGGCAGATACGTCGCAGGGTACGATTTAGCTAAAAAGCGCGATTACACCGCATGGATTATTTTGCGCGTGGACACGCTGCCGTGGCGCGTCGTGGATTGCGGACGGATGCAGCAGATTGATTACAGTTCACAGCTTGGCGTCTTGGCTTCAAAGTTCAAGCAGTACAAAATCCTAGTGGGACTGAGCGACCAGTATCAGGAAATGGTTACGGAGCAACTTCTTGAGCGCGGCGTGGATGTTCAGACGTATCCGCTGAGCGCCACATCTCGAGCAACGCTGCTAATGAATTTGGCGGTCGCCGGAGAGCAGAATCAGTTGTTAATTCCCGGAAAAGACACGCAGCGCCAGCAGGAAATCGATGTTCTGCGCAGTGAAGTGGAAAACTTCACGCCAAACGTTTCGCGCATGGGAACGGTCAGGTACGAAGCGGCGCACGGCCATCACGATGATTATGTTTTCGCGCTGGCTATGGCGGTAGAGGCCGGTAAACGCCATGCGCCGTTAGGGTCAAGAGAATCCTTCGCTTATCTCTCGGTCGGCGGACGCGGCCGAAGATTTTGAGAATCGCAAAATGCAACTTCTGACCAACATTCTCGTGATTGCGGTTGTGGCGCTCTCGATATTTGGCGCGTACTTCGCCGGACTAGTTCGCGGCATCGAGCGCGGACTGCTGGAGAAGAATTCGCTCTACGCCCGGGCCTATAAAGAAGTGCTTTCCATCTCGACTGAGGAAAACAAAAAGCGGCTGGACGACATGGCCTCGGCGCAGATACGCATCAACGAAGCAGTCGCCGACGCGCAAAAAGAGCAGCGCGTGGCCGTGGTTTTCGAAGGCAAGCCGCAGGCGTGACGATGAGGCGTCTGGCGATTCTGCTTTTGGCGATGGCTTCCATCGCTTCCGCGCACGCAAAGCAGGGGATATGCCACACCTGCAAGTGCGACGCGAAGGCCGAGCGGTGCGTGCGCTACTGCGGGTCGAAGAAAATGTGCGTGATGGCTTGCGCGCACGATTGCACGATGAAAACGCACGGCATCAAGTCGTGCCCTAAGCCGAATCTCAAGTCTTATAACTAACAGTCTTGCTGGCGGGCGGCGACCCAGAGCGGCGCGTCCATCGTCGAAAGAACTCTCCCGCCGTCTCCGTGAGTCTCAGGGGCAATCGGGGGTAACTCGCCAGCAACTAAATTTTACGAATCGCAAACCGAGGAGAAATAAAATGGGCGTGAAACAGTTTTTGACCATGAAGTGCGACTACTGCAAGGCGGTGGAGACGCTCGGTATGCCGCCGGACGCGAAAGATACCCGCCACTGGGTTTCGGTGAAACTCAATCGCGTGGTGGATGGCGTCGAGCGCGGCGTGGAACTGTTCTTCGATTCCGCGAAGTGCGCGGCGCAAGCGTTGAAACTCATCGCCGAGGACAAGGCGGTCATCGCTAAAGACACGCCACTGCCCAAGCCGAAAGACGAAGAGGCGCCGAGCAAAGTTCGTGAAGTGGTGCGCTTCGGAGCGAACGGCGAAATCGAAGGCGCGAAGGCCGAGGCCGCCAGTGCCGCAGAATCCGCAGGATGATGAATACTCCGGCTCGGACGCGGAGTACTGGAAAATCGCGCACGATGGAACGATGAGCGTGGTGTTTCGCGCTCCGCATTTCTGCAAAGATTGCGGCAACCCGCGCTTCGTTTTCAGGATGCGCACAGGCGGCCAGGCAAGATGCTGGGAGTGCGATGTAGAGGTTTTCGCTGCGAGTCAGCACGAATAAAAAGAAAGGTAAGTATCCCTACTGAGCAAGTAAGCTGAAAATCTGCTAACATGGAACCACGCTGGGCAGTCGAGTTCTGGAGTAGGTCTGCTAGGCCTAATGGTCTTGGAAAGGCGTTTTGCGTGCTGCAAGCCTTCTTAGACGAGAGCGGAAAAGATGAGCCGTTCTGCGCCGTCGCTGGATACTTCGGCGGCGAAAATCAGTGGAAGAAACTCGCAAGGGCATGGAGCAGGGTTGTTGAAAAAGCGGGCGTGAGCGAGTTTCATGCCAAGTATTTTTGGCCGCGTGCAAAGGAATTCAAGGGATGGCCTGACGATAAGCATTCTTGGTTCATAAATGCACTGTTGGAGATAATTGAGCAGACCAGAATCTACCCCGTTGCTGGCGCTATTTCCTTTGAGGAGTGGGACAGGTTATCAGTTGATGAGCGCCGTTTTTTGACTGGGGCAACATATCGCGGGAAAAAACTAGTATCCAGCGGTAAGCCGACTCAGCGCATGTTCCTTCCTGTCCATCACTGTTTTATTCGCCCGACCATGCATTGCAAGGCGGGCATAGTTATGACTTACGCCTTCGATATAGATGAGGGAAACAAAAGCTGGACTACTCAGCTCTACAACTACATCCGAAACAAGGATGTAAGCGAAGAAACCAGAAAAAAAATGGGAAGCGCGGTAAGTTTTGTCGATAGCGCATCTTCTCCCGAAGTTCAGGCCGCAGACCTGCTATCTTGGGAAGTGCATCGTTTTGGCGTTGAGGTAATGAAAAATCCAAAGGCGCGAGGACGCCAAGAATTCCGAAGAGCGATCTCACGCGTGCGGAGCGGGCGGGATTTTGAGCTTTATGACAAGCCAAAAATAGAATCATTTCTTCGTTACTTTAGGGAGAAATTTCGCTAAAGCAGGAAACCATGACCACAGTGAACTGTGCATCCATTTTGTGTGCAATTCTTGGATTCGCATTCGGATTAGCCGCAGCGTGCTACTGGTATAAGTCCGCTCAGGTTAACGCTGACCCTGAATGGAAAACAGCGCTGGATGAACCTGTAGATACCGAGGATAAAAATTCACAATGGACAGCAGCACTTCTTAAGTGGGCTGCTGAATCCGCTCGCCTTAATCGGACAGCGGCAATTCTGACGGCTATTGCTGTTTTCTTTGGTGCCGTCGCAAGCGTGTTAGGTTCGCTGTCCGTACATTTCCGGTGATAGAATGAGCCAAGCAAAATGTTAAGCGACTTCCAAATAAATAAAACTTGGCAGGGAATGCTGGATTCCGAGGCGCGGGCGCTGTATTTTGCCGACTTGGCGCACCGTTACACGTTACAAAAACAGTGGATCACGGGAGTCTCGTTTTTTCTGGCAACGAGTGCCGCCGCGACAATTATTGGGAAGGCAAATCCGATTGTCCCGATGGTTTTATCTCTCATTGTCGCTGCGGCCACCGCGTACTCAATGGCAGTAAACATTGACCGAAAAGCCGCAACAATGGCCAAGCTGCAACTGGCTTGGCTTCAAATAAGCAGAGAGTATTCCCGCCTTTGGAATCACACACACGATTCCGATGCCGAGAATCACTTAGAGAAAATCATCGAGATGGAGGCCGAGCCTTCAGAGTTGGCCGCAACTGAAGCGCCGAATAACCAGAGGTTACTAGGTGAGTGGCAAGAGAGAGTATTTATGTTGCATGGCCTTACGCAGGCGGGATAACCCGCTTGAGAAGCGCTGGCCACCAATGCCAAGACCAGTGCCGCCAGCCCCTACGCCGCCATCCCCGAATCCGGGCGGTGGATGGATGAACCATCTATGAAGAGAAAATTGAAGCCGCGAAGTGAGACGAAAAAGAAAATGCGCCCCTTTACCAGAGACGCATTCCATCGGCTTCTCAAACGCGCGAGCGAACCGCACGACGGGAAGCCCGCTCCAAGATCGACCTGAATTGCTGGTTGCCCATGTGACGGCGGTTGTAGCGGAATGAGTATTCGTCCAGATAGCTCTGCAAGTACTTAGTTGGGTAGTGGGTCAGTTTGAATTTTAAGCAGCATTTTTCGCGTTCTCTTTGGAATCCAAGATGCTGAGCATCTCGTCTATCCTCCAAACATGGTCTGCGATTTCGGCTTCCATCGCTGGCGTGACGCGGAGCGATTGGTGGATGCGGCAGAAGTTGTAGTGCATGTAGTGAATCGCAATCGAGGCGATGTGGTTCTCGATTTTCTTAGAGAACGCATTGGTCAGCCGCGTGAATCTCCGCATCTGCATCCGCATCGTGAGATTCTGCCTCTCAATGTGGCTTGTCGAAATGTGCTTGGGGTCTGGACGGCCCGAAATTTCCACCTGTCGGCAACTGATGCACTCTGGCGGACTATAGCGGGTATCGTTTTCGGCACTCGCGCCGTAGAGCTTCACGAGCATGGCGTAATCTATCTCAGAGCCGAATGCTTCTTCGACCGCCGAGAGGTAGGCACGATGGCCGTCCGTCGTGAGTTGCACGCGATTGGCAAGACGCTTCGACAAATCATCCATGAATCCATAGGCCGTGCCCGCGTCGCGCCCGCCAACAAGCCACGAAACGATGAGCTTCGATTCGGCGTCCATCGCTGTCCACGTCCAAACGTCGCCATAGCCGAATGTGCCGCGAAGTTTTTCCGGCACGTTTTTGGCCTTCGCGTAGCAGAAGCTCCAGATTTCGTCGCACTGAATTCTTTTGCAGTTCAGACCCACAAGGGCCTTATCGAGGTAATCGGCGCACGCCGAGCCAAGCTCCACGAGCAGTTTCGCAATCGTGTTCTTGGAGACGCCCGTCATCCGCACCGTGGCGCGAATCGAATTGCCTTCGACAAGAGCCGAAACCACTTGGCTACGCTTTTCTGTGCTTAGCTTGTTCATAATGAACGTATCCTAGCACGGTCAAGCATAAGAGTCAAGTAGAAAATGAAGGCGTATCAGGTGAGTGACCTTGCTCAGAAATATCCGTCGATTGAATTGGCATATCCGATTGCCGTCGCATCCTTCGATGTGGTGGCCAGAAGGCTCGATATTGTCGATGGGCGACTCCAGACAATTCTAGCCTTTATTGTCACCGTCTCCGCCGCAGTTCCTTCCGTGGCCGCAGGTAGAGGCGTACGCTTCACGTCGGCTTGGTTTTATCTGGGGCTGGCCTTATTCGTGATTTGTGTGGCACTCGGAACTTATGCGCGTCTTTCGGGAAGGTTGAAAGTCTTAAGCCCAGCAAATTTGTTTGGAGAGTGGCTTGCTGACCAACCGGAGGTCTTTCAGAAGGACATGATCTACTATGCGGGAGAGGCGTTTGCGGCCAACCTTCATCTAGTTAAGCGGAAATGGCAATTTTCGGTGTGGGTGACAATGCTTTTCGCTATTGAGATTGCCGCCCTCGTCGCGTGGGTTTTATCGGCCCAGACCTAGTTTCGTCATAAGGCGATATTTTTGACGGGTCGGGAGGCGGCGGCGACGGTTTTTGAGAATCTTCCAGTTTTTGAATCTCTGGTTCAGTGGCCACGTTCTCTCCTTGCCCATCGCGCCCTAGCCGCCTTCGTCGCAATCTGGGAGCGTTTGCGGCGGCTCAGCTTTCGGGCGCGAGCGCGACCGCCTTTGAGTCCGCCGAGCCGCCCCAGAGCGACGGCGGCGGGATTCTTCGGGCGTTCTGCGGGCGGTTCAGACTTCGGGGCTTGACCCGTGGATTCCAGCATTATCTGGTATGCAAGCTGATTCGGGTCACGCGGGCGCTTCTTTGAGCGGTCAGGCATAGCCAAACGGTAGCACGGCGTCTGACAATCCGTCAAATGTAGAAAAATTCAAACTGACCCACTACCCTTAGTTGAAACTGAGTGGTAGACGCCGCGTATTCCGGTTTTGATAAGCATCCAGAAACCTTCGACTGAATTGGTGTGCGCTTTGCCGCGCACGTATTCGCCGTCGCCATGCTTGACGGTTTCGTGCTGGTAGTTCGCCGGAGTGCCGCCAGTGCCGCCAAGCAGACGAATCTTAGGGATGCCCTGATAGGTAGACAGTTCGTCGGTATAGATGACGCTCTCAGGAACCACATGCTTGCGAATGAGCGGGTAAATGTCTTTTCGTCCCACGCCGCGCACGGTCTTGGCAATCACTTTGCCTTTGCGCTGGACGATGGCAACGACGGGAGTCTTAACCAAGTCTCCGCGCATCGGTCGCCCGCGCTGGCCTTTTCTGCGACCGCCCATGTAGGTTTCGTCTATCTCAACCGTCGGCCCCTCCAGTTGCAGGTCATCGTCGGAAAGAATCGAGCGAATCTGCTTGAAGATGCGCCACGCGCATTTGTAGGTGACGCCAGTTTCCCGCTGAATCTGCTTGGCCGAAATTCCGCAGCGGGTAGAACCCATGAGATACATCGCGTAGAACCAAGTCCGCAGCGGGGTACTGGACTTCTCAAGGATGGTTCCTTTGAGCGGGTAGAGATGGTGTCCGCAGTAGTCGCACGCGAATGCAGTGCGATTGCCGACCCGATGGTGCTTGCGTTCCTCTTTGCACTTCGGGCAGTAGGCAATGCCGTTCGGAAAGCGTTGCTCTGCGATGTACCGCAAGCAGGCGTCATCGTTCGGAAACTCGTTGTTGAAGTCTTTGACGCTGTAGCGGAGTTCTTTGGGGATGCTCTGTTTGACTCTCATGGCTGCCTCACAGGTACGAGGCTACCATAGGCCCTACTTGTTGTAAAGGGATACTTACCAAAAGAAATGACTTGGCAATTCTATCTGCGCGAAGCGGCCTCGGATGTGGCCGGAGAAAAAATCCTGGCCGAGTTCAATTCTCCGCTGGCGACGGAGCTTGATTATTCATTGGCCGCTGGCGCGCCGCTTGGGCAGGTGGACAGTTTCATTACCGCGCCGTCGCAGCCGAACAGCGCCGCGTGGGCTGCGGGAGCGTACACCGTAACGCTCATGGTGCAGAGCGGGCTGAACGCGTTTTTCACGGTTGAGTTGTGGCGCGCGGACGCGAACGGAAACGACATCGCGCAAATCGGCGTTCGTCCAGCCGCGCAGCTTGGCGTATCGGGCGGCCCGAATGCGTATTCGTTTCAGGTCACAGACGCAACCGGCCAGCCAGCGAGCGCGAGCGACCGATTGAAAGTGAAACTCTTCGCCGGAAACACGGACGGCGCGAACGAACATACGTTCTCGATTCTTGCGTCGCAGTCGCAAGTGAACACGCCCATCGCGAGAACTTTTCAAGTGTCCAACACGTTCAATCCTTACCGGCGCGGGAAATTCTTAGGCAGCTATCCGCGTGCGGGCGAAGGCTCTGAGTACTTCGACAAAAACGGAGTCAACATTCAGTAGCAGTTTTGCGAATCACAAACTCACAGAGGAGACGAGAGAAAATGAAACAGCTATTGCGCAGTTCGCTTGCGGCGGTGTTGTGCGCCGCGCTAATCATCGTTCCGGCCATTGGGGTTTCCGGTTGCAGCGTCTCGCAGTTTGAGGCCGTGCTCAACCAAGTCGGGCCGGCAGTGGAAACAGTTCTCGAAATCGTCGCCTTAGTCAAAGGCACGCAGCAGAATTCCGCCATCGTTCCGAAAATCGAGGCAGACACTTCGGCGCTGGAAAAGCTCTACACGGACTTTCAGGACTCTGCGACCGCGAACAAAGGCTCCATCGAGGCCGAAATCAACGCCGCGTTCGTAACGCTCAATTCGGATTTGGGCACAGTGTTTGCCGTCGCGCAAGTGAGCGACCAGAACACGCAGGCGAAAATCACCGCGCTTGTCGGGCTGATTCAGTCCGCAGTGAAGATTGCCGAGGCTGCCATTCCTTCTCCGGCGCCTGCGGCAGTGAAGCCGCTGGAACTGAACGCCGGGCAGCTTGTGGACTCTTACAACAAAATCCTCGTCGCCAAGACCGGCAATCCCGCCGTGGACAAACTGACTCCGAAACTGAAACTGCGAATGCACGGCAAGTTCGTGCGCTTCGTCAGTCTTGGGCTGGCGCACTAACTGTTTGCGAAACACTTGCCCGAAGCCGTGTTCGCTCCGAGCGGCGAAGAAAGACATCGGAGCCAAATCTTATTAGGCGGTGCGAGTGGCGCAGCAATCGCGGTAGCCCGCGCGGCTCTCTGTCGGTAGGTCGTTAAAACGAAGCAGACAAGATTCTGCAACCGGCAAATTTCCTATATAGCGCCGCCGCCAGTCGGTGAACGAATCTCGCAAGAGAAACTGGCAAAAATCCATCTAACCCATAAAAGAGAGCAGCACCGAAGGGCCAGCGGCGGCGGCATAGCTCCGAGAGAAAATCGGCCTTGAAAGCCGAGAGTACACAGGGCCAGCCAATTCACCGCCGCTGGATTTTTTCCGAGGGCTCGGATGGCGGCGATAATTGAAACGAATCTTGTCCGCCGATTCGAGCAGTTGCGCAGGCATGTTGGCCGCTGTTTTGTTTGTGCGCGCGCCGAGTGTGGAACGCTGTGGCTGCGGTTTCGGATTGACTGGACGTTTTGTCCGGCAGGGAAAAGGCTCGAGCGCAAGGCCAAAGCTCTCGCCAAGCAGGCAGGATGGATATGAATCCATTGATTCAATTGAAAGAAGGCGTATCGCTGTTGACGTGGCATCGCGTGGCCGCGGACTCGCTCGCTCCGCACGAACTGCGCACGCTCCATCAATTTGTCCGCTTAGGGAAGAAGCCGCCCAAGCGCGATGTGCGCGCTTTGCGATTCGCAAAATACGCGGAGAAATTGGCCGCGCCTCCAGCGAGCGTGAATTGGTCGAAGTTTGTGCGCAGTTGGCCGATGCTGGCGAACGACCGATTGGGCGATTGTACTTGCGCCGCTTACTTGCACATGATTCAGGCGTGGCGCGCGGCGAACGGCGCGCTGTTCTTTCCGACCGACGACCAAGCCATCGCCATGTACGAGGCGGTTGGCGGCTACGTTCCTGGGAACCCTGAAACCGACGAAGGCGCAAACGAAATCGATGTTCTGAATTACTGCCGGCAGACAGGAGTTGACGCGCACAAGATTCTCGCCTACGTAGCGGTCAACCCGCAAAACCCGACCGAAGTCCGGCAAGCCATCAACCTGTTTGGCGGGATTTACGTGGGCCTCGCCATGCCACTGGCGTGGCAAGGGCGAACAACATGGGATGCGCCAAGCGACGGAATGCTGGCGCGCTTCACGCGCGCGATGTTTGGTCAGTCGCCAAGCTGGCAGCCAGGCTCGTGGGGCGGGCACGCTGTGCCAGTTCTCGATTACGACGAAGGAACGCTGACGCCCATCACTTGGGGCAGCGCCGCCTACCGGATAACCAGTGAAGGCTTCGCGCAATTCTGCGACGAGGCGTACGCCATTGTGACGCCTGACTTCATTGGCCCCAAAGGCGTTGACCCGCAAGGCTTCGACTTGGCGCAGTTGCAAAAAGATTTGGCGGAGGTTTCATCGTAATGGCGACCTGCTCAAACTGCCAGAAGCATCGGGCGACCTATCGCGTGAAATCTTCTGTACTCTGCCTCAAGTGCTTCATGAACACGAATCTGGATTACCGCACGGACGCGGAGCGGCTGAATCCGAGGCGGCATCGCAAAGGCAATCGCCGCCAAGATTTTCAGCCGAATGTTCAACTGCTGAAACGCGCCGCGCGCTGAGTTTGAGATTCACAAAATGAACTGGACAGAGACAATTAATTACGGCTGGCTGGTGAAAATCGCCGAGTCGGTGCGCCCGAACCAAGCCTACGGGCCGGAGCAGTTGGGCGAAATAAAAGAAAGCGGCTACTCGTTCCTGCAAACCATTACCGGAAGCGATTTGGCGACGGACATTGACGCGCACGCAGGCGACGTGGTGACGTTCGGCTTTCTGGCGGTTTCGGAGGCGGGCGAATTGGTCGCCGCCATTCGCGGCACGGACACGATTCTTGAATGGATTCACGATGCGGAATTCTTGATGGTGCCGTGCCCGGTCGCGGGAACAAGCGGCCTGGCCGATGACGGCTTCACGGCGGTGTACAAGTCGCTCGGTTGCGGGTGGGTCAAGTCATCGGTAAAAGATTCCATCGCGGCCTGGGCGCACGGCGATTCTCTGCATGTGGAGCGCGTTACGGTGTGCGGACACAGCTTGGGCGCGGCGCTGGCGACGTTGCTGGCGCTTGATGTATCTGTGAATACGCCGTTCAAAAGTCCGAAGTGCTTTACGTTTGCCAGCCCGCGCGTTGGCGACCATGTTTTCGCGCGCAGATACAATCAAGAGGTTCCAAGCACAGTGCGCGTCGCCAATCGGCACGATTTAGTGACTATGCTGCCGACAGTTTTCCCGCTTCCGTATGAGCACGTCGGCATTCATGCCGAGCTGAAACCGTCAAAAGAGCAAGTAGGAACGATTCCTTGTATGCACCATCTGTCAAGCTATCTGTGGATGATGGTGAAGGCCGGGTCGCTCGATAGGAAAGATTTTCCGCTCAATCCTGAATGCGTAGCGAAGGCGGCAAAGTGAATTTTGCGAATCACAAAATCCATCCTGTGACCGAACTGCGCCGCACGCGCCGGACGAAGCGCGATGCGGACGCGACAGGAACAATTGACGTGCGGAAGCTGCTGGCGCTCGATTGCCGAGGCAATTCACGTTTCAGGCTTTTTATCGGTCACGCTCACGGCGGGCGATTGGACAGGCGGGCCGCGTGAGAGCCGTAGTCATCGTCATTCTCGTGCTGTGCTTTTCTTTTCCCGCGCAGGCTGCGCCGCGATTCGTCAAGGCCATCGGCCACGCCATAAAAACTCACAAACTGCTGCTTGGCGAAGCGGCAGCGATGGAAGCGGCGGCGGCTTTCGATGTTCGCTCGACCGAAGATGGGATGCGCCGCTGCCCGCAATGCCAGGAGACGAACATATTCCTTCCTGGCCGTCCTTCGTCTGCGGAGTTGTGGGGCGCCAGCGCGGCATTTGATTTAGGCGTCTCGGCGGCGAATTGGTACGCGCTGCGCGTCGGCAACGACCCGGAATGCGATGCAAACGACACTGCCGCATGGTGCAAGAAGAAGTTCTGGCAAGGGATGACGCTGGGACTTGCGGGCGAGATGGTTGGATTGCACATTTGGGGCACGGTTAGAAATAACGGAATCAACTGAGTTTCAGGCTGCGCAAGAAACCCAAACGGCTAATTACCGGAATCGAAGGGCGGTTTTGCGGAGCGAGAAAAAAGAAGCGCCGCCGCGCAGCCTGGATTAAACAGCAAGGGAGAAGAAAATGAGATTCGTTTGCGGGAATTGCGGAGAGACGATTTACGAAAGCGGCGCCGAGTGAAGTTCGTTTCGCGATTGCAACTGGCGCTCGATGTTCTGTGCGGGCATGTGAAAGTTGAAGATGGCGCGGTCAAGTGCGGCCGAGAGCATGTTGGGCCGGGCGAAGTGCGCGTCAAGGCAAACGATTATAAGTCTTTGCTTGCTGGCAACACTGAGCTTGGCATTTTGCGCGGCGCTGTGGCAACGCTGGAAACGCCAAAGTACGAACAAGTGCGCAAGGCCGCGCACGAGACGCTTGCGAACCTCCAAAAAGAATAGCTGAATGCTGGCCGTACCTACACGTCCGATACTGAAGCCTTTGCCGCCGCCTCTGCCGGAAGAGCCGCGCTCCGGCGTTGTGTCTATCGCCAAACGCGAAACTTCTTTGGCCTTGCATCAAGGCGCCGACCGGATAGCAGTCCTCGAGAAGCTGCAACAGAAAGAAGAATTCACTGCGCAGTGCGTCAAGATTGCCAGCGGCGAAGATACGCTGGCGAAAGAGCTTGACTCGCTCTTGCGCGAAGCGCGCATTGGGCAGGCCGGGAAAAACGAAAAAAAGAAATTGCCATTGCCTCCGGCGGACGAGCCGGTATTCATTCGCCGCATCATTGTTCCCCCAGAACCGATTCGGCTGGAAGAGGCAGTCGATAAAGTTGTTTGGGTGAAGCGCTGCCTTGACCTTGTGGCGCAATCGGTGAGCTCGATTCCTATGCGAGTGATGCGCCGTAAGGGCGGCCGGTTTGGAACCGACCCTGGCGAGCCGGACTACGAAAGCGAGCCAGCGCGAAGATTGCTGCGGCTTTTGGAACGTCCGAACGCGCATCAGTCAGGGACAGACTTGCTGGAGGCCATGTCCATCTGGACGGATGTGCGCCAGTTGATTTTGTGGATGATGTGGGAGCCGGGCCGGGCGCGCACCAAGCCTAGCGAAGCGAAAAACAATCCGCCGGAGGCGCTTTATTGCCTTCCCGCGCATCGCGCGGTGGGAATGATGTCGGAAGGCTCACTGTATTACTGGCGAATCAACGGCGCTGCGGGCGACTATTCCTCCATCCCGGCGTGGCAGACGATTCGTGTCGGCGATTACAACCCAAAAGAGGAATTGCGCGGGAACTCGCCGCTGGCCTCTGCGTTCCAGACCGCTGACACGGAATTCGCGACTGAGGTTTATCACGCGAACCTGTTTGAGCGCGGCCTGCTCGTTTCCGGCTTTGTCTCGATTGACACTGAGAATCTTAGCCGGGAAGAGATTACCCGCTACCAAACGCTGTTTGACCAGATGAGCGGCGTTGGCAACGCCTTCTCGGTCGCAGTCATCGGCAAAAAAGCCGATTACAAGTCCATGACCATGAACCAGAAGGACATGGACTACAAGGCGCTTTCGGAAGCGAACAAAAAGAAAATCGCCGGAGCGATGGGCGTGCCGCTGTTCATGCTGGGAGAGCCGGACGCTGGCGGAAAAGAATCCGCCGC